>ERZ1034913.58-NODE-58-length-117114-cov-21.126099_pt1 | contig 117114 bp, 95 predicted proteins | sample MGYA00520697_ERZ1034913 | MGnify/ENA primary metagenome ERZ1034913 (study PRJEB33766, sample SAMN09781786) | gut metagenome | biome: gut microbiome | host: Homo sapiens | place: Madagascar | study: EMG produced TPA metagenomics assembly of the PRJNA485056 data...
TTTTATTTTTAAAAATCTTCAAGTTCGCAACTAAACAAAAATGGTCGTGTGCTTTTGTCACGATTATCCCACTTGGCTACATAACTTTCGTCGTACTGCTCTTCAAGCGGCTTTTCGTACATTGCATCGCGGACGAGAACCTGCAGACCACCATCCGGTGTAACTGTAATCATATCTACCTCGTCAAGCATATGAGGAAGGATATCATCACAGTTTTCTTCATCGCACACGATGTCATACCGTGTTCCGCGACCCAGACTAACGTTCTGGTCATAGGCGTTCGTGACGTAGATGTACATCTTTTGGTCATAGCGGGTTAACGAAAAGATTTCGCAAAGTTTCATTAAGTTGGGCAAGGATACCCGTGACTTTAGTCATGGGAGGAATCGCCCATTCACTTCCTTTCGATTAAATAGTTTGTTGCAGGCTCTAATAGCTGCAATTTTTTAAATGAAATGCTATTTGTAATGGTTACACCATCGAGTTTCTTTAGAGCGAAATATCCCGATGACCTGCGTCCCGAAATAAAACATTCCTGCCCGTTATAGAGCACCTTATCCCATAGGCGAAAACCTTTAACGATATAGGGTGCTTGATTGGCTTTTCGAATGCCACCTTTTGAGAAGTTTGCTTTATGGGTTTGACGATTGTGATGCCTTATAGCTTTTGTGCGATAGCAAACACTGCATGGTTCAGCAAATGGATGCTTGCTGATACAACGGGCATCGTTTACATGGCTTTTCTTGATGTCATTTTTCTCTCGCAGATTCAACCGTAATGTGATTTCCTTCTTGCCCTTTTTCAACTTCTTTTGGAAGCAGTTTGCCATCCATATCGAAAGCTTCGACAAGACAAATTCCGTTTTTTTTGCAAACTTGAAGCAAGTCTTTGAATGTTGCAATACAGCTTACACCGGGGATTGCTACAAACAAATCACCAGACAGATGACTTGCAACAGATGCTTTCAAACCACCTTCTGTAATAAAGATAGTCTTTTCATCTTTTAAAGGTCTGCTCCAAAACAGTGCTGTATTTTTAGCGGAAGAACCGTTAGGATATCCGGCAGATGTTGCCCAACTGTATCGTTGCTGTTTAAGCTCTGATGCTTCTTTCCATTTTTACTCTCCTTGATTTTTGGCTGAAACAACTTGGAATCGCAGTTTTAGTTAATATCCCAAATATTCGGGTTATCGTACTTGTTAAAGAACTGCATAAATTTGTCTTCCGGCATCTGAGCCTCAGCTTTGTCTAGCATATCGCAAATCTCGGTCTGGTTTGTATTCCCATTCAAGACCTTAACATAGGTAGCACTTCCGGGATTGGCTCCGATAAAATCAGCAATTGCTGTACGGTTGTGTTCGATGGAATTTTTTAGTTCCCACCAACGCCAAGAACGGATGCACTGAGTCAGCGACATTCCATCCACTGCTTCCCAGTAATCGCCGCTTTTTTCGACGGCACTGTACACTTCAATAGGATTCAATCCACCATCTTGGAGTGCTTCATCAATCATTTCAAGAATCAGGAACGGATAGAGTTTTCCATCAACCTCAACTTCTGCATAATCTAGGTCATCGTATACCTCAAAGAGAGTGGCTTCTTCGTCACTATCAAAGGAAAAATCATCATCCTCGACTAATTCCTTCACGAGCTGCGTTTTTCCACTGATGTCAAAGACTTCATGCGTCTGTTTGTCTACTTTGCATGGCAAAGTGTGAATACCATCGGAAAAGTGATACTTAACCATTGCATTAACGATATTAGAATTATTAACCATTTTGTCTGTTCTCCTTAATTTTTTATTTTTTTCACCATTGCGTTTTAATCAAAAGCGTGAAGAAGCAAATACTCCTTCTTTTTGACTGTGTTTGGATTCATATAATTGCGTGACATCAAAGGAGGAATTTCTCGTTCCTCTTGTATAACATCTCCAAACAAAGTCATTTGCCCCGCGATGGGGATATTTTTGTTAGCTTTGCTTCTTTTCTTTCGAAGGTACAGGCTTGCCGGAGCAAGCCCGCGACTTTAGTCGTGGGTTATTGACTTCCTTTCTGTTCTTGAGTTATCTTTCTGATAATCTGACTGTCATACAAAAGAAGGGGAAGCAATTACATTGTGCCAAAGCACTTTTACATTGCTCCCCTTTTGCAGATGGTTTTCTTAATTTATAGATGTTTCCTTTTGTACTTTATTACTATACCCACTTTCACATTTGACGCAAAAAACAGTTTTTTATGCCTGTATGATTCATACGGGCATAATTTATTTTTAACGTAGTTGCGATTACATTTTTTTACTTTTTATAAAAAATGTTCTAAAAAAAAGAAAACGAGAACTGCGCCCGGAGATTTTAGAAAGTCTGGCCGAGAAACCCCACGGTCTTTGACCGTGGGATGATAGGCCGTCTTTTTACGCCTGTTCAAGACTTACAAAAGTAGCCACTTTGTGGTATAATGGCTACATGGAAAAGAAATATAGACATACTGCAACAACAGTGTCGATGGTCAATTATCATTTTGTGTTTTGCCCACGCTATCGGAGAAAAATATTCCTGATAGATGGACTTGAGACTCGTTTCAAAGAGTTGGTCAACCAAATCTGTAAGCAAAACGAAATTGAAATTTTGGCTATGGAATGCCACATTGACCATTGCCATTTGTTTGTGAATGCTCCACCTACACTAAGTCCGGCAGACATAATGAAACTCGTGAAAGGAACTACTGGTTCAATTCTTAAGAAAGAATTTTTTACTTCTGCAAATACTCGTGTGTGGACGCGCAGTTATTTTGTCTCCACAGCGGAAGACGTATCCAGCGCAACGATTGAGCGCTATGTCAAAAAACAAAAAACGAGAGGAGGGTAAGCATGAAAGTCACAATGGAATTGAAACTTTTACCGGACAAGCAAACTGCCGCATTGCTGGATTTTACAATGGCAGAATATATTTCTCTCGTAAATGACATCCTCGATTATGCTATTGCTTGTGGAAAAATGTCAGAATTGTCCTCCAAAAATTTGCGAGCGCCATTGCCATCAGCACTAAAAGACCAGTGCCGTTTGGATGCGAAAAGTATTTACAGCAAAGTCACAAAGCCGAATTCCAAGCTGAAAGGAAGATTTCCGACACTCAGAAAACCTGTAAGCATTTGGAACAACCAAAATTATGAGGTCGGCGTCGACTATGTTGCCATGCCGCTTTTTGTAAATGGAAAATCTCACAAGACAAAAATTTCAGCTATCGTTCTTGACAAGGCGCTTAAGATTTTGCAATCTGCGAAAAAAGGCACAATGCGCATCACGAAAAAAGGAAACAAGTATATCGCGCAGATTGCTTATGAAAAACCAGAAGCAAAGCCTTCGACCGGAACACACGTCATGGGTGTAGACCTCGGTTTGAAATGTCCCGCCGTCGCAGTTTCTGATGGAGGAAAAACCAAATTCTACGGTAATGGGCGGCAAAACAAATTCATTCGCCGTAAGCATAACGCTCGCCGAAAAAAGCTTGGTAAAGCAAAAAAGCTGCGGGCAATTAAAAAGTCTCGCAACAAAGAACAGCGGTGGATGCGTGACCAAGACCACAAAGTCAGCCGTGCCATCGTTAATGAAGCCATTGCACAAAAAGTCAAAACTATTAAACTGGAATCCCTTTCGGGAATTCGCAATTCGGCAAGAACAAGCCGTAAAAACAACCATAGTCTCCATGGGTGGAGTTTCTATCGCTTGGGAAAGTTCATCGAGTATAAAGCCCAGCTTGCGGGCATCGCTGTAGAGTACGTCGACCCCGCATACACGAGCCAGAGATGTCCCCACTGTGGGTGTTTGAATCACGCTCATGACAGGAATTACACCTGTAGTTGCGGATATCATACCCATCGCGATAGAGTCGGTGCGTTGAATATTCTCAACGCCTGAGGTATCTGGTAACAGGATACCTGCGCATGGAGCTATATGCTCTGCCATGCGACGGGGTGATGGCTCACCCTTTAAGGCGAGGTCTGCCAATTCTGCTGCAGAAATGTACGCAGTCTAATCACTCGCTAAGAATCCCACGGTGTCCCCACCGTGGGAGAAGTCAATACCGATAGAATCGCGGAACGATTTTATCCCCGTCCCTATCAATAATCATAGCTGCAAAATCCTGCATATCGTTTGGAGTGAACTCTGCGGTGTATTCAAGCGTGCCGCCAGACTCCTCCGCAATATCGTTCATCGTCTGCAGGAACTTTACGAACTCCGGAATCTGTTCAGGTTTCAGCGTGACGCCGGTGCAAATGGTGATGCAATCTTCATCCACATCAGCAACCTCATCGCCCTCTTCCCTTCCGAAGACGCTACGAACCGAGGCAATTGTTTCCTGCATCTTGTCGACCTGCTTGACGGTGAAGGTATCCCCGGCATCCAGTTCCATCTCGAAGGTGTAGCAGAACCATGCGTCGATATCCTTGACTTCTTCCTCCGGTACATAGTCCGGGTTGTCGCATAGTTGTTTGCCGTCAAAGTAGAGCATCACCACATTGCTTTCCACATCGTAGTATTCCAAGCCGTGATACCGTACTGCCTCACAGCCGAATTCCTGCAGCGTATCCATCCAGAACGCCGAACCGTAAAAATTCTTATTGCTGAAGTAGTGAATCATATCATAGGACAAGAACACTTCGACATCCGCGTCATGAATGATTTGCTCGATGGCTTTATGAATAGTTTCTGTGTGCTGCCAATCCTTATCCAGACCGGAAAGACCCACGCCGCCAGTCTTGTCGGAGACATCCAGAACAGATTCTCCGTCAATCTTGATGGTCAGTTCGTGCAGTGTCATGGACTCAATGCTTGCAGAATCCAGAAACTGCTGCAGATAGTGGGCAAGGCAACTGCGAAGCGCGTCCGCATCGCCATTGTCTTTCTTGATGTTAATGCGTTCGATTGCTACCAATTCTGTACTCATGTTTTACTTTCCTTTTTACTTTGTGTAATATCGATTTCCGTTTCCTCTGAAAGAATTTCATTTCCTTCAATGTTTTTCTTGTATGCTTGTTTATGTTTTTTCAATTCTCTCGCTTTTTCGCATTCTATTCTATATCGTTCGTTTTGTAGTGCAGTAATTCGTTTGTCTTCTGCATCCGCTTCTTTTTTGTCGGTTGTATGATAATATTTAAAACGATTGTAAACTCTACATGCCATTGCAGCAGCTATTGCAAAAATTTCAGCAAGAACCAAGAGTATAAAGAGGAGCCATTCTTCCTGCTCTGGAATATCATGGTGGATACGGTCTTGAGGGTATCCTAACATTAAGAACAACGCACCAAAAATAAAAAGTGGAGCGATAAATCTAGCGCGAGGACCAAGGAAAAATCCATCTGTGCCACCCATTGCTCCTGATATACTGTTTGCAGCACCTGTTACGTTACCAACGGAGACTTGTAGGGCTGCATTGGCAACTTGCGCCGCTTTTATATTTTTCCGTGTTTTCTTTGACATCTTCTTTGTATCTGTTGATGGGATGCAAACAGCAAAAGCAAGTAGACCAAAAATTCCCGGTAAACCGGCAAGTCCACCGTACAACCAGTATTCATCAAATGCGTAGCTGTTTCCGGAATAGCCTCCAATTTTATTACATCCTACTATGCAAAACGCGATAACGGTAAGATATGCAATGATATTAAGACCTACTAAAAGCATATATCTATGACGTAGTTTTCTCTGAATTTCATCAATTCGAATCTGGTCTGTTTCAACCATGACTTTTTACCTCCAAATGTACTGGCAATGTAATAGTTGATTTATGACTTCTACTATTTGTGCTACATTTAGCTGCTTGTATTCGTTTGATTTGTACCAAGATATCTTCCGGTTGCATTGATTTTATCTCCGCTGGAATAACACATACATCATCTTGGTAATTCTCGATTATAGAATTGCTTTTCATCTATTGTACACTTTAACTCCCAAATTAAAAACACTTCTATTGGTGTCGTAATGACCATCCGAATCCAAAATAGAAATACTTTTTAGAACATGCTTAATATTGATGGCAACACGATATGTTTCATTTCGATTCAATTCTGAAAACTCATATGTCGTAGTAAGTTGTGGCTCACCAATGTGTGGAAGATATCCCGGAATTTCATCATACTGAGACGTTTCTTTGTAGACAAATATCCCGTCGTAATTGTCTTCCAAATATTGTTGAGCAAAGGAAAGCTCTTGTTCAGATGTGATTGTATCGTTTGCTGTAATGGTGTTAAATATATCCCAAAGCCTGCACCCAGTTAATGTGAGCGCGAGTGCTATTGCAATCAAAGCAGAAAGACAGATGCTTTTTTCACGGTAAAAACCTCCTTATTTCCCTACGTTTGTTTTGGTTTTATTGTTCGCAGAACTTTTGTGCAGTTTCAGTTAGCAAGTTTATTGTATCTGCGGCATAGCCAAAATTAAAATAATTCATAGGAAGCGTCTTGCCTTCTTGCTTCCATTTTTCGCACAGAGCGATTTTGTCTTCTTGGATGAAACGGAATATATGAGAATACTTCACCACAGTTTTCTGCAGCGCATCTTCGCTGGTGTCGCTGAAAATATATCGATTTTCGGTATTTGCCATTTTTTGGACGATTTTTTGTAAATCGTCTGCGGAGAACGATTTCGTTCTGCAAGTATAAGACAGTTGGCGAGTAACGTATCCGTATAGATTTTCAAACAGCACATGGTTGACACTCCCTACTTATTGGCTAAAAATAATTTATGGCTTTCACCGCCCTAGAGACGGTGTTGTTTTTTCTCTCTTTTGAGTTTTGATTTTTTCGTTACATTTATCGATGGCTTTTTGTACTTTATCATAGTCTTCTTGTAAAGGAGCTTGGTTCGCAAAAGCGCACATTTGAACAATACGGTATTTGTTTTTATTTATTCCAATTTCTATGGTATTACGTGTTCCATCCGGCTTTCTTTGTGACCAAATTGAGCATTTATCATCATTCACTTTGCTGATATATGTGGCAACACAATTGTGCTGGAAAATTCCTTCCATAACCATCTGTCTTGTTGTTGTCAACCTGACACAATCTTCCGGCAGTTTCAGATTTTTGAATTTAGAGTCTTTTTTGATTTTCATTTTCTCGGTTGTTGCATATGTGCCAACCGGGATTATATTATCATGCCATTCTCTGATTTTCTTAACGGACGTGAATGAGACAGGAATGAGTTTTCGTTTATCATTGCTCATTGTGATAGCATCTTCAATACTATCTAAAATAAATGGATTTTTTGCTTTTTCATCTTTTGGAAGAGTATCGTAAATATATTGTGCAAGAGGTTTTACTAAGTCGTTCTTAGCTCGTCCAATGGAAATATATTCGGGGTTAAATCCGAATAATTTTTGTAATTCTTCTGGTTTTACTATGCGAGATACTCGTGCTAAGAAAATACCATATCCAATAGACTCCTTGTTGTTCCGCTTAAATGCTTTGTCTTCTCCGTAATATTTTGCAATGAGCTCTCTTCTGGAATGCGACTCATTGATTACAGAAAGAGGTATAGCACTGTATGCAGACTGTTCGGTATAGTCCTTTGCCAAATCATTCCAGAGCGGATTCGTCTCACCAAAGAAAAGCATGATGAAGTACACGACACTCTCGAATAGCCCGCTATACGTGTGAACGGAGAACAAGTCTTTCATTGTACAGGGCCAGTGCTTCGTTCCTTTCGCAACGAAATTCATAGAAAGCGATGGCTTGAATTCTTTTGGCTTAATACGTGGTGTAGAATGACCATATAAAATGCCTTCTTTGCTGAAAGAAAAGCCCCTTATACGTTTTTCGCTTTTTATAAATGTATCCAGTTTATATTCGATTCCATATTCGTATGCGATTTTATCTGCAATGAAAAAACCAATGTAGAGAGACTGTGCGTTTTGGCTGTAATTGATAATTACATGGTCTATTATGCAGCTTATCATTACACTTCTTGACTCTGTTTTGCTAAGTAGTTGTTTTACCTCTTCTTCACAGTTCCAAATGTCTTTATTTATTGACCGAGTAATTTGGAGGGTAACGTCGCTCTCGAAAATCTTGTCGTTTTTATTTTTGGCTAATGGAATGAGATGTTCTTTTAAATACCTAAACAGCTCTAACGCTGCGTTCTGTTCCATTTGTTCTATGTTCACACCCATTTACTCCTTGATATACTCCTCGCACACCTGCAGTGGAAACGATGCATACTTACTATCACCCGTAATTTCAACAAGGAACTTACGGAGCTGCGTCTGCAATTTCTCTTCTGTCATGGCTGCCAATGTTTCATTGTGTTCTTTTGGAGGCCAAAGCACATCACAGAAAATCATTGCGTTTCCGTCATAGTCATGTGTGCTAAAGAAACTGTTGAGAGGGTATCCGTAGCTTTTTTCGAAGATGTAATGCAATGCGTCTGAGTAAATTTGCGATGACTCATCTGCGCAGCAGCCTGTGTTATTAACTTCTCGATGAAATGACCAAGCATCTTGCGTTATTACCATCCACTTCTTGTACAAAGGCCATGTTTCATAGCCGTCTAATTCCTCATCGCGGATGTCACGTAGCTTCAGCTTCAGCGCTTCATCTTTGGTAGGAGTATGCTTTGCGATGAAGTCTTCGTTGTAATGGATTTTATCCACATCGCCAAGGCAAATACCCTTGCCAATACGATTCACATGATACTAGCCCATGAGTAGCCTCCGTTCTTTTTTGTGTTTCGATTTTTAAGATGTAGTTTTGAGTACCTAAAACTGTAACTCGTTTTTTGCTTTTGTGCGTATTTGGGATAGTCTAAGAAATGAATTACACTTGCGTCTCACCTTCGAGAATTTGCTCATATTCTATTGTGGATTTATAACTGGCAATGACTAGATTACGCATATCGCGTTCGTATTCTTCCTTTGGATACCAATTTTTATCGTAGTCATCACCAAGAACTTCCCGCGCCAGTTCATCAATACTATGAAAAGTTTTTGGCTCCTCTCCATTTTCGAGACGCTTTTTGACATCATCTGTTTCTTGTTTTATTCTTTCAGCTTCTCTTTCCATGTCTTCTGGATTAAGACCGAAAAAGGTCATTTCCCAAAGGACGCAGGCTAAGCAATGCTCAAGACCGTATCTTGCAATACTGATTTCTGCTAATTTCCATCCAAGAATTTCTTCCCACTTACAGAACTCAATGGCATATGTCTGCGGAACTTTGATAGATATGCAAGCATCTAAAATATCATTTCTATCTATGAAAGTTAGCATTTCGTCACTGATGCACTCTGAGACGGTCTGGTTTTTCGAGTGGCGTTTTTTCCATAAAGCGAAGTCTTTTGCCTCTACACAAAAGACATCGTCTCCCGTATCTTCAAATGATTTGCAAACAATGAGAAGGTCCTGCTGATTCGATTCTATCGGTTGAGTCTTTTTGATGCGTTTCATCGCGGTATGAACCTCTGTTTTGATAGAATGAGAATAGTTGCTTTTACAGTCGTTTTTATCTTGCTTTTGATGAAGCAAACTGAATTCGCGAGTAAGTGTATCTATATTGCAATTAAGGAAAGCTTCTTTCGTGTCTTTGAACATACTGTTGTTGCCTTTCTGAAAGAGTGAATTGATTAGCAGCTATTTGCCAGAGTTTTCTGTTGCCCGCTATCCGCCGACGTGGAGGCTGCTGCATTTTGGATAGCTGCGCGGTAAAACCCGCGCATTTCAGTTACATTTCTGCATTAAACAGGTTGCGCAGCTTGTATGTAATGTCTTCGCTGTTGCCAACGATGGATGCAGCCTCATTGATGGAAGCAAGCTCCGATAAGCTGTCTGCAGCATAGTTGTAACTGATTGTGTAAATAGGAATGTTCATTCCCGCGATAATGTCTTTGGTTTCAGAGAATCGGCATCCCGTATTACTGTCACCGTCTGTTAATACAAAGATGATAGGCGTGCAGTTTCCACCAAGTTCTTGAGATTTCTGGTAAATGCGGTCCATAGCAACACAAAGACCATTGTACATTGCGGTGTTTCCGCTTGCATCAAGGGAATTTACTGCGCCTTTGTAAAGTGTCTTTTGATTCAAGGAAAACTTGTTGATTGGGAGATATTCACGAACTTCTGAATCGAAACCAATGATGCCAATATAATTGTCGTCATTGATGTACTGAATTGTGTTAATCATCGCAGTTTTTAATGCGTTGATTGGTTCCCCACGCATAGAGCCGGAAGTGTCTACGACAAACTCGGCAACAATAGGAATACCGGAGTCCTTCTCTTCTTTCCAAACGCTTTGAGCCTGTGCGATGGTATTTCCGTCGAACTCTTTTCCCACATAGGTGTAATCATCCATGCCATTGAATCCGTCTTTTGTTGCAACAGCTTTGTTTTGTTCGCAGAAAGAAACGAATGCGGTAATGACTTCTTTCTTGTCAGCAGAAATGTTCCCTACAGAGTACAAAGGATTATCGTGGCGTACACCAAATGGAATGAATTCGTAGTTTCTTTGTAATGTGGGGTCATTCTGATAAGACTGATACTCCATTACAAGTCCATCGACAACACCTTTGTCTGCGGACTGAACCATCTGTTGGGTTGTGAACGAAACCAGCGGGACGTTTGTTTGAAACTTTTGAAAGCTCTCAACTGCTGTTGTATCTACAATGTTGTCACTTCCGCTGTTTGCCAATGCGGAAAGCAAGAAATTAAGACCTGTTGCACTTGTATATGGGTTTGAGTAACCCATCATCATTTTTCCGTCAATTGTCGCGTTCAAAACAGAATTCACAGATGCTTCGCCATAATCTGTACGCAACATATCTGCCGTGTTCTTTGATACGAGGATTCCAGCGACATTTCCGGCGAGACGCGGTGTTTCAACCGTTAATTCAACGCCTTCATTTTTTACAAGCTCGCCAAAAAGTGTGTTAGACGGGGTATAACATTCTGGCTGATATTTTCCTGTGGAAATGTACTCAGCCGCTGTACCGGAAGGAATGGAACGCAAAGAAACACTCATGGTTTTATCGCCTGTTGTTTTATTGCGCTGATTATTAAACTTCTTTGCCATTTCCGTAAGAAATGAGTCTGAGCCAGATTCTGCCGCCTTTTCACCAGAAGAAAAAATTTCGATATTCACATCTCCCGTTCCTTCTACTACAAACGGATAGGATGACTCGATATCTGGCAGTTCATCTTTTGCATCCAAAAACTCTGACACATCCAACTGCTGTGGTGTGACAGTTACTTCTTGTACTCCGATTCGCTTCATTTTGCTGCTCAGGTCAGCATACGCTTGTTCTGTTGTCATCGTACTTGTACTTACATTTGAGTCTCGTAAGACCGTTCGTGAGAAAACTACCAGAACCACTCCAACAACAGCAATTGTTGCGACTACAGGGAAAATGCTTTTCTTTGACATGTTAATTACCTCCAGTCAATGTGTCGTACCGTTTCAGTGCTTCTTTGCTGATTTCTTCGTCTTGTTTAATATCTTCCTCCGTTTTACTGATGACGGTATCGAGCTTTGTCATAGCAAGAACAACATCGGTATCCCACGGATTTTGTGCCGAGCGCTGATTCAGTGCATACGCAAGAGAATCAAGACGCAGGATGAGCCGTTCGTTATCGTAAACCACTTTGTTGACTGTGCTTACGATACCATCGTAAATTTCTTTTTTCTTTTTAGCTTCCTCTTTATCTCCAAATGAAATGGAACCACGGCAGAAAGCGTTATATTCCGTTTCATCAAACATCAAAGCGGAACGAATGGCATCATCCAATCTGTCATAAAATATTCTTTCTGCAGAGGCAAGCAATGTCAAACATTTCGCCTGCTCGCCAGATGTTTTACTATCTTGTGTCATGCTGTAGGCTACTGCCATTTTTTGCCCAAAGCGTCGCACTTGATATAGCATTTGGTCTGCTTGTTCAGAAAAGACACTTTTTGTCATTACGGAGGATTTGATTTTTTCCGTATATAGTTCCTCTTTGTTTGTTGGCTGTTCTATCGTTGATTTGTTCTGTGCTTCTCGGTTTTTTGAAATTCTACGATATGCGATATAGGCGCATATGAGTAGAAATATAACAGGAGTACCATACTTGGCTAACAGCACAAAGAACAGAGATGTGCCGTGCATGTACTCGATGGCATAATAAGTATTGATGTAAGCCTCGACCATGTAAACGATGGCTGCTGCTACAATAAGTAGACTCACACTGAGCATTAAGTTCACCTCAATTCCGTTTTTTACGTGCAACATTTTTCTATGGTTTTTGTTCAATTTTTTGGGTATTTACTTTTTGCATGTGCGTTTTATCCATCAATCTTGATTCCGCTCAAACACATTGGTGCTGAACCCGAACCAATATATCCATCAACAATGCTGCTTGCATCGATGTTGGAAATGTACGACTCGTCTGCATCTGGAAAGACGTAGATAGTAGTTACGGATGTTTCTTGATGATTTTCTTTGCCATCGAACTGGTCATAGCATTCTGCTGCAAGCGTATAACCATCGCAATCCCAAACCAGCCAATAATCCTTAGCTTCCCCTACATCCTCATAAGTTGCGGCTTTCAATTCATCAAAAGATGCAAATGCTTTACCGCCAAAAGAGGTTGTCTTCCAGTACAATCCGGACGGATTGCCAAGATGCTCATAAAGCGCTTCAAACTTTTCTTTTGCAGAACTGCCATATTCCGGAAACCAGTCAAAGTCATAGACATTGATGCGGCTGTAATACAAACCCTTGTTAAACGCCTCATCAAACGTCATGTTTTCTTCTTTAGCAGCGTCTTCATCCAGCATCATGGTATATGAACCATCGGTGGCATATGAGCCGATTTGATAGTAAACACCATTTTCTCCGGCAACACAATAATCCTGAATATTGCGGTCAGGCTCTTTTTCTGAATCGTATTCGTCGTGAACTTCCTTGATGCTATACCCTTCGTCTTCCCGATTGAGAGCAATATACCCATTGATAGGAAGTGACTTAAGTTCATCTGGTGATACACTTACCTCGTTATTGTTTCCGTCTTTCCATAGAGCTAATTTATTTGTCCAGTTTGTGTTGTTAAGAGGATTTTCTCCAAATGGAACGCCACTGTTTGGGTCTTCCGTGACAGACGGAGTCACTGTTCCTTCCGACCATTCCGGTAAATTGTCGAGTAGTGACCATTGTTCTTCTGTGTCTTTTTCTACTATTGTACTAGCAGATGATACGCTGCTTGTGTTAGATTTCGCTTCTGAACTTTCTGTTGCCTGTGAAGTACAGCCAGATAACGCAACAATAGCGATAGATGCAAATGCGACGGCTTTTAAATCCTTATTTTTCACGGTAAGAAACTCCTTTATGTTCAACTTTTTTATATTTGCATTATACCTACACGCAGAAAAAGACGCTCACACTTATGTTCGGGCAAAACATAATGTGAGCGCCGTTCCTATTTTTGCAATACCCCTGTTTTTACATAGTTCGATTCAGGTAAGATTTGTTGATAGCAACCAACAGCTCTTCGATTTTCTGCATATCGGGCTTTGCAGGAAGAACGGACTCTTTTACAGCCTTTTGAAATCGTGCTTCGAAGGAATCAACCATATCAAAAAATGCAGGTTCGTATGTCCCGTCTTCACGCATGTACTTACCATTACGAATGGCTAGTAGTTCCTCGTGTTCTTTGTCTCTACGAGTGATGATTTTTCCCTGCTCCAAAATGTCAAATGCAGTATAGTACAATCTTACAATGTGCATTGCATGTTTGTTGATATGGACTGCATCTTTCAATGCTTTTGGATTCTGTGGTTTTTCATACTGTTCAATAGTCGTGCAAAGTCCCTTAAGCATGGATTTGAGCGAAGTTACGGGATAGTTGCTCATGTTTCCGGAAATCAAAAGAGGATGCTTACCATCTTCATCTTCATCCTCGCCGATGCTGAGACTGAAATCATCCAATTTATTTTGTGCAGCTAAAACACGCTCCAAACTTCGTTTTTCAAATTTGTTCTTGAGCCATTCTGGAGAGTTTCCGTTGCGAAGCAATCCCATCTGAAGGCGGCGAAGCTGGTCGTTTGCAAATCCGCCATAACTGCAGGCGACACGCTTGGAAAGGAACAACTCCTTGTTATCAAGGAGCATTTCACCTTCCGGTGTCATGTTCACGTATAGCTCTGGGTTATTCCCAAGTAGTTCAATGATATTTGGATTACACTGGACAAGCATACTTACGAACTTGCCAATCGCAAAGATGACGGTATCCGTTTTATTGTCGATGACTTGTTCAAAATGATTGAATCCTAAGATATCAGGAGAACCAGCTACACCGCGCACATCCACGTCGGAGTTTGTGGCGTTTGTACCGTAGGCGTGGCTTCCGCCCAGAGTCAAGAACAGGATGTTTTTGCCGAGGTGCTTATTGGTACGAAGAAAATCGTAGTCTTGCCCCTGCAGGAGAGTCTGAAATTCAGTGGTTGCCATGTATAGCTTTACCTCAATTCAACGCATTCTTTCTCAACACGGTGCCATTTATCGGTGCTTGCATCGTATTCCAGCACATCTTTTCCGACCATCTCCCCGTTTTCGACGTACTCTAAAATGTGTCGGACTCGCATTGGCGGATTGTCGTTTTTTGCATGCCACAACGCGATATCCTTGTTGTCGATGACAAATGCAGGTTTATAGCTGACAAAGGGGCTACCGAGAGGCTGTGTTTGTCGACTTGCCTCGTAGTACGATTTTACATAGCCGTCACGGGAAGTATTGCGAATAGCACGAGCGCTTTCTTTGTCGCCTTGCTCGTCCAAGGTTTGTGCAATTTCATCCACACACCGACAAAAATGCGTTGGGTCTTGACTGTATTTGGCAAAAATCAGTTTTCTGATTAACCGCATTGTGTCTTGCTGCGTCACAAGCATGCTCCTTTCACTTTTTTGTCGAAACCAAGAAGATTTTTTTGGAAAAAGTCCCCTTCTCTGCTGCTTTCTGGCTCCGTACCTGTTCTATTTCCCGCTTGGAAACAGAGCAAGTCTTGCCCATAGCGTACAGGACCTCCATCACATCCGCCATCTCCTCAGCGCAGTCCAGAACGCTCCGTTCCTTGGCTGTGTAGACTTCCAGTAACTCCTTAACCTCTTCTTGCAACTTTTCGGCCAGAGCGTCTTCGTACTCCTTATCTGTCAGCTTGCGAGTTACGCAAGTTTCACCGTTTTTCTCGATAATTGCCGGGATGTTATCCCGAACCAGTTTCTGACACATCATAGATTTATTTTTCCTCCAATTTACAACGCCGCAGCGGTATGTGCAGCTCACGACAGGTGTTTTCGATTTCTCGTTCGTTTTCGGCTCCATCAAACATTACACATCCTTTTTGCTGCTGTTTGGCGAGGTATGTGGGCAAATCATCGTTTGTGACGGGAATGAAAGAGTATCCCCGCTCACTGGCATACATAGCCGCCAATGCAGCCATCTTCTTACCGGATTCTGCAGCAATGACAACCTTGTCCCGCTTAGCCAGCATTCTGTCGAGGTATTCCGACACTTGTTTACGGGATTTTGTCATCGATAACGGCGTTCCTGCAACTCCGCAAAAGAACCAATTTTTTTCGCAAATTTTGTCCTCGCACTCTTGGCACTTCAAGTAGACGATATTGCCGTTTGTGTATGGACAGTAAATGCTCATTTGCGTTTATACCTTCTTAAAATATTTCTCAACATATTCATCTGGCAATTCCATGTGCATTTTATCCGGCCCTGTGAATTCCTTGAAGCTGTATTGTCCGCCACACCAGACCAGATGCCAGATAGTTCCTCGTTTAACACGATATGGTTTCTTTTTCCCATCAGGACCGTCGTACCATAATGTCAGAGGCTTGACGCATTTATAGTTGGTATTGTACATGACAACTCCTTATTTTTTTGGCAGCACCCAAATTTCTACATTGACATCCCAAGTGTCAGAGATTTCTTTGATGATGTTTAAAACAGTTTCCCAGTTTCCACCAGCCAAACCACAACCAAGTCCATACGGAATACGAAATGTAGCGTTCGGGTACTCCTTCATGCCTTTGAAGAGTGCTGCTGTAAGTGCGGCATAATTTGTATAGCGTTTATCTCTTCCGTATTCTTCTTGTCCGTATAGGTTCGCAACGTATAGATGTGGTCCGACTTTCACTTCATGAAAACTACCCAACATAAATTCACCACAAGTTTCGACCATTAGACGATATCTGTCATATACATCGGGCCATTTGTCACGAATCTGTTTTGCCAGACCCGCGCCCATCACGCCCTTACAGTTTACTTGATGGCAAATAATTGTGTCTTCATCCCGCTCCGGGAATGTCAGAATATTGCCGTTGACGAATTTAATGCTCATACAAACTCCTTGATGTTCAGAATATCGAATTTTTCTGACGCAAATCCAAGCAACTCGTTATAAATGCGAGCCGAAACTTCCATGAACTCTGTGTCGCGGATTTCTTTTCTGCGCAGGAAACGGTTATCCTTCTGCATCTCTGCCGCAGTGCTTTCCACGATAGCCCAGATGGAACTATTGATGACAATCGGCGGAACAGGTCCATCTTTCCAACATTCAATCACATGTTCACTGACCGCGTATTGTGTGTCATACACCTCATCGCTCAGCTTCGCGCTATAATACTTTGCATTTCTCTCAACCATGATGGGATTCATGATATTCCTCGCAGTTGGAATATCCTTGCCTTCCACACTCACTATCTCAGGTCCAAAGAAACCTTTTGTTTTGTTACTGAGAAGGATAAGCTGCATAGCCAGTGCTGTGGCGCACTGGGAAAACTTTTTTGCAGTTTCATCCGGTATATCGACGGGAACATACTCCGCTGCTGGACCTTGCAGGTAGTATTTCTGTGCATCCTTGCCGTTGTGCGAGCCCTCAAACAAAATCGATGGCAATGCATCCAGAACAGCTTTATTTGCGTTTTCTTTGACGGTTCTGAGAACCGCAATATTGGTCAGCATACTCTGCTCTCCTTACTTTTTATAGGTATTTGCGATAATCCGTCTTGCTTCGGACTTCCAACTTTTTGTGTGTATTCGCAAAATAATATGGATTTCTGCTTCACGGAGCAAACTTACCGTAGGCCGCAGCCGTTGATAGAGGCTCGCTCTCCACAGACTTTTGGGCTTAACGCCGGGATTCGGTCGTCCTGACCGTACTGTTCGCCTGTGGTTATGAGGCGGCTGGCATAGCCAGCATGTCCATTCCTTTCTTTAGAATATTTTCTGCTGCATTTTTATCCCTATCGTGTGATGTATTACACTTCGGGCAGACCCAATGCCGCACATTGAGGTTTTTAACCTCTTTGTTTTGGTATCCGCAGCAGGAACAGGTCTGGCTGCTTGGATAAAAGGTTGGTATTTTCACAACCACCCTTCCTGCCCAACTGGATTTGTAATCAAGCTGTCGGAAGAACTCTCCCCAAGAAGCATCGGAAATGCTTTTAGCAAGGTTATGATTACGAATCATACCCTTTACATTGAGGTCTTCTACACAGATGATTTGGTTTTCTTTCACCAGTGTAGATGACAATTTGTGTAGGGTATCTTTTCGTTTGTTAGCTACTTTTTCGTGGCAGCGAGCTACTTTGATGCGCTGCTTTTCCCAGTTGGCAGAGCCTTTCTTTTTGCGTGACAGCTTTTTCTGTTCGCGCTTTAGTTTAGCTTCTGCTTTCTGAAGATACTTATGGTTTGGATGTTCGTTTCCATTGCTGTCAACAGCAAAGGACTTGATACCAACATCTAAACCAATGACAGTATCTGTAACAGGAAACGGTGCTACTTCTACTTCGCAGAGAATACTTACATAGTATTTGCCGCTTGCGGAGCGACGGATTGTTGCCTTGCAAATCTTACCTTCGATGTCGCGGCTCTTACGATAGCGCACTTTTCCAAGTGTGGGGAGCTGAATGTATTTATCGTCCACCTTAATGCCTTTTGGATTAGTGGTTGTGTAGGTTTCTTCTCCTCTTTTACGCTTGAAATTTGGGAAGCCTTTTCCGCTTTTAAAGAAACATTTATAGGCATCGTCCAACTGACGGCAGCTATATTTAAGGGCTTGGCTATCTACTTCGGCGAGCCATGGTAGATACTGCTTCATCTTAGGAAGTAGATTCTGAGTATCGATATAGCTCATACTTTCGCCGCGTCGTGTGTAAGCTTTTATACGCCTATCCAACATGGAGTTATACACAAAGCGGCAGCAGCCGAGTGTTTTGTTGATTTTGATTTTCTGCTCCTCTGTAGGCTTAAGTTTAAACTTGTAGCCTTTATGTACTTTCAAAGTAGCTCACCTCCATTATGGATTTTTGTACTTATAGACCGCTTAAACACCCGGAAAAAGTTGAATAACCAAGTTCTCCTTCGTTAATATTCTGAGTATTTGCAAAATCATGTATTTTACACAAACCACCCTTTTTCGCAAATACCTGAAGACATATCAACCTCACACAAATCCAAATGCGACAGAAACGATAGTTGCAATGGTTCCTGCCAGCATCAACGTTTCACCTACTGAAACGATTTTGTCACGGACGTGTCTGGCTTTTTCTATCTCACAATAGGTTACAACACGATTTTTATCGAAGTATGGTTTATTTGGAATAAAAAACGATAGAAAAAATCCACCCCATCCGATGATACAACCCGCAATGAACAAAACCGTCGCAATGATAACTATCACATGCATGATTTCACCTTCTGTTTTTGGTCTGCAGTTTTGATATATTATACGTTCCGTCCCAGCTCCCCATAATGGTCTCCAATTATCTCTTGCTTTAATACCTTAATTATATCATATTTCATACTATTCCGCATCCGCTTTTGGTGCAAATAAGAGCGCAACATCGTCGTTCAACCAAAAGAAAAAGCCACCCGTTTAGAACGGGTGGCTAAACGAATGGTTAGCGTTTTTTCCCCTTCGGAGACATGCGTGCAATGGCTTCTTTTGCCAGTTCCGAACGTTCGCATTCTTCTTCAGAAAATGTGATTTGTGTGCAAACGCGGCTTCCGCGCATCATTTTTGCGGCGTATGACAAACCGTTTGTTTTTGCATCAAGGAATGGGTTGTCAACCTGTTCAGGGTCACCAGCCAAGATGATTTTTGTGCCTTCGCCTGCTCGACTTATAATGCCGAAAGCCTGAAGTGCGGACATATTCTGCGCTTCGTCGATAATGATATACTGGTTTTTAATGCATCGACCACGCATATATTCCATTGCTTGTGCTACGATTTTTCCGGAATCAAATAGGTACTGTGCATAAGAGTTTGGTGCAACAATTTTATCTTCCGATTCATCCGGTGTGGTGAATTTTCCTTTTTTCCCGGAACGAGAACCATATTCGCTATCCTTATCTGCTTTGATAGATGTAAGCTGGTCCAAGTTATCCATAATTGGACGGATTAACGGATTGATTTTTTGAGCCTCACTACCCTTCAAAAAGCCAACAGTTTCGTCAAATTTTACGTTTGGACGAACGACAAGGATGTTGCGATAAGTATCGTCATCAACAGTTTGTGCTAATCCACAGGCAAGGGACATGAATGTTTTTGCCGTTCCTGCAGGACCGATTAGGATAGTTAGTGCAGAAGAGTCAACACCATCTTGCAATGCGTGAATTGCCAATTTTTGACCAAGATTTCTTGGCTTTACACCATAGGGGTGCATATTGTCCATATTAAGACGAACGAGTTTCTTGCCCTTTACTTGATATACGCCGAGCGTTGACTCGTCAGGACGTTTTACAACGATAAATTCGTTCTCTACGTATTTATCATTGTCTGTTGTAGCAGATATTGGCATTTCGTTTGGAACTCCGCTCACCTCAATATCGGTATCGCAGCAATATGTTTCTGTGCGTCCGGTATAAGGTGCTTCATCTGCGTCTACACTGTCTGACCGATAAGGTTCAGCAATTATATCGTTTTCCTCTGCGAGTATACGTTGCGTAAGACTGTTGGTTACAAGAATCACTTCGGTACTGCGTGGGCAACGACGTTTACATGCCTTTGCCGCCTCGATTGATGTCTTACTGTCCGACGTGGCAACGAAAAACATTCCGCCATTTGGCAACTCGATTCCGTGATGGATATCGCCTTTTTTGTTTTGCTTTTTTGAAAAATTGTTTAATTCGTCTATTGCTCGCAGTACTTCCTGAGCATTGCGTCCTGCTTCGCCCGGTTTCTTGCTGACATCTTCCAACTCAGAGATGACATGGATTGGGATGACAACTGTATGTTCATCGAATGCATATATTGCGTATGGGGACGACAGAAGGACACTTTTTGTCAGCACATACACTTTCTGTGGTGCAGGCATTTCCTCTAGTTCTTCGGCATCGCCGATTACGCGGTTGATACCATAATATGGCGTGTCTTTTGTGTTGATTTGTTCAAAAATACGGGATTCGGAATCGTTTAGAAGCATAAATGATATTCCTCCTTTTTGTGTTTGTATTATTATACCAACCGCATCAGAAACAAAACTGCCCACAGCCCAAACAAAAAAGTTGAGCTGTGGACAGTTTTGTTAGTAACACCCCATGCGGGGTGCGACCACGAAAAGCACTTGCATGGATTGACGGCAGTAGTATTTCAATCTAATGCACCCCATGCGGGGTGCAACGGGTCATCTCTTGGATGGTCAGTGGCACACTATGCATTTATTTCAATCTAACGCACCCCGTGCGGGGTGCAACCAAAGGACAACCAGCAAGTGGTTTGCAACGAGAGTATTTCAATCTAATGCACCCCGTGCGGGGTGCAACAGCAAAACTATACAATTCAAGCGTATCTTGGTAACACGTAGGATGTACAGTTTTGCCAATTATGTGCTTCACATATTAAAGCACTTACCTACTTACTGCATTGGAATCACCCTCCGACTTTTGATTTTTGGTGCGAAGCTTCCAGCGTTTTTATGTCAGCTTAAGGTTCGCACCATCTTGATAACCTTATTATATCATACGTCACCACATCCTGCATCCGCTTTTGCTGCAATAAAAATCCCCCACTCAACAATGATTGTCGAGTGAGGGCTTATTACTATGGGGTTGCGGTTATGCTTTAGGTTTCAGAATCTTCGTTTTCGGTATTGCTATCCTCTTTGTTGTCATTGCGCTTTTTCTTGAAGACGACAAATCCGACAGCACCAATTACGACGATTGCGATTCCTGCAATCACGCCGATAGGCGCAGTGTCTTCAGGATAGACCGTAACTCCCGAAGCCTGAGCGGTTTCAGCGGTTGCGGTTTCTTCTGTGCCAACACCATTCGTTGCAGTACCCGTGCGCGGGATAGAAGTGATTCCACTGATAGCAGCAGCCGCCTTGGAAATCACTGTCTCCATATATACGCCGGGGCGTCCGGGGACATTCGGCTTGTTGGGGTTATCCTTCGGCACATGGTTCGGTTCCGGCGTGGTGGAAGGTGTCGGGTCTGGATTGTGGTCCGGAGTCGGGAACAGCGGGTTGCCGTCCAGCTTACTTATAACCTCATTGGTTTTACCCGGAATCGTAGGTGTCTTTTCAGGAGGATTGTTCTCCCCTGTCTGGTCTTCCGGCTGATAGGTGTAGCTTGATGCATTGATAATCAGCTTGTCTACTTGCGTAGTGCTGCCAATCTTTACAACGAGCTGAACCTCTTTGCTCTCCCCTACCGCGAGGTTGCCAATGTCCCAAGTTACCATATCAGAGTCGAAATCAAACACACCATCATTGGATGCGCTTACAAACTTGCTGTGTCCCGGAATCGGGTCCTTCAGCACAACATTCGTAGCTCCGATTTCGCCGTTGTTAGTGAGCGTAATCGTATAGGTCAGTTCTTCGCCAGCAGATACTTTATCGCCGGACTTCTTTCCTTCGATTGCTTTCACACCGATAATGCGAGGCTCTTTTACAATGTTGTAGGTGCTGTTCGACTCAATCAGAGCTTCTCCGTTCGGATATACGCGGTCACCTTTCTTGTGCTCGATGGTCGTTCCATCCGGCATGGTTTCCGTAACATCCTCATCGTAGAGTTTGTACTCTTTTTCCAAATCAAGCAACGTTGCCTTGTTCTCGAATACCTTAGAGGTTTCATACTCTGCGGTAGTCGGGTCATCCGATGTTACGGGAGCGTAGACACGGAACTTGATGGTAACTACTTCGTTCGGAGCGAGCTTATCGAACGTCCAAATCAGTGAATTCGTGGCATCACGCTTAAAGGACTTCAGCTTCGCGGTAGAACCATCGCTGAAATGGATGCTTGTGCTCTTTTTGATGTACGTTGTGCCATTCGGCAGCGGGTCGGTTACGATAACTTCACCAGAAGAACCATACGCATCCGAGGCACTGTTCTTAAAACTCAGTGTGTACTCCAGCGTCTGATGAATGTTCGTGACAATGGGTTCATCTTCACTGCCTGTCTGTTCAACGCCAACATTGTTGTCAGCATCCACCAGAGCGACAGTCTTTACAAAGTCTCCAAGGTCATTCTTTGAAACAAAATGCTCTGTCGGAGGAGTCTTCGGCAGGTCTGGTGTCTCAGGAATAACTGGAATATCGACTTCATTGGAAGGAACATCCACATCAGGCGTGATTGGTTCGTCTGGGTCAACACCATGTCCCGGATTGTTCGGGTCTTCTGGATTGCCGGGAATTGTAGCCTTAGCAACATTCTTGATGAGTTTATCGTTGGCAGAAACGATATAACCATAGTCGATGTTTACTGTCTCTCCAACAGCAAGTGAAGGAATAGTCCAACTGTAATCTCCGGTTGAGGTGTATCCGATTCCGGCGATTGCCACAAACTTTCCGTTGCCATTAGAGGTGTCGGTTACTTTAACATTGGACAGATTCACATTGCCAGTGTTCTTGACACTTAATGTGTAAACGATACTGTCTCCGATATAGGCGCTGCTATGGTCAGCAGATTTTACAATGGAGATGGATTCATCAACAGTACCAACAGGAACATCCACAGGGTTTGATGGTACAGTTTTCTCTGGGCTATCTGGATTTGTTGTGTCATTGCTCGGAATCGTGGCGGTAGTAACATTGTGAAGAACGGTATTATCGTCATCAGCAGTTACTACATACGTGAACACGATAGACTGAGTTTGACCAACGGTAAGCGACTTAATTACCCAAGAGTTGTCTGCAAAGGACACGTTTCCATTAGTTGTCGCGTTTTGAATTTCGCCCTTTCCGGTGAACGGAGCAGCTTCTGTTTTTTCTTTGACAACAACATCGTGAAGGTCTACATTACCTGTGTTCGTCACATTCAGCGTATAGGTGATTGTGTCTCCAACTTTCGCTGTTGCCTTGTCTGCTGCTTTCGTAATGGAAACGCGCTTCAACGTGTTTTCGGTAACAGGAAGAATTTTAGCAGTGTTGTTCACGATGCGCAAACCGGAGCCATTGAAATCATTGGCAATCATCGTATAGACGATTGTTGTTGTACCAGCGCGGAACGGTTCAGCGATTGTAAGAGTTCCAGTACCATCGACTGCCAGATTCTTTGAAATCGTTGCTGGTGTTTCGTCTTCGTGCTTTATGACGATGTCCGATGCAATCGTCATGTTACGAGGAAGATTGTCGGAAACAACGAAATCTGAACGGTCCATTGCTGTTGTTACAGCCACCGTGTACGTTAAAGACTGTCCCGGTGCAAGAACAGTGTTATTGGGTTTGTTTGCTGTTTTTACAATGGACAATGGCGATACAAGTCCGCTGTCGATGTTTCCATTACTATAGGTTTCATCGCTGTTTACAGTTTCAAACTGTGGAATAGACACAGTTGCTGACGTTGAATCAAGTTTCTTTGTGATGAGTGTCTGAGAATCCTTTGTGTCGCTGTTGCGGTTGGAATCAACACCCTTGGCTTGATAAATCGTGGATTGGAGTTCGCTCCACTTAAGTGTTTCATTGTTTTTACCGTCAAATACTACGTCGTATTTTCCAGCTTGCAAATGTTCAAATTTATAGCCAATAGCAGTTGTTCCATCTGGCATCGTGGTTTCGGACGTCAAAACAGGAGAAACTGTGTTTCCATAAACGTCTTTTGGAGTGAATCCAATAAGACCTTTCGTTCTCAGTGCAACATTGATATCGCTGATGATAGAATCGGTGTCTTCACGTTTACCATCTTCATTTGCATCAACAAACACGATACCGTATACTGTGCGGTTTGCTACCAGACCGACATTAACTTCTTCATCAGTAGATGTCTCAGTCATTGTAACATCGGCATCTGCTTTTTCAAGGATACCGTCAGTGTTTGGTGTGCCAGTAGCCATGTTGTCGTTCTGCTTTGGAGATACTTCGAAGTGGTCAATAATCGTATCACCATTCTTTACAGTGATAACGAAATCTCCGTTCGGCACGAGGCTAAAGCTGTAATCACCGTTTTCATCGGTAGTTACATCCTTGATTTTGTTGCCGTACAGGTCATTGACAGGAGAACCGTCTTTGTTGGTGATAGATACTGTGACATTTGGAATGGGCGTTTCGTCCTTGCCGATAGTGCCATCGCCGTTTTCATCGAGCCAGACTTTACCGTTTACACCGTGCTGGATGTAGAAACCGAAGTCGATGTGCTCGAATTTTAGTGCTGACTTATCGGTGATGTTGCCCGTGAAATCGAATGTCTGTGCAGAGATATAGTCCGCATAGGTTGCACCATCCGGTGCGGCATCGAAATCTGCGTCAAAGTTGCTCACCTTCGGGTCGTTGCTTGGCGCAGATTTGCCCATCCACTTCTGTACTGCCTTGTAGTTGGATACTGGCTGCAGCGTGGATTTAAAAACAGCTACGCGATAGATACCGTTCGGCAGGTCAATGAAAGAATACTCACCGTTCGCATCCGTTTTCGTGGTTAGAAGTTTACCATTCGAATCGGTAGCTACGTTGTTGTTCTGGTCGAGCAGCTTAACAGTAATGCCTGCAATACGCTCTTCACCGTCGTCACGGCGCATATTGTAGTCGCGTTCAGCCCACACCAGACCGGAAATGCTCTGTGCGCGAATCAATCCGGCATCCATGTCAAAGACAGTAGACTGGTCGTGATTGATTTTGCCTGTGAAGTTTTTGTTTGCGGCATCCGTCTTGAAGGTGTTATCGTTCAGGTCTTTGATTTCTACCCAGTCGATAGATGCTTTGATACCGCCCTCACCGTTACGAGCATCGTTGTTTACAGATTCATCTACTCCGTCAGCACGGAACTTCGTAACTGTAAACTCGGAAATGTCTGTATCTCCGTTATCAATATCTACACGGTATGTACCGACAGGAATACTACGGAATGTGTACTTACCATCGTCACCAGTGATGATGGGTTGTACCTTGTTGCCATAGACATCCCTGACTTCTTTACCATCAGAGGTGACCAGAGATACTTTTACTCCTTTAATGCGGGATTCGGTGTTATCTTTCTGACCGTCTTTGTTTCCGTCAGCCCAAACCTGACCGTGGATATAGGAAGGCACATACAGACCGCAGTTCTCATTTACTACATAAGCATCCGTATCACCGCTTGCTTGTGCAAGTGCTACCATCGGAACAGTGAACTTATCGCTGACAGCGGCCATCAGGACACCATTTTCGGTTACGCCTGTAGTATCATTACCGGGAGCTCTATAATAAGACTTTGCCTTCGGTGAAACTTCAAAGTCGTACAGACCTGCAGACCTGCCTGTTTCACGACCTTCAACAACAACGCCATCTGAGTTGACAAACTCCAAAGTGTAGTTGCCTTCAAGGACATCCACGAACTGATAGTAACCTGCTGTATCGGTAACAGTTGTCTTTACGACATCACCATTCTCGTTTTTCAGATTTACAGTGATGCTTCCGACTGCAGGCTCACGCTTCGCATTGGTGCTTGTAAGGTTGAATCCGTCAAATACACCGTTGTAGTCGCTTTCCGCCCAGACATAGCCACTGATGCCATGATTGACGTACAATGCTACATTCTGGTACTGAACACTAACAGGTGTGATAGAGTTTCCGCTCATGGACGGCATATAGATGCTGCGGATTTCCGCACCGGAGAATGTCTCCCCTACTCCTTCGGATGCACCTGAAGGTCGTCCGCTAGTACCAAGCATCGAAGTGATTTTCGTTGCCTTATTTGAAGTTGCCTTATCAGCAGTTGAACCCGGAAGCTGCGATACTCTTGCATTCGCAAGATTGCTGCCTGTGGCAGACAGAACCTTAATCGTATATGTCTGACGCGGTTTCAAATTGCTGACGCTATAGTTTCCGCTCGCATCTGTTTTGATACCGGTAACTTGATTGCCATATACATCATAAGCTGCCGAACCATCATCGGTAAGCACTGTGATGTTTGCGTTCTTTAGCTTCGCTTCGTTGTTGTTATAGATGCCATCACGATTTGAGTCATCCCAAACGAAACCGCTCATTGCAGATGGAACAAATACACCACAGTTTACTGTGTTTACGGAATTCTTCTGGTATACTGCCGTAAATACATCAGAACACCAATTACTGTTGACTCGACTATTGTTTTCGCTTGTTGCACCTTTTAGTGTTGGCGTATAAGATTCGATATTGGACGTGCCATTCGCAAATTCCACATAGAATTTCAGATTCGGTGCAATACTTCCAAAGGAGTAATTTCCATACTTATTTGTTTTTGTTGTTGCAGATACCGAACCGTCTTCGTTGTGTAAGATTACAGAGACACCCTCAACCGTTGCTTCATCACCTGTTTGATAAATGCCGTCTCGGTCATTCTCCGCCCATACCGTACCTGCAATAGTTGTCGTATTTGCAACAACAGGAGGAGCTGTTGACTTCATCTGTGTTCCAATTACATCTGTATCTGAAACGCTGTGGTCATTTGGCTTTAGACCATCTTTGCTCCACTCAACGATGAAACACGTTACATTTGGATTTGTTTTCTGGAAATCGTTCCAATCGCCGTAAGAGTAGAAGTGCGCTGCATCTTCAACTCCGCCAGTGTTGTTTGGTTCTGTGTCTTGCGACCAATTCTCATAGCCCCACAACAAAGTACCATATACACCATTGGCGTTTTGACGGAAAAACGGTGTACTTGTTTCATTAGCTGGACCGTCTACCCAATACCAATCCCATCCACTTATGCCATCAAAGTTTCGAGCGGCACCCATCCAACCTAATCCTGTACCCATCATCTGAAGTAAGTAATTTTGTTCTGCCTCTGATGTGATATGAACCAGATATCCATAAGTATCAAGGGCGCTATTATACATGGACTTTGCCTCTGCACGAGCAGCATCCCACGTTACAGACCCGCCCTTATTGACAACTGCATAGAAATGTCCTGTGGTAGAATCATAGAACATATCATTTTTCCATAGGTTTTCATCTGCGTACCAGAAAACAGTTGTTCCGCCTTCGACACCGGTAGCTGTAAATGTAGCGGCATCATATGTTGTAAACGTTACAGACCGCAGTAGTTTTTCCCATGTTTCAGTAGAAACCGAATTTTCAGTCATTGCGGTAAAAATAACGCTATAATTAGTAGAAGAACTAGATTTGATACCTAACGATGTTGCAAAACTTGCATCATAGTTGATTTTGTCTTTTGTGTTAAACCCTCGATTTGAAAACTGTACGAGAACACTATTGATATGATTTGGTTCTGTTATGGATAATTCGGGATATTGCCATACGGAGTATGTATGATTTTTTGTTGCATCAATAGAATCATTTACTGTTTTGACTGTTGTTCCATTGATAATATTTTTGTTGTCGTATACATGGATGCCTTGGTGTTCGAGGTAAATGTTATAGTCAATTACCAAACCGCCTTTTTCGCCAAAATCATCCATTTGTCTTTGACCACCAGAGGTTTGATATGTGGCAACTGCGGTACATCTGAAGAAATATTTCTTCATCGTCGATGTGTTATACATCGAGTTGACGGGGTTTGTCAACGTCATAACGCTCTTTACGGCATACCAATCTGGATAGTTCTCATTATAATATCTATCAGTTGGCTTTAACTGTCCAAGCGGAGTATTCACAACATTAACAGACATTCTGCCATCAATACTTTTGGCTGTTGCATCTGTCCACGTCTTATTATTATAGTCCAGATATGTACTATACTGCCAAGATGGAGTGACAGTCATAATATCGCCAAGATTATAATAAGTAATGGCAGTATAAGTTACCGTTGTATTTGCAACATCTTGTCCTTTATTTAAAGTTGCCGCTTGACCATAGATGTCATCCACATCAACATGGTCACGACTTCCCTCTTCATTAGCTGCTTCTTGCATAACAACAGCCATTTTAGGGGTTGCACCATCCAAGCGGATAAGAACACGTCCATTTACAAGGTAAGGTGCAGACTCTGTTGAATCGTACTTTGCATTACCGCCCGTCAGGTAGTTCGCATCCTCGATTGGAACATCTTCACCATTATAGTTGATAGATGTATTGACGAAGGAAGAACCGCCGCCACCGTTAAAGGCGTATTCACTACCGCCGCCAAACCAGCCGCCGCCACCAGCGCCGGAACACGTAAAACCACCCGCTCCATAGAAGAATGAACCACACGAACGAGCAGGACCATCATCAAACAAATTGTCTATTGGGTCCTTGTTGCGTGGGTTTGCATCGTACAATTCGCCGAGGATTGTATAATGATTGCCATAACCAGCACGAGTCTGCGTTGCTGGATACGCACGAGCCTCCATACGTTCAGCCATCGTCTGTTTACGACCATTAGTAGCTGTTGTGCCGCCAATGGTTGCGTCGAAGGAAAACGCATTACTGATTGGTGGTAATCCGCCTGCATAGAATCTTGCAGCGTAAACACCCTGACCTTCCTCGCCGCCACCGTTGGAAGCACCGCCATATTCGCCAGCACCACCGCCGCCGCCAGCAAGAAGAATCACATGCTTCTTTGCGTTTTCTGCAGCATTGTCATTTTGGGATTTCTCATTATCCCAGTAATCGTGTGGCGCTTGACCTGCTTGGTCCATCGTCCAATCGTCAATGGTAACGTAGGTTGCACCGCCGCCACGTCCAAATACGTGGTACTTATTGGTCTGCCCTTTTTCTTCATCAGGATACCATGCGCGGTCCCAATCGACCTGACCACCGCCACCGCCGAAGGTTCTCTCAGTAGACCAGTAATTGCCTGCCTCACCAAGATACATATAAATGGTTTGTCCAGCTTCAAGGTGAATCTTACCTTCGGACATACCACCGCGACCCGGATTACCAAATCCTTCGAATTTGTTTTTACCAGTTCCACCGTTAGCTCCGTATGCAGTGATAATATAATCACCTGTATACGGTGCGGTAAACGTCTGAGTAAGACCGTGCTTACTTGTGAATTCAAGTCCTTCGATTACGAGGTCAAGTTGATTGTATTGTACATCATACGGGTCGAGAGATATAGTTGCAATACCGTCGTTTTCGGAAGCACTGTTATACGTATCTGCGTTATCAACGAGGTCTGCATCAACCTCTTCGTTTGATTCGTAAACAGCGGTCAATGTATAAGCATCGACACCGTCTTCGAATGTCAGTGTATCCGTATCTTCGTTATACGAACCACCGGATACATCCCATCTTACGAAGTGGGCGTTTTCATCCAAAGACAGCGCATCGGGCACAACGACAGAACCCTTATCTGTTATATGCACAGTAAGGGTTTCATCACTATCCTCGTAACTGAATCCGCTATCAGTATCACCGTCAAGACCAAGTGCAGTAAGAGTCGCTTCATCACCATCGGCATGAGCGGCAAGTGTATCCTCGTTGGCTGTATCCAGCCAGAGGTCTTCAAACTTACCACCGTTACGATTGATGGTCAGTGTCACAGACTCATGTGGAGTTGCTTCTTCGGCATTGCTCGTATCATCGGTAGTCGGTACGGTATCCTGCTGCTCGCCAGTTTTCTCTGAATCTGATACTGTGTCCTCGGAACCAGAATCCTCAGAATTGGCATCAACCGTATCGGATACTGTTGAATTTGCTTCGGATTCTGCCTTCGATTCCGCAGAAGATGGTACTTCTTCTGTAGAACTCGACGAATCGGATGCCTGTGTATTGTCATTCGTAGATGACGCATCCGAAGATGCTGCGGTATCGTTACTGGTTTCACTATCAGTAACGTCCACTGCCTCGCCCGGATTTACTTGTGCATCTGGACTTTCTGTTGCTGTAGAAATTGTTGACGATGTATCATCGTCTGCATACGTCAATACTGGCGAAGCACATTGTGCCGCCATTACGCCTGCAATTACAGCACTCGCTATCCGATGCCACGTTTTCTTTCGCATTGCGTTTTCCCCTTTCATCTAGCGATTCTTTGAAATTTGTCTTCACAAATTTATGTGCATTATACCTACTTGTGGTTGGCTTTATGCAAAACAAAAAAGTACAGTCTGAAAAATCAAACTGTACTTTCTGGTTTTGCCGCACCCCGTGCGAGGTGCGACATGGGATACCAAAAATATTGACGTACTCCGGCGTATTTCAATCAACGCACCCCATGCGGGGTGCGACAAGCTGCTTTACGCGCTGTTCCCCCGCGCAGATGGATTTCAATCTAATGCACCCCGTGCGGGGTGCAAGGAGGTGAACAGGTATGCGTGTGGAGTATTTTTACAGCGTTTCAATCTAATGCACCCCGTGCGGGGTGCAACTGTTGCAGATACGCCAATAGATGATGCATAAATTTCAATCAACGCACCCCGTGCGGGGTGCAACTCGACGAGGCCAACTGCCTGCTAGACCCAACAGGTATTTCAATCTAACGCACCCCGTGCGGGGTGCAACCCCTCCTCATGTTTCTTATCCTCGACGACGGGGATATTTCAATCTAACGCACCCCGTGCGGGGTGCAACGGGCGTATAATAGACCCATCGCAATAAATCCGAATATTTCAATCTAACGCACCCCGTGCGGGGTGCAACAGCAAAACTATACAATCCAAGCGTATCTTGGTAGCACGTAGGATGTACAGCTTTGCTAATTATGTGTTTCAAACGTTAAAACACTCACTTACTTACTGCATTGGAACCACCCTCCAACCATTGTTTTTTTGTGCGAAGCTTCCAGCGATTTTATGTTAGCTTAAGGTTCGCACCACTTCGATAACATTATTATAACATATACCGTGTTATTCTGCATCCGCTTTTGTGGCAATAAAAAGAGCCGCTCACCAAACGGTAAGCAGCTCTTTTAGTTGGATGGATATTTATTATTTTTAGTGGTTTTTTTTGCGAAATTGGTGGTCTACTAATTTATACGAACCACCATTTTAGCAAACATCCATACCTATTAACTCGGTTTTTAGCCATTGCAAATACTGGTATCGCTCTGCTTCGTTCTGAATCCCCTGCAAAGCGAAAGTTACGAATGGAACATCTGTGCAATGGTTATACAACCATGATTCGAGAGCAAGTTTCTCAAAAATATCGTTGTAGCAAGTGCTGCGCCGATAATATTCAAGGTCATCATCTTCAATTTCGTAGTCAACCTTTGCACAGATTTCTTCTGCCGTATAGTTTTCAGCTTTTGCAGCGGCATTCGCAAAGAACGGGATATTGCCTTCCTTCCATTCGAAAAACGGATAATCTTGGTCGCAGGAGTTCTGGAAATACATACTCAGCGGCCACTTTTCGTTTACACTTTCAGGCGGCATCATAACGATGCCAAGCAGTTTATGCTCTTCCCAATACAAAAAGTGAAAAGTGAATAATGCTTCAAGCCAATATCTGTCGGCGGTTTCTGCAAGCACATCGGCTTTACGAGTCCTACTTTCCTCATTTGCAATGTACCCTGTGCGAACCGAAGGAATATAATACAGATTATTTCTGATAGTTTTCTTGACGTTTTTTTCTGTCATTTGAGATTGCGTATAGTCGAGCGCAATCGTCATGGCCTCCTGTAAACTGTTTGCTTGTGCAAAACCCATATCAAAACCGTAACTCGTTCTGATTCACCTCCTATAAAAATCCTCTTCACATGAAGGAAGAGGTTGACATAGCTGATTTTCACAGCGCTTTGATTTGCTTTCCACCTGTGACTGTAGGAAGAGGTTCATCCGTAACATGTAAAACGATACTATCTCTTCCGTCACACGCGTAACGGATAGTCTTTAAGATTTCATAAGACAATTTACTATTATAAGCAAGTTCAGAATTTGAAATACCAAAGTTCCCGTTCCAACCGACACCGAGCTTTTTCAGTTGAGGAATAAGTAAATCTCGTGCTTCTTGCACACCGACACCATACCATCTCGCATCATGATTTGCCCGCAAATGTATTTCATCGTTACCCGAAATGTCAAGTTCTTCATAGATGATGCTGAATTGTCCCATCAGGATACGAGAGTATACATCCAGAGCATCGACAAGGGTTTTCCAAGAAGATGCATCCATGGTAACTCTGTATTTGTATTGCGTATTACGTTCATGTTCCTGAATTTCTTCATGGTTCTGATGAATATTTAAAAGGATGTCCATGAGTTTATCATATGTTTTCTTAACGGGAGCGGTTACATTGATGGCCGTTAAAATAGCACATGCATTTTTTATATCATCTTCACTTGCACCATAGCTCTCCCCCACTTCTTTGCAAATGGAAGAAAAGTCGTTGTTGTAAAACGAAATCATAATTGCCAAAGCGTGTGAAACGCAGAAAAATTGTTTAACTGTAAAATCAATGAACATTTTAAGCCTCGTTTTGTGTGTTTGTTGTGTCTTTTTTGTCTGATGGTACTTTTTCGAAAGACCACGTTTTTGTATCTACAATGCAGAAGTTTTGCGAACCGTATGGAGTACCGTCTCTGTACGTAGAGAACGTATCACATGACAATACTCCACCCACACGTATTACGTCTTTTACTGGCGTGTGACCAACAACCTGTAGATATTTTCCTCCACGGAATAACCTTGTCACATCATCGTCTGGAGCTAATTGAGGTCTGTACCAAATTGGCGATGCACTGTCCCACATAAGGACACTACCCATATTATTGATTTCTTTGATGGTACGACCAATCGCCTTTTGACTGCTTGGCGTTACCCAACGATGTACGTAGAAGTTTGAGAGACCGCCATGCATAAACAAAGTTTTGTCAATTCGGTGGATATATGCAAGCTGAGTTGGCGATGGAAGAACCTCTTTCAGCTCCTTTATCTTTTGACATACCAAATTTCGAAGTTCTGGATTGTATCCTGTTTCTGGCTTCCCCCATACATAACTCAAGTCATGATTTCCATAGCACCATAATGTGTCTGGAAATTCTTTTGCAAAAGCGATTGCTGCGTCATATGTTTTTTCGTACAAATCCGGGTCATCTTTCCCAAAATCATCGGGAATATCCATCAAGCAAACAGCATTATCCGTTTTTTTACTACGCATGATAGATGCTGCTTCTTCGAACATCCAAGGCTTTAAATGACAGTCTGGGATTACTAAAATTTGCATGGTCGTTCACCTCTTTTCCGTTTTCTGGTATTACTTTATTGCGCGTTTCATACGTTTCCAGTCGCTTTTTAGAAGTTCGAACTCGTTTTTATCTTCAACTTCACATCCAGCCCAGTTTTCTACGCTAGTTCAAGAAATTGCCATTTATCCCTTTTTCGTCTTCCGTGCTTTTGATGAAATCTATGATAGAACTATATGATATAGTTCTTGTGTATGGATTAAAAGAGATGCTTATTTCCAATGTTTGCTTTGTGACAGGCATCACATTGAATACTTTAGTGTCGTATTTATTTACATAGCCACTACCTGTACCATTATGATAATGCGTTGCTCCATGTCCTGCGTGTCTGACAGAAAAATCTCTACTACGGATTTCCCATATCCTTCTATGCTTCTGCAAATCGGCTGGCTTTAAGTAAATAGTTTTTGTCGTTTTATCCCAATTTGCCAGATTTTCTAAAAGTTCATTCCAATATTTTTCCGAAAAAGTATAATCAATTAAAATATAGTCGTACACCGCTTTTTTTACAGCTTCGTTTATATCTTTGTAAAATAACTCTCTTGCAAGTTCACTTTGATACTCTCTCTGTTCAACGGAATCAAACCCAAACTTGTCCCACATATTCTCTTTATACTCATCTAAGGAAAAGTGCTTGCAATTTGGAAGGTCTTCTTCCAATTGTTTGCATAGCGTGCTTTTTCCTAAACATGCCATCCCTTGTACAATAACTATTTCCATACGCTGTTCCATTTGTGTTTGGATATTTATTGTTTCTGCTTTTTACCTTTCCTCTATTATAGCATATATTGGATAATCTCTCAAACCTTTTTATCCAATTATTTAACGCATTATTAACGCTACTACGTATACTTTCTGCTACATTTCATCAACAACCATACCTTAATCTCCATTTCCGCAACCAGTCACTGTTACAATTTTGCCTTCATGATTTTTAATTGTTTTCATAACATCCTCCCATTTTTCTTTCTTTTCGGTTCTCACCTCCCGGCAAAAACCAAAAAATCTTCAATGTTGTGGTCTTCCAGCTCCTCTTTTTAGAAGATTCCTTCTCCTTCTTCATTCAAAATAAAAAATGACTATTATCTTCCGTGTTGGAAAATAACAGCCATTTTTATATAGGTTTTCTTGATTTTTTTGTCGTTAATTGATTTTGCTTTTGTATTATACCAACTTACCGTTTGTTTTAATCTAACGCACCCCATGCGGGGTGCGATGTGTGTCCGAGCGGCTTAAGGAACTGGTCCAATTTCAATCTAATGCACCCCATGCAGGGTGCGATTTCACGCCGCAGAATTCGCTGGACAATTCTGTCACATTTCAATCATTTCAATCATTTCAATCTAATGCACCCCGTGCGGAGTACGATGGCAAAACTATACAATCTAAATATGTCTTAGTAGCACATAGGATGTACAGTTTTGCTAATTGGGTGCTTTACACATTAAAGCACCCACATACTTACTGCATTGGAATCACCCTCTAACTATTGATTCTTTGGCGCGAAGCTTCCAGTGATTTTGTGTTCACTTGAGGTTCGCACCAATTTGATGATTTTATTATAACATATACTGTATTGTTCTGCATCCGCTTTGAAGCAATAAAAATTATGCCGCATTTCAAATAATACTGAATTTCAATTCAGTGAAAAATGTTTCAGCGTTATTTTTCACATTTTCTATTTAAACAAAAAACCTACGCTAGATACAGCGTAGGCTTTTTTGGCGCTTGCTGAAGGATTCGAACCTTCGGATAGTTTCCTATCGTCGGTTTTCTGGACCGATTTCATAAGCCACTCGAACAAGCAAGCATATGGCGCAGAGGGTGAGGGTCGAACTCACATGCCGCTTTCACGACGGCAGCTTAGCAAGCTACTGCAATACCTTTATGCGACCTCTGCAGATTTGCACCCATTTTTCTGAATTAACAAACTTTACTACCAAACTCAAAACTTTACCAACTCATTTATGGGCGCGTTGGTGACCCCTAGCAGACTTAAACTGCCGACTCCAGCTTGAGAGGCTGGCGACTTGTACCAACTTGTCGAAGGGGCCTTATGGTGTGCCGGGTAGGATTCGGACCTACGAACCGTAACGGAGCGGTTTTACAGACCGTTTGCTTTAACCACTTGCATACCGACACATGTGGTATCTCAGGCAGGATTCGGACCTGCGATATCATCCGTATGAAGGATGCGTATTGGACCGCTATACGACTGAGATATGAAGAGGCACTTTGCCTCATGGTGCTCCCGGTTGGTGTCGAACCAACTACACACGGTGCTTCAAACCGTTGCTCTACCAGTTGAGCTACAAGAGCATATTGGATTGTGTAAAATCCTATGGTTTACAATGTGATTTCACAATCCGTTGGTGACCTGCGTGGGATTTGAACCCACAACCTTCAGCTTGAGAGGCTGATGACTTAACCGTTTCGTCGAGCAGGCCATTGGTGTGCCGGGTAGGATTCGAACCTACGAACCGTAACAGAACTGTTTTACAGACAGGTTGCTTTGACCGCTTGCTTACCAGCACATATGGTGCTCCCGGCTGGAATCGAACCAGCGACACATAGGGCTTCAACCTACTGCTCTACCAACTGAGCTACAGAAGCAGATGGTGACCCGTGGGGAATTCGAATCCCCAACCTTCTCCTTGAAAGGGAGATGACTTAACCAATTCGTCGAACGGGCCATATATAGCCGCAATCCTGCGGCGAGGGTTTATGCGATGACAAGGATGTCATCAATTTTCGTATCGAGCATCGCGGCGAGAATCACAAGGTTGTCGATGGTAGGAAGTGCAGTGCCTGCCTGCCATTTGGCGACTGCCTGTGTGGATACACCGAGCGTGTCTGCCACATCCTTGACTTTGATGCCTGCCGCTTTTCGGAGTGCCTTGATGTTGGCACCGGTTTGCGCGATATCGATAGTTGGAACGTTCATTTTCTTGCTGCCTTTCTGTATTGCAGGCAACAAAAAAAGCTGCCTGCCGAAATGACTCGACAAGCAGCGTGTGAAAATGCAGTTATCGTTTAGAGACGCACCGCATCTGTACATGGTCTGTTTTTGCTTGTCGATGAGTATGAGAAACAAAGCTGGATTCGTAGGACTCGAATTCAGATTCATAACTATACTCAGCAAACGACACAGCATTAACAGTCTTGCACAGCATCTTCGGTTGTCTCCTTTCGTTTCGTTCTGATTATATTATACCACATCTGCGTGGTAGGTCAATCAACTTGTGGTTTACTTTTTGCTACACCACTTGGCGGTATCGGGAATATACACCGCATCTACACCCTCTTGCTTTGGGTTGGACGGATTCTCCCTGCTGCCAACCGGAGGCTTCTGGCTTTTAAGCGCGTACTTGTTACGGTAGCCAGCACCTTCGTGCAAGATGCGGTCTGAGCCTAGTAGATGCTTACTCATTTGAGACTCCTTATTGTACTTGTGACAAAATATTGGCTTGTACCTTTTGACATTCTCCCCACAGCTAAAGATGGGGATTCCTGCATCAACCACTACTCTCAATAACATAACTCTATTATAACATACGTTGTGTCTCTCTGCATCCGCTTTAATGCAATAAAAAGAACCGCCCACCAAGAGGTGGACGGCGTTTTGCTTAATATCTGTTATAAAGTGTTGCTTCCTTTTTTAGCATTGGTATTTGCAAAATTAGGTGATTTTCTATTTGAAAATAGGTGGTCTACTAATTTATGTAAATATAATTCCTTCGTTTTTGGCAACAAACTTACATTTACCAGATGAATACGAGTTGCCGTTTGTGTCGTAATATCCATCTGCTTTACCGTTGTGTGAGCCGCTGGTTCCTTGCATTACATGAGTTTGTTTACCAACAAGGAACACACAGCCGGGGAAGTTGCGTTTAGGATTTCGATATTCCGGATGATGCTCTTTTACCTTGAGTTTACATACATTATCTAGGTTGTTTTGGCGAAACTCTTCCAAACTGTCAGTAGTCTGCTCAATGGCTTTGTGGCGATTTGTTGCCACCTTTTTACCGTTGAGCGTGTACACACGGCTCATATTTTCTTTGTGCAGTGCTCTTCTATCGTGACGACGAAACTGTTTAAGCTCATACGGCACGCGATTATTGATGCTGCTGTCGCAAGCATCGTTAGGCAAAACGGAGCAAGCAATGCAATAGGCATCGAGCCAGTGGTCTTTACTTACGCCGTGCGCTGCACGATAATCGTATGTGCTTTTTCCTGTTGCTACAAAAAAGTGTTTTGGGAAAATAGAGCTCAATTCTTTTGTTAGTGCCGGTATGATTTGATTCAATACACTTAACGCACCGTACTTTTTGTTGAGACCTGTTTTCTTTTTAGTAAGTTTTTCATGCCATTCAGTATCCTTATGTACAAGGTCGTGATGCTTTGTGCATAAGCCAACGATGTTGCTGATTGTATTGCCGCCGTTTTTGTGCTGAGGCACTACATGGTGGTAATGCTCAATCGGCTTCTTGCAAAACAAGCAATGATGTTCCTGCATTTCAGAGACGGCTTCTTCAAGGTTTGCTTTTTGATAGAGCGGACCTTGCTGATACTGCCATTTCTGAATGTTAGGATTATCCAACTGCATGAACGCAAATTTATTGACTTCAAGCACGATATCACTGATGGGAAGAAACTTTTGAATTTTCTTTACCAAATTGACGTGGGTCTGTAGCAACTGATTTGCGGTAGGCGTGAGCCAGCCTTCCGGTCTTGCGCGATTGTTGAACTTTGCTTCTTTATTTTTGATGCCGATGCAAAGGACTTCTTTCTCACAATCCGGAAGATGGCGCTTGATGACACCAATTTTCTTTGCACGCTTGCTGGCACTGCCATTTTGAGCAGTGGCTTGCTTTACGCACTTTTTAGAAATGGTGCCATTTGCTTTGGCTCTCCGTTGACGGCGGCATCGTCTGCCGTTGGTACGTCTTGCGCGGCGGGAATCTTTACGCTTTTTCATTAGTTTCGGAATTTCCTTGTTACGGGTTTCCAAATGCGCGGTAAAAACTGCCGTGCCGTCTGCTTTGACTACAGCAACGCCGATATTGGTTCTACCGGGGTCGATGCCCAAGTAAAGTGGCTGTACTATATTGTCAGTTTCATACAACAGTTGAATGGTAAACGGTTTTGATGCTACGGCTCGTGCTTTTTGTTCTTTAAGCAGACGACGTACATGACCACAGCGAGTCGTAGGCATCAAAGGTTTACCGTCTTTGTTGAGTACATAAATAGTGGACACATCCGTCACCTCCTTTTACTGTAAGTCTCTCCTGTTGAAACAGGAGGTTGTGTTTCCCTTGGCTGGGTGTTTGCTGTGAGCGGTATTGTACGAGACAATGCCACTCGTGCGGAGCTATCAACTGGGAAAATCAATAGGCGCAACAAACATCCAAATGCCTGTGATACTTGTAAAAACAGATAGTTTTATTCAAACCACCTATTTTTGCAAATACCCTTTAGCATCAATAAAGTCGATTCGCATTTGCTCATAGGCATCATCTCGTACCTTTGTCAGGATGCTTCCGTATTCTCCGATGATACTGTCATCCGCAACCAGCCTCTTGTTTCCTGTTTCAAAGAGTTTCTCGTACAGCCCAGCACAAGCTGCAGCCGTGATGATATCCTCGATTTTTTTGCGGCGAGCCGGGATGTTTTTCCATACAGGACTCGTTTTGATTTTTTCTTTTCGAACATATGAGAGAATATTGGATGCTTTCCACGTATTGCAGCCGACTTTGTTCAACCTGTCGCCATATTTGTAGCAGATAATAGCGGCAAAAATGCTTGAATATTCGATTCCAGCAAATGTAAAGGTGAACGGAGTGCGAATATTCATCCAAGGTGCATCCTGCGTGACTTTTTGCGTATTTAGAGACTTGCGCTCTCTTTCGATGCTGTTGAGCATATCCACAAAAGCATCGTTTTTGTTGACAATTTTGGTGATTTGCCCTTCCAAACTATAGTCATCACAACTGCGCAGGTAATCGTAGTTGTCGTCGTGGTCGTGGATGAAGACATCACCGATTTCTTCGTGCATAGACTCAAAGATGATGTTTTTTGCTGCCTGCTCGATATGTTCGCACTTTTGTTCTGAAAGGAACGTGTTAATAAGGTCAACTATCTTTGCTACCACTTTTGTTCCGATTTCTGCCTGACGCGAACCAACGGTAGCATTTAGACGAGCAACGGTATCACGGTTCCAACGTACTGTCTGGTCCATATCAATGATTGTGTCGTCCGGCATGATTTTGATTTCGTTGTAATTATTGATTTCTTTTACAACGTCCTTAATTTTTCGTTTGATGTTTTCTGTTAGCATATTTTTCCTTTCTGCCCACTTGTGGGCTGTGCTATAAGTTTCCGTCTTTTGTAACGGTTTGCATCACACAAACAAAAAGCAGCCTTTACGATTTCTCATAAAGACTGCTTTTGATGCAGGATATCTTAACACATATTGATTTATTTTGTTCGTGCTAGGATATTATACCTACACCAGCTACACCCCGTGCGGGGTGCAACCACACCGTTTTGTGTCGTACATTTCAATCTAACGCACCCCATGCGGGGTGCAACGGCGACACCCAACTTGTCAAAGACCTGCCTGTGACCATTTATTTCAATCTAATGCACCCCGTGCGGGGTGCAACGTCACCTCTGACATTTACAATTTGCGAAATTACTATATTTCAATCTAATGCACCCCGTGCGGGGTGCAACAGCAAAACTATACAATCCAAGCGTATCTTGGCAGCACGTAGGATGTGCAATTTTGCTAATTGTGTGCTTCACATATTGAAGCACTTGCTTACTTACTGCATTGGAATCACCCTCAAACCATTGATTTTTGGTGCGAAGCTCCCAGTGATTTTATGTTCACTTAAGGTTCGCACCACTTCGATAACTCTATTATAGCATATACTGTGTTACTCTGCATCCGCTTTAAGGCAATAAAAAAGAGCCGCCCACCAAACGGTGAACGGCTCTTTAATAATTATTGTATGTGCGTTATATACGTAACATCGTTATATATGTGTTTTCACCTCGCCATCAAAAGAGGATTCTCCCAAAGAACTTTTTTCCCACTTTCAATGCGAGAAATGGTGGCAATAGGGATGTCACCTCTGAACCTGTGCCCATGGTAGTTATCACACAGGAATTTATCCACATCGTCTGCCAGCTTGCGTGGTGCAATGTAGATTGTTGAAATGGCATTTTCTTTAACCGTGGAGAACAATATGATGTTGGCTACAGGATACAATGCCTGAATCGATTTTCCACCGGCCTCAATGACAATGCGAACATTCTTGCGTTCTCTGATTGCATCAAAGAGCTCTTTGTATACATGCTCCCAACAATGCGGATTATCGTTGAACTTCTTGCGATACTGTGCAATCAGATGCTGCAATACGATACAACGCTTTCCCTTTCCTGTGCTGAAAGAATGCTCCTTGTCACTGCTGTCGAGAATCTCAACTACTCGTTTTGCCCAACCGGAAGGATTGGCAAGATATTCAACAGTGGCAGTGTCGTCGATTGCTTTCAAGAACTCGCAGAAGCTATCCACGGCTTTTTCGCTTGCGTTATTGAAGACATACTCTTCCATCGCTTTTTCATACGCAATAGACTGCAGAGTTTTATCGTTGTAGTCTTCTGCGGTGATTGGCGTTGTGCTTTCCATGTAATTTTGCAAAGCTTTTGCCATGTCGTTCGTTACGAAGTGGGAAACGGTTTTTGTCAAATTGGTTGCGAACAAAGTCTGGAACGTATGCATTTCACAATACGTCTTTTCATAGTCTACAATGTAAGCCATGAATTCCAGATTCTGCGTTCTGTCAAAATGGCGGTCACTCATCGAACTGTTGTAAGTCGGATAAGACTGACCAAACAGTGCTTCAACATGATGTTCTCCATCAGCCAAACGAACACGAACGAAGCGATAGTAGCTCCTGTATCCGTTGGCGTTCACGACATAACCATCCAGCGATAAGTAAGTGGAAAAGTAAGCGGGGTTGCGGAGATATTCAAAGAATGTTTTTTCATCAATTGTGTTTACGTGCATAATGCTTTCACCTCTTTTTGTTTAATGGATAATTTCATGTTTCTGTACATCGGCATCAATTTTCAAAATGTCGCTGTATGCATCGTAGTCACGGTCTTCATTTTTTACAATTTCATTTGGAGCGAACCCTTGCTGTTCAATTTTAATGCGCCAAATTCCGTTGTCGCCATACGAAACAAACGCAACCGTACCATCAAAGAAGTGAAGGCGTACACCTTTACAATCGTAACAGTCGATTTCGTCGTCTTCGTATTCTGTGTTTTCGATTTCGACAAGGTCGTCGCTGAGTCCGTAAACACAGATGCAGTTTTCCGGGTCGATAACAGGCTTAAACTCGCTGATGTCAGGCTTCTTTCCGTTTGTCGGCAAGTTGTTTTTTGCGTTGTTGAAGGTTTCATCAACAGCATCGAGCTGGTCTTTCGTTACGGCTCTTTTTCGCAATTCAAAGTTTTTGCTCGTCATCGGCTCAAAATGAACCTCCGAAGAGTTCCAAAGCACGCGAGGAGATTCATCCCCATCCTTACGGACACCGTCAACGATTTCAACGAGCGGCTCTTCGGATTCGATACCATCTTCGCCACCGTAGAGGTAGCCTCTTACAGTATCATCCGTTGCATTTTTTAGCTCGATTCGAAACCAAGAACAAGGACGGTCTGTCTTAGGATTATATGTATTAACGTCAATGCCGGGATACGAATCTTTTTCTCCGTCATACGCGGGAAGTTCAGCAATTGCGCTTTCGTCTCCTAGAGAGGTTGATACAGCCACTTTGGATGGAGCATTGTGATAAGGCCAGAACTGCTTAACGATTTCATCAAACGGAATAGGAACTTTTACTTCTTTACCGTTTTCATAACCAATCAGATTAAATTCCATATAGCGTTTCTCCTTGTATTTTGTTTGCTCATTCTTCAAGAAGCAGAGATATATTTCTGATTTGCAAGCTCAAACGAAAGTTGGTCGTTGAGACTGAACGGAACGAAATCCGTATATTGATTGACGACAGAAATGCCTTTGCTGAGGCTGATTACTGAGCGGGAGATGGTGAGATTCACTTTGCCTTCACCTCGGCCTCGTACGCTTCCACAGCGGCGTAATACTCGCTCAGCTTGATTTCTGTGGCGTAGTCAGGAATCGTGCCCTTGTCAGAGTAGAATTCGGAACAATAGTAACCATAGACATTGCCGTTTCCATCATCCCAGAGACTTGTGCGCAGATGCCCAACACCCGGAAAATCCATCCACCAAAAACGAGAGGCTTCGTATTTTTTGAGGTCAACTTTGGAAATGACCTCCTCGTGCCAGCACTGATTTTCGGTGGATTTTGCTTTGAACATGGAAAAGCCACTGCTGTTCTTGTTTTTAAGAAGCTGGCTGCGGAACTTTTCTTCTGTTTCAGGAGAAAGTTCGACTTCCAAACGCTTGCCAAGCATGATGCTATTGTTTCCTTCGCCGGGAAAATGAGCGTTAAGGAAAGCAGAAGCGAGTTCTGCAAACCGCTTTTTCTCAGCCTTCTGGATGAAATGGTTAGCATACAGCTCCGAGTCGGGGTTTACGGTAAATGCAATTTCCTTCATAGTTTTTACTCCTCAATACCCAAAATCCGACGTTCCTCAGGAGAAAGCTTTTTCAGAATTTTTTGCCGTTTTTCCTCTTTGCTCTCTTCTTCGGTAGAGATGTTTACACTGCTAAAGAGGTGCCCTTTACGAACATAGACGGGACGGTCTTTAAGCACCTCTTTGAAAGCTGCAACGATACCCTCATTGTCCATGTCCCAAGTGTTCGACCCGATATCGAAAGAAATTTCTACGGATTTGCGCTTTGGCGTCAAATCGAGAGCACGCGGGTCAATGGGACGAAAACACAGGGAATAATAGCACCGGTCTGCCAATGCCAGAGCAATCTCATCAATGTAACCCTCATAGATACCAAGCCTACTGACAGACTTGCCTTCACAGTCGCCTTCCGTAGTAACTTCCCAGAATCCGTAGGCTTTCTTGTAAGATTCAGCAAGCTTTTTTGTCATCGTGAGTAACCTCCTTGTTATTGATTTTCTTGCCGTTGCATCCTTTGAGTGTAATTTTCATTTTTGTGTTCCTTTCTACCCGTTTACGGGTCTTGTTATAAATTTCCGTCTTTTGGAACGGTTTGCATCACACAAACAAAAAAAGCAGCCTTTACGATTTCTCATAAAGACTGCTTTTTTGATGCAGGTTATCTTAACATATAGTGATTTATTTCGCTTGTGCTAAGATATTATACCTACATCTGTCACATCCCGTGTGGGGTGCAACTGTTTTCGCATCGTCCATTTATTTCAATCTAATGCACCCCATGCGGGGTGCATCTATAGTTTTTACTCCTCAATACCCAAAATCCGACGCTCCTCAGGAGAAAGCTTTTTCAGGATTTTTTGCCGTTTTTCCTCTTCGCTCTCTTCTTCGGTAGAGATGTTTACACTGCTAAATGAGCGCCCTTTACGAACATGGACGGGACGGTCTTTAAGCACCTCTTTGAAAGCTGCAACGATACCCTCATTGTCCATGTCCCAAGTGTTCGACCCGATATCGAAAGAAATTTCTACGGATTTGCGCTTTGGCGTCAAATCGAGAGCACGCGGGTCAATGGGACGAAAACACAGGGAATAATAGCACCGGTCTGCCAATGCCAGAGCAATCTCATCAATGTAACCCTCATAGATACCAAGCCTACTGACAGACTTGCCTTCACAGTCGCCTTCCGTAGTAACTTCCCAGAATCCGTAGGCTTTCTTGTAAGATTCAGCAAGCTTTTTTGTCATCGTGAGTAACCTCCTTGTTATTGATTTTCTTGACAAACGGGAGCTTCGTTCCCTTAATGTCATCACAGAAATTCATGATAGTCTCGATGAAGCTCAAGAAGTTCGTCTTGTTCACAAGGCAAGGGCTGTTTTTATAAAGCTGCCATACCTTGTCCTTGATGGCTTCCCAAGGCACACCGTTCTGGAAAATGATACCATCGAAGGTGACGGTTCCGTTTTGCCCAAAGAGCTCCACGGTATCGCCAACCTTCAGAGTGGTGGCATTCTCGTCAAAGTAACCGGTGCGTTCACCGGTAATAGGATGTTTGATGGTCATGTGTTTATTCTCCCTTCCCAAGTTTGTCGGCACACAGCAAGTCGTTTGCCACTTTATCCATTACTTCTTTGACAGCACAGTTAGGAAGATGTCCAACCTTTTTAGCCATTGTTATTAACCCCCTTACGGATAAGGTTGCGCACTGCATCAGAGTATGCAATCTCATTGAATCTCTTTCGGACTGCAGAAAGGTTATTTTCAACAGGCTTTTCATCTTCAAAGAATGGGATAAACACGCCGAGCTCCGGACCTTCCGGGTCGGTATGAATTCCCAGAACGACCTCGCAATTCGGGTCAATCTTCTTGAACTCCGCAAGCAAGTCATTAGAGAAAGCCTTGAGATTCAAGGCAAACTGCTCGGTTGCATCTTGTGCCTTCTGACTTTGTTCGTCGATTTTTAGTACATCTGCAACAAATTGGTACGGATAGAGAGCCAAGAGAAGGATGCCGCTCTTGTTACAGATGCTGGCGGCATACTCATCTGTCTCATTGCGTTCGCACTCCAGATTGGCATAGATGCTTTGGATGTGAAGAGGCAGTTCATCCTTTTCGTGTAGCACAATGCCAATATCACCGGGGAGATTTACTTCTCCGCAGGCATTGCACCAATAGAACATCACATCTTCACCATCTTTGTAGAGTTTTGACATGTCGATGACATCGCTTTCAGGGAAAAGATACTTCTTATCGTTTTCCTCCTTGCTAAGCTCGTTGCCACGAAGCAAGTCATTTGCCACTGCTACTGTATCACAGGTGTAGTAGCGTCCGCATGTATGTTCGCACTGAGTCAGCGTGGCGAAGCAACTGCTGATGCAGCCCATGAAGACATCCTTATTGCCGTTCTCGTCGGTGAAAATGCCGCTGGTCGCGGTTATGCTCTCAACATAGGGCAAGCACGGCGCGTCCGTGTCCTCGCTCAAGTTCCAGACAATTTCCCAAAAGCTGATGAAGTTGTCATTGTACAAGAAAGAAGGGCGATTTCCACTGTCTTTTCGAACCAGTTCTTCAAGTGCATCCCAAGGAACTTCATCTGTAATAAAGATGCCGAATGCGCCACAGGAAAAAACGATTTTTCCAATATCGTTGCAGATACGGACGTAATCACCTACATGAAGTTCGTGACCCTCAGCGTCGGTAAAGCCTGTGTTGAAGCCTTTCTCTGCCATTTCTTCTGCGTTATTCATTTAGTATAGTACACTCCTTTTTAGAATTGGGTATTTAACTCGCACGAAGATGCAAATGCTTAATCTCCATCGTGAAAAAAAGTATGCGTGAATTCTGGATACCCGGCAAACACCTTCTCAACGACTTTAGGCAAGTCATGGATATTATCCAGAACGAGCCGTCCTTGGGTGTCTCGGTACGGTGCTGTGGCTGTGGTTTCCTCTGCAAAATATGCGTCGAACGCTTCTTCACTATCGAATTCCGGCATTAACGAAATTTCTCGATTTCGGTCCTTCATGCGGCTTTTCTCCTTGCGTTTCAAATTTCAACGTAATAATAACCCGTCAGGCTATCGCTTTCACCAGATTCAATGTCATCCTTTGGGTCGAAATAGCCAGTCGTTGCTACATAACCCATACCATCAAACATATCAGCAACATGATTGATGATAGCTTCGTCCTTTGAAACAATCGTATCACTGATATAGTCGATTTTACCGTTAGAGTTTTCTGTCAAACGAGTTGCGAAGCCCTGATAGCTGAAGCTGTCATAGTATTGGCTTTCCGTTGCGGCAAACCATTTGTACTGTGCGTCCTTGTAGTTTCCGTTTGCATCTTGGATGTTCACGAGTCGATTGTCAACATAAATGGTTCGAGGAGAGTCATCGCTGAAACCACGAAAACCATCAACAATACGAACAAGCCATTCGTCAGTTTCGGTTTTTGTGTTGCCTGCATACATTTTTCCCACAACAAACGGAGAATCGAGGTTTGGCGTTTCAAGCTCAAACCAGTGTGCATGTTTTCCGAATTTTTCATTTCGGCTTTCGAGGCTGATACACGGGAAATAGCCTTTCTCTTCCGGCATGATGTTCATTTCCGCATAAATTTCCTCGTCACAAGTGCTGGTTGACATTTCGACGCTGATTGGGTTGTGCTGTTCATCATCCCAGAACTTTTCAATAAGTTCCTCTAAAGGAATTTCTCTTTTCTTGCCGTTGCATCCTCTGAGTGTAATTTTCATTTGTGTTCCTTTCTACCCGTTTACGGGTCTTGTTATAAATTTCCGTCTTTTGTGACGGTTTGCATCACACAAACAAAAAAAGCAGCCTTTACGATTTCTCATAAAGACTGCTTTTTTGATGCAGGTTATCTCAACAGTTAAAATTTAATTTTGCTTGTGCTAAGATATTATACCTACATCTGTTACACCCCATGCGGGGTGCAACTTGCGGTGGGTGGGATGGCAAGCGCCGGGCGGGGGATTTCAATCTAACGCACCCCATGCGGGGTGCAACCACATGTGCCGCGCGGCCAAGGCGAGTGATTGTTAATTTCAATCTAACGCACCCCATGCGGGGTGCAACAGCAAAACTATACAATCTAAATATGCTTTAGTAGCACATAGGATGTACAGATTTGCTAATTATGTGCTTTGCCTATTAAAGCACTCACCTACTTACTGCATTGGAATCGCCTTCTAACTATTGATTTTTTGGTGCGAAGCTTCCAGTGATTTTATGTTAGCTTCAGGTTCGCACTGTTTTGATGACTTTATTATAACACACACTGTATTACTCTGCATCCGCTTTGAGGCAAAAAAGCCGCTCTTTTTAAGTAGCTTTGACGCTTTTCACGCTTTCCAGCCATGTATTTGCTTCATTTTCATCGAAAAAGACTTTTGCAAATCCAATTTTGCTCACCGTATTATAGAATCGCATCAGTTTATCTTCCGTACTGAAGTATTCTAATCGTGCAATAGACTTATTTTTACTTAAAAAACCACAAATATACGCTGCTTTTTTTCTTGCATTGGCGTCGCAAACGTTCGTTTTTTGTTGCACAGTGACAGGGGCATTTGTCTCTTTAGGCTGATACAGCTCCTTGAAGTTTTCAATGGTTTTCTCTTCATGGTCCCATTTGGAAGCAGCAAAATTGTTTGGGAGACTCCAATCGTGGTCACTTATAGTTCCGATAACTCCGCTTGCATACGCTTTTGTCCATCTACCCACATGGCGGAAATCTCTATTTTCCAAAAAGCGAATTTGCTTCGGGGTAGCCATACCTGAATCCCAGCGCTTCATCAACTCTTTTAGAATCAGATTTGCAAGACCTGCACTCTCGATACTGTTTGCATCAACACCATATCCTTCAATGGCATCTTTCGCTTTTTGTGAAGGAGCTTTTGTTTCCCATCCAAAGGTTGGTTTGTAATCACGTATAGCAGTTGATTCGATGCTAAACATGTATTGGAACGGGTCAACCAGACCTTTGCGTTTTTGACGTTGTTCAGCGAGACGTTTCCGTACGGCTTCTTCCTGCTCCTCAATTCGGCGCATCATTTGCCGCTTTTCGTTTTCCATCTCATTTTGAGCTTCTTGGATTGCCTGAATCAAATCTGTTCCATCCGGTCCGCTGCAACCAGTTGCTGCATAATCAGCAAGTTTTTTTGTTGTACGGGCAGCAACTTCTGCATCTTCACAGAAAATATCAGATGGATGACAAAGGGAGTGTTTTCCGGACAACCAAAGATAATCTAAAATGAGGAGATTATCTTTTCCTTTGCACAGCCGTGTACCTCTACCCACGATTTGAGCATAGAGACTTCTACTCTTTGTTGGACGCAAACAGATAATGCAGTCTACGCTTGGACAATCCCAGCCTTCCGTCAAAAGCATGGCATTGGTCATTGCATCGTATTTGCCGTTTTCAAAGTCCTTAAGTATCTTTTCCCGGTCTTTTGAGGAACCATTTACCTCGATTGTGTCGATTCCCCTATTCTTTAACAGCCCATTCATGCGCTGGCTAATGCGAACCAGAGGCGTAAAAATAACAGTTTTCCGCCCTTTGCATTCTTTAACAATCGAATCTGCGATAGCTTCCAAATACAAATCCAAGGCTTGACCCAACTCATTTGGGTTAAAGTCACCTGCAAGTGTATGAACCTTACTGATATCGACTTTCAAAGGGATTGTTTTGGTTCGTATTTTACACAGATATCCATCATTTATGGCTTCCGGCAGTTTGTATTCAAACGCCAAGCTATCAAAGACATCTGATAGAGATTTCATGTCTGCTCTATCTGGTGTTGCAGTAACGCCTAATACCTTTGCCTGATTGAAATATTCAAGGATGTTTTTGTAGCTGTCTGCTGCACTATGGTGTGCCTCATCGATAATGATGGTTCCAAAATAATCTTTTGAAAACTTTTCTAACCGACTTTTTTGGCGAAGCGTCTGAACACTTCCCACCACAACATCTAATCCTGAACCAATAGATGTGTTGGCAGCTTTCTCAAGAGCTGATTCCATCCCGGAAGATGCTTTGAGTTTATCTGCTGCTTGTTTGAGAAGCTCTTCGCGGTGCGCAAGAATAAGAACCTTTTCACCTTTTGCTACTTGGTCTTTTACGATTTGAGAAAAGACAATGGTTTTGCCAGTACCTGTCGGCATAACGACAAGGGTGTTTTTATTTCCACTGTCCCATTCTTTATGCACTGCCTTAACAGCATTTAACTGATATGGGCGTAGAGCCATTGTTGATTGTGATGATTTTGAGTCGGTTTTCATGATGCTTTTTACCTTGCATTTTGCAAATTTTCGTATATGCAATATTATACCAATACACTCTACCCACTATTAACTCATTGCATCTGCCGATAGTATTCTGGTTGTCCGTCGTACAGTGTTTTTTCCTGCAAATTGTCGATTAAGCGGACTTTTGCCTTCATAAATTAGGGCAAGGAGACCCGCGACTTTAGTCGTTGGAGGAATTGCCTGTTCACATCCTTTCGATTAAATAGTTTATTGCAGGCTCTAATAACCGCAATTTTCTAAATGAAATGCTATTCGTAATGGCTGTACCATCGAGTTTTTTTAAAGCAAAATATCCCGATGACCTGCGTCCTGAAATAAAACATTCCTGCCCGTTATAGAGTACCTTATCCCAGAGGCGAAAGCCTTTAACAATATAGGGGGCTTGATTTGCTTTTCGAATGCCACCTTTCAGGATTTTTGCTTTATGGATTTGCCGATTGTGGTGTCGGATTGCCTTCGTGCGGTAACAAAAACTGCAAGGTTCAGCCAGCGGATGTTTACTTATACAGCGAGCATCGTTGATGTGGCTCTTCTTTATGTCGTTTTGTTCACGCAGCAACTTAGTTATATAGCCGTAGGTGTTCTGTACCGGAATATTAAGTTCGTTGCGTAGGCGTATCAGTAGTGTGTTGCGCATAATGCCCATAAAAGCCGCATCACGAAGCGTTTTGCCGCGCTTTTTACCGTCAAGTGTTACCTTTCCTTTATGGAGGTTGTTGTGGCAAGTGACACACAAAGTGATAAGGTTGCTTGGAGCGTTACTGCCCACCTTACGGCTTTCAAGGTGATGTACATGCAGCTTAACGGCTTTTTTTGCGGTGGTATGAGCACCGCAGCATTGGCATGTATAGTTATCACGCTTCAAAACATACTGGCGAACATTGTATTCGTCGTACATCTCACCGAGTTGGTAGTCTGTTCCTACCGGCAGAGGCTTTCCGGCGAGCATTGCCTTTAAGCGTTGCGTGTCAAACTCTGCAGTTTCTACTCTTACAAGAGTGACAGGCAAAATTCGGCAGATGCGCTTGATAACGGTAATGTGCTCTTGGATTTTTACTTCCACAGAAGGCGCAAGCCAACCCTTATGTTTGCTGTGTACACGGTTATTGAATCTTGGCGCACGGTAACGAGTTTTGCGATAGCGTCTTGAACGGCGGTTCTGCCTGCGTGTAGATAGCAATTCTACTACATCGTTGCGAGGAGTAAATTCTTCGCAATAGAGTTCGTGTGTTTCGGTAGATGCAGAAAGACCTACATGTTTGCTACCGGCGTCAACGCCCAAAGTGATAGGTTGTTTGTATCCCGCACTTCCGTGTAGGAGTTTGATAGTAAACGGTGTACGTTTTACAACGCGAGCTTTTTGCTGTTTTAACAACAGACGAGCCTTTCCGGGTGAGCACGGCATCAAGGGCTCGCCATGCTTGTTAAGTACATACACATATTGCATGATGCTATGCTCCTTTCGATAAAATTGCAGCTAAAAGGAAGCTGCTCACTCCTCCGAAGAGGGTAAAAATCCTTCCCCAAGGTCATAAACGGTTTAATACAGCCACACCTGTCGGCTTTGCCTCGGCTTTACGTGATGTGTTGTCTTAGAGCGTGCAGTTAGGATTAACGCCACACGGTAACTATCTATTCGCTTATAACGGGGCGCAACTTAATGCGCATAGGGTAGTCAACATATCCTTTCGGACACTTCTAATTCGTAGACTCGCGGATGCAAGCCCGCGACTTTAGTCGTGGGTTATTGACGTATGAGAGAACATCCTTGTTTTGTTCTGGATGCCATTCTGATTTTAAAAGTATAAGACCCCTGTAATAATCTTCTGTTCTCTTCATACATTCGCGGAGCAAATTGACTTCATCATAGGTCAAATCTAATTGCATATGTCCGTTTGTATTGTTTTCCTTATTTACTTTATCCATAGCTGTTTTCCTCACAAAGTCGTATCAAAAGTTCAAAAGTTTATCTTTAACAGCGAGTTCCGAATCCGCATACTGCTCGGCATTGCGTTTGGCTGCGCGTAAGAGTACATCCTGTTCTGCAGACAAAATCGCCTGCATGGATGTTTGCTGGATGCGACGAGCTGCTTTTACCGCTCGTTTTCTTTCGATTTGTCGAATCGTATGATTTGTCTCTTTTATTGTCGATACATCATCGCTATTTGATGAGCTACTTTCTTCCTTATTTGCCTTACTAATGTTGGAAGCGACAAGGTCCTTTGCAAACTCAATTTTATCTTCTGACATACGTCTACCTCCTGAACAATTATCAGCTATTTCCGAAATACTCGTTCACCAGTTCATCCATTAGTTTCCAGCGTTCTGAATCGGATAGTTTACTTATATCAATGTTCTTTTCCCGAACTCTTTTTATGATGAATGCAAAATATTTATCTTCTTCTTGCGTGTGTTGCACTTCGATGTAGTCTTTTGCCGTTGCTGCTGGACCAATATATGTACGCATTGCCTCTTGGTGCATCTTCTCTGCAACTTCTGCTCCATACCATCCACGAGGGTCATACCCATGCTTTCGGTATACTTCATCACGCCACTTTGGAAATTCGATGTTATACGTACTCATTGTTTTAACCTCAATTTCTATGCGATACTGTTCGATGCATCGTACAGCGTACTGGATACCAAGTCCGCGTAAACCGCATACCTCTGTGTCGTGTGAACGAGGATGCCAAATGGATAGCAAGTATATAGGATACAACTTGGTTCTGTGGCTCCGAATCTGCACTTATCAATGTCCGTCTCATTGATTACCTGCATATCAGTGATTTGATAGTCAAAATTACCCCAACTTGTTGTCAGATGAATCAAACTGCCAATTTGACAAGAACCAAGGTCTGAAAATACGGTCCCTGTATGACCTCCAATAAATACAGTTCCATTATCTCCCGGAAGAACACAGCCATCTTCTGCATGACATCCTGCTCCGTAACGGAACTGCGTATCACTGTCTCCCCAATAAAGAGAACAACTTACATTCGTTCCATCAACAGATACATGTCCAAGCTTACTTCCGTAAACAACATTCTCTTTCGCTACGCCATCAGCTTGTGCTGCGCGTTCTTTTGCTGCCTGTTCTTCCTGCAAACGCTTTGCTTCCGCTTCCTCGGCTGCTTTGCGAGCAGCTTCTTCTGCAGCGAGTCGTTCTTCCTCTGCACGCTGCGCCTCAACAGCAGCCTTCCCGTCTTCTACTGCTTTATCCCATGATGCCTGAAGCGCAATTTTTTTTGCTTCATGTGTTGCATACATGACTTTATTGTTTGCATCGTCTACTATAAACCACCCGATGAACGAACATAAAACGATAGCTGAGACACACTTCAATATTGTTTCAAGTGCCTTATATTGTAGGTTTATTTTGTCCCTTTGTTTCACTCGACTTTTTCTCCTGATACAGTATTTTGTAACAAAGTCAGTTTATCAAATATTTCTTCTGGTGAAATTGATGTGTTGTATATCAAACCCTCTATTTTTGACGGCAAATCTTTGGATTCTGAGTTTAGGGCAAAGGCAATCAGTGCAGATATGGCAGATATTTGTTTCTTAATATAGTCATAGCCAAAATGTATATCTTCTGAATGATTACAGGAACACATTTTTGTTATAGCTTCTGAAAAATCAGTAATCAATGAAATATGATTTCTTGCTTGATTCAAGATACTACAAAATGAGTCTTTCGTAATAGTATATGATTTTTCTCCATGTGGCACATATGCATCCGTAAGGTAATCATACAGTTGGTCAACTGTATCCAGACGGACAATTCTTTCGATTTCCCCATCATTATTAAGCCAACGGATTTCTTTATCTACATCTTCAAACAACCACCATGAGACGAAATCATCTCTATCGTGCATTGATTCTTTTAACATCACAAGTAATACTGTCTGACAATTTCCCAATCCAGATATATCGACATCAAATATTGGATAACCATCGCATACTGCTGAAAGAGCATCGTTGAATGCGATTCTTTGCGTTTCTACTTTTTGTATGACACCAATTGTGGTCTTAAAAAGTTCTCTTGGTAACATGTTCTTTCCCTCATATCATTTGTGTTTGTGGTGCATTACTCATATGTTGTTCTTAAGCTCTGTAAGGATATCCTCTTTTGTGCCGCGAATTGAGCCTCCATTTGTTTCAAAAATATCTACGAGATGGCGTAAAATTTCGTCGTTTTCGTCTGCGGATAAGTCTGGAATTAAAAGTGTGTAATCATCGTTTTCACCGTGAAATACAATACCTGCAATTTTTTGTGTTCTATTCATGTTTTATTCTCCATAACTCAGTTACATTATTGTTTTATTATACCTACAAATAGAAAAAGCAGCCTCTTATCAACATTTTTGCTGATAAGAGGCTGCTTTATTACATCCCGTGCGGGGTGCAATATCGTATCAGGATTCAATCTAACGCACCCCATGCGGGGTGCAGTTGCCGATGCCAGAGCCGACCAAAGTCTACCCCGCCCTTGTTTCAATCTAACACACCCCATGCGGGGTGCGACGCTCCGCACTCTCCAAAAAGCTGGACGCGCTGGATATATTTCAATCATTTCAATCATTTCAATCTAACGCACCCCATGCGGGGCGCAACAGCAGAACTATACAATTCAAGTGTGTCTTGGCAGCACGTAGGATGTATAATTTTGCCAATTATGTGCTTCACATATTAAAGCACCAACATACTTACTGCATTGGAATCACCCTCCATCTATTGATTCTTTGGTGCGAAGCTCCCAGCAACTTTATGTTGGCTTGTAGTTCGCACCGATTTGATAACTCTATTATAACATATACAGTATCGTCTTGCATCCGCTTTGCGTCAGATATAAAAGATACAAATTCAAATCGTGGTGTTTAATAGCTGAAGCTTTGTTACGAGAAATCGAAGATAAAAAATCAAAATTTGCGACAAAAAGCGTTGAATTTCTGAACTTATAAGTGTATACTACTAAATAGAAGAGGTGATAATATGCTGATAGAATTTAGTGTAAAAAACTACCGCTCTTTCCGTGACGAAGAAACTCTTTCCATGGAAGCAACTGGTGCTAGTACGCTTAAAAATGTGCTTATTCCATTTGGCGGAATTCGAGTTTTGCCGGGTGCTGCTATTTATGGAAAGAATGGCGGCGGTAAAAGTAATGTGATACGCGCTTTTTGGCTCGCAGTTCAATTCATTAAGAATGCACAGAAAACTCAACATGAAAAAGCAGCCATACCTGTTGTACCGTTTGCATTAAACAACTATTCCGCATCTGAACCAACAGAATTCTCATTTGTATACACTTTAGATGGAATTAAGTATTGGTATAGCTTTGCAGCCACAAAAGAAAAGGTATATTCCGAGTCTTTGTATCATGCGCCAAAAAAGCAGAAGTCTCTTATTTTTGCTAGAGATGGGCAGTCCTTTTCCTTTACAGAGTCAAAGGCACGTAGAAAACTGATTAGTCAAGTTGTCGCAGAAAATCAGTTGTTCTTCTCTGTCGCCTGTACGATGAATGATGAAGATTGTTCGAGGGCTATGACGTGGTTTCGAAAAAAAGTGTATTTTTCACGAGATTATTCGGATATTCCACGTCAGTTGCTTGAATATTCTAATGATTCTAATATGTTGCGGGCAATTTCAGATTACGCAAAGGCGGCTGATGTTGGTATCGAAGATATGAAATTCGAAATCAACAGCAAAGAAATCAATGAAGAAGCCGATTTGCCGGATAATATTCCAGATGAAGTAAAAGCGGCACTTGTACAATTTATGCACCTACTATCAGAAACTTCGAATAATTCTGAAGCACACCTTAAAATGGGACAAGTCATCGCAACGTCTATGCACCAAGGCAAAGATAAGGATGGAAAGTCTCAAATTTATTCGATGGAATTAGCTGATGAATCTGATGGTACAAGAAAACTGATGGCGCTTGCTCCTGCGATTGAATCCGTTTTATCTAAGGGTGGGCTGTTGCTGGTAGATGAAATTGAAAAAGAACTGCACCCGGCTTTGGTTGACTTTATTGTTGCCAAGTTCCAGAGCAAACGAACCAATCCCAATGGAGCGCAAATCATTTTTACGACGCATAATACGGAATTGCTGAGCATGGAATTGCTGCGTAAAGACCAGCTTTACTTTGTTGATAAGAACAAAGAAGATGGAGCCTCAGAACTATACAGCATCAGTGATTTCTCAACGAGGACAACTGAGAACATCCGTAAGGGATACCTTGTCGGAAAATACGGAGCAACTCCCAATGTTGAAGTTGAGGAGGTTGAATAATGGCTCGCAAACTGAAGAAGTCTAAAATCAGCATCTGTGTTTTCTGTGAAGGAGAAAGCGAACAAGCATATACAGACTTCCTTAAAAACAAGTTTCAGGATGTGGCAGTGTTTAAACGACCTTCATCAACTGGTTTATTTGATGATGCAGATAACCGTTTTAAGAAAGACCCGAAATACAGAGATTACACAGATGTAATTGACGAAATTTGGTTTTTCTTTGATGTGGAAGAAAAAGATATTTCCAACTGGACCAAACGTTTTGAAATTATCAAGCGTTTAAGAAAACTGAGAAAAAAGCCGCAAATTCGGGTTCGTCTATTGATGACAACTGGTTGCATCGAGTATTGGTTGATGTTGCATTACAAGCTATTCGCGCCTCCATTGTTGACGGTTCCAGACAAAGAAAAGATGTTGGCACAAGTTATACGAATGGAACCTACTTACAAGAAAGGAAACTATAACGCAACTGCTCGCATTGCACAGTATTATCCGACAGCGGTAAAAAATGCGGAAATTGTTCTTAAACGTCTTTTGGAAGAAGGAATGCCGGGTTTAGAGGATACAGACGAACGAAATCGTTGGCTTTGTACAAATTGCAAGACGTTTTCTACAGTGCAAGAAGCAATAATCTTTCTTGATGGATTACAAGCCTAAAATTTTTTCAAGTTGAAACAAAGAAGGGATGGCAAAGCGCCACCCTTCTTTGTTTTCCATCTCAATTTTCATTTTCTGCCACGAAATACGACTCATCGTCTATGTAGTAGAGCTTTCCCTTTTCTATATAGGGGAACACTTCAGCAAACGATTTATCGACATCAACAAAGTCTGACTCAGCGGTTACATACTTTCCCCTACTGCTTGGTTTTAGTTGTCGAATATACCCGCCATTTTTCAGGAATTCTTCAAATGTATATGTTCCGATGATGTGTTTATCCACCCAGCATCTCAACTGCATTTTGCCGTTGTTCATGGGCTCAAAGTACTCGTTTGCAAAAGCAATCAGCACAGGCTCTGCTGATTCAATTGCCCCAAAGCGATAGGCAAAGTCCGCGTCCTTCATCGCTTCGGATTTTGAGTTACGTATAAATGGCGATGGGATGCAAATGTCGTATCTATTTCCATCGGTGCCGTTGAACATCCCGCACATATAATAGCGATACTTCTTCATGATTTTTCTCCTGTTTAAATAAACTCAAAAGATGGTGAATCCTCCCACGACTAAAGTCGCGGGCTTCCCGCCCCTTTTATAGGAAGCGGCGTTCTAACATGAGATACAGTAATCCCTCAGCCAAGGTATCTGGATGGATGCCTTCACCGCAAGAAAACTAATGACTCAGTTAGCATCTGTACATCTTACGCTGCTTGTGCTGTGAGTTTTTGATACTCATGGTACAAGACTTTAAGCGTGGCAAGTGTAACTTGGATTCTACGCTCAAATTCCGGAACTTTAGCCGAAAGCTGAGACCTTACCATCACTGGCAAGGGTTTTAGTAACTCTCTGACAAAGTAGCGAGCGCCAATATTGTAGCTCGCACTAAGGTCACAGTTGTATCGTTTACCGCTTGCAAAGGTTGCAAGGGCATGATTGGTTTCATCACGCTTGAGAGCACCGCTGCCATCAAAGGCAAGTTTGCTTGTCCCCCAAGCGCAGATATGCGAAATACGGATACCGCAGCGGTGTGCTTTATGTTCTACATAATCCTGTATAGAATTACGCTTCCACATCGACAGCTTTTGTGCCTTGTTGCCACCGTGCTTTTTACCTGTAAATGATAAATGCTCAAAGACAATTACATCAGCAGAATAAAGCACTGCGAATTCAGTAATGGCGGCGGCAACCTTTTTCGCTATATCATCATTCAAGGCTTTGGCGTAACGCCACATAGCAGTAGCACTCTTAGGTCCATGTTCTCTTTGCTTACGCTTAATACGGTTGAGCACATGATACAGATGGTCTTTTTCACTTGCAAAATTGATAAATTTTCTTGCAATGACAGTTCCATCAGCAGTCATGATACTACACACAGCGTCAGTATTGAGACCAAGGTCTACAGCGCAGATACGCCTATCCCGAATTTCAGTATCGGAGAGTTTTACCTCTTCCCTGAAGGCGAAGCGTAGGAAATACTTCCCGTATTTCTTTTCGAGTGTAGGAGCACTCTTCTGGCAATGTGACCAGTATTTCGTGATGTACTTCACATCGGTGGTACGCATTGCGATAGGAACCCAAACCCAATCGTTTTTACTGTACAGTTTTAAGTAGCATTGGTTAGGTTCATTGCTCTCAGAAAACATAACGGTTTTATAGAAAGTTGGGAAACAGAACCTGTCGCATTGGAGCTTGGGCTCATTGCCAACCTTACCGTTAGCTTCCCAGTTCTTGTAGTTGCTGCGGTAACTGCTTACGGAGCCCAACGCCGCTTGAATAGCAGCTCTTCGCAAATAGCTGGGGGACTTATAAAACTTTGCATCAAAATCATACTTTGCTACATTGTATTTAGTGGTGTGTACCAACTTTTCCGCAAAGCTCTTTTGAAATTTAGCGCCTTCTACTTTTTGGATAGAGTCCCATTCCTTGTTAAAGCAATCAATCAAGAAAGAAACAGCTCCACGATACAGCTTTATAGTATCATCGAATATTCGTTGCTTTTTGATTTTCACTGCATAGCTTGAAGTTACTTTCATCGTGAAGCCTCCTTTTTATTTGATTTATACTTTTTCATCCTTGTTGTTGTAACCGCCCAACTCACGACTGAAGTCACGAGCTTGCGGTGGCTAGTTTGTCAAATGGTATATTTTTGAAAATACAACGCACCAGCGGCTGTTTTTGGCTGCTGCGCTTACTTTTCGAAAGATAATGAAAAGTTGACATTCCCATTAACAACAGTAGCCAAACTCAATGGAAACTCTATTGGTGTATTACACTGTGAGCAAACGATTTTCGATGGAACATCAAAAATCGTCTTATACCTGTGTCCGGATAATTGATGACAGTATGGACAACGAATTTCCAAGTGCGGTTCTTGCAGCGTTTGTTTTGAATGCTCACATACCGTTTCCGTCGTATCTGAACGCATACCATCTGACTCCTTTACTGATTTTTCTTGTATTATACCAATCGGCTGTCTTTTGCACTCTTAATTCGCGATATACTGCGCAAAAGCGGATGCGAGTAAACACACGATATGATATAATTATGGTATTAAAACTGTTTTTTGCATAAGGAAGTGAAATTCATGGAGCAACTACAAATTAAAAAGCGAATCACAGGAACGGGATTCTATCTTGATGAAATCGAGTTTCTTATATTTCTCATCTGGCTCGAAAAACATAACAAAGTAATGATGTCTGATACGACTCCTGTTGATGTTCGAGAATTTTATGCCAAATGCTATCGAGATGGGAAAATCAAGGATTTCCGCGCAGCAGATGTTCTTGCGAATAAGGAAGACTGTACTCTTATTGGAAATTGTATTGCATACATTTTGAATGAGGAACTTCCGTCGCAATTACATGGAATTGCATTTCAGAGTTTTTCTCGAAACGGCTATAGTCGCCCGTGCGTTGTTATGATTTCCAAAAGACCTGTTCCGAAAAAGTTGGAGTTAGATGCCGTATCTTATATGGAAAAAACCGCAAACGCATTGATAACAGATTGTGAGTTAGTGTGCTCGTTTGAGCTATGAAAATAATTATACAACAAAAAATTGCCTCCCCATCAGTGTCTTGCTGATGAGGAGGCTTCTTTGCTTTCTGTTGTTTTGGATTCTTGCTTAGCAAAACGCGTGTAAGATAGTTTAAAAGCTAATCGAAAGTTTTAGATAAGAATGTAAGCTAATGTAGTGTTCTCTCAAAAACAGCGTGGTAGCATTATTTTTTGCGCGCTATTGCAATCAATGTTGGAAAATATTTGCTATAAACTAGCTAGATACTAGCTTAACACTGACTAAATACAAGCTAAGCATTTGTAGCTTTTCCCCGACTACGGTTGCAGGCTCCTTTGTCAAGTTGGACCGCCCTATATTAAAGGTGTTTTTATGGAAAAGTCAAATTAAAAGTTTCGTTTTGGAAAAATACAATATACTGCGATATTTTTTGGAATTACTATAGCTATCCACTCGTTCTCATCGGATAAAGTGTTGTATTGTAGAGTGTTGATAAAGTGCCTAGCTTGCTGATTTAGGTGGAGTTATTGACTTTCCATTTCTTCAATACTATACGCTTCCACATCCACATAGTAGAGCTTTCCCTTCTCCATGTTCGGGAACACATCAGCAAACGACTTATCGGTATCGACGAAATCCGACTCATCTGTTACATATTTTTCCATGCTGCTCTGTTTCAATTGTCGAATATGCCCGCCGTTCTTTTTGAACTCCTCAAAGGTATAGGCTCCGACGACATTCTTGTCTGCCCAGCATTTCAACTGTATTTTACCGTTGTTCATAGGCTCGAAGTGCTCGTTTGCAAAAGCAACTAGCATAGGTTCTACTGAATCAATGGTACAAAAACGGTAGGCAATGTTCTCGTCCTTCATGGCTTCACCTTTTGAGTTTCGGACAAACGGAGAAGGAATACAAATGTCGTATCTATTCCCATCTGTGCCATCGAACATACCGTACATAAAATATCGATATTCCATCATGTTTCTCCTATCAACTTTATCTATCCGACTTCGCTGCATTGCACAGCATCTGCATGTTGTCATCAATGGTATGCCCGTCCTTGCTCCAAGAAATGATGTGGTCACCTTCCATGTTCTCAAAGGCGTACTCGGTGTTGATTCCATTTGCAACGCACAAAGGACACTTATGTCATTGCCACTCATAGGCACGATTTCGTATTTCTGTATTATCTGTACTCTTTAAGCTGTTTTTTGGCTAAGCCTCTTTTTAACAATCCAAGCGTAATCTCAAGAGGATTTATGACATCATCATAAATATAGACCGCCCTACGATGTGGAGAATCATTTGTTTCGCTGCAAACCATCATTACAAAATCTGGCTTTTTTTTATCATCGTAAGCTTCATCATCGCAAAAGCCACAGTTGCTGCCAATCATAAGTCTATCCATTCTACAGAAAGGATGAATGTCAACGAACCATTCCGTGCCATTTCTTCCAAAATCAGATGGAGCACCACGGCTTGTATCAAACGGATGTGCCGTTGTAATGCTTCTTAATGTTCTAAATCGAGCGATTACTTTCTTTTCCTCGTCATTTAGGTAATTCAAACAATCTTTTTCTAAGGCAGCTTGAAATAGATATCTAATTGCATTCAAGCACATACTTGTCTTCAAAATCAAGAGCAGTATATCGTCAGGTGTATAGGAATCTTTACGCAAAATTTCTAATATATCATCGAGATAATAAACTAGCATCTGTTTTGCGGCGAAAATTTTGTTTGTATCTTTATCTTTTTTGTTTGCAATACTTAAAATTTTGTAGGCTGCAGAATTTGTTAGGCGGAGTTTTCTTTCGATTTTTTTAATATCTCGCATGATTTTCTCGCCTCTTACTCAACAGTCATATTTGATTTTACGAATAACGCAAAATGTATTTATTATCTTCTTCACCCGCTCTTCTACCTCTCTTCCTCACAAAAAATGAGCGATAAATACGCGAAAATGCACAAAAACGCACGCGTGCGTTTAAGATACTGTTATGTGTAACTTCTTCACCTCCACAAACGGCACACATAGCTATATGCAAAAGCAACGAAAGACGAAAGCGCTAAGAGACAAACAAGGATTACGCAGCTATTCAGCAGGTGCTTGAAAGTATCTCCGATTCGATTCCACAAACTGATTTGAATTTCTAGCTTCTCTATTTCATGATTCTCCTCAAAAAATTGCTTGCCTTCTTCCAACGACAATCGCATGTCTTGCATTACGCCACCTGCATCGAACATATCATCGTTATCAGCATTACTTCTGAGCTGCCCACGCCGGACTTTACGCCAATTTTCGATTTTCTTTTGCAGTGCAGTGTCTTTTGCGTTCTTTTCGTCAGTTCCCTTTTGCAAAATATAAGAAGTCACAATACGGCAGACCGCTGATACCGCAGCAAGAACAGTCAAAAGGATAAATGTTGGCCGCGTTCCGCAGAGGAGTAGCATCACTATGGCAATTATTGCCACAAAAGTCAGAGCAACTTGCATTTTTTTGCCTCTTATGTGTTATTGGAATTGCGTTTTAGTGCATCTGGAATGACTTCCTGTGTCTTGTACATGAAAATGGCATAATACCCACCTCTCAATGAACGAATAGCGAAATGACAAAGGAAATGATAAATAGCGGAACCAGCAATCCAATGCCGTTAAGCAGCATTTCAATAATGTTCGCAATGATATCCATTGTCCAAAGTTTTGCCGCGCTACTCGTTTTCGTGTGTGTCGCCATTACAATTTCCATGCCAATCCACAGTACCCCGATGATGCCCAAAAGCACAAGGATGCCATACCCTGTAAAGGCTCGTAACCAAAGAATTCTTGCGACCATGTTGTCCTCCAATCTGTTTTGTGAAAGTGCTTATCTGTTAACTACCACCACCTGAAGGAGGTGGCTTGTAATCCAGCAGGTTTTGCTGGATGAATACAACTTATCTATTTTGGCAAATTCTCCCAACACATGAATGATGGGAAATTTATGCCACGGTTTCTTAAATGTCGAATGTGTAGTTTTCTGGCTTCATTACAACAACACCGTTGCGGCTTTGACATTTTGTGCCATCAATGAAAACATCGATGGTTAGGTTGGTTTCTTCGTTGTCTACCCACTCAGGACGTATATAAGTTGCAAGGTTGTATAACGCACCGATGGCATAAGTAACCAGTTCCGTGTTGTACGGTATATCGCCAGCCGATTTATCATTATCTTTTACAGGCGTACTAATAGAAACGGAAAGACTGTCTGGTGTACTATCGTTACCAATACGTGTGGCAGTAACATCAAGTTTTATAATGTTGCTTTCCATGATATAACGCTTCCTTTCACATTGATTATTTTTCTTTTTTATAGTCCTTTGATATTAGTTGATTGAATCTTTTGGGGTCATACCAATAGCATCCAATACAAGGCGATGTGTTTTCATCTCCAACGACCCAACCTTCTTTGTATCCAAGCCGTCTCGCATCATATCGTTTCCCTGTTTTAATGCAATCCTTGCAATGCTGTCTCTTTGCATCATTCGCCGCTTTTGATAATGGTTGGAAATCGTCAATCTTTTGATTTTCAAGTTCGATGTTTGACAGCTCGTCATATTTACCGTTTTTATGGTCCACTTCTATACTTGACCCAACATCGAGCACTACACAACGCTGCTTTGATATTTCCGTCCTTATATCCTGTCGTATACCTCGATGCTTTTTTACAGAATTTACATTCGGTCCATCCAAACGAACAGAAAACACTTTTCCGCCTTTTTGAGGTCTTTTAATTTTATATTTTTTTCCAAGATAGCTGCCATCAGACCTTGCCCATTGACATCCATTACTGCTTTCGAATCCCGGATGCAAATTTTTTAGTTCTGATATAGGAATTTCTCTCGAAAAACACGATGTCGGGTCAAGTGCATCATACTTTACATCCGCGTACATTTCAAAAAGCATTCCAAGTGTTTGTGGTGTTAAAGCAACGGTCTGGCACTCACCTTTCACAAATCGAATGATTTCATCTTGAGGCACTGAATCGCTACTAATCATTTCCTGTATTTTTTTGTTTATTTCTTTCGCTGTCATTATTCCATCACCTCTTTTGCGGCTATGCCTAGGTCTTTTAATCTTTTGATGGATTTTTTATAATACTCTTTTGATAGTTCACATCCAATAAAATTACGGTCCTGATTATATGCAGCCACTGCTGTTGTGGCAGAACCTGCAAAACAATCCAACACCACATCGCCTTCATTTGAATGTTTGACTACCAATTCTTCTATTAACGCCAAAGGTTTTTGTGTGGGATGAAATCTTCCCCTATCGTGACATATAGGATACCGATAAATCCCATTATCGTACTCTGAATGAAATGTGGCTTTACTTTCCTTGACAGCTACAACTGCAATCTCTCTAGCGTTTGTTAAGTAGTTGATTTTACTGTTGATAGGAACAGGATTTGTCTTTACCCATTCAATAAATCGGATTTGCCTGAATTTTGCATCATCAAAATATCTTCTTAAAATTGAGATTTTCCAGATGTCGTAAAAACAAATCAGGGTGCCGCCTTTTCGCAGCACCCTGTACAGTTCCTTAATAACCTCATCAAGTCCCGTGAAGTCAGAATCCCAATCACCAAAATCCATTGAAACGCGAAACCTATCTGTATCTTTGCCTTTTGCTTCCCCTGATTTAAAGTTTGTTTCTCTCGAAACTTCATATGGCGGGTCTATAAGCACCAAATCGATGGAGTTTGATTCCAGCTCTTTCAGAAATGAAAAACAACTCTCATTTACAAGCGTAATTGATATATCTTTCATGACTATCTCCTACAAAAAAATCCGCCACGAATCATTCTCCGTGACGGATGCTCAACATATCAGACTGAAGATAATAAAAAATCCGACACAGAACAAACCGTGTCGGAGATTTTTCAATTTGAAATTTTTATGCGTTTGGTGGCTATTCCTTCATCATGATGCAGCTAAAGTGAATGTGGAAACGTTTTCTTCTTTTGCTTACATCATTTGTCCTGCTGTTTTATCAAAATTTATGTAATTATTCAATAAAACTACTTATATGATAAGCTGTAACACCTTTTTCTTCTGCCTGTTTTAAATATGATAATACATCATCAATAAATACGGTTTCTTCTAATTTGTGAAAATTGTGACTTATAATCCAATCCCATATGCGAGTTTTAGAGCCTTTCATAATTGTTCCATATTTAGTTTCAATACAGGTATCATTCGAAGCAAGTTTGTACCCTAAGCTGTTATTATGGTCAAAATATTCAAGAAAATTATCCCAATATTCTTCTGGCACAAACCAAAAATTTCCATTGAACTCAATACCTTTACAGTTTTCCTCAAGCCATACAATCTTATCAAGTAACTCCACAGGTGATATAATAGCACCACATATCCAAATGCCTTCTTTCTTTGCTCTTTTAAGCGTTTGAATGACTGTTTTTAATGGTCTACTATACAGGAAAATATGATTTTCTATCTCTTTCATAGTTTGCCCATTAGTAGTTCCATCTTTTGCATTTACGTGGTTATTAAATCGGTATTCAGCTATAGTACCATCTATATCTACATAAATATATTTGTTTTTTAATGCTTTTATCATTTTTCTATTCATACTATTTTTCCTTTCGTAAAAATAAATCCTCATAACATTCCCGATTACGGTAGGGGCTCTTTTTCCATGTTGAGCATACCCTATTGATTATCTTGTAGGCTCGCCAACCCTTCTCTGCGGGACAGCTCGCCGGGTACGTATGCGATATGAACAGAATTCATGTATTTCCCGTATCCATCAAAATAGAATTCGATTTTGTAACCATCCGTTGTCAGATAAGACAAGATACCGGAACCGCTGCCAGCTTGGTCTTCTCTTTCTTTTGTATAGTTATGTCCGTAACATGGTTTTCCGTAGTTATCCATGACTTTCAGTACATCATCAAAAGAAGCGTCTTCAGTAATACCGAGAAAATCAAATTGCGTGTCAGCTATCGGTACAAGAGTTCCCAACTTATTGAAGATGTACAATGATGGAACGACATCCTGTAAATTCGGTTCGTCTTCCGTCTTGTAATCATCGGAAGAATCGCTGACCGTAAGTTCTGCGTTAGAGCCTACAATGTATTCCGGATTCCAACGATTTATATTAAAACGAGAATTATCCGTAAAGGTGTCTGGGAACGAGGCTTTGATTTCTTCTGCCGTATCCCTTCCCGGCATAAGTTCTTTTCCATCAAATGTCACCTTGATGTCATCAACTGGTAGGTCGATAGTTGCGCTCATGTCATCTTCAAAAACAATATTCTCCGGGTCTTGATATTGAGAATCATTATCTCGGTTATCGTTCTCCTCTGAATTTGAAATACCAGAAACATTTGTTTCCTTTTGCTGCACAACCTGTAAGAGATGCAAGTGCAATGCTTGCAGTTAGTGTCAATGCCACAATCTTATTCATTTCTGTGTCCTCCTGTCTTACTTTATCATTGGGTGGTCTAAGTACGATAATCCAATAAGGTTTAGTTCTCGTTGGCTATCCATATCATAGACACTTACATTGCATTCTTTTGCTGCGCTGCTTTTCTTCAGCCAACTCATAAGCATAGATGGGTTGTTATTGTAATGAAAACCCACTGTCACATCAATAGATGCCAAAAGCCTATTCAGTTCTCCCCCATACGCTGCTTGTAAATCAGCAGTCTTTTCTACAATTATGCTGATTTGTGTCTTTTGGTTGTTGTATGGATTCCTCCTTATGTCATATAGAATGTCGGTAAGTTGTGGGATGTATCCGATGTTTTGAAAATCATCGAATATGAAAGAAAACTCATGTGATTGTTTTATTTGTTCAGAGTTGTATTTTTTCAATTTGAAAAACAGCATACCAAGAAAGGCAGAGTACAGTTCCTTATCTGTATCACATACTCGTTTTCCCGTTTTGAGAAATATAGCGACAGGATTCGGATTTTCTGCAGATAAAACATCTTGAATTGTGATAATCTGTTTTTGTCCATCCATTGCTACGCGGTTTAGCATAAAGCTGTTCAAGACCCGTTGAACACACGATTGCATATGTCCATTCCATACATCCGATTGCTTCGCGGCTTCGCATTCTATTATCTCGGCTACGCGGTCAAACGATGTTGCTTTTTCAGATACTGCAGCCAGAATGGCATTTGTTATAGCGTGAATCAAAATATCTTCATCACAAGGTCGTACTGGCTGCGCGTTCTTTATGATTGCTTTTGCCAGAATGGAAGATAGAGTCGCCACCTCATTCTCTTGTGCTGATGGTACAGAAGTGCCAGCATTTTGTTCAGCTTCGCACAAAAGCAACTCACACAATGGATTCCATTTGCGGATGTTTTCTCTATCAACTGCCCAACGGTCAAGAGTAATAATTGTGTAATTGCGTGAAAGCATTTCTTCGTGTGCGGCAAATTCACAGATATTGTCATCAGAACAGATAATGTTTCGTGACTGCTTTACTGCTTGAAGAACAGCATTTGCGGCATAGTCTTCACTCTTTCCTGTACCTCTTTCACCAATTACAAGAATGTTTATACTGCGGTTATTGGTTTCTGTGGCTACGCAGTTTCCCGTATCATCTGCTACGCGCCCTAATATTGGACCACTTAAGTGGTCTATACTATCAGTCAAGAAAATCATTGGTCTATTCCCCGTCCATTCCCCGTCTATTTCCAATTAGATTCAATTTGGCTTGTAATTACATATCATCAAACCCATCTTTTAGTAATCCTCGCAACGCTTCTTCTGTACCGGATGACTCTTTACTTTGTGAATTCATTTGTTCATCAATTTCAACACGGCTATCATTCTCGATTTTATCTTGTGAATTTTCTGCTTGTTTAACTGCTTCGCAGTTGTCCTTTGTGATAGGCACATATGGATTCACATCTTGTCTTCGATATACAATTTTCTCTTTGCTTCCTTGTGTTTTTGCCTTTTGCTTGGTTTGTGGTTGCGTTTCTTTAGATTCTTGGCTGCGCGGTACATTCGACTTCATAAATGATTCGTAAGTCTGGCCTTCCGGAATTAACACAGTTGGAATATTTCCTATGTCAAGTATGGCTTCGCGTTCAAATATATCTTCGTCAGCTTCGCTCTTAAATTTCTTGTATTCGGCATTTTCGTATTCTTCGTCATACCATGAATCAGTCATCTTTGCGGCTACGCAAGCATCGCAAAGCATATCGTGGCTTCCGAGTAATGCATCGAATGGTTGTTTGCACTTCAAACATTTTCTTATAACAAGCATATTATGGCTGCGCCTCCTTGATTAAGTGACCAGTATCATCGTACCGTTTCACATTCAGGACTTCACCTGCGATGGTTTGGATTTTTATCAGTCTTGTTCCAAGTACACGTGCAATTACTTGTTCTGTTCCGGATTCCGGTATAACTACATAAACTTGCTCTTGGCTTTCAAATACGTGGTAGAGCGTATATAAGTTGTTATCGAACCACAAGAAAACTTTTGCTCCGCTGCCTTTGATGACTGCTTGAGCTCCGCTTGAATCTCTTGCTTCGCGAAGTGCGCTTTGACTTGAAATCCATTTCGACTCGATATCTCGTGTGATTTCTGGTGTCATACGACTTGCTGTATCAAAATCCACTCGCGTGTTTTTTAGTGATACGAAATAAGCTTCGCTGTAAAGGGACGCTAGATTTTTTACTGTCAATTTGTCCCTGTTGGGTTCCCATTTTCCTTTCACTTCTTTTGGGTTCCCGTTAGCGTCTAAATTCAAAGCACCTTTTTTTCTTTCATAGAACAGCTTCGCGATAACAGCGTAGTTTGTTCCAAATATAATACAAGATGCTTTTCCGGTTTGGTCGAAATCAATACATTCTCGTGAGATTTCTGAGCGTTCCAGACTTTCGAGTATTACATCACGGGTACGCTCCTCCAGAATCTGATTGAAGTAGATTAGCTTTCCGCCAATATTGTATACGAATTGAACTTTTCTTCTTCGAATTATTATTCCCACACACCGAGTTGCGTTTAGTGGTCCGTATCCAAGCTGTTCTTTACACGCATCACGGATTTCTGTCATGGAGTAGAACGCTCCATTCCTTTCCATTTTCTGTATGATTTTAGTTTCCAGTCCTTTGGCGGGGGTCTTTTGGTTGCCAATCAGCCGTTGGATAGGAAGTTTGTCCGCTTCCGTCACGCCGCACCCCATAGCACTGCATGTACTGTACACCTGAAGGACAGCTTCCTTACGGTTCTTTTTCTTTATCCGTGAGATATCTGTCTTTACGACATTTTCTTGCTTTCCATACTGTTTTTCAATGTCATTTATCCTTTGTGTGGACAGGTCCGTTAGTCGTACATATCTCACAGGTGTTTTACTTGGTTCTGGAGGTTTCTTGTATTCGTCCAACTCGCCATCTTCTATCATTTTTGCGACAACTCGTTGGACGTGGCGGGCATTATACTTTGCAAACACCGATACCAGAGAAGAGCGTTTTGTATCCCCGTAATCCCGCAAGTAGAATAGTATTTCCGCTCTTACACCGCTTTTATACAGTTCCCGCATTTTGCCTATCCCCTTTTTCGAGTTCAAGCTAGTTTGCTGACCACCTCTGTTGGAATATGGGTGCTCAGCGCTGGACGCACCAGCGGTTTAAAATTGTCGTAGATTCGTTGCAATTATTTGATTTTTGTGACAAAACTGTTCAATATTTAATGCCGCCAAAATCGCGAAATAAAAGCGTACAGTTTCGAGCCAATTCATCAGCTATGAAACTGTACGCTTTTCGTGTTAAATTACATTGATTTCTGGAACCATTTTTACGATTGTTTTGTCTTCATTACCATGAATTGTCGTGTAAAAGAAAGAAAACTTATCTACACTATCTGCAATACCAATAGCATCTGTAATTGCATTAGTAACGCGCTTCATTTCGAAGTTATCGTTGTCGCAGCGCCCCTTTGCGAGTTTCACATCTGCTGTCGTAATTTTGGCATAAATAAGGGTGAAGCGGTTATCTTCTGGAATACAAACATCATGTTCTCGAAGATATTGTTGAACAGCCGTTTTTACGTCAAAATATACGTTATATCCACCTTTTATTGGTAACCTTACGAGAGGATATAGCTCAAGTTGGAGATATGTGCCAGATGGTGATGATACAACAACGGAAGAAAGCTTATCACTTGAATCTGAGAATGTGTTTGCATCGGAAGAATCAAGTGAATTTGACGCTAATATGCGAATTTCTCGCCGCATTAGTTCTGTGCTCTCTAACAGTTTTGTCAATGCAGAAAGATTTATATCTTTTCCCTTCTGTAGTTCCAATGTTGCATCTGTAGCTTCGCGTAATCTTCGCACTATATAGCGAACAGATTCATCCTTATTTGAAATAAAAAAAGCATGTGTTTTTGACGCGCTATCGTTTACTTTCTGCTGATTTTGTGGCGTTGATGAAACGTCGATGCCGATGCGCGAAAAGGCATCAAGAAACTTATTCTTTGACATCGTCCCACCGAGTCTCTTTGTCTGTATTGATGATGTCGTTTGAGGTGAAAGTGTACATATTTCGACCAAAACGAATGAACATCATGTACCCCGCTTTGCGTACAAATTCTTGGTTGAATCCCGGCTCGACAATGGCGACCCTACGTAAAATTTTACGCAAATCGCTTGGCACTGGAAGGGTAATCAACATTTCACTTGCGGTGAGTTCGTCACCACGAGCAATATAAGAGATTTGAATGAGCTGTGACGGTGCCGATGCATTGACTGCTTTTGCTTCTGGTGTCGCAGGAACTTGAACCATAAGTAACGTATTACGGTCATTTCCATTGACAACACGCTCACGCATAAACCCAGTTTCGCCAACGTCCATAAACTCAAGAGCTACGCGAATTGCGCGGCTCATTTGAGAATGGCTTGAATTCGGTACGGTAAAGAACTTATCTACGATAAAATTGTCTTTTTCGCAGCAAGCGCGAGCAACGATGCACTTGTGAATTGCTTTTCGGGCGTTATCTTCTGAAATGTTGAAATACTTAGAAATATAGAGGGTCAGAACAGATTGTTCAATCGCATTGAAGCGATTTACCATATAAACTACTTCGTCCTTAATCATAATGTTAGCTCTCCTTTAATTGAAAAGTAAAGGAACCTTGTTTTTTCAAGGTTCCTTTTTATACTTACTGTTTGTGTTTATGGTCGATATATCGTTTTAAATACACAATTTGTTTACAGGTTCTTTAAAACAAAGAAACATTGCAAAAGGAACTATTTAAAGTTATTGCAAATAAATAGTTCCTTTTGTAAACGTATGTTACCCATTTCAACGAGACACCGTTTTATTTTTAGTCTTTGTTTAAGTTCCTTTTTCCTCTTCTTTCTGCTTTTGCATTTCCTTTAATGCTTTGAGTCTACGAGCGCGTTCAGCGGCTTCTCGACGTGCCACTTCAGGGTCCGTTGTAAGGACTTCGAACTCTTTAGGCGATGCTCGGAATTGGACTTGAACACGAGAAGAACCTGTGACGAGAAGACCAGTACCTCTAGGAAGTTTTGGAATCTGTTCAATTTCAGCTTCGGAGAGTTCCATGACTTCACGTAGTTTTGAAACCTCAGCTTCATCGACACGTAAGCACACCTTTGTATCAGAGTTTGATACGATAGCTTTACCGTATTTACCATCTTTCAATTTGAAAAAGTCTGTAAGCTCCTGTGTCATACAGCAAGCGCTGCCACCGTACTTACGAATCGTCTTGTAAATTTCAACGCAGTATTCGGCGGCTTTATCGTTGCCCTCAACACCGATAAGTTTCCAAATCTCATCAATAAAGATGGCTTTCTTGTCAACCTTGTTTTCTTTGGCTTTTCCCCAAACGAAATCCATGCAGACGAACAAGGCAACTGCAAGGTCGTTTCCGTCAAGACCATCAAGGTCAAAAACAATGTACTTGTTTGAGAGGTCTACGTTCGTATACTGGTTATATTCTTTATGACCACCGTCCACATAAGGGCGAATGATGTGAGCTACGCGGCGTAAATCATCGTCGTCCTTAATAAGGTTGTAGACATCTTGCATACGGGGGAACTTTTTATAGGTTTGAGTACCCGGTTCAAAAATTGAATCGTCATCGTCAGTGATTCCAAAGTCGGAATAAACCTGTGTAAGTTTACCGTCTAAGAGGTTTTCCTCCTCAAGAGTCATGTCACGAACAATCAGACGGAAGAAACTGTGTAAAGCAATCAGCTTTTGTGAGAGCAGCGTCTTTGTACTATCGCCAAGGTCAACATCGTTATCCGCTTTACGAATATCAAAGACGTTGATATGAAACTTCGTGCCGGGACCCATTGGAACGAACTGACCTTGAATCTTCTGGCATACACGATAATAGTCTTCACGACCACTCATGGGAGTAATAACAAAAACTTGAACACCTTGCAGACGTTGACGAATAGCCAGAAGCTGAGATGTAAAGGTCTTGCCGTATCCAGCACGTCCGACAATTGTAAGGTTTGCATTGGGATGCATTAAAGTGTAGAAAAGGTTGACGATTACCAAAGAATTGTTATGAGTGTTCGTACCCATTACAATTCCACCGGGGTCTTGAAGTTCAAATGACAAGAACGGGTACAAGGAAGCCGCACCTTCTGTCAATACGTTACGCCAACCCTTTTTCCAAACAATCTTATCGCAGTTACAAAGAGGTAGACTTGCATAAAAAGCCTGCTCTTCAAAGAACATACAGTCGCGGAGTTTATAGCCACGCATTTTGGATTCACGAAGAAGAACATTTGTAAGACCATTGAGCTCTTCCAATGAATCAGCACATGCTGTAACCATGATGCTAAATTCAAAGTAGTCTTGGCGAGAGGCAATGCCGCTCAACAAGTATGTGGCTGCTTGAATACGGTCTTGCATAGCGTAAGAGTCATCACTGTTACCGCTATCTTTTTTCGCAACATTCAAACGCTGATTTCTAGCGATTTTCTCTTTGACTTGGTCTACCGGAATATGCTTTATGTAGATGTCAACGTCAATACCAGCACCGAACCCAATGAAGGTATTAAGCCAACCCGTGGCAACAGTTGATGTGTATGAGGTGGAGTCGATATAGAAAAAACGATAATACTTATCGTCAACAACACAATAACGAGGATGTGTAAAATCCATCCACTGAGGGGCAATCAGTTCATTTGCCGTAACCATTGGGGAACTTGGTTCACCATTTTCATCCAATGGCGCTTCTGCAGAATCATAGGTTGAAAAAACTCGGTCAGCGTGAACCTCAAACGGAATGTTCTCCGATGCACGACGATTTAAGAATTCATAAAGAATGCTGTCTACACCAGCAGTTGTATCGCCAGTATCAAGAATCGTATTTCCACATTCACGTAAAGTGCTTTTAAGCATTGCCGCAATAGTTTCCAACGAACTTGCAATATCCTCAAATGCGCCAGACATACCGTTTGTATGTTGGTATTCAATTATGGCGAAGAATCGACGCGTAACTGCAATGGTTGTTGCTGTTTGGCGAACAAGGTTTAAGTAGTCCTCTTGCATGCGAACCAGATTTTCGTTCGTTTCCGCAGAAAAATCGTTCTTCATTCGTTCCAACAACTTTGTAATGTCACCACGCCTAGAGAAACATTTAAACTGAATTCGTGCTGGCACAATAGAAAGCATAGATGCAAACATATCGCCAACAGCATTTTGCTTACGGATAGGCAGTGAACCAAAGTTGTTGGGTTGAATTTCAATAAGCTTGAGATACCGTTTATCAGAAGTAATGATGATACTATCGATTACATCGTCGATTGGTACACACATTTGAGTCGAGTCAATCCAAACGACACGATTTTTTTCTTCTTCGGAGATATCCTTTTTCTTTGCACGTCTTTCAAGAATTTGCTCTTGCCGTTTCTGCTCTTTTAACAATTCCTTGCGTTTTCGTTTGAGAGCAGCTTTATTCTCACGATTCCGCTCCATTTCTTCGCGTTGAAGGCGAGCAATTTCTTTATCGCGTGCCTTTTCTTCTGCAGTTTTACGAGCCATTGCCTTATCTTCCCTCCTTTAAGCGACGACGGCGCTCTTTTTCTTTTTCCTTAAGGCGACGTTTACGCGCTCTATCTTCCGCTTTGATTTCTGCTTTTGATTTTTGCTTGTCTGGGTCATCACGAAATACTTCGACATGGCGCGGTGCAAAAATATCTTCGGCAATTGGTTCATCCATATTATCGGTGCTTGCAGTAGCTTTGTTAAGCAAGTTTGAAAAATACTGACCCAAAGAACCATAAGCAGGTGCAACCAAAAATTCAGGCTTTTTCTCCCACTTCAAACGTGGATTGAATTTCGCATAGTGTTTACTTTTTCGAAAATGAAGCATCATTCCAACATATTCAAATAAGCTGTATGGTGGAATGCCAATAACACCGATACCACCAAATACAATCGCACCAAACACCGTGTTGCGTAGACGAATTTCATATCCATCTGCAGGAATAATGTACCAAAGAAACAAGGCGATTGGAGCAGCAAGAATTGCAGCTTCAATCAAATTGCGTTTTTTGAAAAGTCCGTTTAGAACCTTTCCAGTGTCTGTTGCATTGTCCGGAATTACACGAACAGCATATTGGTCTTTGTCAACTTTCTGTGCCATAAAATAAACTCAAGCTCCTTTCTGAATCAAAAAATCAATTTATATTCATAAGACGAAGCGCAGCATAAATACGCATCACCCCGGCTCGGACAGCCTTTTTTAACAAGTAATCTCTATAAGTAGGCTCAGCAACAGCAAATCGTTGCACGTATTTAAGCATCAAATCAGTATCGTTTCCTACATTTCTTAAAATAAAAAAGCCATCGTCATCAAGCTGATTTAACTGATTTACTTTTTGTAATAAAACATCTTTATTTTTATTGGGTATCACTGTAAAACTTTGAACACTCATGAACAGTGTCGGTGAAACATTAACTTTAGATTCCACAGGGTACGCCATGGCTTCTTCAGTTTCAGTGTCAAGTGGAATCATAGTTGACATAATGTATCCTCTCATCATAAATGTAGTCGGTAACGGACTTCTTGGCATTTTATAGCCACAAGGTGAATAAAACAATTCACCTGATATGTAAACCCCAAAGGGTGAAGTCCTTTGGGGTGCATTCTGCTTAGCCGATTTTGATACCGTTTCCAAGAACACGGTTAGACTTTTCATCAACGCGGACGATTTCCATCCACACATTGTCATTTACAGCAAGCGTCTGATTGTCACGGATGTTGTCATGCGCAATCAGACCGATGATACCGGAAGCAGTAAGACGAACGACATAGAAGTTCTGAGTAACAGTAACAACCTGTGCCAACTCATGGGGTTTAGCAGCAAGGTCAAAGTCCTTAACATTACGAACGAGACCCTGCTGAATCTCATACTGGACACCAGAAAGCTGGATATCCTCAATGGTACGCTCTTCCTTGTTTACAACAAGACGGCGAATGACGACATTCAGCTTCATACCGGGCTTATAGAAGTTCTTTGCGCTCGTAATCAACTGACGAGAAGTAAGCTGACCACGATTGATACGAGTCTCAATGCCCATGCACTCGACACGGACACCGTAATCATCTGCAGCCATAACATAGGCGTAAGCAACACCGCCTTCATGAGCCAGCGGATGGTCACCGAAGAAGAAGCGGTCCTGCATACGCTCCATAGCAAATGCACGAGAGCAAATAACATGGTCAACCTGACCATTTTCCTTGCGGACAATCTTCACAGGAACGCACTGGAAGATGCTTCCGGGAGCGTGGTTGGTATAGCTGCGCTGACGACGAAGCACGTCAGAATCACTTTCGTCTTCGCTCTTTACGATGCCGGAGTAAGCAGTGAAGTCGTTGCCTTCAAAGACCAGCTTAGTGCTGCCATAAGTATCTGGGGCATCCTTGTGCTGGAACACCTCAATTGCATATACGTGGGTGCTCAACAGCTTGTTGTGGTCACCATCCTCACGAATCTCATCGTTACCAGTCATCATGGCGAGCATATAACGATACTCACCACGTCCGGTACGAGAAACACGCTCGTTGTTTGCAACAATTTCTTCGATATTGGCGATTTCGTTCTGAATGTTGGTAGCAACAGAAGAAAGCTGGAACGAATCACCCATATAGTCAAGTTCTGCATCAGAGACACGACGGCGGCGGCGAGGCGCACGAGCTTCCTGTGCAGGCTGATTAGCAGACGGCTGCTCATCAACTGATGCACCATCTTCATTTGCATCGGCATCAGCTTCAGCAATCTCCGTGACTTCAGCTTCTGCAGTCTCATCAACGGGCGTAGCATCATCAACGAGTTCAACAGCCTCTTCAATAGGTTCGTTGTTGGTTTCGTCCATCATAACGTTGTTCTTGTTCATTTCATCGATGTTCATAATTGGTTCTCCTTTTGTTCGTTTTGGTATTTGTCGCAATAAAATGGCAATAAAAAATCGCCCCTACGCGACATGAGGGGCGATAAAAAGTTGTGTTGGTTTAAAACAGTCACAACTTCTAACTATGGGAAAAACATGAAAATCACATCCTTTCATTTGTGTACTTAAAAAAGAGTTACTGATTAAAACTATCCATAAATCCACTAACGTTTGTGTTTCCAACCTTTGACTCGTTTTTCTTTTGGTTTCGTGTTTTAGGTTGTTGGTATGGATTGCTTACAGTGTGTGTTGATGGCGTTCGCAAACCAGACGGTTTTCCACTGCTTTGTCGCTGGTTGGAGGTTGTTTCTTTTGTTGGTCTGCTTTGTTTTGATTCACTTTCTGTGTGACGAGTTTCTTGCTTTTCCGGGCGTACAGGATTATCATCGCCAGAACGTTCTCGTTTCGAGCGACGTTGATTTGAATCTTCGCCACCGTTATTGCTGCTTCCACGACCAGATTTCTGATTGTGTGATGCACGAGCTTGAATGTCGTTATAGACCTTCATACGACTAATATCAGCCTCTGTGACATCTTCAAACGCATCGTAATAATGACCATAGACTTCATCGGTACTTGGCAATTTTGCGATTGGCATTGGTGCTGGAAGTCCTGCTTTATACAACGGATGAAGAATGTAACCACACCGATGTGCTTTAAGCATAGGGCGACCAGCGTAGTAGATGAGAAGTTCTTCATCTTTCAGCCCGATAACCTCATCAGGAGTAAAGGCATTACGTTTACCTTTGCCTTCAGATAGTGCATATCCATCCCCTATTCCACGAACACCAAGTACATTTTTGTTGTCTCGAACACTCTTTGCAACGATGGTCATTACACCCGACATTGCACTTATGTATTCGGCTGTCATTTGTTCGTTACAGCCCAAACAGATGATAATGTCGCAACATCCAACAATCGAGGTCAAAGCGTTTTGGTCGTATACAAGTGCCAACTGCGCCAACGACTGAAGAATAATCATGATGTAAATCTTACGGGAACGAAGTGTACTGATTGAACGTGTAAAATCCGGAATACTGCCGATGTTTGCAAATTCGTCAAACAATACACTTACAGGAAGTCTATCATTTCCTTTGCCAGCGTTATCTGATGCCTCTGACAAATCAAAGAAAAGGAACGAGAAGAAAAGACTTGAAAGAAGTTTACGAGAAGAATCCTTATCGGAGATTACGCAAAAAATAATTGTTTTCCGTTCACCAAGTTCACGAAGCACAATATCGTCATGGGCTGACATTGAAACAATGTCGTGGTTTGCAAACAGCTTCAAACGTTGATTGAGACCCAAAATGAAGTTTGGCTGAATTTTTTCATCGCTGTGCTCAAACATACTCCAAGCAATCATTGCCGGGTGATTGCTTGGCATAAGTGCCTTATCCTTCTGAAACTCTTTTTTTAGTGTTGCAAGGTCATTCTTTGCGAATAGAGAAAATACCTTGTCAATCGTCAACGGATTTGAAGCTTCTTTTAATTCACGTAAAGAGGTTGCGATTTCTTCTTCAGATGCAAGTCCACTTCCACGCATAATTGTTCGAAAAGCTTCTTCTTTTTCACGAATCGTTGCTTTCTTATCGTGGATGATTGAGAAAGTCTTTTCTTTGTCTTCCTCCGAAAGCAATGGCAACTTGCTTTCCTCCCAATTGTCAGCAGCCAATTCGAGTTTGTGCTCATAATCGTATTCGTGTTTCCAACCGAGATAAGCGACACCAGCTTGGAAAAGATTTCGTTCACCGGGGCCCCAGAATCCGTCTTCCTTCTGACCATTCATTGTGTTTGTCATTACAACATCAACGAACGTATCCAGTCGAGAATTGTCAACGCGACCAGTTTCCGGATTGAAAATCTCATTTGTAAAGTTCCATGCGTTGCTTCGTGCAGGGTTAAGAATGTTATAGACCTTTACAACGTATCCGTTCTGAACGAACAAATTATAAAACTCTTCACAAAGTTCACCTTTAGGGTCAACTACACAACCGCTATCTCCACGAACAATAATCTGAAGAAGGTTAGGAGAAACAATGCTGAATGTTTTACCACGACCCGGAGGAGCAAAAACGACGGTGTTCATGTTTTTGCCACGAGTACATGGCACTGTAATAACCTCGTGACCATCATCACCGAATTGTCCACAGACAAGACCATCTACATCTTTAAATTCACCTACAGTAAATGCTTTCATTGCCTCAGCCTTGGACATTCGCTTCGATGAACCATAGTCCCCTGTTTTCGATAGAATCATTCCGGTTTCTTCATCAACTTCTTCTGCTTGGTCAAGGTCCGGAGATTTCCAAAGGACAAATACTACAAAGCAACCGGCAAAAAGTAAAAGAAGACCAAGTGTTACTGGAATTCCTTGCATTGTAAGTAAACCAATGGCAATGTAACGAGGAATTGAAAGAGAGGATGCTTGCAAGAGAGTATATTTATGTTCTGTTGCAAGCTTAATCATAGTGTAAAAGCCAGAAAGCCATGAGCATAAAAACACAGAAAGTATGGCATAAGCAATGATTCCACCTTTAAGGATTCCACTTTGTTTGTTATACCACTTCCTAAACCATTCAAGAGCAACCAAGCAATGTTGTTTCAATGTCTTTGGCTCATTATCATTGTTTCCAGAATACCCGAAGATTTCTTTCAGTTTATCAAGCAAAAGTATCACCTCCTAAAAACAGCAAGCTCTACATCATTCTGATGTAGAGCTTGCTGTTAGTTATAAATCCAGATTACTTTTTGGGAATTTTCGTAAAATGATTGTTGCTATAAGTTGTTCCTGTGTGTTCCAAATCAAATTCATTACCACCTATTTTTTTCCCGTTTTCGTCTACACGAGCCTTTGTTGCAATGTTCTTTGCTGTACTAGGAGATGAACCAGATGCAATTTCTGAAGCAATTCCTTCTGGTGTAGATTTCTGTGTTCCTTTTACCCGGAATTCAGATACTTCACCGGAAGAATCTTTTTGTTCAACATCATACATCGGCAATCCACCCTCTTGTATGCCACTTGGGGTAACGTGTACTGTTGTTTCGCTTCCGTTATCCGAATTCACATGAGTGCTTGTTGCCCCAATTCCATCAAATGGATTTACCGTTTCTGTTGTAGTTCCACCTGCTGCTCTCCACTGGGTTTCGGGACTACCAACAAAAATTCCACTACTTCCGTCATTTCCGGCTGCGGCAAATTGTCGACCAATAGCAGTTGCTGGTTTATAGCGCATTGTATTTCCTGAAGAATCTTCTGTGGTAATAGTTGGGGTTCCGCTTTTTGCTGTGTCGATTTTAGTAACTTTTTTGTCCGAATCTGAGCCAAACATGCTTTCTTGCATTTTTTGACGCAATCCTATGCTGTCTATATTATCACGATTGAATCCGTTGTTTTCAGCATCCTTTAAAGCAAGTTCAGCAGATTGAGATTTGAATTTATCTCCTATATTAGCTATTGGTTCCGGATTTGCTAGATTGTTATTATGCAACTCCATCATGCGCTCATAGCATTCGTCTGACGATTCTCCCGGAGCCGCAACTTCTTTTGCAAGATGTTTCAATCTGTCTTCAAACTTTTCTTGTGGTAGGTTTTTGCTATTTGAAATTTCGTTTCCAATTACATTCGAATCCAATGCACTGATTTTATTGAGATTCGATAAGCATTTAGCTCCCGCCTCATCACTTTTGTGCGCGGCAATTTCTTTTGCAATTTCACTTCCGTTCCACGCATCTTTTAAATCGTTTGCAAGGCCGGAAGCACTCTTTTTAATTCCACTGATTCCATTTGATTTGAAGTTGCTCATGGTAGATTTTAAATTTGGCAAGTTGTCTAACCCCATAGCCTTACCAATTGTCTTTCCACTTTCAATAAAGCTTCCAAGTGTTTGTCCGGGCTTTAGCGATGCAACCGCACTTGCAAAGATATCACGACCAATTTGCTTTTTGGACCGTGCTGCGCCATTGTTTAAGCTTGCTCCCAAAGCTTTTGCGGCTGTTCCTGCTCCGGGGATAACCGCGTTTAATGCATCTGCTCCGCCTCCACGAGTAAGCGCACTTGCTACGCCTGCGGCAACATTTTTTGCACCACCAACAACTTTCCCAACTTGATGACCTGTGAAATCCATTTCACGCATATCTTGAAGCACACTTCCTGAAGAATGCGTTACTGATAAACCTACATCCTTGAGAATTGAATCAAGGTTCAATCCACAATGTATCCAGCCCGTCAAAACACCAGCCCACATAAAATAGGAAGACGCATAACTTCCAACTGTTGTTATATCGGTTAAGCTAAATGCTCCCATTAAACACAGCGCAGCATAAATCATCCACAAATTTATAATCCAACAAATCAAATTTGAAATGAAATTTTTGAACCAGCTCCATGTTATTCCACGCAATGTTGGACTTACTCCACATGCTGTTGCTAATGGGGAAAGGTATATGTACATCATTATTATTGAAAATTTTGAAAATGATGATAGCAATAATTTGCAAAAAGAAAACATACAAACAACAAGCATTCCAGTTCCTAGAATTGTAAATATAATACCAGAAATTGGAGCTAATCCTGTAGCAAAATCAACAATCGCTTCCCCTGCGTTTTCGCCAGATAAACCATCCAGCATATCTTGAATTCTATCCGATGGAATGTTCATGGAAACGCCAAAAAAATTCTGAAGCCCACTAACAATCCCCTCCACCCCAAACATATTTGAGTATAGCGCTTCATATATTTTTTGAAATGCTGTGAAAATTGTTTTTGAAATAGAAATGGCAGAAACAGTCCACGCTCCATAAACAATTATTCTTATCGCAACAGCCCCCGGTCTTGTTTGCGGGTTATCTCCTGTCACAAAAGTCCACACATACTTTAACATTTCCCAAGTGGCAAGGATAAGGCAAATAAATAGACCAATTCCGCGAATATTGTCTTTGAAATCGGCTCCTACCGCATTGTTGAGCCACGTTTCGATTCTGTAAGTTGTAACAGAAGTCATTGCATGTAAAGTGATTGATGAAAATATAAAAAAAAGCCCCGAAATTACGCTCATTAAAAAGTTCATTATAAATTCTACTGCGGTTTTTAATAGAGCTACAATTCCTGTTGCAGTGGCTAAGGTGAGAAGAAAACTCATTACTATCATCGCCTCCTGTTCTAAAAGAAAAGCCGCCGCTAAACGCGGCGGCTTTTTTGCGTAATCACTTACGGTGCAGGCGTTGGCGTTCCACCACCAGTGATGCTTTCACCAACGGTTTGTGCAATTGACAGAAGTCCACTTGCTGCATAAGAGACTACAACTGCGAATATAGATGCCCAAGTTGCGCTCTTTGCTCTGTTTACTGTTTGCTGGTCCATTCCGGGAAGACGTGCGATAATCTGGGATGCAATAATGCCGATAACTCCGGCGGGAACAACCCAATGCTGCAACATCGTTACAGCATCATCCAAGATGCTTTTAACCTGCGTGTCCATCGTGTCAAATACGCCTGCATAAGCGCTAACCATACTTGCAACCATAATGGCAAGCATGATAGCGTAAGTTACCATCGCACGACGACCAGCCGCACGAATGCGTTCTGCTTGTTTCAGTTTCATACGAATTCCTCCATTCATTTTTATTTTGCGAAACAAGACGTCTTGTGATTTGGTTCATCCAATTATCACGCTATAACTATACTAACTTTGCGCAATACATAACTGGCTACTGTTTTTCGCTTTTTTGGCTACTGTTTTACTCACTTTTTGGCTACTGTGCCACTCTGGGAGATAAATATATAAAAAAGAAAGCTCGATGCCTTCGTAAGACATCGAGCTTTTTCGCAGTTTATTATTGAGCGGCAAGTCGCGCACAAAGAAGGTCGCTTACGCCACCAGTTTTTGTGTTCGAAACAGATGCAAGCATAGCATTTTTATTTCCAATAAGGTTCATTTTCACCTTTGCACGAGTGATAGCTGTATAAACCAGATTTCTCGTAAGCATAAAACGGTGAGAATAACTTATCGGCATAATCACTGATTTAAATTCACAGCCCTGTGAAGAATGCACTGTGATTGCATATGCAAGTTCGAGATTCTTCAATCGTTCCGGAGGAAATTCGATGATTTCACCACTGAAATCGATTTTCAAAGTTGCGCCAACATCCTCAGAAATAACTTCAACAACCTTACCGATATCACCGTTAATAACATCTGTTGCGTTCTTCTTGTTGATAACGCGGTCACCAACTCGGAAGTGTCTTTCCCCGGAGACGGCATCAAGCCTTCCTTCTACAGGTGGATTGATAATCTCTTGAAGCTTTTTATTAAGCATATTGGAAGACATTGGGTCTTTATCACTTTTGTGTGTCGGTGTAATGACATATGTATTATCAAAGCCATATTCTCCAACACTCTTTGTGAATTCATCAATGACCCTCTGCACAATTGCATTTTCAGGAACTTCTGTGAAAACGCAATCCTTTGAGAAGTTTAAATCACGAGTGTTTCCCGTGTTTACCTTGACTGCGACATCTGCAATCATACTACCGGATGCTTGTCGATAGTTCTTTGTGAGGCGAGTGACATGGACTTTTCCACAGTCAATCAAATCGCGAAGAATTGCACCGGGTGTGACTGATGGAAGCTGGTCAACGTCACCAACAAATACAATATGAGTTCCGGGAGTACAGTCGGTTGCATCAATGAGGAAATTTGCCAAGTGAATACCAACCATAGAGAACTCATCTACAATGATAAGACCACCCGCGAGTTTCTGACCATCGCCCGGCGCTTCAAATCCAGATGGTGTATCTGCCGGAACGAGTCCCAGAGTTTTGTGAATTGTTTTTGCTGGTCTTTCGCAGCTTTCTGTCATGCGCTTTGCTGCCAAACCTGTAGGAGCCATAAGAGTGATTTGTCCGTCAGGGTAAATTTTCTCGTAAGTCTCCATAATGGCTTTCAGTACAGTTGTCTTACCAGTACCGGGACCACCTGTAACAACGGAAAACAAGTTGGATGCGGCATACACAGCAGCTTCTTGATTCGGATGCAACTGAATGTTCGGATGCTCCTTCTTCCATTGCTCAAATGCGGCGCAAAACTTTGCAGCATCTTGTTCCGTTGGGGTTTGAGAACCTAGTTCAAGAATCCGTTTTGCAAGCGCCTTTTCCATATCAAAATCTTCGCGAAGATATATAAATCCATTGGGACCAGCCGTGCTTGCGATTTTTTTCTGCTGTTTAAGTCTGTAAACAGACTCGTTCACAAGAGCCTCTTCAATCGGGCGAACATTTCCATTGATTTTTGGAATGTTGCAGGACAGGAGTTCCATCGTTTGATAAAAATGTGCAGGTTTCTGGACAACAATAGAACAGTTTTTAGCTCGCAATGCTAACAACGCAGCCATTACAGCCGCATCGATACGTTCTGGTTTTTTGGGTTTATAGTCCTGAGCCAACGCGATTTTATCTGCTGCATCAAAACCAATGATGCGAGTTGTTGAATAAGGGTCTTTAGTAACTGTATCAAAAGCATTGGAGCCGTATGCGGTAACAAGCCTTCTTATAACTTGAGGGTCAACAACTTTTTTCAGCAGTTTTGTAAGCGCAGCGGTTGCAGAAGCAACTTCTATATGTTTAGCAAGAAGCTTTGCCCTTCGCTCAGAGAGTCCCTTGATAGATGCCGCAGCAACCATTGGGTCTTCCGCAATTTTTTGAATATCTCCATCACACCAATCAACAATGGCAGTGGCAATCTTCTTGCCAATACCTTTTGTTGAGTTCTTTACGAATTCCAGTGCGTCTTTTTTGTTTTTCGGTACGCAAGGAATAGCGTATTGGAGTGTGAATTGAAGTTCATTGTTTTTCTTATAGCGTGACCACTCACCCGTGAGTTCGAACGACTCTCCTGCATACTTAGGTGAAATGACTCCCTTTACTGTAAAGTAAGGTAAATCTTCTCCACCCGTAGGAATCTTATCTTTTTCGTTCGTTTCAAACAGGCAGATACGCCAATCGTTTTTTGCAACCAGCTCCTTTCGAAATCTGGAAACAATTGTAACCTTCTCCCCTAATTGCATTTCATATCCTTCTTCATGAAACACGCCAGTTTAACATCTTATCCCAATAGGCGTTTGCAAACACCGATACATTGATTAAACGTATCGGAACTTGAATCGCCAAGAGGGATATAAAACACTGGAATGTTATATTGTTTTGCTTCTTCGATAACATCCAATGGAACTTCCTCGTCTACACTCACGACAATATCGCTTGCGCCGACTTTTCCCTTTGTGGGAATATTTGTAGAATAATTCCAATCGGATTCATATACGGATACAGGCGATTCATTACAAATAGCCAACGCCCGAATTCCAAACAAAGCAAGTTTCAACTCTATCGTCTCAACTGCTTCGGAAGCATTTTCTTTCGAATTCACAAACACATGGATTCGACGAATAGCCATTAACACATCTCCTTTCGCAATTCACGTAAACGGCGACCACCACCAGAGTAAGAAATATAATTCTTCAAGGCGGTATGCCAATCAGGATGTTCACGTTCAAGTTTCTCGATGTCAGCCTTGTTCATCTTTGGCGTAGACTGATATTCAAGATACTTGATAACATATTTGCAGTTGTTCGCAGAATCTTCACAAATTGCAAAAGTGTTTTGTCCCATTGCATAAAAAACAGGACCGAGTTCATCCTTTAATTGTTCATCTAATGCTTTCTTTTGTTTTTCGAGTGCTGCAATTTGCTGCTTCAAAGCATCTGCTTTTTCAAGTGCAGCAGCATAAACAGCAGGGTCAAGAGTAATAGGCGTTTTGTTTGCAACGCCTTTGCCCTTATAGCGGCGAGCCGTTTCAATAAGCAGTTCACCGTTGCCGTTCGGTTCAGGTTCGATTTGAGAAAGAACACTTCCGTTCCAAAATTCCTCACACTCCTGAACAATTTCCATCTCCATATCAAGGTCACGAATAGCGTGGCTATAAGTCACCGTATCGCGGTCAAATAACGCAACCAAGTATGCATCATCGACGTTTACCAAGAACATCTGTTCCTGCACCTGTTCGAGATAGTATTCAGGAATGTTGTTATCTGCATAATGGCTCTTTGTGTGAATACTGGGAGCCTTGAATTCCAGAACCGACCAATGACCATCAGGCCACTTCATCATTGCATCAAGATTACACGTCAAGAACGGATATTTTTCATTGCTGAAAATCATCGTCTCAACATGGACTTCGCAACCATCAAATTCCGGGATTTTTTTAATGTACATTCGCAGATAGCTCTCGCAAATATGTCCCCACAGGAAAATCAACTGTTTTTTCAGTTCTTCTTCCGGTGTGCATGTTACAAGTTCAGCATGACCGAGTTTCTGGTGCCAAAGGTCAACATTATTGGTAAACGGATTTGTTCCCATTACGGCAGATACTTCTGATGCGCCGATACAAATACGACGACGATTGTGCCATTCGTCTTCAGATAATTTTGAACCATCCACAACACGAAGCGGGTCATAATCGCACTCATTAAAGAACTTGCGAGCTTCATCAGAAGCATTGTTAAGAACCTCTTCGCGAAGTGCTAACCCAGATTCCGTATTCATGTTCTCCAAGTGATACGGGATATCCATATTTTCAGTTGTTTCGCTCTTATCTGAGCCATCAAAGCTCCCAGTCTGATTTAGTACATCAGACAAAAAAGGATTTTTAACAGAAACGTTGTAACGAGAGCAAATTGTATCAACAATTTCTTTTTTTCCGTAGACAATAACCTGTCGTTCGATTTCTGGCTCAAAAAAGGCAAAAGCGGAAACGATGTCAGCAATTCCACTCTTTTGAAACATATTAACCGTTTCAAAAAGGTCTGCTTTATCGTCTTCATTGTTTGCCATTAAACCAAGACCAAGACAAAGTGCCGCACGAGTTGTGTCAACACCATACTGCTCTTCAAAGTTTTCGATAATATTAGTAAAACTACTCATAAACACTCTCCTGTTTTAAAGAAATAGGTGGGTAGCACATATTGTGCCACCCACCGTTCGGTTTGTTTCGATGGGTTAATACCCCTTAATACCCCTGATAATCACCGGGGATATTGCCAAGGTACTGCCAGTCCATGCCTGCAGCTCGACCAACTTTAAGTGCTGTCTTGAACTGCAGCGCAACATTGTTCGGGTTATCTCGTACCACAAAGGCATACGCATTTGCGATAGCAAGGAAGCAGTCAAATGCCGTTGCCGGATTTTTGCCGTACAGACTTTTGAAGTTCTCCGCCGCCTCGTGACCAGCCTTTTTGGCAATGTCCAAGTTCGCCATTGCACGCAAAAGTGCGTTGTAGGCGTTTTTCACCTGAACATTCTGAAGACTGTCAATGTTTTTAGCTGCGTTGTTCATCATTGTATCGGACTGCTTGAACGACTCGACAATACTGTGCATCAAGCCGTTAACACGTTCCGTATAATTTCCGCTTCCGGTATGAACAACACGAAGACCCTTCTCACTGTCACACATTGGAACGGTTACTCCGCTATGACCAGAAAGTGCCAACGCCGGGATAATGCGAAACGCACTGCTTGCAGTATTACTCGAAGCAAACTGCAGAACGGGATAATAACCACCCTGATAGAGCGTGTTAAATCCCTTAAGAATCTGGTCTTTATATGCAGAAAGGTTCAACTCCCAAGTCGTCTGCATATGAGAAATGTACATATTCTGTACAGTTGCCTTCGGATAAGTCTTCTTCCAGAAAGCTTCAAAGACCTTTGCAATGTCACTGAGCTTGCCATAGGCGAACTTCTCAGAATTCATTGCACGAATTTTGTTACAGTTCTCAATAATGGAAACGCCTTCAGAGCTGTTCTTGAACTGTCCGTTCAACTCCGTTGCCGCGTCTTCCTCGGATTTCTTCCAGTGACGCTCAAAACCATTTCTGGTAAACCCGGCACGGGTAGAAAGACCCTCAATGGCAGACCAACCGATGGGAATGATTCGACCACCATCCATTTTCAAAGCCAAACCCGTACCACCATGACTCTTCATCGTGGAAAGCACAGCTTCGACATCAGCTTTCATGTTCGCTGCCATCTGTGCCACATGCAGCGGGGCATCCATAACAGAAACCACCTTAAGATTTTTCTGAATCGGGTCGATTCCAATGCCAGTCGCCTGCATATCCTCATCGTGCGTATACACGGTTTCGGTTGCGGCGATGTCGCACAGGGCTTTGTAAAAATCTTCCCACTTCACGAAGGAACTTTCCCAGTTATCGCTGACAAAGTTTGCATAAAGAGGTGCCGTCGATACAACAGGTGCAGTGCTCGTGTTTGCTGCAGGTGCAGTGGCAATCGTGTTCTGATTGGCAACAGGCTGCACACTTACAGGTGTAGTCGACTTCTGCTGCGGCTGAGCCGCTTGTACAGAAGGCATGGGCTGAGCTGGATTAACGACTGCTTTACTCTGAGATGCAGTCGTTGCCTGATTTTTAGTCTGAGTCGTTTTTGTAACTACAGGTGCGGGTGGGATAGGAGACGCAACAGGCTTAGCGTTATCATACATGGCATCGTCTTCGTTATCGGCGATTTCGTGAATGTTAAACTTGAAGAATCTCTTGATATCTTCATCGTCACCAACATCACGAATAATGTCCTCAACCGTTTCGACAGACGGCTCAAAAGTGGAACTCTTAAATTCCACAAAATCGTTGTAATCAACGGCATCAATGAGGTCATCCGGGGTAAGTCCATCAACGGAAATGTCATATTTTTCCGCAATAGCAGCCATGACGATTGCAGGACCGTAGTCATTGACCCATGTGGCAACAACGTCAAAGCCAAACTCATCGTTCACAATTTTTTTCAATTCAGCAATTCGAATAGACATAGAATTTTCTCCTCTGCTGCATTTTGCAGCTTTTAAAATTCACCATTTATGGTGTTCTCTGGGGTGTTTCCACCTGTTTTTTTGCCCTTAATTTGTAGGGACTTCCATCAAGCAGTAAGTTTACTGCTTACACAAAGAAAAGTAGCCCGTGTCATACTCTTGGTTTGAGTGCTGACACCGCTACTCCTTTCATTGATTTTCTTGATATTTCGTGGTTACTTTTCTTGTGCTTTTGTACTATACCAACATTGCACACGCAAAACATAAACCGCGTACTGCTGATACACAGTACGCGGTTGCTATTTCACATTGGTATAAATCCACTTATCCACTGTTCCATTTTTTTTCGCTCATCCCTATTGCTTGGGTAGTAACCAGTTTTCAAGACAGACTTTTTTTCAACAGAATAGATTGATTCACATTCATCATCTACAATACATGTTTTACAATTTCCGTTTTTATCTGATAAGTAAACTTGAAGATTACCTTTACTAACACCTGTACTTTCTTTTAAACTCACAATAGTTAAATTACTGCTCGTTCTATTACTCCAGTTATTTGAAATTACCAAACCATAACGTAACTCATCAACAGATGTTGTCATACTAATCACATCCCCCCACTTGTAGCCGTTTTCACATAAAAGCGGAGAAAACAGTTGTTTGTTCCAAATTTTTTGGGATGAGATTTGAATAGATACTCCTTTTTTTATATTGTTCCAAACATCTGGCATAGATTCTCTAACATTGAGACGAAGCCCAATAGAAAGAATTTCGGACTCTATCGACGTTATATTTTCGCACAATGCAATACTGTCTCTTGTAAGCGCACATTCTCGTGCTGGTATGTATATATGTGTTGGTAAATCCTTTTTATGTGCTGTTGTCATTGGTATGATGACAGTTTCGTGTCTTATTAAATTGTTGTGCAATACAATAGCTGGTCGTCTTCCCGTTTGAATACAACTCTCATCTTTACTTTTTAGCGGAGCCCAAACGACATCCCCAATTTCAAATAGCACTGATTATCATCTACTTCCTTTTATTTCTGCGATTACTATACCAACATTGGAAATGTGTACAAAGAAGCCCTCTCCTAACGCATTCTGTTACACGTAACAGATACATTAGAAGAGGGCTTCTTTCATTTAGCTTCCATTAAATTAAGGAGTTCGTTTTTGTCGAACCAGACATACTCTGATACCATGATTCGCTCATCTCTTAAACAACAAACCACTTCATTTGAGGTGTCATCCATAAGGATGTCGATGTACCCACATCGACCAGAAATAAGTCGCTTTGCCGCTTTGTCTATCACGGATTCACGAAGTACATAGAGTTTCCCATGTGCTATTTGGTCGTAGTTATCAGAGGTTGTTTTTTTCTTATGAAGATAATATTTTACACAATAAGCGTTATCGCTAACACCTTGTTTTGTAAAGCATTCAGAGACTTTCGCCTTTTCTTTTTGCTCTTTAAATTCGAATCGCATAATTTCCCTTCTTTGCATTTTTATATCTAAAATAGCTATAATTCACATATAAGCCATCGTTTTCTTTAAAAATAGAGATTGAAAATCTCTTGGTTGTTTATCCATAAAGAATTATACTAACTTTGCATTTATTGGCACTAATCGTAATTTTGGGCAAAAAAATAGCAGAGGCATCGGTATCCACCGATTGGCCCCCTTCCGGGGGCGGTTTTGCCCCTGCCGCTTTCTACTACCTCAACGATAAGCCGTTGAGCCGCTTTTCAAAGATGTGTCGCCTTCCAAGTTGCCAACCCGCACAGCTCAGTGTTTAGAGCCGTAATCGCGTCGCCAATAGCAGCATGTTTGCTGATACCTGCGGCTGAATTGTAATCTTGTATGCCATCCAAGAAAAGGGGAATTAGAAATTGACTACTTATAATATACCAAAAGAAAAACCAGCAGTTCCGTAAAACTGCTGGCGCAATGTTAATTTTTTGTGAACAATTTGCCGATTACATTTGTTCCTTTTACAAAAGGGTCTTCCCAGTAGCGCGAGTCTTTTGAGTTGTTTCTATTATCTCCCATTACAAAATAGGAGCCATCCGGCACCACAAAAGGTCCAAAATTCAAATTTGTGTTTGCTTCTTCCTTGAGCCAGCTTGTTTCATCATAGTAATTTCCGTTTATGTATGTCTTTCCATTTTTTATTTCAACAATATCTCCTCCAACTCCAACAATACGTTTTAGAAAGCATCGTGGGTTGTCTTTACTTTGAGAATCTTGTTTTGCTGTCGTTTGGAAAACAATAATGTCTCCTCTTCTAAGATTGTTTCTTTTTCCATATAGTCGAATTGCTGTAAATGAGGAGCCTGTCATTATTGTATTTTCCATACTTGGACTTGGTACATATCCAACGCAAAATACACCTCTAAATAGTATTATAGAAACACAAAAAACGATAAATGGCAGTTTCAAAAAATCATATATTTTTCGTGCTGTTCCCATTACTTTATTCATGTAAGTTTTAGCAAAATCAAGGTTTTATTGTTGTTGTATTTTGAAATTGCCTTGTTCACGACCTTTCTATTTCAAATTATACCTATATGTTTTCAGTAAACTGATTTGCTCTGTTTGTACTGATATTTAGAAACACACAAAAAAAGACGTGTATCCGCTCTTTCGAACAGACACACGCCTAAAACTCAGCTGCAAACAACTAGCAGCCGATTTAAGAAATTCCAGACACCTCAGCAAGTTCAGCAAGTGTCTGTATCGTTGTAAGGATTCATCGGACACCGAAACGCTTGGGTGTTGTTACTCCCAAAACGTTACCGATTCCTCCTTAATAAGTTGCATCCCCAACGACAGGAATACAACTCGTACAAGTCATCTCAGAGCGCCCCCCGATTTGACCTTGTACTAAACCCAACCGGTGTGTTGGGTCTAAATGTGCTAAACCCAACCAGTGTGTTGGGTTTAGCAAATGCCGAATCACGTCAAAGAATAAGCTTTTACATGTCTGAACCCCTGCTTCCGATGAAACGGTCAGGGGATACAAACAGTGTAAGCACTTAACCACTTTTGCGGCCAATGGCTAACGCCAAAAGTCACAAGAAAAGTGTTTTTGAGAAGTGACTGCTGAATGCCAGAATTCATTCATTCTGGCGGGGATTTTGTTCGTCGACCTCCTTGTTGCCAACGGCATCAGAAGAAGGCTTGGAGTGGCATCTCGCAGCCAACTGCTTGACACCGAAAAGAATTGCCGCGAATACAGCAATTCTCATGGCAAGCGTCAAGCCGACGAACATCAGCCGAATCACTCCCGTTGCAAACGTTTCGTTCGCAAAGAGCGCAATTAAGCCAATTGCCATGACGGTAACCACAGTAGCTTTCGCGTACTTGCGGTCCACCTTCATGGTGTCCAAGATTTTCGTTGCAAGCGTAATGCTCACAGAGAAAATCTTGGTCACAACGCCATATGCAAAAGCATAGGCGATGCAAAGTACCTTCAGGATAGAATCCATAAAGGTAGCCGGGGTGGTAGGGCGAGAAGAACTTTCGCCCTTTTTGCAGTTGGTGAACTTGTCCATAAAAAACCCTCCTTAAGGTTTGGACGTTTCGGGTGGAATTTATCCACCCTGTCAGTTAAGTACGGCCACCTGCAAAAGTGACCGTACACGTTTAGTGTTTACAGGAGTTTGCGGGTCCAACGTTGCCCCCTTTCGGGGGCAAGCCGAGCCAACAATTAAAGCCCCTCATGAGGCGGTCACTCCGGTAATTCAGTCCATCCAACACAACACCAAATCGACAATATGGCAAACAAGCCACAAAATGCCAACCGATATTACGTTGGAAAGGTTTTCTGAATCTCCAAAGAGTGACCACCGTCACAAGGGGTCTTTAATTACTGTAAACATCTATACTATACCAACACTTTTTGCGCAAAGTTAGTTAAAGTCAATGCCGTTTGTTAATTTTCTGTAAACAGACAAAATTAAAAATAAGCCCCCACCCAACAACGATTGTCGAGTGAGGGCTTATTACTTTATAGGGTTACGGTTGTGCTTTAGGTTTCAGAACCATCGTTTTCGGTATTGCTATCTTCTTTATTGTTATTGCGCTTTTTCTTAAAGACGATAAATCCGGCAGCACCGATTACAACGATTGCGATGCCTGCAATCAAACCGATAGGCACGGTGTCTTCAGGATAGACCGTAACGCCCGAAGCCTGAGCGGTTTCAGCAGTTGCGGTTTCTTCCGTGCCAACACCGTTCGTTGTAGTACCCGTGCGCGGGATAGAAGTAATTCCGCTGATGGCAGCAGCCGCCTTGGAAATCACCGTTTCCGTATATACGCCGGGACGTCCGGGGACATTCGGCTTGTTGGGGTTATCCTTCGGCACGTAGTTTGGTTCCGGTGTGGTAGAAGGTGTCTGGTCTGGATTGTGGTCTGGAGTCGGGAACAGCGGGTTGCCGTCCAGCTTGCTTATGACCTCATTGGTTTTGCCCGGAATCGTAGGTGTCTTTTCAGGAGGGTTGTTCTCCCCTGTCTGGTCTTCCGGCTGATAGGTATAGCTTGCTGCATTGATAATCAGCTTGTCTACTTGCGTAGTGCTGCCAATCTTTACAACGAGCTGAACCTCTTTGCTCTCCCCTACCGCGAGGTTGCCAATGTCCCAAGTTACCATATCAGAGTCGAAATCAAACACACCATCATTGGATGCGCTTACAAACTTGCTGTGTCCCGGAATCGGGTCCTTCAGCACAACATTCGTAGCTCCGATTTCGCCGTTGTTAGTGAGCGTAATCGTATAGGTCAGTTCTTCGCCAGCAGATACTTTATCGCCGGACTTCTTTCCTTCGATTGCTTTCACACCGATAATGCGAGGCTCTTTTACAATGTTGTAGGTGCTGTTCGACTCAATCAGAGCTTCTCCGTTCGGATATACGCGGTCACCTTTCTTGTGCTCGATGGTCGTACCATCCGGCATGGTTTTAGTGACATCTTCATCGTAGAGTTTGTACTCTTTCTCCAAATCAAGTAGTGTTGCCTTGTTCTCGAACACCTTAGAGGTTTCGCACTCTGCGGTAGTCGGGTCGTCCGATGTTACGGGAGCGTAGACACGGAACTTGATGGTAACTACTTCGTTCGGAGCGAGCTTATCGAACGTCCAAATCAGTGAATTCGTGGCATCACGCTTAAAGGACTTCAGCTTCGCGGTAGAACCATCGCTGAAATGGATGCTTGTGCTCTTCTTGATGTAGGTTGTGCCATTCGGCAGCGGGTCGGTTACGACAACTTCACCAGAAGAACCATACGCATCCGAGGCACTGTTCTTAAAGCTCAGTGTGTACTCCAGCGTCTGATGAATGTTCGTGACAATGGGTTCATCCTCACTGCCTGTCTGTGCAACACCAACATTGTTGTCAGCGTCTACCAGAGCCACAGTCTTTACAAAGTCTCCAAGGTCATTCTTTGAAACATAATGCTCTGTCGGAGGAGTCTTCGGCAGGTCTGGCGTTTCAGGAATAACTGGAATATCGACTTCATTGGAAGGAACATCCACGTCGGGAGTGATTGGTTCGTCTGGGTCAATACCATGTCCCGGATTGTTCGGGTCTTCCGGATTACCGGGAATTGTAGCCTTGGCAATGTTCTTGATAAGTTTATCGTTGGCAGAAACGATATAACTATAGTCGATGTTTACCGTCTCTCCAACGGCAAGTGAAGGAATAGTCCAACTGTAGTTTCCGTTGTTTGTATAACCAACACCATTTATCGGGACGAATTTTCCCTTTCCGTTAGAGGTATCTATCACCTTGACGTTGGACAAATTCACATTGCCAGTGTTCTTGACACTTAACGTGTAAACGATACTGTCTCCGATATAGGCGCTGCTATGGTCGGCGGACTTTACAATGGAAATAGACTTATCAACTGTTTCAACAGGAACATCTACAGGATTTGAAGGTACAGTTTTCTCTGGGGTATCTGGATTTGTTGGGTCATCGCTCGGAATCGTGGCGGTAGCAACATTATGAAGAACGGTATTATCGTCATCTGCTGTTACCACATACGTAAACGCGATAGACTGAGTTTGACCAACAGCAAGAGATTTGATTACCCAAGAGTTATCAGCAAAAGACACATTTCTATCGGTTGTTGCGTTTTGAATCTCGCCTTTTCCGGTGAATGGAGCTGCTTCCGTTTTTTCTTTGACCACAACATCGTGAAGGTCTACATTACCTGTATTTGTTACATTCAACGTATAGGTAATTGTATCTCCTACTTTCGCTGTGTTTTTATCTGCTGCCTTTGTAATAGATACACGCTTCAGTATGTTCTCGGTAGCGGGAAGAATTTCAGCGATATTGTTTACAACGCGCAAGCCAGAACCAGCAAAATCATCCGCTGCTACTGTGTATTTGATTGTTGTTGTTCCTGCTTTGAATGGACCGTAAACAGAAATATTGTTGTTACTATCAATAGATAGTTCCTTTGCAACGGCCTGCTCGTTGTCGTTATCGTGTTTCACAACAATATCGGATACCAAAGTCATATGACGTGGCAAATAGTCGGATACTACAATATCCGAACGGTCCATTGCTGTTGTAATTACCACTGTATATGTTAAAGATTGTCCCGGAGTAAGAACAGTGTTGTTAGGTTTGTTTGCTGTTTTTACAATGGACAATGGCGATACAAGTCCGCTGTCGATGTTCCCATTACTATAGGTTTCATCGCTATTTACGGTTTCAAACTGTGGAATTGATACAGTCGCTGACGTTGAATCAAGTTTACCTGTAATGAGGGTCTTATTGTCCTTGGTATCGCTATTTTTTGAAGCATCAACTCCAAAAGCATGGTAGATAGTTGACGAAAGTTCCCTCCACGCAAGTGTTTGGTTATCACTTCCATCAAATACGATATCGTATGTACCAGACTTCAAGTGTTCAAACTTGTAGCCAATAGCAATAGTCCCATCCGGCATTGTAGTTTCGGATGTCAAAACAGGAGAAACTGTGTTTCCATAAACGTCTTTTGGCAGAACCGGAAGGATTCCATTCGTTGAAAGCGTAACCTTAATATTTTCGAGAATGGTATCTGTATCGGCACGTTCTCCATCTTCATTTGCGTCAATGAAGGCAATACCGTATACAGTGCGGTTTGCTACCAGACCGACATTGACTTCTTCATCAGTAGATGTTTCAGTCATTGTGACGTCAGCATCTGCTTTTTCGAGGATGCCGTCATCATTCGGTGTGCCGGTAGCCTTGTTGTCGTTCTGTTTCGGCGACACTTCGAAGTGGTCAATAATCGTATCACCATTCTTTACAGTGATAACAAAATCTCCGTTCGGCACGAGGCTAAAGCTGTAATCTCCGTTTTCATCGGTAGTTACATCCTTGATTTTGTTGCCGTACAGGTCATTGACAGGAGAGCCGTCTTTGTTGGTGATAGATACTGTGACATTCGGAATCGGGGTTTCGTCTTTGCCGATAGTTCCATCGCCGTTTTCATCGAGCCACACTTTACCGTTTACACCATGTTGAATGTAGAAGCCAAAGTCGATGTGCTCGAATTTCAGTGCGGACTTGTCGGTAATGTTGCCTGTGAAATCGAATGTCTGTGCGGAGATATAGTCGGCATAGGTTGCGCCCTCTGGTGCAGCATCAAAGTCTGCATCGAAGTTGCTTACCTTCGGGTCTGTGCTCGGTGCGGATTTGCCCATCCACTTCTGTACTGCCTTGTAGTTAGACACAGGCTGCAGCGTGGATTTGAAAACAGCTACGCGATAAATACCGTTCGGCAGGTCAATGAAAGAATACTCACCGTTCGCATCCGTTTTTGTGGTAAGAGGCATACCATTCGAATCGGTAGCTACGTTGTTGTTTTGGTCGAGCAGCTTAACGGTAATGCCCGCAATACGCTCTTCACCGTCATCACGGCGCATATTGTAGTCGCGCTCAGCCCACACTAGACCGGAAATGCTCTGTGCGCGAATCAATCCGGTATCCATGTCAAAGACGGTAGACTGGTCGTGATTGATTTTGCCTGTGAAGTTTTTGTTTGCAGCATCCGTTTTGAAGGTGTTATCGTTCAGGTTTTTGATTTCTACCCAGTCGATAGATGCTTTGATACCGCCCTCACCGTTACGAGCATCGTTGTTTACAGATTCATCTACTCCGTCAGCACGGAACTTTGTAACCGTAAACTCGGAAATATCTGTATCTCCATTATCAATGTCTACACGGTATGTGCCGACAGGAATGCTACGGAAGGTGTACTTGCCATCGTCACCAGTGATGATGGGTTGTACCTTGTTGCCATAGACATCCTTGACTTCTTTACCGTCAGAAGTGACCAGAGATACCTTTACTCCCTTAATGCGGGATTCGGTGTTATCTTTTTGACCGTCTTTGTTTCCGTCAGCCCAAACTTGACCGTGGATATAGGACGGCACATACAGACCGCAGTTCTCATTTACAACGTAAGCATCCGTATCACCGCTTGCTTGTGCAAGCGCTACCATCGGAACAGTGAACTTATCGCTGACAGCAGCCATCAGAACACCATTTTCTGTTACGCCTGTAGTATCGTTGCCGGGAGCTCTATAATAAGACTTTGCCTTCGGTGAAACTTCAAAGTCGTACAGTCCTGCAGACCTGCCAGTTTCACGACCTTCGACAACAACGCCGTCTGAGTTGACAAATTCCAATGTGTAGTTGCCCTCAAGGACATCCACGAATTGATAGTAACCTGCCGTATCGGTAACGGTTGTTTTTACAACATCGCCATTTTCGTTTTTCAGATTTACAGTGATGCTTCCAACTGCAGGCTCGCGCTTTGCATTGGTGCTTGTAAAGTTGAATCCATCAAACACACCGTTGTAGTCACTTTCTGCCCAGACATAGCCACTGATGCCGTGATTTACGTACAGTGCCACATTCTGATACTGGATGTTTACTGGTGTAATTGATGTACCACTCAAAGAATTAAGGTAAGCACTTGGAATCTGAGCACCTGTAAATGTTTCACCAACAGACTCTATCGCTCCAGTTGGACGACCAGCGCTTCCCATTCCGGCAGAAATTCTATACGCTTTGTTTGCAATAGAACTATTTGTTTTTGCATCTGGAATTGGAGATACGCGAGCATTTGTAAGGCTTGTACCTTCTGCAGATAGCACTTTAATTGTATAGTTTGTACGCGGTTTAAGTCCTGAAACAGAATAATTACCGTCCGTATCTGTTTTTATTCCACTTACAGTGTTTCCATATACATCCACTGCGAGAGACGACATATCTGCTAAAATCGTGATAGTGGCATTTTTGATTTTTGCTTCTCCATTATCATAGATTCCGTTACGGTTCGCATCGTCCCAAACCATTCCACTTAAAGTACTTGGAACATAAACTCCGCAATTTACAGTGTTCACTGAATTTTTTTGGTAGATTGCAGTAAACACATCTGAACACCAATTTGAATTGACTCGGCTGTTGTTTTCGTTTGCAGCCCCTTTCAATGTCGGAGTGTAAGACCGAATGTTTGATGTGCCATTTGCGAATTCAACAAAGAACTTTTGATTTGGCTCTATACTTCCAAAGGAATAATTGCCATATTTGTTTGTTGTTGTCTTTGCAGCAATTGAGCCGTCTTCGTTGTATAGAGTTACTAAAACGCCTTCAACGGTTGCCTCGTCACCAGTCTGATAAATACCATCACGGTCATTTTCTGCCCATACAGTACCAGCAATAGTCGTTGTATTTTTTACGACAGGTGGTGCAATCGATTTAACTTGAGTTCCTATAACGTCATTATCACTTACATGTTTTCCGTCTGAGTTAAGTGCGAAGAAGACTTGCGTATAATAAACTGGCGTTCCTCGATTCGATTGCTGGACAAGGTATTCACCAATGTTACCTGTTCCGGTGAATGGGGTTTTCGGTTTTTCAGTTGAATAAGCAGCCGATTCTTCAGAAGAACCGTAGCGAACATAACCTTGGAAATCATCTAGCGTTCTTGCTACAACATTAGAGAGGTTTCCTTTTACAGTGCCAACAGGGTCACGTCCGCATCCGATACCGGGCATATTTGTTGCCTTGTCTCCAAACGCAGTTACAACCGTGTCACCGCCTTGGATAACGATATTCGATGTGTGATAATGATAGCTTGCATCATTACCACCTTGTACGTTATCAGTACGACCACCAGAACCAATACCGGGTGAATAACTTCCTCCATAGGCTGTAACTTTTGCACCATTACTAATATAAATTCCATTTACGGGACCACCCCAGCCAGAGCCTATACCAGAACAAGCCTCATTTCCACGTGCGACAACCGTTCCTCCGATAAAGTTTAAGTTTCCGCATCCGGCACCGTCACCGTTGTTATCACCTAATCCATTCGGTTGGTTTAAGCAGCCTGAACCGATACCGGGGCAATGAGGACCTGCATTAGCATAAATCGTGCCACCCTTAACTGTAAAGTTCCAGAAAGAGCAGTTTACGTTTGCACTAATTGCTCCTGCATGGTCGGCTCCTTCACCCGTTGCGTATAATGTGCCAGTACCGTCAATGGTCAAAGAACCATCCGTTCCGTTTTTTGCAATAGCGTTTGAAAAAGCACCATATGATGTAATTTTGTTTGTTCCAACGAGGATAATCGTAAGGTTTGCATGAGAACAACTGATAGCACCGTTACCGGCACGCGAGGTACTACTGCCCCAGCCAGCACCTGTTGCAGTGTAGTTCATTGTCACATTATCGAGAATTACTGTTGCGGTAACACCCGGTGCAACATAGATACGATTTTCACCTGTTGTTGCGCCAACCACATGATATACAGCTCCAGAGCTGTTAATGTTCAAGCTTCCAGACGCAATATTGTGTGTAGCGGCTCCCGGATAGTCGGACAAAGTGGGTGCATGGCGAGTTGCTTGGTCGCTGCCGAAAATTGCTTTTTCGAATCCATACCATGCGATATTAACACCTGACGTAACACCAGTGGCTGTAAAAACAGCAGAATCATAGGTGACAAAAGATACCTCACGTAAGAACCGATTCCACTGTTCCTGCGTTAAACCGCCGCTTTTAGTGAAAATATAGTTTTGATTTGTTCCCGTTACAACAATTCCCAATTCATTAGCAAGCTGAGTATTATAGTTGATTGAGTCTCGTGCGTTTCGAGATGGGGAAGTGAACAAAACATTGAATGTACATATTGTTTTTGGGGTTGAAACAGTAAGTTCAGGGTATTTCCACTCAGAGTATGTACGATTGGTGGTAGCTGTTACAGATTCTGGTAATGTTGCAACGGATGTGCCATTGATAATGTTACGGTTTTCGTAAACATGTATGCCTTGATGCTCAAGTGATATGTCATAGTCTAATACAAGACCACCATCTACACTCGCATCATCCATACTTCTCGTTCCACCATAAGCATTTACCGTTGCCGTAGGGTGGCATCTGAAAAAGTATTTTACAACATTTGCTGTATCATACATTGTAATGACCGGGTTAGTAATGGTCATTACGCTCTTAACCGCATACCAGTCGGCATAATTTTCGTTGAAGTATTTGTCACCCGGTTTCGGTTGTCCAATCTTCGTGTTTGTAATCGTGACATTCATACGGCTATCAATACTTTTTGCCGTTGCATTTGCCCACGATTTGAATGTTGTATCAAGATATGTGTTGTATTCCCATGCAGGAGAAACAGTCATCATATCTCCGAGATTGTAATAAGTAATCGCTGTATATGTTACTGTGTCTTTTGCAATGTTATCGCCCTTGGTAATCATTGCTTTTTGACCATATACGTCATTTGGCTCGATGTGGTCTTTACTTCCCTCTTCGTTTGCCGCTTCCTGCATAACGACAGCCATTTTGGGAAGAACACCATCAAGGCGAATCAAAACACGTCCATTTACAAGATAAGGTGCGGATTCAGTATAGTCGTATTTTGCATTTCCGCCAACAGCGTAATTGGCATCTGTGATTTCTACTTTTTCTCCGTTGTATTGAACGGAAGTGTTGACGAAGGAAGAGCCACCGCCACCATTATATGCGTAATCACCACCGCCACCAAACCAGCCGCCGCCACCAGCGCCGGAACAAGTGAAACCATTTGAGCCGTAGAAGAACGAGCCACAGGCGCGTGCCGGACCGTCATCAAACAAATTGTCGATTGGGTCCTTGTGGCGAGGATTCGCGTCATACAATTCACCGAGGATTGTATAATGATTGCCATAGCCAGCACGTGTCTGCGTCGCCGGATACACACGAGCTTCCATACGTTCAGCCCATGTTTGCTTACGACCATTTGTGGCAGTGGTTCCGCCTATTGTAGCATCAAAAGTAAATGCGTTACTGATTGGAGGCAATCCACCAGCGTAAAATCTTTCGACATAAACGCCTTGACCTTCCTCACCGCCACCGTTGGAAGCGCCGCCGTATTCACCAGCACCACCGCCGCCGCCAGCAAGAAGAATCACATGCTTCTTTGCGTTTTCTGCAGCATTGTTGTTTTGGGATTTCTCATTATCCCAGTAATCGTGTGGAGCCTGACCTGCTTGGTCCATCGTCCAGTCGTCGATGGTAACGTATGTCGCGCCGCCACCACGTCCAAATACATGGTACTTATTGGTTTGACCTTCTTCTTCGTCAGGATACCATGCGCGGTCCCAGTCAATTTGACCACCGCCACCACCAAAGGTTCTCTCAGTAGACCACTTGCCTCCTGCTTCACCAAGGTACATGTAGATGGTTTGTCCTTCTTTTAAATGAATTTTGCCTTCAGACATACCACCGCGTCCGGGATATCCAAATCCTTCAAATTTGTTTTTGCCCGTTCCGCCATTAGCACCGTATGCGGTTATGATATAATCACCTTCATAAGGTGCAATAAAAGTTTGCACAAGACCATGCTTGCTGGTAAATTCAAGACCTTCCATAATAAGGTCAAGCTGATTGTATTTTGTATCATACGGGTCAAGAGATATAGTCGCAATGCCATCGTCTTCGGAAGCGCTATTATACGCATCTGCGTTATCAACGAGGTCAGCATCTACCTCTTCGTTTGATTCGTAAACAGCAGTCAATGTATAGGCATTGACACCGTCTTCGAATGTCAGTGTATCCGTATCTTCGTTATACGAACCACCAGATACATCCCATCTTACGAAGTGGGCGTTTTCATCCAAAGACAGCGCATCGGGCACAACGACAGAACCCTTATCTGTTATATGCACAGTAAGGGTTTCATCACTATCCTCGTAACTGAATCCGCTATCAGTATCACCGTCAAGACCAAGTGCAGTAAGAGTCGCTTCATCACCATCGGCATGAGCGGCAAGTGTATCCTCGTTGGCTGTATCCAGCCAGAGGTCTTCAAACTTACCACCGTTACGATTGATGGTCAGTGTCACAGACTCATGTGGAGTTGCTTCTTCGGCATTGCTCGTATCATCGGTAGTCGGTACGGTATCCTGCTGCTCGCCAGTTTTCTCTGAATCTGATACTGTGTCCTCGGAACCAGAATCCTCAGAATTGGCATCAACCGTATCGGATACTGTTGAATTTGCTTCGGATTCTGCCTTCGATTCCGCAGAAGATGGTACTTCTTCTGTAGAACTCGACGAATCGGATGCCTGTGTATTGTCATTCGTAGATGACGCATCCGAAGATGCTGCGGTATCGTTACTGGTTTCACTATCAGTAACGTCCACTGCCTCGCCCGGATTTACTTGTGCATCTGGACTTTCTGTTGCTGTAGAAATTGTTGACGATGTATCATCGTCTGCATACGTCAATATTGGCGTAGCACACTGTGCTGCCATTACGCCTGCAATTACAGCACTGGCTATCCGATGCCACGTTTTCTTTCGCATTGCGTTTTCCCCTTTCGTTTAGCGATTCTTTGAAATTTGCATTCACAAATTTGTGTGTATTATACCTACAAAAAGACCACAAAAATCCCGCCCGTTCAAAAACGAACGAGCGGGAACAACGAGTTAGTCAAACACGCTTGCAAGCGCGAGATTTTTTCTCTCAATAGCCTTTGGATTCATGTATCCATTCGGCATCTTAGGTGGGATTTTTCGTTCTTCCTGAACCTCTGTACCGAACAGAGTCAACTGTCCAACAATGGGTTCATTAGGGTACTTTTTATCACGTCTCCTTCTTAACTGAATAATGTCATTTCGCAAGATGTTCAAGCGAAATCCATCAGACACAAAGCTGACCGTTTCATCTTTACCACTCACAATAGAATCCCACGCTTCAAAACGATGAGCAATTTCATCGTTTATTTGTGAAAACTCATTGATTTTTGATAATTCCTGTTTCTTCACAGTTGTCATCACCTCACATATTTTGGGTTGGGAGTCCAACAGGAATAAACGGCTTATTTACGTCTACCTTCAGAGTAGGTAGCCCAACAATTTTCCGTATATCAGGGATACAAACAGAAAGTACCTCATCGTCATCATCCTCGGAGATGTCAACATTTTCAGTGCCATTCCATTTTGCAACCCCACCGCTTTTAACTTCGGCATACAAATAGTCGTCGATACCCTTAAAATTAGGGTCCCACGTCCATTGCGTCATCGTTACGCCTTCTTCTTTGGCTATTTCATACAGTTTTTCCAAGGCGCATTTTACGCTTCTTTTTACCTGTCTGGAATTCCCTTTGGCGTCAACAACTTCAACGTATTTTTCTCGAATGTCATCGCGAACAATTCTCTCGTTATCACGCAGTTTTCCGTCCATATCAAAAGCTTCGACTACTTTCAGCTTGTTTTTCTTGCATACTTTCATGATGGAACGAAATGCGGAGAAACAAGAAACCCCCGGAATTGCAACGAACCAATCACCTGATAAACAACTTGATACAGTTGCTTTCAGACCACCTTCCGTAACAAAGACCGTCGTTTTTTTAGTGTTTGTATTCGGAACTCCCCAAAAAACCGCATCGTTTGTTGCGGCACATCCAAAAGGTTGTCCTGCGGAACTCCCCCATCGATATCGCATTTTTTTTGCTTCACTGAGTTCATCCTCAGTCATCTTTTTGGATGCTTGAACGTCATAACGAATTTGCAACTGTTGGATTTTCCCGTTTATATCGTAGTACGGGATAAAAAATCCGGATTTGCCTTTTATAGAACACAACCGCCATCCTTTTTCGTCCTTTGCGAAAAGCGGTACTCCTTCCAGATGGCATCCCATCGCAATGAGTTTTTGCGGGATTGTTCTAATGCCACACGCAGGCATACTTCTCGCACCAAAAGTCGCGATTTGACTCTCACTCATGCCACGCTTAATCAAGTCTTTCTTGTGTTTATCCACAAGCGGAAGAAGTGTAAGCAAAGCTCGGTATGTTTTATCGCGTTCATCAATAGATGCCATTTGGCTTGATTCAACACGTTGTTTTGGTGCAAACTCCGAGGAACTTCGCTTATTAGTTGGCAGGACGCCGATTCGATTTCCGATAGCATCACACGCTTCGCAAAAAGAAAGTCCCGGATTGAACAGTTGGTATAACTGTGGTCCATGACCACCTGCATGAGCGGGACAATCAGGACAGTTTTGCCAACATTTAAAACCTTGTTCCAAATTCACATCAATAACTTCCTTCTCGTGAATTGGACAATATATTTGCATCTGTCCTCGCCCATTCGCCTCTTTTTTAATGCGAGGTCTTACAAGGTCAAGAACTTGACTAATTGTAATGTCGTGAGAAGAATAATGCTTCTGAGACATTGGTAATCACACTCCTTAATTTATAAAGGTGTTTTCTTTGTATTCACGCTCCTTTCCAATAGGTTATGGCAATTATACCAAATTGCCATTTATATCATAGTGATAGGAGCTAAAGTTGTCAGAGTATTTATCATACTTTGAATACAGCTTTTCAAATTCATCGCGAGACATAGCATCCATCTTGTCCGCAACAAGTTCTTCGATTTTACTCTGGAGGACATTTTTGGGTAGTTCCATCTGTAAAAAGCCAGACACAACATTTTCCGGTGCGTATTTCAAATGCTCTTTGAATACACGCCATTCAACGAAATAAATTGCATCCTCCAAAGACACAACAGACTTATCTGTACAAAACCAATAACCGTAATTGGAGACTTTACCGCCATTGAGAATATACTGGAAAGTATCCAATACGGCGCTATCGTATTCCTCATCAAGGTTTATGACTCGAATTTCTTTTTGAATACCGTTGTCATCGAAGTTAATGTAGTATGCATCGATTGTATCATTGCCTCCAATTTTTCCAATCGAAACAATGTCAAAAACACGGCAAGTTGTTTTGTTTATCTTACAGGGAGATTCCAAACATGCACCAGATGCGCAGTATCGTTTAAATTTCCCATCAACAATCACTTGGGTGTCCTCTTTTAATGCCAATGCATACTCTTTTGAGTTTCTGAAGTTGACAGAGTCTTCAAAGTCATTGGAACACAGCTTCACAGCGGATGTAATTGTGTGACCTTCCCGTTCGAGCTTCACGATGGCACGGCACAACTCTAACATTTCCGTGTCCCCAATAGGAACAGAAACAGCGCAAGCACTGTCATTAGTGCTGATGCGATAGATGTTATTGCGTGCAAAGCTAATGATTTTCATAATGTACCCCTCTTTTAGTGGATAACCGTATCGGACGCAAGTTCTTCGGGACACTCTTTTGCAACAATAGCGCAGGCATAGCCCAGATTTTCGTCGCGAAGCGCACCTTCAACAGCTTTCTTTGCAAAGTAGTTGACACGCTTGAGATTCTGGTCCCTCACCGTGCGCTTTCCAAGTAAGCGGCAAGTATAAGCAAGCGCCTCATCAGAATTAGCGAACACAGTCTTTGCCTTGGTGTAAAGTTCGTCAAGACTTGCAAAGCCATTTTTCTGTTTATCCACAACAGGAGAAGTAGAAATAACAGAAGACTCGTTCTGAATCACAGGAGTGTTTTCAGTCTGAGCAGAATCCGCAGAAGACTTTTCTTCCGAAGTGGTGTTGACCTTCATTGCCACATCTTCTTTCGGCTTGCGCGGGCGGCGAGTTTTTACATGCTCCTGCTGTACAACCGTAGTAACATTTTCCTGTGCATCATCCTTTTTAGTGTCAGCAAATACGGTATTATCCATATCTTCAACCATAATCGGAGGCGCAATAACAGGGTTGGGAGCCACAATAGGCTTCTCTGTTGCAACGGGCGCAGGAGCAGCCGGAGTGTTGATAATCGGAATGTTGACAACAACATTCTTCTGCGATTCAATGGCATCTTCAGGCAGGTTCTTGTTCTCGTGAACTACATGAATCGGTGTCCACCCCGGAATCTCATGGGCATCACACGGCAAATCGTAACCCATGTCGCGTAATGCGCGAGACTGAGCACGAGTAACCGCCGCGTCAATGGTGTACTTATCATCATCCAAAATTCGCGTGCAGGAGTTCACTGCGCAAGGCAGATTTTTCTCCAAGTCGGCGGGGGTTTTGTACACCTTTGCAACAATAGTAACTCGTTTACCAGTAAAGATGGGCGGGTCAGGAATTACAACACCGCACGGATAGTCTGTTTTAAACCAGCGCATCCGTTTGGCACTGGGAACGTACAGAATGCAGTCCCCCGTTGCATCGTTCTGAACAGCCTCTACGAAAACAGAACGGTCATACTCGTTTGTATGCGTCTTGCCCTCATAAGCGTTACGAGTGTTTTCATCCAGCGGGTCCCAGCTCTTCCGAGTATCTTCAACATACTGCTTGAACGCAGTTGCAAAAGAATCGTAGAGCTTTTCAAACTCCGTGATGGCTCCAACAAGAGGACGAGCCTGTTTCATGAAGTCGGAATACATCTTTTCATAAGAGGCTTCCTTGTTTTCCATTGCAGAGGTGTTTTTCTTTTCGATTTCGTTACTCATTTCGAGTTCCTTTCTGCTGTTTTTTACAGCGATAAAATATTTTCCGTCGTTTGACGGACGTTTTCACACAAACCAAAGAGCAGCCTTTATGTGGTCATAAAAGCTGCTCTCAATATTGCATTGTGGTTTTCTCAAATAAATCTAGTTATATGGTTTGTGCCAAGGTATTATACCAACATTACCATTTCACCGATAGCACGATTATATGAGAAATAGCCATCGTCCTTGGCAATAGAACGATGGCTTTGTTTTTAGGTGTCAGATATCAAGTGTAACTTTATCTGGGACATCGAAGCATTCGCAGCTTAGCATCTGTCCACCACATACCGGACAGCGTTCGATATCGCATCCAATATGGTGGTAATATCCAATTTTGGCTCCACAATCACCACACCGTATCTTCTTTTCGTCTGGGGTTCCAACATACTGTTCGTACCAGTCACCCGAATCTCCCATTTTGATTCGAGAATATGACTGTACTTTTTTTGAGTGAATAACGATACGCTTAAAGCGACAACCGTTTGCTTTCAGCATTTCTCTGCCACACTGACATTTTGCCATTTTGCATTACCTCCGATTGTTTTTGTACGTTACTGATGATATTCAATTTTAACAAGCCAACGAACGTTACCGTTCTTTTTTGCAACTTTCGTTTCTTCTTTCAAAACTGCATCATGCAACTTGTCAGACTTAGCTTTAAGTGCAGCTATACGATTAAGTGTCGTTTCAGGTCTTAAGTCGCTATGACAGACTGGGCAAAAATTGTTTTTTAGGTATTTACGGGCGATTTTTGAGCCACAACATTTGCATCCAATCAGCTCCGACTTTGCGTTTGCAAAATGGAACGCGAACGCCAAGTCATTATACTTTTTGTATGCGGCGGTTTGGGCGGCTCGTAGCGTTTTCAATTTTTCTGTTTCTGGAACTCTATAGGCATCATAGAATTTCACTGCGAGGCAATCGTACCATCCTTTGTCAAGTCGCTTAATCTTCTCGCGTGCTTCATCTTCATTGGCGCAGGGAGCATCGTTAATCCAACGGATTTTGCTCATATGTCCTCCTTCCTGCCAACACTCCTTTTCTACGTAGGTACTAAGGTCCGCTTCGATTTTCTTTTTGTCTGCTGCCTCTGAGTAACTGTAATAATTAACTGTATGTCCCATTGTTTTTCCTTTCTGCTACTGTATGTAGCGTTCAATATTTTTGGTGGGATTTTTTGCGAAAATTGATAGTTCATCGAATTATGCAAAAACAATTCCTTTGTTTGTAAGGCGACTTTATACACCTGTAAAATTGTAAGAATCTACAGTATCGATGTTAACAGCCGTAGCAAGGTCACGAATCAGCTTCTTCTCCCGCTCGTTACAAGCCGCATTGTTGAGATAGCACTCAATGATGCGAGCGGCTTGCGCACACTCAATCAGTACATTTGGATTTTCAGCCGCATCATCTTCGAACGGAACGAAGATGGATAATTCGTGACCATTCCAATCCGAATTAACGCCAACCAGCATTTTCAGGTCAATGCAGCGTGAAGTATCCTCTGCCTTGTCCAGAAGTCTGCGAATATCACTATACATTGCGCTTGCGAGACAAGGAAGAGCAGAACCCAGCATATCCATGGCGGTTTTACTGGAAATATTCGGATACGCCTCAGACGCTGTTTCAGTGACCCAGTCCTTATCGTAGAGGATGTCGAGCAGTAACCCGCAGCGACCATCCATGGTAACAACTCGCTCACAAAACCCGGAATTCAAGTTCAGGACCTTATATACTGCCGCAACCTGCGGAGGTAAACTGGACTCGGAACGATGCATTCGTACAGAATCGCCCCTGAGAGAACCGTTGATATCTGTCCAGTAGACGATACTTTTGATATCCTTCATGTTTTCAATTAGCATAGCTCGTTTTTCTCCTTTATGTGTTATTTTCTGGTTAAAAACGTTTTGTGAATACACAATATTTTCATCTCTGTTGATAACCCTACGCACAAACAAAAAAGCGGTCCTCATCTCTTGCGAATGCAATAAATAAAGACCGCTTACTGAAAAGTGGATTTGCTAAATAATCTAGGTTTCAATGTTTATGCAGTGCTATTATACCAACCAATCTACAGTACTAATAAGTTTCTCAACCGTTCAAACATGAAAGTAAATCGTCAATCGTATCAACAAAATAATATTCTGGTTTCATATCCTTTGGTAAAGGTATCTTTTCATTTTTGTAATAAACTATTGGAATGTTATGGGTTTTACATTCCAAATACTTATCCTCGTCTCTTTTTCTTCTGGAATAAAACTCTGTATCGTCTTTACCATACGGGTAAAAGTGTTGTACTCCCTGACATTCAATGGCAATGTTCTTTTCTGGCAAATAAAAGTCCAATCTCTTTTTCCCCATCCAAGTGAACATTTTCTCTCTTTCAAATTTGATACCATTACATTTAAGGGCTTGCAAAACGTCATCTTCGAGATATGATTTCTCACGTAGAAAATCCTCGGTATTCCTGTAAATAATTGGTTTCCTATTTTTATAAAGACTCTTGTCTGGATTCAATTTCTTGTAATGCACCGTTGTCGGCTTAATGTACAAAATTTGTCCATTGGGCAAATGTCTGAAATGTCCACATCTTTTAGATTCCAACATACAGTAACCTGCAAATTTTCTTTTTTCTACTTTGCCATCGTTAACGTAAACAACGATATCTTTTTTAAGTCTATTATAGTTTGTTGCGGTGCTGTCATGTATGGTTTAATATCCCTAGCATCTTCTTTTCTTCCGCTTGAAAACACAACCTTGTGTTCAACTTTCCGATTGTTGCATCGTTGATTCCACAAGCAAATGGTGTGTAACCATATTTGCAAAATTAGTGCAGCGGAACTTGTGGCTGTCACATGATTTTTTTTCAATGATTCGGATTCACTTTTTTTCCAACCTTGAATTGCATTCTTTTTGTCTACGACTATTTTGGCAAAATTATAGATACCATTTTTTGTATCAACAACCATCATTTCACCTGCAATGCCAAATTCTTTTTGTGCAGACATATAAGAAACAAAGGACGATTCTGCCTCTCTCATTCTCCAATTGCTTGTAAACCGAATTACATCGCATTTATCTTCTCCACTAAATCCAGACAAAATGGGTAGTAAACAAGTATGGTCATTCTTTTTGTGTACAAAAATATAAAGCGATGTTCCGTATGTATCATCAACTTTGATTCCATAATCGTTGTAAGGTTCTAACCCATATTCATCAGTTTTTAATGGAAAATCACTTGTTATTGATTCGTTATCTGTTGTTATCTTTGCGATAGTTGATAGCTGAATAAACCTATCTGTTTTATTGATTAAATCATAGCAATTTGTTCTTTTATTTACTGCTTGATATTTTGGATTTGTAATAGCACATGCGTCTTCATACTTTATTTCCGTATTGTTGTCTTTCATAGAATCACATCCTTTTGTCATCATGCTATCATACAAAAAAACAGCCTCTGTAAGTTGCAAATACACACAACATTAAGAAGCTGCTTTTATTACATGATAAACGGTTATCTTAAATACAAATGAGATTTCAAAAAATTTGTACAACGGTATTATACCATTATGCACATCGGACAAAAAATCCCCCACCCAACAATGATTGTCGAGTGGGGGCTTATTGCTATGGGGTTACGGTTTTACTTTAGGTTTCAGAACCATCGTTTTCGTTGTTGCTGTCCTCTTTGTTGTCGTCATTGCGCTTTTTCTTAAAGACGACAAATCCGGCAGCGCCAATTACAACGACTACGATACCCGCAATCATACCGACAGGCACGGTGTCTTCAGGATAGACGGTAACGCCCGAAGCCTGAGCGGTTTCAGCAGTTGCGGTTTCTTCCGTACCAACACCGTTCGTTGTAGTACCCGTGCGCGGGATAGAAGTGATTCCGCTGATGGCAGCAGCCGCCTTGGAAATCACTGTTTCCGTATATACGCCGGGTCGTCCGGGAACATTCGGCTTGTTGGGGTTATCCTTCGGCACGTAGTTTGGTTCTGGCGTGGTAGAAGGTGTCGGGTCTGGATTGTGGTCCGGTGTCGGGAATAGTGGGTTGCCGTCCAGCTTGCTTACGACCTCATTGGTTTTGCCCGGAATCGTAGGTGTCTTTTCGGGAGGATTATTCTCCCCTGTCTGGTCTTCCGGCTGATAGGTGTAGCTTGCTGCATTGATAATCAGTTTGTCTACTTGCGTAGTGCTGCCAATCTTTACAACGAGCTGTACCTCTTTGCTCTCCTCTACCGCGAGGTTGCCAATGTCCCAAGTTACCATATCGGAATCGAAGTCAAACACACCGTTATCGGATGCGCTTACAAACTTGCTGTGTCCCGGAATCGGGTCTTTCAGCACGATATTCGTAGCTCCGATTTCGCCGTTGTTGGTAAGTGTAATCGTGTAGGTCAGTTCTTCACCAGCAGATACTTTATCGCCGGACTTCTTCCCTTCGATTGCTTTTACACCAACAAGGCGAGGTTCTTTTACGATGTTGTAGGTGCTGTTCGACTCAATCAGAGCTTCTCCGTTCGGATATACGCGGTCACCTTTCTTGTGCTCGATGGTCGTACCATCTGGCAAGGTTTCCGTGACATCTTCATCGTAGAGTTTGTACTCTTTCTCCAAGTCAAGTAGTGTTGCTTTGTTCTCAAATACCTTAGAGGTTTCATACACTGCGGTAGTCGGGTCATCCGATGTTACGGGAGCGTAGACACGGAACTTGATAGTAACTACTTCGTTCGGAGCGAGCTTATCGAACGTCCAAATCAGAGAGTTGGTAGCGTCACGCTTAAAGGATTTCAGCTTTGCGGTAGAGCCGTCGCTGAAATGGATGCTCGTGCTCTTTTTGATGTATGTTGTGCTATCTGGCAGAGGGTCGGTTACTACAACTTCACCAGACAAAAATGCGTTAGAGTTACCGCCACCACCAACAGATTCAAGCGACAGAGGTATTGTACTCAACGGGTCATCTTGGTTGTAACGGAATTGCAAAGTGTATTCCAATGTTTGATAAATGTTTGTGACGATTGGTTCATCAACACTTCCTGTTTTTGCATCACTAACATTATTATTAGAATCAACCAATGCAACTGTCTTTGTGAAGTCTCCAACGCCACCATCAGAAATGAGGTGCTCGGTTTCTGGTGTTTCTGGATAATACGGCTCACCGGGAACATCAGGTGTGTTAGGAATGGTAGTTGCTTTGTTGTACACAAACGCAAATGTTCCGCCCTCTACCTCTTTTGCAACCATTGCGTAAGTAATGGTTGTCTTTCCGGGGTAGAATGGACCTTCAACCTTGACCGTCCCATCAGTAACGGAGTCTCTTGCAATTACTGAATCTGGTTTCTCTGCACAGGTTACGTGTACATCACCAACTAGCTTCATTTCATTCGGGAGCTCATCTACAACAGTGAAATCATCACGCGTTGATGTGGTTTCAACTGTAATGGTATAGATTAAACTTTGTCCGGGAGCAAGAATCGTTCCTTCCGGTTTGTTTGCTTCCTTTGTAATGCTGAGCTTCGTAATCAAGCCGTTATCAACATGACCGTTTTCATAGGTTTGTTTACTATCTACAGTTTCGAAGAGTGGTGCGGAAACAACTGCTGTTGAAGTATTCAGCTTGTTGGACAGCAACACTTTATTGTCTTTTGTATCGCTATCTGCGCCAGTATCTACTCCTGTGGCATGATATACAGTTGAACTCATATCTTCCCAGCGAATATCCGTGTTATCTTTTCCGTCAAAGACAACATCATATTCTCCGGCTTTAAGATGCTCGAATTTATAACCGATAGCTGTTGTTCCATCTGGGAATTCAATTTCATCTGTAAATACTGGTTTTACTTCATTTCCATACACATCTTTTGGTGTTGAAGAAAGAAGGTCTTTCGCTTTCAGTGAAACAAGGATGTTACTGATTACGTTATCTGCTTCTTCTCTTTCTCCGTTATTGTTGTAGTCAATAAAGGATACACCATAGATGGTACGATTTGCAGTCAGACCGACATTGACTTCTTCGTCAGTAGATGCCTCAGTCATCGTGACATCTGCATCTGCTTTTTCGAGGATGCCGTCATCATTCGGTGTGCCGGTAGCCTTGTTGTCGTTCTGTTTCGGCGACACTTCGAAGTGGTCAATAATCGTATCACCATTCTTTACAGTGATAACAAAATCTCCGTTCGGCACGAGGCTAAAGCTGTAATCTCCGTTTTCATCGGTAGTTACATCCTTGATTTTGTTGCCGTACAGGTCATTGACAGGAGAACCGTCTTTGTTGGTGATAGATACTGTGACATTTGGAATCGGAGTTTCGTCTTTGTCGATAGTTCCATCGCCATTTTCATCGAGCCAGACTTTACCGTTTACACCATGCTGGATGTAGAAGCCGAAGTCGATGTGCTCAAATTTCAGTGCTGACTTATCGGTAATGTTGCCCGTGAAGTCGAATGTCTGTGCGGAGATATAGTCCGCATAGGTTGCGCCCTCCGGTGCAGCATCAAAGTCCGCATCGAAGTTGCTAACCTTCGGGTCGTTGCTTGGCGCAGCTTTACCCATCCACTTCTGTACTGCCTTGTAGTTGGATACTGGCTGCAGCGTGGATTTGAAAACAGCTACGCGATAAATGCCGTTCGGCAGGTCGATGAAAGAATACTCACCGTTCGCATTCGTTTTCGTGGTAAGAGGCTTACCATTCGAATCGGTAGCTACGTTGTTGTTCTGGTCGAGCAGCTTAACGGTAATGCCTGCAATACGCTCTTCACCGTCGTCACGGCGCATATTGTAGTCGCGTTCAGCCCACACCAGACCGGAAATGCTCTGTGCGCGAATCAATCCGGCATCCATGTCAAAGACAGTAGACTGGTCGTGATTGATTTTGCCTGTGAAGTTTTTGTTTGCGGCATCCGTCTTGAAGGTGTTATCGTTCAGGTCTTTGATTTCTACCCAGTCGATAGATGCTTTGATACCGCCCTCACCGTTACGAGCATCGTTGTTTACGGATTCATCCACTCCGTCAGCACGGAATTTTGTAACCGTAAACTCGGAAATATCGGTATCTCCATTATCAATATCTACGCGGTATGTGCCGACAGGAATGCTGCGGAAGGTGTACTTACCATCGTCGCCAGTGATGATGGGCTGTACCTTATTGCCATAGACATCCTTGACTTCTTTACCGTCAGAAGTGACCAGAGATACCTTTACTCCCTTAATGCGGGATTCGGTGTTATCTTTTTGACCGTCTTTGTTTCCGTCAGCCCAAACTTGACCGTGGATATAGGACGGCACATACAGACCGCAGTTCTCATTTACAACGTAAGCATCCGTATCACCGCTTGCTTGTGCAAGCGCTACCATCTGAACAGTGAACTTGTCGCTGACAGCAGCCATCAGAACACCATTTTCGGTTACGCCTGTAGTATCGTTGCCGGGAGCTTTATAATAAGACTTTGCTTTCGGTGAGACTTCGAAATCGTATAGTCCTGCAGACCTGCCAGTTTCACGACCTTCGACAACAACGCCATCCGAGTTGACAAACTCCAATGTGTAGTTACCCTCAAGGACATCTACGAATTGATAGTAACCTGCCGTATCGGTAACGGTTGTCTTTACGACATCGCCATTTTCGTTTTTCAGATTTACAGTGATGCTTCCAACTGCAGGCTCACGCTTTGCATTGGTGCTTGTAAGGTTGAATCCATCAAATACGCCGTTATAGTCACTTTCTGCCCAAACGTAACCGCTGATGCCATGATTGACATACAGAGCCACATTTTGATACTGAACACTAACAGGCGTGATAGAGTTTCCACTCATGGACGGCATATAGATGCTACGGATTTCCGCACCGGAGAATGTCTCCCCTACTCCTTCGGATGCACCTGAAGGTCGTCCGCTAGTACCAAGCATCGAAGTGATTTTCGTTGCCTTATTTGAAGTTGCCTTATCAGCAGTTGAACCCGGAAGCTGCGATACTCTTGCATTCGCAAGATTGCTGCCTGTGGCAGACAGAACCTTAATCGTATATGTCTGACGCGGTTTCAAATTGCTGACGCTATAGTTTCCGCTCGCATCTGTTTTGATACCGGTAACTTGATTGCCATATACATCATAAGCTGCCGAACCATCATCGGTAAGCACTGTGATGTTTGCGTTCTTTAGCTTCGCTTCGTTGTTGTTATAGATGCCATCACGATTTGAGTCATCCCAAACGAAACCGCTCATTGCAGATGGAACAAATACACCACAGTTTACTGTGTTTACGGAATTCTTCTGGTACACTGCCGTAAATACATCCGAACACCAATTGCCGTTGACGCGACTATTGTTTTCGTTTGCAGCCCCTTTCAATGTCGGAGTGTAAGACCGAATGTTTGATGTGCCATTTGCGAATTCAACAAAGAACTTTTGATTTGGCTCTATACTTCCAAAGGAATAATTGCCATATTTGTTTGTTGTTGTCTTTGCAGCAATTGAGCCGTCTTCGTTGTATAGAGTTACTAAAACGCCTTCAACGGTTGCCTCGTCACCAGTCTGATAAATACCATCACGGTCATTTTCTGCCCATACAGTACCAGCAATAGTCGTTGTATTTTTTACGACAGGTGGTGCAATCGATTTAACTTGAGTTCCTATAACGTCTGTATCAGAAACTCCAGATTTTGGTGTGCCGGGGTCCCATTCAACCATCAAAGCGTGCATGGGAGTACTTGGACTATAATCATTCCATTGGTTTGCATCAAGAGGTGCTGTACTCCCTTGTGCGCTTCCAGCAGTTAGGTGAGCTACATATTCTTCACCATATCCAATATCGGTATGGTCAAAATATGGACGATAGAAATTTTCATAGCCCCATAGCAATTTACCATCACGTGAGTTTTCGTATTGAGTCATAAATGGCGTTTGTGTTTCTTCAACAGGACCATCAACCCAATACCAGTTATAGGGATTATTAGGGTCAATTTTGCGGGATGCTCCAATCCATCCCTCGGAATAACCATCTGTTAATGTTGAAATAAATGCTTGTTCTTCTGCTGATGTAATATGAACTAGATATCCATAAGTTCCTGTTGCGTTATTGTACAGTGTTTTTGCAGTTTGCCGTGCTTGGAACCATGTTATATTTCCATTTGTTTTTACGAATGAATACCAGTGTCCTGTTGAAGAATCTCGGAACATATTGTTTGTCCAAAGTTCTTCATCTGCGTACCAAGAAACGGTTACTCCGCCTGTAACACCTGATTCAGAAAACGTTGCAGAATCATATGTTGTGAAAGTCATGCTTCTTAGGAAGGTTTTCCAAGAATCAGTGCTTACACCATTATGTGTTGCAGCTTTGAATGTGTATGCGTATTTATTTCCTGACGCTTGTATTCCCAGTTGATTTGCTAAATTTGTATCATAGGAAATTGCGTCATTTGAATTGAAATCTTTGCTAGAAAACTGAACCAATACAGTGTTAATGTTCTTTGGATTTACCAATTCTAGCTCTGGATACTGCCATACAGAATAAGTATGATTGTTTGTTGCGTTTACAGTATCTTTGACTGTTGTTGCTTTTGTTCCGTTAATGATGTTTTGATTTTCATATACATGAACGCCTTGATGTTCAAGATATATGTTGTAGTTGATGATAAGTCCGCCTTGCAGACTCTTATCACTTAAACTTCTCTGTCCTCCGGATGTTTGATAAGTTGCTGTAGCGCTGCAATCGAAATTGTACTTTTTCATTGTCTCTGTATTGTATATAGACGACACAGGATTTGTCAGCGTCATAACACTTTTGATAGCATACCAATCCGGGTAATTAGCGTTATAGTATTTATTGCCCGGTTGAAGTTGTCCAAGAGGTGTATTTTGAATTTGTACGGATAAGCGGCTATCAATTCCTTTTGCAACACTGTCGTTCCAAACTTTGTCGGAAGGGCTTAAAATTGTATTATAATTCCAGCTTGGAGTAACAGTCATAATGTCTCCAAGGTTATAATACACGATGGCAGTATATTTTACTGTTGTGCTGGATACATCTTCACCCTTATTAAGAGTTACTGCCTGACCATAAACATCGTTGTCATCGAGATGGTCTTTACTTCCCTCTTCGTTAGCTGCTTCTTGCATAACAACAGCCATTTTGGGGGTTGCGCCATCCAAGCGGATAAGAACACGTCCATTTACAAGGTAAGGTGCTGCTTCGGTAGAATCGTACTTTGCATTACCGCCCGTCAGATAGTTCGCATCCTCAATCGGAACATTTTTTCCATTATAGGTTATAGATGTATTGACGAAGGAAGAACCGCCACCACCATTAAAGGCGTATTCACCGCCGCCGCCAAACCAGCCGCCGCCACCAGCGCCGGAACACGTAAAACCATTTGAGCCGTAGAAGAACGAGCCACAGGCGCGTGCCGGACCGTCGCTAAACAAATTGTCTATCGGGTCTTTATGGCGAGGATTCGCGTCATACAATTCACCAAGAATTGTATAATGATTGCCATAGCCAGCGCGTGTCTGCGTTGCCGGATACACACGAGCTTCCATACGTTCAGCCATCGTCTGTTTACGACCATTGGTAGCTGTCGTACCGCCAATGGTTGCATCGAAAGTAAACGCATTACTGATTGGTGGTAATCCGCCCGCATAGAATCTCGCTGCGTAAACACCTTGACCTTCCTCACCGCCACCGTTGGAAGCACCGCCATATTCGCCAGCACCACCGCCGCCGCCAGCAAGAAGAATCACATGCTTCTTTGCGTTTTCTGCTGCATTGTCATTTTGGGATTTCTCGTTATCCCAGTAATCGTGTGGAGCCTGACCCGCTTGGTCCATCGTCCAGTCGTCGATAGTAACGTATGTCGCGCCACCACCACGTCCAAATACGTGGTACTTATTGGTTTGACCCTCTTCTTCGTCAGGATACCATGCGCGGTCCCAATCGACCTGACCACCGCCACCGCCGAAGGTTCTCTCAGTAGACCAGTAATTGCCTGCCTCACCAAGATACATATAAATGGTTTGTCCAGCTTCAAGGTGAATCTTACCTTCGGACATACCACCGCGACCCGGATTACCAAATCCTTCGAATTTGTTTTTACCAGTTCCACCGTTAGCTCCGTATGCAGTGATAATATAATCACCTGTATACGGTGCGGTAAACGTCTGAGTAAGACCGTGCTTACTTGTGAATTCAAGTCCTTCGATTACGAGGTCAAGTTGATTGTATTGTACATCATACGGGTCGAGAGATATAGTTGCAATACCGTCGTTTTCGGAAGCACTGTTATACGTATCTGCGTTATCAACGAGGTCTGCATCAACCTCTTCGTTTGATTCGTAAACAGCGGTCAATGTATAAGCATCGACACCGTCTTCGAATGTCAGTGTATCCGTATCTTCGTTATACGAACCACCGGATACATCCCATCTTACGAAGTGGGCGTTTTCATCCAAAGACAGCGCATCGGGCA
>ERZ1034913.65-NODE-65-length-110506-cov-22.637631_pt1 | contig 110506 bp, 102 predicted proteins | sample MGYA00520697_ERZ1034913 | MGnify/ENA primary metagenome ERZ1034913 (study PRJEB33766, sample SAMN09781786) | gut metagenome | biome: gut microbiome | host: Homo sapiens | place: Madagascar | study: EMG produced TPA metagenomics assembly of the PRJNA485056 data...
CGTGAGCAGTGCCTACCAGATCGGTACGGGCGGTGGTGTGGAAGGACGGCGGGGCTTAGCCCCGCCTCCTATCCGATGGCCGCAAGGGACTGCTGCAGACAAAAAAGCCCGCCGGCGTTTTCCGCCGCGGGCTTAGGTGTAAATGCCTTCCGGTTAATCAAAGAAAAGCGGCAGCGTCCACTGTAAAAGCGGCGGAGCGATAAAGGCCGTCAGCAGGCCGCAAAGGCCCATGGCAAGGCCGGAAAATGCACCCGTATCGCGGCTCATCTGAAAGGCGGTTGCCGTACCCACGCCGTGCGAGGCAAGGCCGATTGAGAAACCGCGCACCGCATCGTTATGTTCTCTGAGAAGCGCCATCGCGGGCTTACAGATTAAAGCGCCCGTTACACCGGTGATCACGACGAGTGCCGCGGTCAGAGCCGGAATACCGCCCAAGTGCTGACTCACACCCATGGCAATCGGCACCGTGACGCTTTTAGGCGCCAGACTGATGACGGTTTCTTTGCTCGCGCCGAGCGCCGAAGCAATCACAATACCCGAGACAATCGCGGTACTCGCGCCCACAATGAGCCCGCAGGTTAAGGGGAGCCACAGTTTTGCAAGCCTCAGACGTTGCTCGTAAAGGGGCACGGCAAGCGCTACGGTCGCGGGTCCCAGCAGAAAGTTGATGTGCTGACCGCCTTCAAGGTAGGTTTTGTAGTCGGTGCCGGAAACCAAAAGAAGAGTCACCACAATCACGATGGCGGTCAGCAGCGGCGTGCAGATCGGCTTATAACCGCTCTTTTTATAGCCCCACATGCCGATGGCATAGGCAATAAGCGTTGCGGCAAGCCAAAGTGACGGCTCAGCCTGCTCACGCCTCCAGACTTCCTGGAGGATTTCCAGTAAAGAGGTAAGAAGTGAGTCCCACATGATGCGTTACCCCTGAATTTTCATCACTTTCATCACAATGCGGACCGTGATCGCCGTTGCGGCCATCGCCAGAAGCGTTGAGATGACAATGGAGGCGGCAATCGGCAGCCACTCGGCGGCAAGCCGGGCGCCGTGCTGCATGATGCCCACGCCTGCCGGCACAAAGAGCAGCGAAAAGTGCGCGAGAAGAACGTTAACCACCGGCAGCGTCTGTTGCAGAAGGTTGTCCTTGACCATCAGCGCAAAAAGAAAAAGCAGCATGCCCATCACGGGGCCGGGAATGGGCAGTCCCGTGACGGTCACGATGGCCGTGCCCGCAAGCTGAAAGAATAGAAGCAATGCAATGGTAAGAACCATGGCGTCAGTCCAAAAAGCCCGACAGAACAATCGGCCGGGCAGTTACATCGGGGAAAGCGGGCAATTCTGACACTGAAACCCATAGCTTGGCTACGGGGTGGACGATAGCAGTCGTGCCTTTTATCAAAAAAGCGGGCAAAGACGAAAAAGAAAAAGTCCGTCACAATGAACTGCAGCGGACCTTGGAATCGTGTTAATGAGCGTTACGCTTTCTTGGCAAAACCCTGCTCAACATCAAGATTTAAGCAGTGCCGGGCGTAATTTTTAAGGTCCTCGTAGTCGGTGTAGTCAACGACCGTGTTGGGATTGGTGGGGCCGTTCGTAATCTTCATGATGATCTGAATCATGAGGGTGTCAAACCAGTTCCAGTTGGGGTAGTCGACCTTGCCGGCAAAGCACTTGAGGTCACGGGGCTTCCACGGGGAGCGCTTCACGAATTTCTGCAGGTAGCGGTTGCCTTCAGGGCGGGCTTTGTTGGGGGAGCGTGCGACCACCGTCACATTAAAGAAACTGTTGGGCATCGACTCAAGCCGGTCGCGGTAGGCGGAGACAAACTCCCAGACCACGCGGTTATAGACACCGTAGACGATGGGGGAGCCCACGATCACGATGTCGTACTTATCCCAGTCAACGCCCTCGCGCACCGCTTCCATCATGCTTACGACGTCGCAGCGGCTGCCTTCGGCCTCAATGGTTTCGGCAATGCGGCGGGCAATGCGGGCGGTGTGGCCGGCATGGCTGTAATAGGCCAGAAGGACGTGTTTCATGGAAGTGGCTCCCGGGGATTCTGATTCTTTGCCGCGCCCGGCAGGTACCGGCGCAGAGAATCCATTTTAGAGATTCAGCAGGCCTTTGGAGAAAATTTCGGGCGTAAAAATTCGCGCATTGCGGACAAAATGGGAGGGTGAACACGGTTTTTCCAGCAAAAAAGTTCGCGGTGGGTACTCGCGTGCGCACAAAAAACAGTCTAAAATCAAAAATTCAGCGTCTGCGTACAAATGCGGCGGGCGCCAAAAGCGCGGTCCGGCCCCTTTCGGGATCGGTGCGCACAAAAAGACAAACACAGTAAGCTGCAGAGCCGGACCGACAACAAAACGCCGCCTGCAGTGCTTTGGATTTATGGCAAAAGAAGACCTTATTGAAATGGCCGGCCAGGTTCTGGAAGTCCTGCCCGACGCCCGCTACCGTGTCAAGCTTGACAACGGTCATGAACTTATCGCGTACACCAACGGCAAGATGCGCAAGCACCACATCCGCATTTTGGCCGGCGACAAAGTGTCCTTGGAACTCTCGCCCTACGATCTCACGAAGGGCCGCATCACGTTCCGCCACATCGAGGGCCGTCCTCCGATGGGGGCGGGTGCCGCGCAGCCGCAGCAAAACCGCCGCCGTTAATCCGGCCCCGGACGCTCTGTAAAAAATGCCGCCTTAAGTCTTTGCTTCGGGCGGTGTTTTTGTCTCCGCAAGACAACTGATGCAAAACTTTGACGACTTTGACCTCTGGGCCGGGTACGGCGCAGCTGAACCCGTCAGGCCCGCCGCCGAAGGTGTGGCGCAGCTTTTGCGCCGCATCACATCGGCGCTCGCCGCCGGTTTTTCATCGGTCAAAGTCACCGGAGAAATTCACTCAATTTCGCGAGCGCCCTCCGGACACATCTATTTTGATCTGAAGGACGCCCGGGAAGAGGCGCACATCAGCTGCGCGCTTTTTCGGGGGGCAGCTTCGCGCCTGGATTTTGTCCCTGCGCGCGGCGACAGTGTTGTGGCTGAGGGCGAAATCAACATCTATGCGCCCCGGGGGCAGATGAACCTCGTGGTAAAGCGCCTGAAAAGGGCGGGCGAGGGTGACCTTTATGCGCGCTTTCTTGCGTTAAAGGAAAAGCTTCTTGCCGAAGGCCTTTTTGACGTTTCGCGCAAAAAAGCGCTCCCCCTGTACCCGAGGCGCATCGGCATTGTCACAAGTCCCGAAGCCGCGGCATTGCGTGACGCGGTGCGCACGATTTTGCTTGCGGGCGCTGCCGTTGACATCATCCTTTATCCCGCGCGGGTGCAGGGAGATGGCGCTTTGGCCGAACTCTGCGCGGCGCTCAGGGACGCGGACTTTCGTGCCGAGTGTGACGTTATTTTGCTCGTGAGGGGCGGGGGGTCCCTCGCTGACCTCTGGACCTATAACGAAGAAACGCTCGCGCGGGTTATTGCGGAACTGCATACGCCGGTGATTTCGGGCGTGGGACACGAAACCGACACGACGATCGCAGACCTCGTGGCGGACTTTCGTGCGGCAACGCCCACTGCGGCGGCCGCCAAAGCCATGGAAAACTGGAAGGCGGTCGATGGCGTCATTGCCGGGGCTCTTGCCGTGATGAAGCGCAGCCTCAGGGAAACCGTAATGCATGCGCTTTACCGCGCTGAAAGGGCAAGCCGCCTGGAGCGCCTTTTTGAGCGGCAGATGGAAAACGCGGAGCGCCGGCTTGACTATGCGGTAAGCCGTGTGGCCGGGCTCCCCGCAACGGTTTTTGCGCAGAAAGAAAAGGCGTATCTTGAGGCGTCGGCGCGACTTATCAGGGCGCGGCCCGCGTTTGACGCTCAGTCGCTTACGCTTGCGCGTTTGTCAGCAAGGCTTGAGGCAGCGCTTCAAAACCAAGTTCCCGAAAAGAGGCTCGCGCTGACAGCACTCACCCGCAGACTTGCCAATTCCCTGCCTGACGTGACGCTGATGCGCACGGAATTGGCCGGGCGCGAGGCCCTTTTAAAGCGCCTCATTGTCGGAGAAACGGGACTTAAGCGTGAGCGGCAGGCGGCACTCACCAAGCGCCTGAAGGCCCTGGCGCCCGAAGCGGTTCTCTCGCGTGGCTACGCACTCGCGGTCACCGACAAGGGGGAAATTGTGCGCGATGCCGCAAAACTCACGGTCGGGGAGAGTCTGACTGTGCGCTTTGCCCGGGGCGAGGCCGTAAGCCGCGTGGTAAGCACGGCGAAATAGGTCGGAATCGCTCCTTTTTTAGGCACTCCCGCTTAGCCGATACCGGCAAATTGTTACCTGCTTTTTCAGTCGGCAAAACCATAAGGCATTTCTAAGCCATCCGGCACTATGATGCGCCCAACTTAACCGGTGCCGGTGACGGGGCGTGTTGCCCGGCCGCCCGGTTTTCATGAGAAATTCAGGAGACTGACAATGAGCGAATTTATTCTGCCGAATCTTCCGTACGCCATGGACGCGCTTGCTCCCGTGATGAGCAAGGAAACGCTTGAGTACCACTACGGCAAGCACCATCAGAGCTATGTGACGAACCTCAACAAGCTCATCAAGGGCACCGAATGGGAAGACAAGCCCTTAAAGGAAATCATTCTGAAGGCCAAGGGCGGCATTTTCAATAACGCTGCTCAGGTCTACAACCACAACTACTTCTGGAAGTGCATGACCCCCAACGGCGGCGGTGAACCCGCGGGTGCCCTGCGTGACGCGATTGTCGCCAAGTGGGGTGACGTGGCAGCCTTTGTGGAAGCCTTCAGCGCCGCTGCGGCCGGCAACTTCGGTTCCGGCTGGACGTGGCTGGTGAAAAAGGAAGACGGCACGATCGATATTTTCTCGACCTCCAACGCCGACAACCCCATCGCCCACGGCATGAAGGCGCTTCTGACGATTGACGTCTGGGAACACGCTTACTACATCGACTACCGCAACGCCCGTCCGAAGTTCATCGCGGCGTTCTTCGATAAGCTCGTCAACTGGAAATTTGTGGAAGACCGCTTTAACGGCGCTCCCTGCGGCTGCGGCAGCCGTGCGGAAACGTTCTGCTGCTGCGGCGGCTGCCACTAAGAGGCTGACGTTTAATCCGGTGACTGCGGGGAATCGAAACCCGCAGTCAGTAAAAAAGACGGCTCAAGGGTCGTCTTTTTTATGGGCGCACGCCGCAGCTATCGGCGCGGCCTTAATTCCTTAATTCCGGCAAAGCAGTCCCCGGGCTTTACGTTGTGAAAGTCAAACCACCCGCCGTTTGTTTCAACAACATAGGCCGCAGGCAATTTCGAGCGGTGCAGATCAAGCGTTTTCGCCTTCATCGAGGCAATCCGGAAGATGCAGCCCTTTTCGTCCAAAAAGGCGGCATCGAGGTCAATGAGGGTGTTTTTCATCCACATCGCCACGGGCCGCACGGGCGTAAACACAAAGACCATGCCGCGGTCGGCGGCAAGCTCCGTGCGAAACATCAGGCCCTTACGCTGCTCTTCAATCGTGCGGGCGACTTCCACCGTAAGCGCCTTGTCGTTTACCGTCACGGTTTTTTCTTCCATGCGCACGTTGTCGTCACCGTAGGCAGCCAGTGACGAAAGCATCAGGGTTCCGAGAACGAGTAAGCGTAATTGCATAGGAAGAAAATGAACTGAGCCGCCATAATTAAAAATTCGACTTCGGCTGCGTTAACGGGCGGCCAGGCTCTATTCTAAGGAGAATATCCCATATGTGCGCATTTGAGCATATTCAGGTTCCGCCGCAAGGCAGTGCCATAACCGTTGATACGGACGGGCGTCTTGTGGTGCCGGATAACCCGATCGTGGCCTACATTGAGGGCGACGGGATCGGGGCGGACATCACGCCCGTGATGAAAAAGGTGGTGGATGCGGCAGTAGAAAAAGCCTATGCCGGACGCCGCCGTATCTGGTGGACGGAAATCTATGCGGGCGAAAAAGCCACAAAGATTTACGGCAAGGACACGTGGATCGCCGAAGAAACTTTTGAAGCGTTGAGGCACTTTAAGGTGGGCTTTAAGGGGCCGCTCACAACACCGGTGGGCGGCGGTATCCGAAGCCTCAACGTTGCGCTGCGCCAGACGCTCGATCTTTACGTGTGCCTCAGACCTGTGCGCTACTTTGCAGGTACCCCTTCTCCCGTGAAGCACCCGGAAAAAGTCGACATGGTGATTTTCCGCGAAAACACCGAAGACATTTACGCAGGGATTGAGTGGGCGGCGGATACCCCCGAAGCCAAAAAGGTGATTGAATTTCTGCAGACCGCGATGGGCGTTAAAAAGATCCGCTTTCCCCAAACGAGCGGCATCGGCATTAAACCGGTAAGCCGTGAGGGGAGCGAACGCCTGGTGCGTAAAGCCCTGCAGTACGCGGTGGATCATGACCGTAAGAGCGTCACTCTGGTGCACAAGGGCAACATCATGAAGTTTACGGAAGGCGCTTTCCGTGACTGGGGTTATGCCCTTGCCAAGCGCGAGTTCGGTGCCGAAGTGATCGGCAGCGGCCCCTGGTGCCAGTTTAAAAACCCGAAGACGGGCCGCATGATTGTGGTGAAGGACTGCATCTGTGACGCCTTTTTGCAGCAGGTCCTGCTTGCGCCCGCCGACTACGACGTCATCGCCACCATGAACCTGAACGGTGACTACGTGAGCGACGCCCTCGCGGCGCAGGTGGGCGGCATCGGCATTGCCCCGGGGGCAAACCTCTCTGATACCGTCGCGATCTTTGAAGCCACGCACGGTACGGGCCCCGCGATTGCCGGAAAAAATATCGCCAATCCCTGCTCGGAAATTCTCTCCGCGCAGATGATGCTGCGGCACATGGGCTGGAACGAAGCGGCTGATCTCATCGAAAAGGGCGTGGCCGCCATGATTGCCTCGGGGCGCGTCACCGCGGACTTGGCGGCGCTCGTTGAAGGCGCCGTGACGCTCACGTGCTCCGGGTTCGGTGATGAGCTGATCGCGAAGCTCTAAGCGCAAAAAAACGGGAAGGCTTTTTGGGCCTTCCCGCGTTTGCCGGACAAGAAAAAAGCGCTGATTCCGGAAACGGAACCGGCGCTTTTTTGCCGAAAGCGAGACGTGAATTACTTCACGGGCTTGATGTGAGCAGCCTGCTTACCCTTGGGGCCGGTCACGACTTCAAACGTCACCTTCTGGCCTTCCTTGAGGGTCTTGAAGCCTTCAATCTCGATTGCAGAGAAGTGAGCAAAAAGATCTTCGCCGCCTTCGTCCGGGGTGATGAAACCGAAACCCTTGGCGTCGTTGAACCATTTGACAATACCACTTGCCATTTCTAACTCCTAATTATCCTGCTCCGCTTCTCCGGCAAAAAACGTTTCTGCCGATAACAAAAGAACATCAGAGCCAGATGCCGCTGTAAAACGGATAGATAAGTGCGGCATCCCAGCATGTGAGCGAGAGTTTTCAGGACAAAAGCCCTGACTTCAGGCCGAATGCACGGTACACAATACGCTGAGCCGACTCAATTGGCGAGTCAGAGGGCCATCTTTTTGACTTAAGGCAGTGCGGTATTTGTGTTTTTTACTACACGTGTTTTTCCTTAGGGAGCGGGAAAACGCGGGGGGTAGTGCTCCGAAAGCCTCTGCCGCGGGCTTTGGCGCGGCGCTTCGGGGATTTGAGCGCGAGCCGCTACAATGCGGCACCTTTATTTCTGAGACACCGGCCGGCCGTTTTCGCGCGGGCAACAAAAAACACCATGCAGAAACGCTTATGGGAAATGCTCGGCGCCGACCGTGCGGGTGCGGGCTTTTTGCTGCGCGCGGCTTTGATTACGGCGCTTGTCGCAGCCGTCACAGGCAGCCGCTACTTTACGGGTACCGAAGACTGGGCCTTTTGGCAGTACGCGTACTTCTTTGTGTTTCTCACCGGGCATGTCTTTGTTCTGACGCTCCTCTTTTTGATGGTGCCGGGGTGGCCGCTCACTAAACTTGGGCTTAGAAAGTGCGCCTGGGGCTGGGCTTTTGCGGTGATTTTTCTGGGCCTCGTGCTTCTCGTGGCCGACACCTTTGTCTTTCAGCAGTTCAGGCTTCACATCAATCTCGCGATGCTTGAGATGACGCTTTTGGGCGGAGGTCAGATCGTGGCGTTTTCGCCCGTGATGCTGCTTGAGATTGCGGCGCTCACGGTGATCATTGCGTTTGTGTCGCTTGTGATCCTGAAGGCCGCGGCGGGCTGGAGCCGCAAGGGGCGCTTTACCGGTACGGCAGCCGCTTTGGTGCTCGCGGGTTTTGCGGTCGTGAACCTCACCTACGCCGTGTCATTTCCCCTGAAGAAGTCTGAGGTTCTCACGGCGACAGACCGCATCCCTTACGCGCAGCCCCTGAGAATGACAAAGGTTCTTTTAAAAACAGGTGTGATCACGCAGGCTGACATCGAAAAGGTGAAGACGGTGAGCGTGGGCTCGGCTTCGGGCCTTGATTACCCCAAAAAGCCCTTGGTTTGCACGGGGGACGTGAAGCCCATGAACATCGTCTTTTTGTTTGTGGATGCTCTGCGAAGTGACGTGGTGACGCCCGAAAACATGCCGCAGCTTTCGGCTTTTGCCCGAACGCAGGACACCTCGGTCTTCACGAACCACCACTCAGGCGGCAACGCCACCCGCACCGGCATTTTCTCGGTCTTTTACGGGCTGCCCGGACCCTACTGGTTTCCGGCGCTTTCATCAGGCACGCCGTCAGCCCTCATCACTGCCCTGCAAAAACGCCATTACGCGATCGGCACCTTTACGGGGGCGCCCTTGACGCGCCCGGAATTTCACGCGACGGTTTTTAGCGGCGAGCCTGGTTTACGTCTGCAGCCCCGGGGTGCGACGCCCTTTGAGCGGGACCGCTATTCGGTGGATGACTTCATCCGCTGGCGCAATGAACTCCCGAAGGACAAGCCCTTTTTCAGCTTCATTTTCCTTGACGCGGTGCACGCGTGCGCGGTGCCGGATGACCCGAAGTACCACGTCTTTAAGCCGTTTCTTTCAAGCGTGAATCAGCTGACGCTCACGAACGACACGGATCCCGTGCCGTACTTTAACCGCTACCGCAATTCGGCTTACTGGACGGACGGAGAACTCGCGCGCGTCACGGGGTACCTTAAGGAAAAGGGGCTCCTGGAAAACACGATCGTCGTGGTGAGTTCGGATCATGGCGAGGAATTTAACGACAATAAACTGAACTACTGGGGGCATAACGGCAACTACACGGACGCGCAGATCAAGGTGCCGCTCATCGTGCACTGGCCGGGAAAAGCGGGCAGGCGGGTGGACGAGGTGACGTCCTCCGCGGACCTCACGGCAACGCTTATTCCTGAGGCGCTCGGCTGCACCAATCCGACCATTGACTACACGACGGGCGAATCGCTCTGGAGCGAAAACCGCCGCAAAAACTGGTTTCATTCGGCAAGCTACAGCTCAAACGCCTTTGTGGAACCCGAGCGCATCGTGCTCATCAATAAGTTCGGAATGCTTGAGTTTCAGGATAAGACGGGGCGGCCCGCAAAGGACGAAACAATGCCCGCGTACCTTAAGGAAGCCGTCGATGAGCTTACCCGCTGGAAAAAGCGCTAGGCGCCTCTTTTGCCTTTAAAAATCAGGGTTTTTGCGGCTCTTGCGCACGCAGGCGTTTGCAGGTAAAATTCGCCCCCTGATTTTTTGTCGGCCGCCGCAGATTTCCCCGTTTCCACTGAATCGGCGGCAATAATGACCGTCAGACGTCAGCAAAACACATTCTCGGTGTCCGGAAGAATCGGGCATCTGACTATTTGTAGAAACGATTCAGTGACGGACAGTCGCGGCACCTTTTCCGCCGCGTTAAAGCACGGGCGCCATCCTTAGTGCGAGTCTGATTGCTGCGTCACAACCCATTAGGTGAAAATAATGAAGACCTTTTCGGCCAAGCCGCTCGAAGTCAAGCGCGACTGGTACGTGGTCGACGGCAGTGACAAGGTGCTCGGCCGCCTTGCCACCGAAATTGCCGCTCGTCTGCGCGGCAAGCACAAGCCCGAATTCACGCCGCACGTCGATACGGGCGACTACATCGTCGTGATCAACGCCGACAAAATCAAGCTCTCTGCCGAAAAAGCCGGCAAGAAGACCTACTACCGCCACACCGGCTATCCGGGCGGCGTGTATGAAACGACCTTCCAGGAAATGCAGGCCAAGCACCCGGGCCGTGCCCTCGAAATCGCTGTGAAGGGCATGCTTCCGAAGGGCCCGCTCGGCTACGCCATGATCAAGAAACTGAAGATCTACGCCGGCACCGAGCATCCGCACACTGCTCAGCAGCCCAAGGTTCTTGATATTTAAGGAAGACAAAGATGATCGGCAACTACAACTACGGTACCGGCCGCCGCAAGAGCTCTGTGGCTCGCGTCTTCATCAAGCGCGGTACGGGCAAGATCGTGATCAACGGTCGTGAACTCAACGATTTCTTCAAGCGCGAAACCGGCCGTATGGTCGTCATGCAGCCGCTGCAGCTCACCGAAAACGTCGAAACGTTTGACATCATGGTCAACGTCACCGGCGGCGGTGAATCCGGCCAGGCCGGCGCTGTGCGTCACGGCATTACCCGTGCTCTGATCGACTACGATGCAAATCTGAAGAGCGTTCTCTCCAACGCCGGCCTCGTCACGCGCGACGCCCGTGAAGTTGAACGTAAGAAGGTCGGTCTGCGCGGTGCCCGCCGCGCCAAGCAGTTCAGCAAGCGCTGATATTGTTTGGACCTGCGTTTCTCCCGTATACTGCACCGATCGGCGCCGTACGGGAGAAAACGAGAGGGCAAAAACGAAAAGCCGCTTTCGGTCTATGGCCGCTGGCGGCTTTTTTGTATCCGCTCAAAACGCAAAACGGGAAGGAAACAGAATGGACAAGACAATCAAAGTCGGGATTGTGGGCGCAACAGGCTATACGGGAAGTGAACTGCTGCGCCTGCTGGCTAACCGCAGTGACGTGGAAATCACCGCGATTACCTCGCGCACCGAAGCCGGTAAATCTGTCACCGAACTCTTTCCCTTTCTGCGGGGGTTTTTGGACGATCTGAAGTTTTCTTCGCCCGATGCCGCAGATCTCACCGTCTGCGACTTTGTGTTTTTTGCTACGCCCCACGGCGTGGCGATGAATGCCGCGCGTGAACTCGTGAGTAAAGGCGTGCGGATCATTGACCTTGCAGCGGACTTTCGCCTGAAGGACGCTGAAGAATTTAAGCGCTGGTATAAGCTCGATCATGCCTGCCCGGAACTCTTGGCCGAAGCCGTCTACGGTCAGCCCGAGACTATGCGTGAGGCCATGAAAACCGCGCGTGTGGTGGGGATGGCAGGCTGCTATCCCACAAGTATTGAACTGGGCTTGGCTCCCTTGATGGCCTATGAAAAGGCGCATCCGGGCACCTTTGACCTCACGAGCATCATTGCCGACAGCAAGTCCGGGATTTCCGGGGCCGGTAAAAAGGCAAGTGTTTCACTCATTGCCGCGGAAAACATTGATAACTTTCATGCCTACGGGGTTGCAGGGCACCGCCACGGGCCTGAAATCGAGCAGCAGTTAAGGCTTCTGTCCGGCAACAAGGATCTGAGACTTACGTTTGTGCCGCATCTGCTTCCGGTGATCCGCGGGATTCACTCGACGATTTATCTGCGCTTTAGTAAGCCCGGCACGGAACTTGATGTGCAGACGCTTTTTGAAAAGCGCTATGCGGACGAACCCTTCGTTGACGTGATGCCTGCGGGATCAACGCCTGAAACACGCAGTGTGCGGGGATCAAACTTTGCTCGCATTGCCGTGCACCGTCCGCAGGGCGGGGACCTTCTGGTGATTCTTGTCGTGGAAGACAACCTTGTGAAGGGCGCTGCCGGTCAGGCCGTGCAGGCGATGAATCTGATGGCGGGCATTGATGAAAAGACAGGACTTTACCGGCCCGCAACGACGCCCTAAGGCGCTTGATCTACCCAAAAAATGCAGAGACCGGACTCGTTTGAGACACCGGTCTTTTTTTCTGCGGCAGGCGTCAGCCGATTCGCAAAGAAGCGGGTGCCTCCGCCCAAATCCTGTGAAGCGCCGCGTGAGAAGGCCCTCGGTTACGTTTGCGGCATACAGGTAAAGCGCGCGTTGGTTCCCGCAGTGTTTGAGAACAAGCGAGGTTTTGCCAATACCGCGGCGGCCGGTCTGAAGCTGATTTCTGAGGCCCCCTGGAAAACGCGTTCGCGGGCGGCGTGGAGGTGAGCAAGTTCAGTCTGTCGGCCGGTAAAGTGCATCGTCATAACTGGCTTTATGATAATTTCAGTTATGCTACTGCATGGGGGCGCGGCTTTTGCAGTGAAATCCGTCCACAACTGTTTGCAACTTTATTTTTGGGCGGTCCGCGGCAAGCCCGTATAATGCGGGCACTGCGCTTTTGACGGGCGCAGCCTACATACATACCTTAAGGGGAAAGTTGTGTTCCTGATTTCCGATGCAATGGCCCAGACGGCCGATGCAGCAGCCGGCGGCGCCGGCGGTCTGCTCATGCAGATTGTTCCGATTGTTCTGATTTTCGTTGTTTTCTGGTTCTTCCTCATCCGTCCGCAGCAAAAGCGCCAGAAGGAACACATGAAGATGTGTTCGGAGCTCGCCAAGGGTGATGAGATCCTGACGCTCGGAGGCATTGCCGGCCGTATTGCGGATCTTAACGACCAGTACATCGTGATCGAAATCAGCCGCGTGGACGACAAGCCCGTGACGATTACGATGCAGCGCGGTGCCGTTCAGACGGTTCTGCCCAAGGGAACGATCAAGTCGATCTGATGCTTTTTTGCGGCGGCCGTTTTGAGCCGCCCAACAAAAAGCTCCCGCGTAAACGGGCGCCCTCCGACCACTGACGGCGGCAGGCGCCCTTTTCGCGTTTTACCGGTAGCGCGCGTGTAACGCCGTGTCTGCCTTTTTCCGTCAGTTTCCGTTGAGAACATTTTTAAGCTCCCGGCGGATTGTTTTTGTTTGATTTCCTATGAACCGCTACGCTCTTTGGAAATACATCCTGATTGCCGTTGTGCTCATTGTGGCGGCGCTTTATACGCTCCCGAATTTCTACGGCGAATCGCCTGCCGTGCAGGTGAGTTCGGGTAAGTCCACCGTCAAAGTCGATGAGACGGTCCTTAAAAACGTGGAGAAGGCACTGGCCGATGCCAAGCTCACTCCCAACGGTGTTTTCTATGAGCAGGGCGCTCAGCAAAACACGGTGCGCGTGCGTTTTGATCCGACGCAGGGTGAAGAGCAGCTGCTCGCCCGCGAAGTGATTGAAAAGGCCCTGAACCCCGACAAAACCGATCCGGGCTATATCGTTGCGCCGAACCTTGTGCCCAATACGCCCTCGTGGCTTTTGAAAATCAACGCGCTTCCGATGTACCTCGGCCTTGACCTCCGGGGCGGCGTGCACTTTCTGCTGCAGGTTGATATGCGTACCGCGATTCAGAAGCGTGCGGAATCGACGGCTGCGGACTTAAGAACGCAGTTTCGTGACAAGCGCATCCGCCACGCAGGGATCAGCCGTACCGGCAACACCATTGAGGTGCTCTTTAATGACGCTGAGGAGCGCGCCCGCGCCATGGACGTGATGCGTCAGACGCAGCCCGATCTGTCGTTTCGTGAGGCTGACGAAGGCGGCAAACTCATGATCGTTGCGGAACTTTCGCAGAAAGCGATTCAAAACGTTCAGGAATACTCGTTAAAGCAGAATATCTCGACGCTGCACAACCGAATCAACGAGCTCGGTGTGGCCGAACCCGTGATCGCGCAGCAGGGCGCCGACCGTATTGTGGTGCAGCTCCCCGGTGTGCAGGATACCGCAAAGGCCAAGGACATCCTCGGCCGTACCGCCACGCTTGAAGTGCGTCTGGTGGACGATTCGCCCGAAGCCTATGCGCAGATGCAGCAGGGTAACGTCCCCTTCGGCGACGAAAAGTACATGGACCGCGAGGGCAGGCCCATTCTTGTGAAGCGCCGCGTGATTCTCACCGGTGAAAACTTAAACGACGCGCAGCCCGGGTTTGATTCGCAAACCCAGGAGCCCACGGTAAACCTCACGCTTGACAATAAGGGTGCCCGCATTTTCCGCGATGTGACGCGCGACAACGTCGGTAAGCGCATGGCCATCATCCTTTTTGAAAAGGGTAAGGGCGAAGTGGTGACCGCTCCCGTGATCCGTCAGGAAATCGGCGGCGGCCGTGTGCAGATTTCGGGCCGTATGACAACGATTGAAGCGACGGACACTGCACTGCTGCTGCGTGCCGGGTCACTTGCTGCTCCCATGGAAATCGTGGAAGAACGTCTGATCGGGCCGAGCCTTGGTGCCGACAATATTGAAGCGGGTTTTCGCTCCACGCTCTACGGCTTTGCGGTGGTTGCGATCTTCATGATGCTCTACTACCAGGTCTTCGGTGTCGTAAGCGCGATTTCCCTTGTCTGCAACGTCATGTGCCTTATCGCCATCCTTTCGATGTTGCAGGCAACGCTCACGCTTCCCGGTATCGCGGCTATTGCGCTTACCTTGGGTATGGCCGTTGACGCAAACGTTCTGATTAACGAACGCGTACGTGAAGAACTGAGAGTCGGACGAACGCCGCAGCTCGCGATCAGCGAAGGTTACGATACGGCCTTTAATACGATTCTTGACTCCAACATCACGAGTCTTATCGCGGGTCTGGCGCTTTTGATTTTCGGTTCCGGCCCGGTGAGAGGCTTTGCCGTGGTGCACTGCCTGGGCATCATGACCTCGATCTTTACCTCGGTCACTGTTTCGCGCGCGATGATCAACCTCATCTACGGGCGACAGAAGAAACTCGCCCGCGTGCATATCGGTCAGGTCTGGAAGCCCGACGCCGAGAAGGCGAAGGCTTAAGGGTGTAAACGGATTCGGAGTAAAAGAAAATGGAATTTTTCCGCATTCACAAAACCATTCCGTTTATGCGCTTTTCGCATATTCTGAATGCGATTTCGTTCATTTCCTTTGCGGTGGCGGTCTACTGGATCTTCGCGCACGGCCTGGCGTTTTCCATCGAATTCACGGGCGGTACGCAGGTTGTGGTGAATTACCCGCAGGCGGTGTCGGCTGAGGAAGTCCGGGGCCAGATTCAGCAGGGACTCAAGGTCGAAGCGGCCGTGCAGAATTACGGCACGGCGCGCGACCTGATGATCCGCCTTCCGATGAAGGCCGGTGAATCTTCGGGCCAGCAGGCGCAGGAACTCATGAAGGTGTTAAGCGTCAAAGAACCGGGCGTAAAGCTTCTTAACAACGAATACGTTGGTCCGCAGGTGGGTGAGGAACTCGCAACCGACGGCGCGACGGCGCTGCTTTTGGTTGTGATCGGCATCATGATCTACCTCGCGTTTCGTTTCGAATGGAAGTTTGCCGTCGCGGCGATCATCGCAAACCTGCACGACGTCATCATCGTCATCGGTATTTTTGCGATCATGCAGTGGGAGTTTTCACTGCCGGTGCTTGCGGCCGTGCTCGCGGTGCTCGGCTATTCCGTGAACGAATCGGTGATTATTTTCGACCGCGTGCGCGAGCACTTCCGCAAGATGCGCCGCACCTCAACGGTTGAGGTCATCAACTCCGCCATCACGGCAACGATTTCGCGAACGGTGATCACGCATACGTCAACGCTTGCCATGACGCTTTCGATGTTCTTCTTCGGGGGCCCGGCGCTGCACCACTTTTCGCTCGCGCTCACGATCGGCATCTGCCTTGGTATTTACTCCTCGGTCTTCGTGGCCGCAGCAATTGCCATGTACCTGGGTGTGAAGCGTGAAGACCTCGTGAAGCCCGTCAAAAAGGACGAAGTCCAGGAAATGGTACCGTAACGGGAAGGCCCAAAAAACTGACGCGGGTCAACCTGAAAACGCTGCCCTTGGGCGGCGTTTTCATCAGGCCCGGCAGTAAAAACGGTGAGGGAGGAAGTCCTGTGACCATAATGCAGGGAGAGGCTTGTTAATACGATAATACTATCGCGCATTGATTAACGATAGATATTGTGTAAAAATCCGGGTAACTCAAGAACGGATGCAGAAACTCCCGTCCCGGAAGAAGTAAGCTCCGCCATAACGATAAGGAAACCCCAGCATGAAAAATACGACCAAGCTTCTTAACTCCTACATCGCTTCCCTTCTGGTCTGGAACGTGAAGCTGCACAACATTCACTGGAATGTGACCGGTCACCTCTTTAAGCCAGTTCACGAATACACCGAAGCTCTTTACGACCGCGCCTTCGATGCCTACGATGATGTGGCTGAAATCCTCAAGATGCGCGATGAAAGCCCGGTGGCCACGCTCAAGGACTCCCTTGCTCAGTCCGTCATCAAGGAAGGGACCTTCAAGACGGTCTGCTGCAGCGAAGCCGTGGCGATGATTGAAGCCGATATGAAGACGATGCAGAAGCTCGCTGCAGAAATCCGCGATGCAGCTGCTGAAAATGACGACTTCCAGGTTCAGGCTCAGTTTGAAGAATTCCTGAGCGGCTTTGCCAAGGATCTGTGGTTCATCCGCGCGATGCGCACCGACGCTGATGCCGCTTCCTGCGACACCAAGCCCGCTGCCAAGCGCGCCTGCCGCAAAGCGAAGTAATCAGAGAGTTTCTCCTCCTTGAGAACGAATCCCCGTTGGGTGTGGTGCCCGGCGGGGATTTTGCGTTTGACGAACCGGGTAATTGCCTCCGAATTCCCCTGCGAGGTAAAGCTTTTCGAGGTTGTTGCTGCCGGCAATGGTTCGTCGGTTAGTTCCATGTAACGGGCAACTGCCGGACGGAAACGGTCCTTCGGACATGAGCGGGCTGCAGAGGTCGCACGAACTGCAGGGATGGCGGATTTCCGTTCTCAGAGAACGATCCCCGGGTAGAGCGTTTTCAGCGTCTCTTCCAGCACCGGCTGCACCATAATCGGCAGGTGCTTGTCCTCGGCCTGATGGTTTTTGAGAACCTTTTCGACGGTTTCCTTCCAGGCAGGAGGATATTCGCTTTCAGTCCAGTTGCCGCGGCCGCGCCCAAAGTGCGCGACGGCCAGATACAAAAGTACCGACTGTAGCATGAAGTCTTCAAGCGCCGCGTGACTCCAGGCGGCGGTCACGCCGTTTTGCTCCTTTTTGCGGCTGTACATATGAACGGCTCCGACGGCACCCGCGGCGCCGAGAATGGCGCCGATCAGTGCGCCCGTGCCGAGCGTGAGCCCCCCGGTCATGAGATCTGCGGAGAGGCCGCCCGCGGCCCCCGCGCCGATGGCACCCGCAAGCCCCGCCTTTGCTTCTTTACCGGCCGAAGCCTGATGCCAGGAGGCTTTGAGTCTCCCGAAAAGCTCTTTGGGTTCGACCTGACCGGTGAGGCCGTTTACAGCCAAAAGTTCTCGCGCGAGGGTATTAAAGTCGTCTTCTGCGCGGTGCACGAGTTCGGTCTGCGCTTTTTTGGCGGGGTCTCCCGTCATATCGGCGTTTTTAAAAAGCCCCACGGATTTGCCGAAAAGTCGCACGCGGTCCAGAAGCGAAATGTCCTCGACCTGCGCTTCATCGCTCACGCGGGCATTGATGAAGGCGCTCACGGCTTCCGCACTTTGGTAAAAGGCCTTTTTGCGGTGCTCGCGCCAGGCGGCCTTAAGTTCCGCGTAGGGCTTTTCATACACGGGAGGAAGTGCTTTGCCGATACTTTCAAAAAGGGCAAACTCCTGCACCCAGCAGCGGGCAAAGGCGTCCATGGCAAGAACATCTTTGACGATATCGCAGCCTTTTAACGCATCCTTCCAGCGCTGCACTTCAAGCCTTTCTTCGCGAGAGGGCTTTGGTTCGCCCATCTGGTTTAAAAGCACGATGACGGGCTTGCCGATCCACTTCAGAATCTTCATTTCCGCGGCGACGTAGGGAGCGGCCTCGGGCAGCTGTGCGGCGTTGACGAGGTAGAGAACGACGTCGGTGATGTCTCTGACGTGTAAAAGTGCCTTTTGGTTGAGCCATTGCGACTTGTTGGCAACACGGTCCCAGACTTCACCCAAAAACCAGCCCAGGGGGTTGCTGCGCGCCTCAAGGCGCTTGGCAAGATTCACGGAATTACCGAACCCCGGTGTATCCCAGAGAATGAGCCGTGCGCCGGAAGGAACGTCAATTAAGGGGTAGCGGTCTGCGGTCACCGTCACGTGCGCGCGGTCGGCAATCTCGCCGATATCGCGGTTTAAGAGGGTGCGCGCCAGCGTCGTCTTGCCGATGTTGGTGTGGCTCACGATGCTGAGGTTGATCGTGGCGTCATGAATCTCAGTGGTCATGGCTTTATGCCTTGGATGTAATCAGCGCCCGGCCGGCGGCCTGGGTGCGAAGCTTCTGAACGATGCCGGCAGCGGTATCGGCCTCTGTGAGCGTATAGGCGCGCACCTGATGCGCTTCGCAGAAGGTCTGCCAGGCTTTTTCACGCTCCCGGACGCGTTCCGGATAGCGCGCAAACGTGAGCGAAAATTCGGCGGCATCAATGATGACCACAAAGGCGGTTTTATCCTCAGGGCACTGGGCTTTGAGAATCTCAAGGCCCTGTCCGTGCACGTCGTCTTCGGGGGTGTGTGCGGCATCAAGCCACACAAGCACAATCGTTTTGCGCCCGTCAGCGGCGTCAGCCGCCGTTTCGGGAATCAGGAGCGCTTCGTTATCAAAGTCCACGGGCACAAGGACAATGCCTTTTTTATCCGGCCAGGCGGCTTCAAAGGCTTTGAGTGCCGTACCCTGCCGGTCAATCAGGGGTTGCGGCGCAAGAATCACGGTGCGACCGAGCGCCGCATCCTGCCGGCACTGACTTAAGACCGTTTCATAGTAGGTGTCGTTGAGCGTGACCGGTACCGCGGCGCGGAATTTTTTAATGCGGTGCCGTGCAAGAAACGCCAAGAAAAGGCGCGGAATGACGATCACGACCGCCGTGATCACCATGAGGCGGATGAGCCACGGAGCGGCTGTTGCGGGTTCCTTAAGGTAAGCAAGGCGGTCTGAGCGCATGGCTTCGACCATGTCAACGTCGGGGATCGCGGGAAGGCCCCCGACGGCCGGAATAAGTCCGAAGGTGTGATCAAGAAAGGCTTTGACGGCAGCGGGGTTATCTGCGAGCCACGTGCTTTCCCAGCCCGCCCAGTAGGCCGTGCCGAAGCCTCTTACCAAAAGGCTTACGGTAAGGCCGAGCGCAAAAAAGAGCGCCGCGGCGTGCAGAAGTTCCGAGACCGTGTAACGCACCAGGGGCGCCGTGACGGAGAGCCACATCTTGAGAAACGCTCCTTTCCAGCCGCGGTGAAGCCCGGCAAAGGAAAAGCCGGAAGCAAGACGCACAAGCGTTGTGCGCAACGGGAGGTTTACCTGCCCGTCAATCTTGCGTCCTAAAAGTCCCACGACCCCCAAAAGCAACAGGACGTAAATCAGAAGGTTCCAGACAATCACCGTCCAGTACGGGGGCGAGAGGAGATTGACGATGCGCGCGGGACTGGCGATTCGGTCAAACAGGGCGCCGGCGAAAAAGGCGGCGATGACGAAAAGTACGCCAAGCGTTCTCGCTAAAAGCGCGCGCGTTGCCACGTTGGTTTTAAGGCCCTTGTCTTTGGCGGACGCAAGCACCCGCCGGGCGCGCTCTGCTAAAAGCTCTGCGGCGGTGGCTTTTTCTCCGAGCGCGTGCGCGGCCTTCAGGCCCGCTTCGGCAAAGTCAGCGGAGGAAAAGCCCTTGACGCCCTCCCGGGCGGCGCTTTCTTCAAGCGAGCGCACGAGAAGCACGCACTTGGCGTCTTCAATCGGCATTTTTGCCGTCGGAATTTTCTTTTTCTCTGCCATTGCCGGGCCGCCGGGGTTGATCTCGATGCAAAGCATTGTACAAAGGCGGCGGGCAAAGGGGCTCTCAGAAACACCCTTTGTGCGGTAACAGAGTGTGCGTTTTACGGGGTTGTCTGCGCGGCTTTGACGATCGCAAGGAGCTTTTCGGCTGCCGCCTTGGGATCGGGTTGCCCGCAGACGGCGGACACGACCGCAATGCCGTCCGTGCCCGAGGCGACGATGTCGGCTGCATTAAAGGCCTTGATGCCGCCGATTGCCACCGTCGGCAGCCCTGCCGCACGGGTGATCGCCTGAAGTCCATCCAACCCGCAGGCGGGTTCGGCATCCGTCTTGGTGGGGGTCGCAAAGACCGGGCCCACGCCGAAGTAGTCGATGGGCGTCGTGTCGGCGGCCGTCAGTTCCGCAAGGGTGGTGACGGAAAGCCCCAGAATGCGGTCACCTCCGATAATCGCGCGTGCGTCTTCGGGCGCGAGATCCCTTTGGCCCACGTGAAGACCGTCGGCATTTACAGCAAGGCAGACGTCTGCATCGTCGTCCACAATCAGGGGGACGTGATACGGAGCAAGCACTGTTTTCAGCGCCCTGCCGCACTCAACGAGCTGCCGCTTTTTCCAGCCCGGGGCCCGTAACTGTACGACGGTGGCGCCGCCCGCGCACGCGGCGCGCGCCGTTTCAATCATGCCGTCTTCCCCGCCGCAGAGCACGGGGTCGAGCACAAGGTAAAGCGAAAGATCGATGGGGTGTGTGGAAGGCATAGGGGCGGCGATTTAAAAAAGGGCGTGCCGGAAAAGCATGCCCTTTGCGAACGATTAATAGAAGTCCTTGGCCTGCAGAAGCTGCAGTGCGTCGATGTAGGCGGTCCTAAAGCTTCCCGGGCCCGAGGAGACGCCCGCGGCCTGCTCTGCGGCGCGTTTGGCTAAAGCACAGGCAGCGGCCGCGGCCTCAAGGGGGTGCTCGGTTTTGGCGATAAAGGCAGCGACAAGCGCCGAGAGCGAGCAGCCCGTGCCCACCACAAGCGTTGCCTGACGGTTGCCGCCCGTGACGTAAAGCGTGGTGCGGCCGTCGGTGATGTAGTCGGTTTCGCCGGTGACGCAGACGATGCACGCGCGCGCTGCGGCCAGATTTTGGGCGGCCGAAAGCGCCGCGTCGCTGGAATCCGTGGAGTCCACACCCTTGCCGCCCTTACCGGCGCCCGCCAAGGCCATGATTTCAGAGGCGTTGCCGCGGATTACCGTGGGTTTGAGTTCCAAAAGGCCGTTAATCATGCGGTCGCGCCATGGGATAAGGCCGGCGGCCACGGGGTCTAAAACCCAGGGAACGCCCGCGCGGTTGGCGGCGTCAACGGCCAAGTGCATCACTTCAGCCTGCTCAAGCGTTAAGGTGCCGACGTTCACAAGGAGCGCTGAGGCAATACGCACGAAGGAACTCACTTCTTCCTTGGCAATGATCATCGCGGGAGATGCGCCCGCGCTAAGAAGGACGTTGGCGGTAATTTCCTGCACGACCTGATTGGTGAGACAGTGCACCAGGGGCACTGTCTGACGCAGGTGAAAAAGGTGCGCAGCCGTTGTTTCCGGATCAAGGCGCTTGGGAGGAAGGGGGTTTGTGGACACAGTGTGGTCTCCGGAGAGAATCGTTTAAATAAAGGCCCGTACGAGCATGTAGGTTGCCAGGCACAAAAGCAGGCACGCAAAAATCCGCTTTAAGGGCTTGGTGTCAATACTGTGGGCGGTTTTGGCACCTAAAGGGGCGGTGAGAACGCTCATGGCGGCAACAGAAAGAAGTGCCGGCCAGTGAATGTAGCCCAGCATGTGCTCGGTTCCGGCAAGTTCAGGATTGCCCCAGCCCGCCCAGATGTAGGAAAGGGTTCCTGCAAACGCGATGGGGAAACCGAGCGCAGCAGAGGTCCCCACGGCTTTATGCATCGGGACGTTGCACCAGACCATAAAGGGTACGGAAATAAAGCCCCCGCCGGCGCCGACCAGAGACGATACGGCGCCGATCCCGGTGCCCGCGCCGAAAAGCCCCGGCGCAGCCGGAAGCTGTCGGGTGGGCTTGGGTTTGGCGTTAAGAAACATTTTGAGTGCTGAAAAGCCCACAAACGCCGCAAAGACAATCGAAATCCAGAAGGTGGGCAAAAGGCTCGAAATCTTGGCGCCTAACGCCGCGCCCACCAAAATCCCGGGCGCAAGCCACAGAACCACCTTCCAGAGCACCGCGCCGCGGCTGTTGTGCGCTCTCACTGAAGAAAGCGACGTAAAAAGAATCGTGGAAAGGGAGGTGGCAATCGCGGCGTGCACGACGACTGTGTCAGGCACGCCCGCCATCGACAAAATAAGCGTCAGAAAGGGGGTGAGGACCATGCCCCCGCCGATTCCGAGCAGGCCCGCGAGGTACCCCGTGCAGGCCCCGAGCACCAAAAGGGCGGCAATGAGTTCAAGCGACATTGCGGGCGTTTTTAACGAGGTGATCCATGATGTAGCGCCAGTGATGTTCCTCAACGGGCGTTATGGAGAGGCGGTTGCCGCGGGAAAGCACGAGCATGCCCTCAAGTTCCGGGGTGGCTCTCAAGACGGAGAGCGGAATCGGGTCGATACGCGTGACGGCTTTCACGTCCAGCGCGAGCCACCGCGGCTTTTCGTGCGTGCTTTTGGCATCAAAGTATTCGCTGGCGGGATCAAACTGCAGGCTGTCGGGGTAGGTTTCCGAGGCAATTTCGGCAATGCCTGCGATACCGGGTTCGGCACAGCTTGAGTGGTAGAAAAGCACGCCGTCCCCCACCGTCATTTTGTCGCGCATGAAGTTGCGGGCCTGGTAGTTGCGGATGCCCCACCAGGAGACTTTGTGCTCGGGCAGGCCGCAGACATACTCAAAACTGCATTCCCCCGGTTCGCTTTTCATCAGCCAGTACATGACGCTTAACCCATGTCGGAATTTGAAAAAAAGAAAAACCCCGCACAGTGTTTCGGGCTACGTTGCCTAGACCGAAAGTCCAGGTGGCCGCGGTCGGAGCGGAAATCGGACCAGGCAACGCGTGCCCGGTGCACTATCGGCTCTCTGACTTAAGCGGCCTTGCACACAGTGCATAGGTTAGGAACATTGGAGCCCTTGTTGAAACACCCGCAGGGTAAGGCCATTATAGGCAAATGCGGCTTATCCCAACGTGATGCCGTTCGAAAAAAGAGCGGGGGAGAGCGGAGGGAGAAACGCGAATCGTGGCAAAAAAGGACCTGATCGGAAGGGCTTAGGCGTGCGGCACTGGAGAGTGACGGCTCCGAGTCCCGACTGTGGTTTCTCAGGGGAAAAGTGCTGTTTGGGCGGAGAATGCCGGGCGTGGAAAGGAAAACACCCGCACAGAAGACAAAACCTTCTCGCGGGTGTTCTTTGGGACAGCCTTCAGAAGGCTGTCAGACTTTTTTCAGAGCGGCTTCGCAGCGCGAGCGCAGTCCGAGCATTCGTTCGGCACAGGCTGCGTCCTCGGGATTTTCGCCGAGGCGTCCGGAAATCGAATCAAAGGCGATTTCCAGAGCCGCCGTCACGGCAAGGCGCTCAGCCGTGAGCGTCGTGTCGGCGGTGTGCAGCCGCTGAGCTCTGGAATTGATCAGATCAGCGGCCGCCTGCAGTGTTGCGCTGTCATCTTCGGACACATTGAAGAGGTAGTCGCGGCCGAGAATTTTTAGCGTCATGCGGGGCATGGATCAACTCCCGAAATTGGGTTTAGGCGCGGGGCAGTTCGGATTCAAGACCGGCAACGAGTTTGCTGATGCGGTCTTCGACAGCGCTGCCGTCGGCTTTGAGCTGCGCGATCTCGGCGTCCTTGCGCGCGAGTTCCTCGCGCAGTGTTTCAAGTTCCTTCTTGGCGTCCGCGTAGGCCGTAAGAAGCTGAAGAACGGAGTTTTCCAACTGATCAAGTTGTTCTTTCATGACTGATTTTTTCCTGCTGGTAAAAAGTTCCCTTGGAAAAAGCGCCGGCTTTTTCCGTCGGGCGTAATGGTATCAAAGCGTAATGCCGAGGACATCAGCCATGCTGAAAAGTCCCGTGCGTTTTTCTGTAACAAAGCGTGCTGCCTCCAGAGCTCCTGCGGCGTAACCCGCGCGGGAACCTGAGCGGTGCGTGATTTCAATGCGCTCACCGGGCCCGGCAAAGATTACGGTGTGGTCTCCCACAACGTCGCCGCCCCTGAGCGCGGCAAACCCGATCGTTCCGGTTTTGCGCTCGCCCGTGTGGCCTTCGCGCGACAAAACCGCAACGTCCTCAAACTTAACGCCGCGCGCTTTGGCGGCAACGCGCCCCATTTCAAGCGCGGTGCCTGAAGGGGCATCGACTTTTTTGGCGTGATGCATCTCAACGATTTCGCAGTCGTAGTCGGCAAGGACACGGGCGGCTTCGGCAACAAGCTTAAAGACGGCGTTCACACCCTTACTCATGTTCGGGGCAAAGACAACGGCAATCTCTTCGCCTGCAGCGCCGATTGCGGCTTTTTCCTCGGGGCTGAAACCCGTGGTTCCGATCACAATGGGTTTTTTAAGTTTCCGGCAAAGCGCAAGGTAGGCCATCGTGCCCGCCGGACGCGTGAAGTCAATCACCACGTCACTCACGGAAAACGCTTTTTCGGCGTCATCGGTGTAGGTGAGCTTTGTGCCGGGAACGGGCTGCCCCAGAGAAGCGCTTTCAGAAGGGACAAGCGCCGCGGCAACCGTGATGTCAGAAGCGGCCGCTGCCGCCTCAAGGATCATTTTCCCCATGCGGCCGTCAGCACCCGTGACGGTAATGGAAATCGGTGTCATAGTTTTTGTGTTGTTTCCTTAGGGGGCCGGATTAAAGTCGGTTTCACGACCGAGGATCATTTCGTCGGCCTGCCTTTCGGTGGGAAGCGCCTTGTGTTCGGCCTTTGTCATGCGGCCCGCGTCATCAAAATAAATCGTGACGCGGTGCACCTGAATGTCGCCGCGGCGGGGGTTCAAATAGTAGGTGTAGTCCCAGCGGTCTTTATGCAGAGGGCTTTGAATCAAAGGCTCTCCGAGGAGAAACTGCACCTGCGCCTGGGACATGCCGGGCTCAAGCTGCTCAATCATTTCGCTCGTGATGAGGTTACCCTGGTGCACGTCGGGCCGGTAAACGTAGCTGTTGAAGTTACAGCCGGCGGTAAATGCGGCAGCGGCAGCCGTGAGGACAACAAGGGTTGTGCGCAGAGACATTCGGTTTAATTCCGGGAGGTCAGGATTAGTCAAAAAGAGTGTGTCGGCGAGACACGGCAACATTGTATGATAGCGGGTATCAGGAGCGGGTACGTGATTATTTGTATTCTCCGGAGAAAGTGTTCCCCGTTTTTCCGGTGTGTGTGATTTTTGTTCAGATCCCCGCGCAGTCTGGAGAGATTAAGAGCTATGGCAATGACTTACGGTATCAGAGAGCCGGAAGAAGAACTGAAAACAGCGGGACTGAAGGCAACGGCTCCCCGCATGAAGATTCTGGAAATCTTTCAGAGAGCGCAGCAAAACCCCGAAGAGCGGCATTTGAGTGCGGAAGACGTCTATAAGCAGCTTCTCAAGGAAAACCTGGATGTGGGCCTTGCGACCGTCTACCGCGTCTTAACGCAGTTTGAGGCGGCGGGCATTCTCGTGCGTCACCATTTCGGCTCAGACCGGGCGACTTATGAGATGGATGACGGCGATCATCACGATCACATTGTCTGCACGCGTTGCGGCCGTGTGGAAGAGTTTGTGGACCGCGAGATCGAGCGGCGTCAGAGACAGGTTGCCGAGAAGATGGGTTTTACGATGGAAAGCCATTCGCTCTCGATGTACGGGATTTGTGCCGAATGTAAGGCAAAGGAAGAAGAGAAGGCTAAGAAGAAGGCGGGGTTGTGACAGCGGGCCTGTAACTGTTTAAGGATGTTGTAAGATGCTAGGAATGGTAATTAATTTAGACCGGTCGCAAGATCGGTGGAGCCGAATGCAGCAACAGATCCAGGCAATCGGTTTAAGCGTTGAACGAGTGTCCGCTGTTGATGCTCAAGCCATGGCTCCGGAAGAAATTGCATCCCATGTACCTTCGGTTGATGATCCTTCAAAGGTGGTTTATCCCCGAGAGTTGAAACCCGGAGAAGTGGCTTGTTTCTTAAGTCACAGAAAGTGTTGGCAGAGGTTGGTTGATTCCGGTGAGCGTTGGGGATTGATTTTTGAAGATGACGTAACGATATCTCCGAAGTTCCTGGCTTTTGCCGCTAGCGAAAATTGGATACCGGAAGAAGCTCAGTTGTTGCACTTTGGTCTTTGCCATGAGAGTGAAATGGTAGACGCAACCTCCCAATGTGAGCGACTGATAGAGGGAAGAAAATACGAATTAATCAGGCAGATTAAACCGTTTTTATCGAGATCTTGCGCTTATCTTATATCCTCGCCAGCGGCAGCTAAGGCATTGGATCTTTCAAAAACAATAGTCGCTCCGGTTGACGATTTTCTGTTTAGCCCTTTGAGTCCGTTTACTAACGGAGTTTTCGCATATCGGGTAATTCCAGCCTTGGTTACAACCGATGAAGTAACTATCGTATCTACAATAGGAAACAGGGTTAGTGAGCTTTCGCGATCCCCTTGGTGGATTCGTCATCACCCCTATCGCACTTATGTGAAGGCCAAGGTTTGGCTAAATCGACTGACAGCCCACAGAGAGATCATCAGAGCAGTTGATTAATGAAAAGGGTTGTCGCACGCGGCGGCAACCCTTTGCTGATTCTAGCCGGCGCAATCTGGGCTTACGGCCACAGTGTGGAAACCAGCGTCCACATAGATTGTGTCGCCCGTGATACCGCTTGCGAGATCAGAGAGCAGGAACGCTGCGGTGTTACCCACTTCATCAATCGTCACGGTGCGGTGCAGGGGCGAGGTCTTTTCCATGTAGTCAAGGATCTTGGAGAAGTCCTTGATGCCGGAAGCGGCCAGGGTCTTGATGGGGCCCGAGGAGATGGCGTTGGCGCGGATCCCCTGAGGTCCCAGCGACCCCGCAAGATAACGCGTTGCGGCTTCAAGGGCAGCCTTGCAAAGCCCCATCGTGTTGTAGTTGGGAACGGTGCGTTCACTTCCGAGATACGTAAGCGTCAGAATAGAAGCCTGACGGCCCTGCATGAGCGGCAAAAGGGCCTTCGCAAGTGCCGGCCACGAGTAGGCGGAGATGTCCATCGCGGTGTGAAAGCCCGAGCGGGAAAGGCCGTCCAAAAAGTCTCCGGCAATCGCTTCACGCGGCGCAAAGCCGATCGAGTGCACAAAGCCGTCGAGACCGCCCCAGGCGCTTCTGAGGCTCTCAGCCACTGCCTGAATCTGCTCATCGTTACTCACATCCATCTCGAGCACGAGGTCACTGCCGAATTCGGCGGCAAAACCGGCAACGCGGTCCTTAAAGCGCTCGCCCACATAACTGAAGGCAAGTTCCGCACCTTCACGGTGACAGGCTTTGGCAATACCGTAGGCAATCGAACGGTTGGAGAGGACGCCTGTGATCAGAAGGCGCTTACCGGATAAGAAACCCATAGCAGTTTTCCTTTTTCTAAAAAGTCGGCGGTTCCGGCATTATCGGCGGATCACGAGGCATTGGCCAACGCGAAGCCGGGAACTTGCCAGAGAATTGATGTTTTTGATGCGGGCAATGCTTGTGCCGTAGCGGCGGGCAATCGAAGAGAGCGTGTCACCCCGGCGCACGGAATACGTTACCTTCCCCTTGCGGCTGCACGCCGCCCGCGAGAGGGCCGAGCGCGGGCGCTTGGCTTTGGGGCTCACCACAATGATGAGGCGCTGCCCGATGCGAAGCTGTGAGGTGCGCAGGCGGTTTGCGGTACGAAGCGACTTCTGCGTCACGCCGAACCGCGCGGCAATCTCGTAGAGCGTGTCGCCTCTGCGGACACGGTAGACGATGCGGCGCACTTCAGGTTCCGAGAGTTTGAGGCTCGCGTTTAATTCGTCTTCAGAAATGGCTGGGGCATCCTGGCCTCCGGCGTCCACCAACAGTGCTGAGCCCGCCAAAATCCGGCGCCCCCGGGGAATACGGTTGATGCGCCGCAAGTCGTCCTCTGTCATGCCGGTTTTGTTCGCGACGTCCAAAAGCGTTTCACCTGCCTGCGTGTGATAAAGCGCCCAGGAAGAAAGCGGTTTTCCGGTATCGACCCAGCTTACGAGGTTATCCATAAAGACCGCCACGCGGTCAATGGGCAGCAGAATGTAGGAGTTGTGGCTTGCCACAATCACCGGAAGGTTAAACCCCGGGTTTAAGAGCTTAAAGTCCTCGGGCTCCATTTCCGCCAGACGCGCCGCGGTATCAAGGTCAATGTCGCGGCTTTTGGTGATGCGCACAAAGTAAGGCGAATTTTCGATGTCAGGCAGCGTCACGCCGTACTGCTCGGGGTGCTCGATGATCTCACGCACCGCCATGAGTTTGGGCACATACCAGGCGGTTTCCCGGGGCATGCGAAGGTGCACGTAGTCCGTTTTCTTCCCGCGGGCTTTGGCGCGGCGGATGGCCCGAGAGACACTGCCTTCGCCCCAGTTGTAGGCAGCCAGTGCAAGCTGCCAGTCACCGAAAAGCGTGTGCAGGCGGTTTAAGTAGTCCAAGGCGGCCCGGGTGCTTTCCAGTACGTCGCGCCGCTCATCCTTCCAGAGGTTTTGCTGCAGGGAATAGATGCTTCCCGTGGTAGGCATGAACTGCCACAGGCCCGAGGCCTTGGCGTAGGAAAGGGCTTCGGGCTGGAAAGCGCTTTCAACGAAGGGCAGGAGCGCGAGTTCCGTGGGCATCCCCCTGAGTTCGACTTCTTCAACGATGTGGTAGAGGTATTTGCCGGCGCGCTCCGTGACGCGGCGGATGTATTCCGGATCGCGGGCGTAGAGTTTTAAGGCCTGCTTGGCGCGCCGGGTGTTCATGGCCGGCATCTGAAAGCCGCGGCGGATGCGGTCCCAGATATCCGCGGGCGGGGCAACCTCCCGCTCGGTGGCGGGAAGGTCTTCCGCGGCCCGCGTGTCTTCCGTTGCATTGATCACGGTACCTTCAAAACTGAGCTCGTCCTGAGCTGCAGCGGACAGGCTGACAATGCCCGCTGCAAGGCAGAAAATCAGACGAAACAAGGACTGCATACAAAGAAACCGGGTGTCATGCACGAAAAAAGATGCGTGCATTCTACCGTGCGTTTGACGTATGAAAACTTAAAAGCCCCTGAATTTACAAGGCATGAGCCGCGGTTTTTGTGTATCGCGTGTGGCTGAACCCGAGGGCGTCTCGTTTACAATGTTGTCAGCCTCGTCACGGGCAGGCGCCCGTGATCTTCTTAATTCAGTTTTCTTCAGGATTTCTCCGCATGGCCCAGTATGTCATGACTATGAATCGGGTGAGCAAGATCGTTCCCCCGAAGCGTCAGATTCTTAAGGATATTTCTCTCTCGTTTTTCCCGGGCGCCAAGATCGGCGTTCTAGGCTTAAACGGCGCCGGAAAATCAACCCTGCTCAAAATCATGGCAGGGGTCGATAAGGATATCGACGGGGAAATCACGTGGCTTTCCGGCTTAAAGATCGGGTATCTCCCGCAGGAGCCGCAGCTTGATCCCGAAGCGACTGTGAGAGCCTGCGTCGAAGAGGGCATGGGCGAAGTGATGTCCGCGCAAAAGCGCCTTGAAGAAGTCTATGCGGCTTACGCCGAGCCCGATGCGGACTTTGACGCGCTTGCGGCCGAACAGGCCAAACTTGAAGCCATTATTTCGGCGGCGGGAACGGACGCGTCGACCCAGATGGAAATTGCCGCGGACGCCCTGCGTCTGCCCCCGTGGGACGCGGTGATCAAGCACCTCTCGGGCGGCGAAAAGCGCCGTGTGGCATTGTGCCGATTGCTTTTGTCGCAGCCCGACATGCTGCTTCTTGACGAACCGACAAACCACCTCGATGCTGAAAGCGTGGAGTGGCTTGAGCAGTTCCTGCACCGCTTCCCCGGGACCGTCGTTGCCGTAACGCATGACCGCTATTTTCTTGATAACGCGGCCGAATGGATTCTTGAACTTGACCGCGGCGAGGGCATTCCCTGGAAGGGGAACTATTCCTCCTGGCTCGAGCAGAAGGAAAAGCGCCTGGAAATCGAAAAGCGCCAGCAGGAGTCGCGCTCCAAGGCGATTGCCCACGAACTCGAATGGGTCCGCCAGAACCCCAAGGGCCGGCAGGCGAAGGCCAAAGCCCGTCTTGCCCGCTTTGAAGAGCTGTCAAGCTACGAATATCAGAGCCGCAATGAAACGAATGAAATCTTTATTCCGGTCGCAGAGCGCCTCGGGAACAAAGTCATTGAGTTTCATCACGTCTCCAAAGGGTTCGGCGACCGGTTGCTAATTGACGACCTTTCCTTCACGGTGCCCCCGGGCGCCATTGTGGGTGTGATTGGTCCCAACGGCGCCGGTAAGTCGACGCTCTTTAAGATGATCGACGGCAAGGAAAAACCGGACTCTGGTGAAATCGTGCTCGGCGACACCGTGCAGTTGGCGGCCGTTGCGCAGCTTCGCGATTCGCTCCCGAACGATAAGACCGTGTTTGACGCGATCGCCGACGGCCAGGACATCCTTCAGGTCGGAAAGTTTTCGATGCCCGCGCGCGCCTATCTCGGACGCTTTAACTTTAAGGGCGGCGACCAGCAAAAGCTCGTGGGTGTGCTCTCGGGCGGTGAACGAGGGCGCCTACACCTTGCCGCAACGCTTTTAAAGGGTGGAAACGTTCTCCTCCTTGACGAACCCTCAAACGACCTGGACGTTGAAACGCTGCGTGCTCTCGAAGAAGCGCTTCTTGAATTCGCGGGCTGCGCGATGGTGACCTCTCATGACCGCTGGTTCCTTGACCGTATTGCCACGCACATTCTTGCCTTTGAGGGCGACAGTAAGGTGGTGTTCTTTAACGGCAACTACAACGAGTACGAAGCCGACAAGCGTAAGCGTTTGGGCGAAGAAGCCGCGCGTCCGCACCGCCTGCGCTTTAAGCCCCTGAAGCATTAACCTTTCATCGAAACGGTGCAGATTGAGCTTTCTGCACCGGTTGAGTTTTCCCGCGGACAGAGAGTGCATCTGACTGTCCGCTTCCTTTTTTAGTTTTCCGTCAGCGACTATGTCCAACCAGTTTGTCCACCTGCGGTTTCACTCTGAATATTCGATCACCGACGGCATTGTCAGGCTTGATCCGATTTTGGAAACCGCGGCCGAACGCGGCCAGGTGGCGCTCGGGATCACGGACAACATGAATGTCTTCGGGGGGCTGCGCTTTTACACGCACGCGATCGCCGACGGCATAAAGCCCATTGTCGGGTGCGATCTCTGGATCACGAACAGCATTGCCGGCAAACGCAACGAACCCTACAGGCTCACGGTTTACTGCCAGAACCACACGGGCTACCTGTCGCTCTGCCTCTTGCTCTCCAAGGCCTGGATGGAAAACCAGTATTTGGGACGCGGGGAACTGAAACTCGAGTGGCTCACGCCCGAAAACTGTAAGGGCCTCATCTGCCTTTCGGGCGGCCCCTTAGGAATCATCGAGCGGCTTCTCATGGGGAAGACGCCTGAGGAGGCGGACGCCGTCACGGAGCAGTTAAAGAAGGCTTTCCCCGGGCGGCTTTACTTGGAAGTGCAGCGAGCGGGCCGCAAAGGCGACGATGCGCTCGTTGCGAAGATGGCAGGCCACTCGGTCGCGCAGAAGCTGCCGCTTGTAGCCACTCATCCGGTTCAGTTTCTGAAAAAAGAGGACTTCACCGCGCACGAAGTGCGTGTGTGTATTGCGCAGGGCTACGTTTTGGCAGACCCCAAACGGCCGCGGGAGTACACCCCGCAACAGTATTTCAAGACCGAAGAGGAGATGCGGGAACTCTTTTCCGACATCCCTCAGGCCCTTGAAAACACCGTGGTGATTGCGCAGCGCTGTAACTTGGACGGTGTGCTGCAGAAACCCCAGCTCCCCGTCTTTCCGACGCCTGACGGCATGAGTCTTGATGACTACATGGTCAAGCTCTCCAAGGAAGGGTTGGAAAAGCGCCTTGCGTTTCTCTATCCGGACGAGAAGATCCGTGACGCCAAACGCCCTGAATACATGGAGCGTCTGGATTACGAACTTAAGACCATCATCACGATGAAGTTCCCCGGGTACTTCCTCATCGTGCAGGACTTCATCAACTGGTCCAAACGTAACGGTGTGCCGGTGGGGCCGGGCCGTGGTTCGGGCGCAGGATCGCTTGTCGCGTATTGCCTCGGTATTACGGACCTCGATCCCCTGCATTACGGGCTGCTGTTCGAACGCTTCCTGAATCCGGAGCGCGTCTCGATGCCTGACTTTGACGTGGACTTCTGTCAGCATAACCGTGACCGCACGATTGAGTACGTGAAGCGCGTCTACGGGGCGGACGCCGTAAGCCAGATCGTCACTTTCGGCGCTATGGGCGCCAAGGCTGTTGTGCGTGACGTAGGCCGCGTTTTGAACATGGGTTATAACGAGGTGGACCGCCTCGCCAAACTCATTCCGCAAAAGCCGGGGCTTGATGTGACGCTTGAGAAAGCCGCGGAGATGGAACCGGACTTTGCGGCGCTTGCAGCGCAGCCCGAGTACAAGGAGCTCATGAGTTACGCCAAGGAACTCGAAGGCATCACGCGCAACCTCGGCATGCATGCGGGGGGCGTCCTGATCGCTCCCGGAAAACTCACGGACTTCTGTCCGCTTTATAACGCAGACGGCCGTCCTGAAAACACGGTGAGTCAGTACGACAAAAAAGACGTCGAAAACGTGGGCCTCGTGAAGTTCGACTTCCTGGGACTTACGACGCTGACGATTCTCGGAAAAGCCGTTGAGTACATTGACAGGCTCCATCCGGGGGAACACTTTGAACTTGAGCGTATTCCGGTTGACGATAAGGAAACCCTGAAACTTTTTCAGACCGGCAACACCGGCGCCGTCTTTCAGTTTGAATCCGACGGCATGCGTGAGCAGCTGCGGCAGGCAAAACCGGACTGCCTTGAAGATCTCGTTGCTCTGAATGCTCTTTACCGTCCGGGCCCGATGGATCAGATACCGCACTTTATTGACCGTAAGTTCGGGCGCGAGAAGGTGGAGTATCTGGATCAGCGCATGGAGCCTATTCTGCGCGAAACCTACGGCATCATGGTGTATCAGGAACAGGTGATGCTGGTCGCGCGTGCGATCGGCGGCTACTCCCTGGGCGGCGCTGACCTTCTGCGCCGTGCCATGGGTAAGAAAAACGTGGAGGAAATGAAGCGGCAGCGCGCGGTCTTCATTAAGGGCGCCGCAGAGCGTAATGTGAGCGAAGAGACCGCGACCGAAATCTTTAACCTCATGGAAAAGTTCGCAGGGTACGGCTTTAATAAGTCGCACGCGGCAGCCTATTCGTATGTCGCATGGCAGACGGCTTATTTGAAGGTCCACCATACGGCGTGCTTTTTCGCGGGGAACTTGTGCCTTGTGATGGATCAGGGCGACAAGATGCGAACGCTGATTGATGACGCCCGTAACTGTGGCGTGACTTTTTTGCCGCCGGACGTGAACGTGAGCGACTGGTTCTTTACGGTCCCTGACGCCAAAACCATCCGTATCGGCCTCGGAGCAATTAAGGGGCTGGGGCAAAACATCGTTGAAGACATCATTAACGAACGGAAGATGAACGGGCTTTACTTGGACATCTTTGACCTTGCGGCGCGCGTGCCCACTGTGAACCGTAAGATCCTGGAGCAGCTTGTGCGTGCGGGCGCATTTGACTCCATCTCCACGGACCGCGGGCTTTACTTCGAGAATGTGAGCCAGGCACTACAGGCCGCGCAGACCGTCGCTGCCTCTGTCGGACAGGGGAGTCTCTTTGCTGATGAAAACGGGGAAGCCGAACGCATTGTGAGCTGGAAAAAGGCGATTCCCTGGGGTGAACGCAAAAAGCTCTTACAGGAAATTGAAGCGTTTGGTTTCTGTCTCACCGGTGACCTTTTTGCCCAGTACAAAAAGGAAACGGAACATTTTGCGACGCCCTATAAAAAGCTCGCAGACAGCCGGCAGAACTTTACGATCGCGGGGCTTGTAACCGACATGCGCGTGCTGATGGGGCAGCGCGGCAAGATCGGGATTCTCACGATCAGTAACGGCAAAGAAAGCCAGGACGTCTTTATTTACGCTGAGGCCCTTGACCGTTACAAGAAGCTTTTAAAGACCGATGAAGTGCTCGTCTTTACGGGGCGTTGCCGTGCAAGGCGTGATGAAAACGGCGTTACCGGGAAACTTTCCTTTACCGCGAGCGAAGTGCAGACGATGGAAGAGATGCGGGCGCGCAAGGGGGCGGTGCTTAACATCACGCTTTCGGCTACCAAGGACCTTAAGGATGTTGCGAAGGTCCTTTCTACAGATAAGACCGGAAGCGAAGAGGGCGTGGCTTGCCGCATTGATGTGCTCACCCAGGGGTATTCCGGTGAAATCCGGCCCGAGTTTTACGTGAGACCGACAGACGATCTTGTGCAGATGCTTAAAGCCCAGGACGGCGTGATCGGCGCGGGATATCAGTACTGATCTACCGGAAGTAGCGGATGCGGTTAGTGAGCATCCGCAGGTGCTTCACCAAATTTCGGCATTTGGCCTTTAAAACAGTTGAAGTACAGATGTTGGTTATCCGGCGAAGTTTTCTTTTTGAGGCATCACTTAAAAACGGATGATCGGCAAGGCTCAGACAGCTTTTTTGGATGGCTGTGATCGGTTCAGAACTCGTGCTTGCACCAGACGCCAGCAACGCTAATGTCTCCTGCTGTGCGTAGGAAACATAGTTGTTGATGATGCCGCGCTGAATAGTTTCTGAAAATTGAACGAGATCTGCCATCAGCAGTGAATACCCTTCCAAATCGTGGGCTTTGGCTTTGGCGGCATTGGAGAGGGACGAACACCGCTTCCTGTAGAAATAAAGGTTTTCAGGAATAGCGATACCCTTCAGTAGATGAGGCATTGCCCGGATCAGAAAATCCTGATCTTCAATAGCCTTGAGTTGAGTATTAAACCGGCAGCTGGAAATTTTTCCCCAACGGAAAAAACGGTTACTCAGAAAGAGAGATGTGTTGGCTGTTTTCGGAATTGGGTGAGACTGGTTGTCAAGGCAAAAGAACTGTGCGGCGATGTCATCAGCAGCTAGAGGGCGATTGTCGCCGGCGAGTTTTCGCTGAACAGGGCCAAATTTGGTAAACGGTGTGAAGGCGCAGACCGCATAGTCCAAGCTACGCTCACTGAGCGCCCGGACAAAGATTTTCAGGTAGTCGGTACTGACATAGTCATCGGCATCGACAAAGCCAAGGAATTCAGTGGACGGGATATTTTCGGAAACCCAGTCGAGTCCCGCGTTTCTGGCCGATGATACGCCGCCGTTTGGTTTTTCAATCAGAATAAACCGAGGGTCTTCTGTAGCGATTCTTTTGACGATATCGGCTGTTGAATCTGCAGATCCATCATCCACGATGATTGCGACAAAGTTGCTGTAAGTCTGCTTCCTCAGCGAGTCAAGACACTCGGAAAGGTAGCGTGCAGCGTTATAGGCGGGAATGATGACGGCCGCTGTCGGGCTAAATTGGTGACGGAGCATGAACGATTAAAGAGAATCAGAGACTTTGGTCCGGATGCCGGCGGCTGTAAAGTTTGACGTACTTAGTCATTGTGTAGAAATAGTGATACACAGAAAGCGTCCAGCCGATTTTTCCGTCCAAAAAGCCCAGGTTAAAGAAGTACACCTTAAGAAAGGCCCACAGAGGTTTGATGATGATGCCGTTCACAAAACCGCAGTGTTTTCCCTGGGACTCATATTTCTCTGCAGAAAGCGTTGTGTATTTCTCAAACTTTCGGAAATAGGCCTCCCAGTTTCTGTACGGGAAATGAATGAGGTGTCCGGATAGCTTTTCCTGAGGAAAGGGTGAGCAGATGGTCGGATGGACTTGCCCTTCGACCCGGGCGCCTTCTCTCGGTAAAAGCCGCATAACCCAGTCCGGGCGCAGAATGCCGTGAGCTTTTCTGCCGGAGTTGTAATGGTTTTCCCGTTGAATCCAAAAAGCTTTTTGGGGATTTTGTTCGAGAGTTTTTGCAAGGTTCTGCGCAAGCAGAGGGCTCACCCTTTCATCAGCGTCAATCAGGAAAACCCACTCACAGCTTGCCTTGGAAATCGCGAAGGTCTGCTGCTCCCCCCAGTTGCCTGCGAGGGCCCGGGTAAAAACTTTGGCTCCGAAGGCCTTGGCTTTGGCAACAGTCCCGTCGGTACTCTCATCGTCAACCACGATGATTTCTTTGGCAAAACTGCAGCTGCCCAAACATGCATCAATATTGTGTTCTTCGTTTTTAGTCAGAAGAACGACGGAGACATTCAGTTTTTCCGATGACATGTCAACACCAAGCGGAGGAAGTTAGTTAGTGCGCAAGTATCTGCCGCATGGCATTGATAACGTCCTGCGGGGCGGGCCACTTACCTTGCTTACCAAGCACTACGGCCTGGGGGTTCCAGGGACCGGTGCGGGAGGGATCGGTGACGCCGACAAGCGTAATTTGTTTGACTCCGAGGGCTGCAGCAATGTGGCTGACACCGGAATCGTTGGCAATCACTAGCTGAGCGTGTTTGACGAGTGCAGCAAAATTTCCGAGAGAGGTCGGTTCCAAAATTGTGGCATCCGGACAGGCCTTTCTTGCGGCCTCTTCTTCCCTGAGTGACGGAAAGATAATCGGTTCGACACCCATCTCTTTCAGAGGTGCAACAAGATCATTAAAGTGAGGCCACTGTTTGACTTTGCCGTCCTGCAGACCGCGAGCAACAGGGGCGAGTATAGCGTAGCAGCGCTCCGGAATGTGGAACTTCTCCATAAGGTTTCTGGCGGCTGCTTCATGACGCTTTAAAAGCATCAGGCCGAGGCTTTTCGGCGCTTTATCCCAAGCGGGTTTTCCGCCCCATGCCTTGATCGCTTCGTGCGCAACATAGAAGAAGCGCTCTACCTCATGCATCTTCGGAGGTTCTGGGATTTTTGTGTCAAGAAGAAAACTGCGGCAGTCGGTTTTGAGGCCCGCAGTTTGGATTGGAGCGAACTTAAAGAGGAGTGCTGAGCCGAAAGAATTTGGAAAAAGCAGACCGCGGGTGGCTTGAGCATTATCTGCTAAATAACGAATGCGACTGATGTCTTCTGTGACGTGCCCTTCAATGGGGTCAAAGCGCCAGCCCATCCCTGACATCAAATCTTCTGCCCAGCGTTTCCCAACCAGTGCCGGCGTAAAACCGCTTGCTTCCAATAGTCTCAGGGCTGGCAGACACATACAGCAGTCTCCAACGTGATTGGGAATTCGGCAAAGGACAGTAGACATGATAAAGTTTTTTATGGAAGGAAGATCTGGAAACCATTGGTCTGATTATAAGAGCCTGACGGGTGGGTTCAGAGCATGCAATGTACAATGCGACCGACATTATCACTTTGGGCGAGCGAAATGCCTTTGAACGCTTCCGCTGAGGCAAAAGCAACCGCTGAGCAAACCATATCGGTGCTCCAAGGCGGACATTATTCCTGGCAGAAAGGATGGCTTAAACGCATCCCGGGGATCTATGCAAGGTTGCTTAATTACCTGGTTCCCTATACCAAGACAGTCATTGCAGCCATGTTTTTTATGGTGATAACAGCACTGACGTCTTCGATGATTGCTGTTTTAATGGGAAAGCTGACAGACCAGGGTTTTTATGCCAAGGACGTCAATGCTCTTTGGTGGGCGCCGGCAGCTTTGATTGCAGTGGCTCTTTTGCAGGGAGGCTCGACTTTTGGAAGCTCCTATCTTCTGCAAAAAGTCTCTCAGCAGGTGCTGCTCAAGATCCGCTGTGAAATGTTTGAGCGGGAGATTCGTTGGCCGGCAGCTAACTATCAAAAGTACACCTCAGGTATTGTGATGTCTAAGTACATCAACGAAGCAAGCACGGCTTTAGGGGGGGCGGCACAGCTCCTGACGACAATTGTCAGAGATTCGTTGCAACTGGTAGCGCTGTTGGGTTTACTGATATGGCATGACTGGAAGTTAACTTTGGTGACGCTTGTGGTGGCACCGCTGATTGCAGTCATTCTCCGGTGGGTTAATAAAAAGACCAAGAAATATGGTCTGCAGACACAAACGGCGCTGGGGAATATGATGAACACGGTGCTTGAAGCTTATCAAGGGCAGCGAATCATCAAAATTTACGATGCTTACGAAAAGGAGCAGACGCGGTTTCGCGGTGTTAATGAACTCTTGTATAAATTGTCCATGCGTATGCAGGCAGTGACTGCAGCAGGAACGCCACTAACCCAGTTTGTCACAATGGCTGGTGTTTCCATCGTTGTCATCGTGGCACTGTTGCAGGCGCAGGCAGGACATTTAACACTCGGCGATTTCATTACTTTTTTGTCTGCACTACTTTTATTAATGAATCCCGTTAAGAAGCTTTCTGCACTCAATGGCTCTGTGGCAAGAATATCAGCCGCAGCAGAAAGCCTGTTCACAACGATGGATGAGGTGACAGAAAAAGATCCCGGTAATACGAAATTGCCGCGTCTGTTAGGCGGGGTGCGGTTTGAACATGTAGGCTATCGATATGCCGGAGCGGGACGACAGGCCCTATCGGATATCTCTTTCGAGGTTAAACCCGGAGAGACGATCGCTTTTGTAGGTGCATCCGGGGCGGGAAAAACCACACTGATTAATCTTATTCCGCGATTTTGGCAACCGACGGAAGGCGAAATTTATTTTGACGGTATTCCGCAAAGCACTGTTACTTTAAAGAGTTTGAGACAGCAAATAGCGTTGGTCAGTCAGGATGTTGTGCTCTTTGATGACACGATTGCGGCAAACATTGCCTATGGCATGGAAAACGTGTCAGAAGAGGACATAAGAAAAGCTGCGGATGCCGCGTATCTCACGCCTTTTATCCGAGAACTTCCCGAAGGCTTAAACAGCCCGGTTGGGCCTGCGGGCCAAAAACTTTCAGGTGGACAGAAGCAGAGAATTTCCATTGCCAGAGCTTTATTGAAGAATGCTCCAATTCTTCTGCTGGATGAAGCCACAAGTGCGCTGGACACTGAAAGTGAGAAATATATCCAGCTTTCGTTGGACCGTTTGATGAAGGGTAGAACGACTTTTGTCGTCGCGCATCGTCTGTCAACTATTATGGGTGCAGACAAAATTGTCGTTATTAAAGAGGGCAGAATCTGCGAGATGGGGCGGCATGAAGAACTTCTCGCAAAGAAGGGGGCTTACGCTCACCTCTACAACATTCAGTTTATGCAAAAACCCACAGAAGACAAGATTCAGTCAGCCTGATGTCCGGTAGGACAGTTTATTTTGATCGGATTTGAAAAAATGAGTATTAAGTCAGACAGATGGATTCGCAAGATGGCGGCTCAGGGCATGATTGAGCCTTTTGAACCTAATCAGGTGCGTTATGTCGACAACCGAAAGATTGTCAGCTACGGGACATCTTCTTACGGCTATGACATCCGTTGTGCCAACGAGTTCAAGGTCTTTACCAACATCAATTCGACCATCGTTGATCCGAAGGATTTCGATCCGGCCTCATTTGTGGATGTTGTAAGTGATGTCTGCATCATTCCGCCCAATTCCTTTGCTTTGGCTCGTACCGTTGAATACTTCCGCATTCCCCGCAATGTGCTGACAATTTGTTTGGGTAAGTCCACATATGCCCGCTGCGGCATCATCGTGAACGTGACGCCGTTTGAACCGGAATGGGAAGGGTACGTAACTTTGGAGTTTTCAAACACTACGCCTTTGCCGGCTAAGATCTACGCGAATGAAGGCTGTGCACAGGTCCTTTTCTTTGAAGGGGATGAGGAGTGTGAAACGAGTTACCGTGACAGAGGTGGGAAGTATCAGGGGCAGGTAGGTGTTACTCTCCCAAGGACATAAAAAATACGGTTGTCCTCCTTGATTTTATGCTGGAAATTGCTGATAATACGCCCCTTCCCGGTTTGGCACGTGGGCGCATGCCCGTCGTAAGACCGCTCCGTCAGCAGACGGCTTGATATATAGCGGCAGGCGCGCAAGGCAGCCAGGGCGACCGACTAATTAATCGGAATTTTTATCAAATGAAACCCAATATTCACCCCGAGTACCGTGAGGTTGCCTTCGTTGACCTCTCGATCAACAAGACCTTCATCATTTCGAGCTCTGTTCAGACGAAAGAGACCATCGAAATCGACGGCAAGACCTATCCGCTCTTCAAGCTCGATACCTCTTCTGAAAGCCATCCGTTCTACACCGGTGCTCAGACCCGTATCGTTGAAGCCGGCCGTGTTGAAAAGTTCCGCGCCAAGTTTGCCGCGAAGAACCAGGAACTCAACGCCGCTGCTGCCAAGGCAAAGGCCAAGTAATTTCGGGCTCTTTGAGGTTTGCATCTGACGGATGCAAATCCTCGGAAAAAGGGGCAGAAGGACGCAAAATCATAATTTTTGAGTCCGACTGCCCTTTTTTCATGATGTTCTGCACCTTATCATTGCCCTGTGCTGTTCCGGCCCTGCTTTTCCCCGATTATTGGAAAGTTCATGCTTGACCTTCGTCCGATTCCCGCCAACGTCAGCTCAACGGCTGCTGCCAAGCTGCCGCGTTTTCTGTTGCTGGCGATTCTGATTCTCTTCATTGTTCCGGGGCTCTTTGACCGAGCTGTCTGGACCGTGAGAGAAGGGGCCGCTTTCGGACAGTTTTGGGAGATGGCGCACGGTGACTTCGTCTCCTGGCTTTTCCCTATGGCTTCCGGTCTTGTGATCACGGATCACGGCCCGCTTTCCATTTGGGCGGGGGCTATCCTGATGCGGCTGCTGGGGAATGAATTTACCCCCGTGGTGGCAGCGAGAATTACGGCCTGCCTGTGGTTTGCCATCACAACCGCTTCGATTTGGTACGGAACCTGGTATCTGGCGCGTCGTAAAGAAGCACAGCCCTTGGGTACAATCTTTGCAGACCAAGCGACTTACCGGGATTACGGACGCATGGTCGCTGATGCCGCCACACTCTTTTTCATTGCTTTGTTCGGGCTCGTGATCCGGTTGCGAGAGCCGACATACGATTCAGCAGAACTCGCGTTCTGCTCTCTGGCTTTCTTCTCCTGCGCCTGGGCACTTACAAGGCCCTATTTTGGGGCGGCATTGGCAGGTGTCGCCTGTGCCGGTCTGATGCTTACGGCAAGTCTCATCTTGGGGATTGCGGCGCTTTTAGCCTGCCTTTTCAGTTTTCTGATGCTCCCTACGCGGGGAAAGACCGATAAGAAACTGATCATCACGCTGGCGGTCACTGTTCTTTTGTTTTCGCTTTGGCCGCTGGCTGCCTGGGTGACTTCGTCGGAAGTGATCAGCGACTACTTCCTTCTTTGGGCCCAGAAGCAGGTGGAATATTTCGGTTTTCTCAGTTTTGAGGAACTGGACTGGTTTGTCCGTCATGTGCTGTGGTACCTGTGCCCAGTGTGGCCGTTTGCCATTCTCGGCTTCGTGAAGTGGCGAAAGCACAAGACGGCGCCCTTCATGGCCTTACCGGCTGTTTTTCTCTCGGTGTGGTTTGTGGGCTTTTTGGTGTCGGGAAGCCTCAGCGCTGAAGATCTCTTAAACCTCATCATTGCCCCGCTTTGCACGGTGGCGGCCTTTGGGCTTATCTCCGCCAAACGCTCTTTTCAGAGCATGCTCGACGGCTTTGCTCTTACGATCACGACGCTCGGACTGCTCGGTGTATGGGCTTACTGGTTTGCCTGGCTGATGGGCTTTCCGCCCAAGATGGCTAAGTCCATCATTAATCTTGCGCCGACCGCGCAGGCATCGGAAGCCGGATTCCTCGGAATTCTTTTGGCTTTAACCGCAACGGTTGCCTGGTGCTGGGTCGGATACAAGCGTCTGCAGCGCCGTTCGCCCGTTCTTTGGAACGGTCCTTGGCTTTCGGCCGTCGGTATGGTGGTGCTCTGGATTGTTGTCGTGAACCTTTTCACGCAGGCCGTAAACGAAAACCGCAGCTATGAACCGGTGGGGCAGGCCGTGCGAGCTCAGCTTGATAAGCTGGGATTTCAGCCCGATGACTGCTTAAAAACGGTCGGAGCTTCTCAGGGTGTGGCGTCCCTTATTTCCTATTACGGACACATGCCTGTAACCGCCGGAAAATCGATGGTCTGCCGCTTTGAGCTGCTGCGTTTTGACGTGGATGACAAGAAGTATCAGTCGCTTCTGAAAGACCGTGCCAAAGACATCATCAAGCGGCCGCGGACGGACGAACGCTTCATTGTGCGGCGCTTTTATCCCGGATCCTTTTTCTTCATTGAATCGGGAAATCCTCAGCGGCTCTGAGGCGGGTTAACGGCAGTTGGCAAAGAGGTCGAGGCGGTTGGTGCAGACCGCATCAACGCCGAGAGTAAAGAGCGCGTCAGCCGTGTCCGGTGAATCTACCGTGTAGCACATAACCCCGAGCCCCATAGTATGCGCTTCTTCCACAAAGTCAGGAGTAACGGACTGCCAGTCAGGATGCACGGTCTTAACGGCAAGTTTCATGCAGACCTCTTTCCAGTCAGTTGGGATTCCCTCAAGAAGAAGGCCTCTCGGAATTTCCGGCGCCTCAACGGCAGCCGCTGCCAAGGCGTTTCTTGAAAACGAAGAAAGCAGGGGAAGGCTTTTTCCTGCAAAGAGTTTCCTCACAATCCGCACGGTTTCCTGAGCTGTTGCCTGGGCTGCGCTTTCGCTCGCGGGCTTAATTTCAATGTTCATGAAAAGCCCGTTGGCTTCGCATGTTTCAATCGCTTCTTCCAGGGTCGGAATCCGTTCTCCGGCCCATTTTTGTGCGGTCAGAGATCCGGCGTCAAGCGTTTTGATTTCTTTGAGCGTGAGACTTGCAACGGGGGATGAGGACTTAACGACACGCCCGAGAACCGGGTCGTGGGAGAGGACGGCAGCGCCGTCCGCGGTGAGCATGACATCGGTTTCGATGCCTTGAAAGCAGAAGTGCCGGGCTTCCCGGAATCCGGCCAGCGTGTTTTCGGGAGCCAGTGTTCCGCCGCCGCGGTGCGCTATAAACCGCGGATAAGGCCAATGAGAATTTGGGGCCGCGGCGGTAACACTGGACATGGAACTAACCTCCCTTACGCATCATGTCGAAGAACTCGTTGTTGCTCTTCGTGCTGCGGATTTTATCGAGAAGGAATTCCATTGCTTCAATTTCATCCATGTCGTAAAGAAGTTTTCTGAGAACCCAAACTTTCTGAAGAACGTCGGGCTTGAGGAGCAGCTCTTCACGGCGCGTACCGGAGCGGTTCACATTGATGGCCGGGTACACGCGCTTTTCGGCGAGACGGCGTTCCAGATGGATTTCCATGTTGCCGGTGCCTTTGAATTCTTCGTAGATGACATCATCCATACGCGAGCCCGTGTCGATCAGGGCCGTTGCAAGGATCGTGAGCGAGCCGCCTTCTTCAATGTTGCGGGCAGCACCGAAGAAGCGCTTCGGACGCTGCAGGGCATTAGCGTCAACGCCGCCCGTAAGGACCTTGCCGGAACTCGGGATCACGGTGTTGTAGGCACGCGCAAGACGCGTAATGGAGTCCAGAAGAATGATGACGTCCTTCTTGCTTTCGGCAAGGCGCTTGGCTTTTTCAATGACCATCTCGGCCACCTGGACGTGACGCGTGGCGGGTTCATCAAAGGTCGAAGCCACAACTTCGCCTTTGACGGAGCGCTGCATTTCCGTCACTTCTTCCGGACGTTCGTCGATCAGAAGAACGATCAGAACGCAGTCGGGGTGGTTTGCGGTAATGGCGTGCGCGATGTGCTGCATCAGAACCGTCTTACCGGACTTGGGGCTTGCAACGATGAGGCCGCGCTGACCCTTACCGATCGGGGCAATGATGTCGATCAGACGCCCCGTGAGGTTTTCCTCACCGCGCATGTTGCGTTCAAGCTGCAGCGGGACGTTGGGGAAAAGCGGCGTCAGGTTTTCAAAAAGCATCCTGTGCTTGACGGCTTCCGGAGCCTGACCGTTGACGGTGTCAACCTTCACGAGCGCAAAGTAGCGTTCGTTATCCTTAGGCGTACGCACTTCGCCTTCAATGGAGTCGCCCGTGTGCAGATTAAAGCGGCGGATCTGGGAGGGCGAAATGTAGATGTCGTCCGTGGAGGCGAGATAGCTCGTATCGGGACTTCTCAGAAAACCGAAGCCGTCGGGAAGGACTTCAAGGGTACCGTCGCCGAAAATCTGTTCGCCGGCTTTGGCGCGTTTTTTGAGAATCGCAAACATGAGTTCCTGTTTGCGCATGCGCTGGGCATTGTCGATCTCAAGCTCCATCGCCATGTCAAGCAGCTGGCTGATGTGCAGAGTTTTGAGCTCTGAAAGATGCATTTTTGATGATAGGGAAGAGTGAATCCGCTGTATCCGGATTCAGAAGCCGTCAGGCGGCCTCTGAGTGAGGAAGCGGATTTTTAACGCAGGGAACTTCCCGGAAGGCGGGAAGAAACGGCGCCGCATCGCACGGCGCCGTGACATTTTATCAGCAGTACTGCTCGATAAAGGCGGTGAGCTGGGCACGGCCCAGGGCACCGGTGTGCTGGCCGATGATTTCGCCGTTCTTGTAAACGAGGATGGTCGGGATGCCGCGGATGCCGTTTTCGGTGGCAACCTGGTTGCTTTCATCAACGTTGTACTTGGCAACGACAACCTTGCCGGCGTAGGTGTCGGCGGCTTCCTCAAGAAGCGGGCCGAGCATACGGCAGGGGGCGCACCACGGAGCCCAGAAGTCAACAAACACGGGCTTGTCGGCAACCTGCTTGACTTCGGCGTCGAAGTTGGAGTCGTTTACGACACGGATGTTTTCGCTCATTTTTGATGTCCTGTAAAAAAGATGGAATTTGGGGAGATGTTTCTGCGCCCTGATTGCGCATTTCCGCAGAAAGCCATGAATGCTGCGGCTCTTCGGTAGGTATGGGAATAAGCAGGGACAGACAGAACCTCTCGAATCAAGGGACTCACGGAACTGCTCTAAAGCATGCGGGCCCGATGCGTTAAATGTGAGATGCACTATACAAAAAAACTGCGGCTCAGACAAGATTGATAGCCTATAGCAGCGGTAGACACAGTGAGGCTGAAGTAGGGATAAAGGCCTATTGGAGAAGAGGGAAGACTCAGGGCAAAATTAGAGTTTGGCCGTGCATGGATATTTCCTTCACGAATCCCGATGTGCTGCAGGCGGGAATAACTGCAGGGCAGGCGACAAAGATGATTGTTCCTTTCTCATACTGTGCAGGAGATTTCTTGCAATGAAAAACAAACTTTTTGCTGTGGCCGCTGCGTTGACTGCGGCCGTAACGTCTTTTGCTGCTCAGGCGGCCGAAGAACTGCGTGTCGGGACGCATCCGACGTTTGCGCCGTTTGAATTCATGGATACGCACACCCGTGAGTATGTCGGGTTTGACATGGACCTCATCCGTGAAATCGGCAAGCGCGCGGGCTACGACGTCAAAATCGTCAACATGGGCTTTGACGGTCTGATCCCGGCGCTTTTTTCCGGCACGATTGATATCGCGGCATCCGGCATCACCATCACGGAAGAGCGCAAGAAGAAGGTTGACTTCTGTGATCCTTACTATCAGGCAGGTCAGGGCCTTTTGGTCCGCACGGAATCGTCCGGTACCTACAAGGACTTAAAGAGCCTCGAAGGTAAGGTTGTTGCCGTTCAGATCGGCACGACCGGCGCGGATCTTGCCAAAACCATTAAGGGCGCTGAAATCAAGGCCTTTAATACGGGCGCCGAAGCCTTCATGGATCTGAAGATGAGGGGCAGTGAAGCCGTCATCACGGACCGTCCGGTGATCGGCTACTTCATGGTGAAGAACCCGAAGGCCGCCAAGGGACTGACGCTTCAGAAGACGCGCCTTGATGCCGAGTACTTCGGCTTTGCCGTAAAAAAGGGCAATAAAGCCGTGGCAACGAAAGTCAATGATGCGTTGCGCTCGATGAAGTCGGACGGCACGTATCAGAAGCTCTACCAAAAGTGGTTTGGGGGACAGTAATTATTTAGAAAAAAGAGTCGCATTCGTTGGTGGAAGATTTTTTCTAAATTTTAGTAAATCCGGCAAATGCGATTCACGCAGAGATTTGCCATGTTCCTTAGAGTTGAATCGGGGCTGTGTTATATAAAATGGAGTTTATTATGATTTAATCCATAATATTTGTGATTGTTGAAGAGGTTTTATTGGATTTGATTTTGATGGTTTTTATATAAAAACGAAGTGGTTATGCTTGTTCCTAGAGTTGCAGTTGTGTTGCCTGTGTACAATGTGGCGCTGTATTTGGCAGAGTGTTTGGATGCCTTTTCTAGGCAACTTTATGAAAATTTTGTGGTTTATGCTATCAACGATGGATCGACAGATGATAGTGCCGATGTTTTGAGTAAGTATGAAAAAAAATATAGTTGGTTGAAGGTTTATTCTCAAAAGAATAAAGGTGCGGCTAGTGCGAGAAATTGTGCTTTGCAATTTATTGAGGAAGAGCATACATTTGATTATATTGTTTTTTCTGATTCTGATGATTTGGTATCTCCGGGGTATATAAGTGATTATGTTTCGTATGCTCAAAAGTATAGTGCTGATTGTGTGATTTGTGGTTATAAAAGTTTTACAAGGAATGGTGATGTAATTGATTGGAATATAAATGAATACGCGGATGAGGTAATGAATTCTAGTGCTTTGGTGAATTTGTTCTTTCATTTGGGCAAATATAAAAAACCAAGACCGTACTCATCAAATTTTTTGAGCAACAGAATGTATCGGGCTGAAGTGATTAAAGGGGTGCGTTTTAAGGAATCATTGAAAACCGGTGAAGATCTTGAATATGCGGCCCGTTTGCTCTCTAGGTTGCGTGTAGGTGTGGCTTTCTCAAAACTTAATTATCAATACAGATTGAGAGCTTCCTCTTTGAGTAACTCAGGGTGCGTGAAAGTTGAAGATTTGGAACTGTTTTCTGGAATGCTCTCTTCGCGTGATTATATTAAAGAGGCATATGTAGGAATAGAAAAGTTTTTCTTTGATGCATGGTGGAGACTTGTTAAGGAAGCAGTGAGGACTGATAATAAGTATTATTTTTTAAAGTGTGAAGAGTACTTCCCGTTGCTCAAGCAAATTAGTTGCGCCGGAGTTCCTTATCTTCGTTTTAAGAAGAGGTTGTGTATGTTTCGCTTGGGAATGAAATTCCTGAGCTGTTATTTTTATTTGCTTAATAGGGGGGGGCAGAAAGTTTGCAAGGAAGACTATTACCCATAATGTTATATTAATTTGTTACTGTTGATGATAAAAGAATAAATATGTAGTGTTTTCCTTGTTCTCTAGATTTTTTGAAGGTGGGGGTAGAAGTGGACTTTCCTGTTGATTTGGTTTACTTATAGTGCGATGGATCTTCACCCTCTTTCATAGCAGAAGATGCAGAGGATGAGACAGGTGCAGCCGGAGTTTTCTGAGGAAAACTTGAGGGCTATGAGATATGTAGATCACCAAGAGTTGAGGTATTCGCTTAGATCTGTTGAGGCTTACGCACCGTGGGTCAACCATATCTATGTCATCACTGATGAGCAAAAACCCAGTTGGATGAAGTCGCATCCTAAAATAACGATTATTGATCACTCTGAGATTGTGCCTTCAATATATCGTCCTCTATTTTCTTCTATTGCTATAGAAATGTTTCTGGCTACTATTCCAGGTCTTTCAGAACATTTTCTATTGTAATGATGATATGTTTTTTAATAGAGATGTCAAAAAAAGAGTTTTTTTGATGAGGCTGGGCGTCCCATTGTTTGGTTGAGTCCTGCCCAGCAGATGTCCTTATCACTTGCTCTTAAACTTTTATCTCCAGGACAATAGTGGACATAGCATACTACTTTAATTAGAGCATGGTTTTATTTTTGCAATAAAAACTCTTCATCTATTCCGTTTTATACCTCGGCTCATTCGGTTGATGCTTATACGAGGTCCATGTATTTGGCTATGCTGAAAAATATCCTGATCTTATAAAACTAAATGTTTCCCCATTTCGGACTGGGGGTGAAATTTCGCGGTTGTTGTTTTCTTATGAAATGATACGAGAGTTTGATTGTAAATTTAAACTAAGAGGGAGAGAGGTTTAAAGATTGGTTAATGCAAAAGTTAACTCGAACTCCTGAAATTGCAGTTGTATATGAGAAGACTCAGTTGCTATGGAGTAGCCTGCAATGCTTTAATCCACTAACATTTTGTTTTAATAATATTTCTGATAATGAAGCTGCGTTGGCTAGAAACTTGTTGAGTGAGCTATATCCGGTTCCGGGGCCTTGGGAAATCACAGCTGAGCAAAGACAAAGAAATGTGCTATGACCCAATGGAGTTTTGAAAAGCTATCAGTTTTCCCTTATCATGCCAGCTCAGGCGGGTCCCCTCGCATGAAAGCTCTGTGAACCTGGTCAGGTCGGGAACGAAGCAGCCACAGCGGAAGTCTTTCAGTGCCGAGGATAAGGCTCGCCGTTTTTGTATCTTCAAAAAACTGCCGATCGGCTCCTCCGTGCCTTAAACTCTCCGCTGCAACCGATGCTCGGCGTAAAGCCAGCCGGGTATTGCTGAGGTCACCTTTTCAGGATCGTTTTCATGAGCTACCAGGTACTTGCCCGCAAATGGCGTCCGCATGACTTTGACAGTATGGTCGGTCAGGATGCCGTTGTTGCGGCACTTAAGCATGCACTGGACGAAAACCGTCTGCATCATGCCTACCTTTTTACCGGCACGCGCGGCGTGGGTAAGACAACGCTCTCCCGTATTCTTGCGAAGTGCCTTAACTGCACGGGAGAAGACGGCAAAGGGGGCGTGACATCGCACCCCTGCGGCAAGTGCGAAGCCTGTCGGGCGATTGACGAAGGGCGTTTCGTTGACTACATCGAAATCGACGCGGCCTCCAACCGCTCCGTTGAAGAGATGACCGCGCTTTTGGAGCGCGCGATGTACGCTCCCACGCAGGGCCGCTACAAGGTCTACATGATCGACGAAGTGCATATGCTCACAACACATGCCTTTAACGCCATGTTAAAGACCCTGGAAGAGCCGCCTGAGTATGTGAAGTTCATTCTCGCCACAACTGATCCTCAGAAAGTGCCGATGACGGTGCTTTCCCGCTGCCTGCAATTTAACTTGCGCAATATGTCGCCGCAGGCCGTGGCCGATCACATGGATAATATTCTCAAGCAAGAGGGAATCGAAGCCGAACGATCAGCCCTTTTGTTGCTCGGTAAATGCGCGCGCGGTTCCATGCGCGATGGGTTGAGCCTTCTGGACCAGGCAATTGCTTATGCAGCGGGCCCCGTGACACTTAAATCCGTGCGTGAAATGCTAGGTGTCATCGGGGACGAGGCCCTTGTTGACCTCATGATGCATGTGGCTTCCGGCAACACGCAGGCGGCGCTTGCTGAAGCCGAAAAGTTGGGTTCCGAAGGGCTCTCCTACACGGAGGCCGTGCGGGCGATGGCGGGGCTTTTGCACCGCGTGGCTTTGGTACAGCGTGTGCCGGAACTTCTGGACGATGAAGACACGACGTCTGCCGGCATCAGGGCTCTGGCAAAAGCCATGACCCCGGAAGAAGTGCAGCTCGATTACCAGATTGCACTGCAGGCACGCAACGATATGCCGCTCGCGCCGGACGAATATGCCGGCTTTACGATGGCCATTCTCCGGATGATGGCGTTTAGGCCGGCGGGAACGCGCCTCGGCCTTAAGGTACCGGAAAAGAAGGAAACGGCAACGACTCCTGCGGCAACCGCTGCTGCAGCTGCGGCGCCGGTTCAGCCGGCAGAACCTAAACCGCAGGTTGCTCCTGAAATCGCCGAACCACCGGCGGTGCATGAACCCGACATTGTCGAACCCAACATTTCGGATATGCCGCCGCCCTGGGAGGACGACGGGGGAGAGCACGGCGCCGGTTAAGTCACTGCACACCAAAAGCCCTGAGGTGATACCGCTTCCGCAGGAAGTCCACCCTTCGGCGCTTTTGCTTAACTGGCGCGAACTGCTGTGCAGAACCAGTCTTAAGGGACTGGCAAAAGAAGTGGCCGCTTCAAGCGCCGTGGATGAATTGGATGACCATCATGTGCTCCTGGCGGTTGCCTCACAGACGTTGGTCAACGAAGCCATTCAGCAGGAAATCCGTGAGGCCCTCGAGAAAGCGCTCGGACACCCCTTTGCCGTGCATTTTGCGCCGCGGGAAAGATCTCAGGATGAGCCAAGCGTCTCACTTTTAGTGGAAACGGAACGGCGAAAGGCGCGTCTTGCGATGATCACGGCCTTCAAAAGTGATCCTTTTGTGCAAAAATGCGTGCAGCTACTACAGGCGAAAGTCATTGATGCCTCGGTGAGGGATATGACGGACGCTGAAATTAAGGAAACAGAGACTTATGCGTGGAAACATTCAGGGACTGCTGGCGCAGGCCCAGAAAATGCAAAAAAACGTTGAGCGCCTTCAGGCTGAGCTCGGCAACATTGAAGTGACCGGTGAAGCCGGTGCGGGCGCCGTGAAAATCACGATCACCTGCAAGCACGAAGCCCGGCGCGTTGAAATCGATCCGAAGCTTCTTTCGGGCGATCCTGATGACAAGGAAATGCTCGAAGACCTCGTGGCAGCTGCCATTAATGATGCAGCGCACAAGGCCGAGGCCCTTTCGCAGCAGAAGATGAAGGAAGCCACGGCGGGGTTGCCGCTGCCCCCCGGGTTCAAGCTCCCCTTCTGATTGCATTAAGAAACAAGAAAACCCGGTGCGGATGGCGCTTCTGTCAGCCATTTGGCGCCGGGATTTTTTATCATTCGCTTTTTCTGATTTATTCCTTTGAGATCATCGTCGTATGAGCAGCTGGGTTGATGTCCTGGTTTTGGCCTTTCTCTTTTTTATGAACGGCGTTTTCGCGATGAGCGAAATTGCGCTCGTCACGAGCCGCCGTGCGCGTCTGCAGGTGATGTCTGAGGACGGAGACAAGAGGGCCGATACAGCGTTGAAACTCCAGAGTGACCCGACCTGGGCGCTTTCCACCATTCAGGTGGGGATCACCTCCATCGGCATTCTCTCCGGCATTGTGGGCGAGTCGGCACTTGCAAAACCCCTTGCGGATTTTCTGATGGGCTTCGGCATTTCGCCGGAAACTTCAAAACTCATCGGCATCGTGACGGTGGTGGTGCTTGTCACTTACTTCTCCATTGTGTTCGGTGAACTGGTTCCCAAGCGCCTGGGACAGGTCAATCCCGAAACCGTTGCCTGCCGTGTCTCGGGTTCTTTGAAGCTCCTTTCCGTCGTGATGAGCCCCTTTGTGAAGCTTCTTTCCGTTTCCACCGAAGGCATGCTCAAGCTTTTCGGTCAGTCCGGGAAAGACCAGGCAAGCGTCACGGAAGAAGAAATTCACGCGATGATTGAAGAAGGCAGTGAATCCGGCGTCATCGACATGTCTGAGCGCGATATGGTGCGTAACGTCTTCCGTTTAGACGACCGTCAGGTGGGGTCGCTGATGACGCCGCGCGCGGACATTGAATGGATCGATCTTGAAGACAGCCAGGAAGAAAACGTCCGCAAGGTGCAGACTTCGATGAGTTCGCGCCTGATTGTCGCAAGCGGCAGCCTCGATGACATCAAGGGCTACTGTACGACGCGCTCCCTGCTGCAGCAGATGCTTGAGGGCGGCAAACCCGACTTCATGAGTAACCTCACGCCGGCCACTTATGTGCCGGAATCCCTTTCCGGGATGGAATTGCTGGAGCAGTTCAAAGTGACGGATACGCAACTTGCGCTCGTTGTGGACGAGTACGGCGGCGTGGTGGGGTTGGTTACGCCGCGCGACCTTCTGGAAGCGATTGCCGGTGAATTTAAGCCCGCAACGACGGATGACGCCTGGGCGGTGCCCCGCAACGACGGCTCGTGGTTTTTGGACGGCATCATTCCCGTCCCCGAATTAAAGGACTGCCTGCAGATTAAGGCGGTGCCCGAAGAAGAGCAGGGGCGTTACAACACATTGTCCGGCATGATGATGGTGCTTCTCGCGCGGCTTCCGAAGACCGGCGACGTTGTGCGCTGGGCCGGCTGGAAGTTTGAAGTTGCCGACATGGACGGGCGCCGTATTGACAAGGTGCTCGCAACGCCGATCCGCGCCGATATCAAGCCGACTGACGTTTCTGCCGTGCGTACCGGAACAACCGCTGTTGCCGCTCAGGCTGCTGTCGGTGAAGCCAAAGCTAAACCCGCCAACAAAACGGTCTGAGGATAGAGAATGCAGTGGATTGAAGCGCTTCAGGCGGCTTTTTTAGGAATTGTCGAGGGGCTCACGGAGTTTCTGCCGGTGAGTTCCACCGGGCACCTCATCATCGCGGGTGACCTCATCGGGTTTCACACGGGGCCCTCCGCGGACACCTTTTACATTGCAATTCAGGCGGGCGCCATTGTTGCCGTGTGCTGGCACTACCGGGAGAGGATTTTCGCGATTTTGAGAAACCTCTTTGTGCCCGGGAAAGAACAGCGGCTCGCCGTGAACACCGTGATCGCCTTTATTCCGGCGGCTTTCCTCGGGGTACTCCTTTCCTCAACGATTAAAGCCTACCTCTTTAACCCGGCGGCGGTGGCTGCGGCTCTTATCGTGGGCGGCATTCTGATTCTCTGGATTGAACGTGCTCATGAAAAAAGCGGCAAGGCGCCGCGCGTGGCTTCCATGGACGACATGACCTGGAAGGACGCGGTGAGCGTGGGACTGATGCAGTGTTTTGCCCTTATTCCCGGCACCAGCCGCTCGGGCGCAACGATTATCGGGGGACTTGTTTTGGGGCTCTCGCGCAAAGCGGCCACGGAATTCTCGTTTTTCCTTGCGATCCCGACGATTTTCGGCGCAACGGTCTACGACCTCTATAAAAGCCGTGAGGTGCTCTCTGTTGACGTGCTGCCGTCCGTTGCCATCGGCTTTGTGGTGAGCTTTTTCTCCGCCATCCTCGTGGTGCGGTGGCTGCTGCGCTTTGTGAGTACGAACGACTTCCGCGTGTTCGGCTGGTACCGCATTGTCTTCGGTATCGTGGTTCTTGCGCTTTGTGCCGCAGGCCTTGCGGACTTCTGAAGATAAACGCAGATAAACAAAAGCCCGGCGTCAAAACCGGGCTTTCGCGTTTTCAGCCGAAACGTTTCTTACGCTTCGCCTTTGGCGTGGCGATCCTTAAAGATCGCTTCCCAGCGCTCCACCTGCTTTAAGACCTGGTTGGGAGCCGTGCCGCCCACGTGGTTGCGTGCGGCAACAGACCCTTCAAGCGTGAGAACCTTATAGACGTCATCGGTGATTACGTCGCTGTAGCTTCTGAGATCGTCAAGCGAGAGTTCCGCAATGTCGCAGCCCGCTTCGGAGGCGTGACGCACGACGCGCCCCACGATGTCGTGCGCGGTACGGAACGGTACGCCGCGGCGGGTGAGGTAGTCGGCAAGGTCTGTGGCGGTGGGGTAACCGGCCGCCGCAGCCTTACGCATCTGTTCGCGGTTGGGGACGACGCCCGCCATCATTTCGATGAAGGCGCGCAGCGTGTCTTTGACGGTGTCAATTGCGTCAAAGACCGGTTCCTTGTCTTCCTGCAGATCTTTGTTGTAGGCAAGAGGCAGCCCCTTCATGAGCATGGCCATGGAGATGAGGTCGCCCACCACACGCGCGCACTTGCCGCGGGCGGTTTCGGGGACGTCCGGATTTTTCTTCTGCGGCATGATCGAAGACCCCGTCGTAAAGCGGTCGGGGAGCTTCACAAAGGAGAAGGGCTGGCTGATCCAGTAGACGAGCTCTTCGGACAGGCGCGAGATGTGCACCATGATGAGGCTCGCGGCCGAAGTAAATTCAATGCCGAAGTCGCGGTCGCTTACGGCGTCCAGCGAATTCTGCGCAACAGCTTCAAACCCGAGGAGCTTTGCACTGTACTCGCGGTCAATGGGGTAGGTGGTGCCGGCTAAAGCCGCAGCGCCTAAGGGCGAGCGGTTCACACGGTGACGGAGGTCAGACATACGCTCGCGGTCGCGTTCAAACATTTCGACGTAGGCAAGCATGTGGTGCCCGAACGTGACGGGCTGCGCCACCTGCATGTGCGTAAAGCCCGGCATGATCGTGTTGTATTCCTTGTGGGCCTGCGCAACGAGTACTTCCTGAAGGTGATCGAGCAACCGAATGATCTCATCGATTTCGCCCCTCAGATAGAGACGAATGTCGGTAGCCACCTGGTCGTTGCGGCTGCGGCCCGTGTGAAGGCGTTTGCCGGCGTCACCGATCAGGGCCGTAAGGCGCGCTTCAATGTTGAGATGCACGTCTTCGAGCTCAAGCTGCCAGAGAAACTTGCCGGTCTTGATTTCATCGGTGATCGTGGCCATGCCGCGGCGGATGTCGGCAAGATCCTGTTCGCTGATGACGCCGCACTTTGCGAGCATTGCCGCGTGCGCGAGCGACCCCTGAATGTCGGCCATCGCCATGCGCTTATCGAAACTCACCGACTGCGTGTATCGGAGCACGAACTCGGAAACGGGTTCAGAGAAGCGGCCTGACCAAGCTTCTTTCTTGGCGTGCAGGGGATCGGCGGAGTTGTTGTGCTCTTGAGTCATAGCGGAGAGTCCGGCAGTGTGCGGCCAATTGCCGCGGTAAGGGATTGTGCGGCCGGGGTAATCCGGTCAAAATCCGTGGAAAAACGCGCATTCTAGCAAAAAGCACCCGATCAAAACTAGGTGTAATTGCCTGATCAGCTGTGGAATTTTTTGCTTCTGACCGTATCACGGGAAGATTCTGCAGGTGCTTTTCCGCAGGGTCGCGGGCAGTAAGGTTTGCGCAATGACGGCTTGATACAATTCCTAAATTGTCTGCGTCCGGTGTACAGAAAGGCCCGGCGCAAAAAGAAAGAGCAAAGGAGAAAAGGTTCATGGCTGATCTGCAGCATTGCGTTATCGCCACGCGTGAAAGTCCGCTGGCGATGTGGCAGGCACTTCATATTCAGGACAGGCTCAGAAAGCACTATCCGAAGGCGCAGGTGGATATTCTCGGTATGACCACCCGCGGCGATCAGATCCTTGACAAGACCCTCTCCAAGGTGGGCGGCAAGGGCCTTTTTGTGAAGGAACTCGAAGCCGCGATGCTTGCGGGTGAAGCAGACCTTGCCGTGCATTCCTTAAAGGACGTGCCGATGGAGCTCCCCGAAGGCTTCGTGCTTGCCGCAGTCTGTACGCGCGAAGATCCGCGTGACGCCTTTGTAAGCCCCAGGTACGAGCGTCTTGAAGACCTGCCGGACGGCGCCAAGGTCGGAACCGCGAGCCTTCGCCGTGAACTCATGATCCGTTCGCGCTTTCCGAAGTTAAATGTGGCTTCGATCCGCGGTAACGTCGGTACGCGCCTCTCGAAGCTCGATCGGGGTGATTTTGATGCGCTCGTGATGGCAGGTGCCGGCTTAAAGCGTCTGGGCTTATCGGATCGTATCCGCCATTTCATTGAACCGGCTGAGAGTCTTCCTTCGCCGGGGCAGGGCGCCCTGGGTATTGAAGTGAGGGCTGACAACAAGGCAATCCTTGAAGCCCTTCAGTTTTTAAACGACACCGAAACCCGTGCCTGTACGATGGCCGAGCGCGCTGTCTCTCGCGCGCTGGGCGGCTCCTGCCAGGTGCCTTTGGCGGCTTACTGCATTGTTGATAAGGGCGAGTTGTGGCTCAGAGCGCACGTAGGCGACCACCGCACCGGGGAATGCATCCGGACCGAGGCCCGAGGCGCTTTTGCCGATCCCGAGGGCCTTGCCGCCACGGTTGTGGCATTACTCGAAAAGCAGGGTGCGCGTGCGCTTCTTGAGAAAGTTCTCAGAGAAACGGACGCCTGAGTCAGAAGCTCGTTAACAATCCAAACACAGAGAAGAATGTCAGGGAGTTCTGTTGAAAACAAGCAGCGGCCGGTGATTCTGACGCGCCCCGGCGCGGCAAACGACCGGCTGGCGGATCTTTTGGAAGCCGACGGCGTTGAGAAAGTCTGGCGCTGGCCCGCTTTCACGATCACGCTGCCCGAGGATCAGGACATCGTTTCGGACCGCTTTGCGCATCTCGATGACGTCCAGATGGTGGTGATGGCCTCTCCTGCCGCAGTCGCTGCGGTCGCTCATTGGGTGCGCCGCTGGCCCGAGCACATCACGCTTGCCACAGTCGGTGAAGGTACGGCTAAAGTCATTAAGGCAGCCTGGGGCGACGACGTCAAGGTTCTCTTCCCCAAGGGTGATGCTGAGCACTCCGGCAGCGAAGCACTTTTTGCGCTCGTTAAAAAGACGGGCGTTCCGATGCGCGTTTTGATTGCGCGCGGGCAGACCGGGCGCGAGTGGTTAAGCGACCAGCTGATTGCGCTCGGAGCCGACGTCGAAAAACTTGCCTGCTACGTGCGAGTGCCGATTGAATTGAATCCCCGGCAGATCCGGGATCTGGAAAAGGCCGTTAACGGTCCGTCTCCCATCGTGTACCTCACGAGTTCCGACTCAGTTGCAACGATGCTTCATGCCGTAAAGGTTGTGCCCGGCGCACGCGAGTGGTTCTTAAAGGGCGCCGCGGTCACGATTCATCCCCGCTGTGCTGAGCGCTTAAAAGAAGCTGGGTTCGAGCACATCGAAATCACCGGGACGGACGATGAGCGCGTGAGAGGCCACATCTGCGCAAACCTTTACGCGTAAGGCGGTGCAACGGAAATTTGCAAAATTGCCTGTAATTACAGGTTCCTTTTTTCCGTTGCGGCGCCTTTTGCACTAAAATACGCCCCCTTTCGGAATGCATCATCTTTTATGGGGCCTTGTTTGACGGGCCGGATGCGTTTCTTTCACAGAATTTTTTAGCAGAGTGTCATAAAAATGGGTCTTGCCCGAGTGACTGCCGGCCGTGATGTGCCGCATGACTTTAACGTGATCGTTGAAATTCCGGCGAATTCCGATCCCATCAAGTATGAAGTGGACAAGGAGTCCGGCGCCCTTTTCGTGGACCGCTTCGTCGGTACCGCAATGCGCTATCCCTGCAACTACGGCTACATTCCGCAGACGATTGCCGATGACGGTGACCCGGTTGACGTGTGTGTTCTGACGCCTTTTGCGCTTACCGCCGGCACCGTGATCCGCTGCCGTCCGATCGCCGTTCTCGTGATGGAAGACGAAGGCGGTATTGACTGGAAGATCCTTGCAGTGCCCGTCAACAAGGTCTGCATGCGTTATTCCACCTGGAAGTCCGCTGACGACGTTCCCGCAGACGAACTCGATCAGATCCGTCACTTCTTCGAGCACTACAAGGATCTCGAACCGGGTAAGTGGGTGAAGGTGAAGGGCTGGAAGACTGCCAAGGACGCCGAAGAACTCATCATGGCCGGTGCCAAAGCCTACGAAGAAATGGACGTGAAGCCCAAGACCGCTTAATTTTCGGTTTTGAGCTCCCGGTAAAGCCCGCGGCGAACAGAGAATTCTCGTTTTCTTTGTTTGTGGCGGGCTTTTCGCTATTGTGTCATCTGTGCCGTTGTTTGCTTTGAGACTTCTTTCACAAAACGCCATGCAGACCAAAGAACCAATAAGGTGCGCGCTCTATCAGATGAACCCAAAAGTCGGTGACTTTAGGGGAAACGCTGAGAAAATTTTGTCGGCGGCCCGAAAGGCGGCCGATGTGGGTTGCTCGCTTCTTGTGACGCCCGAAATGAGCCTTGTGGGCTACCCCGCGGAGGACTGGCTTTTAAGAGACGACTTTTGCGCGAAGGCCCGGGCGGAACTTCAGCGGCTGGCGGAAAAACTCGCAGACTTCCCGGATCTGGCCGTCCTGGTCGGCGTGCCGGAAGTCGCAGAGGGACATCGCTTTAACAGCATTGCGGTCCTCAGAGCAGGCCGCATCGAGGCCCTTTGCCGCAAGCAGCATCTTCCCGAATACGGTGTGTTTGACGAGACCCGCATCTTTACGCCGGGCAACAACACAACGATCGTAACGGTTGGGGGAGTGCAAGTCGGTCTTTGCATCTGTGAAGACCTTTGGTACCCGGACGTCGCTCAAAAAGCTAAAGCGATGGGCGCCGAGATCCTTGTTGCCTGTAATGCAAGCCCCTACGAAGCGGGTAAGGCACGTCAGAGGGAGCGCACTGTCGTAGGACATGCCGCAGCCGCAGGGCTCGGCCTCATTTACGTTAACTGCACGGGCGGGCAGGACGAACTCATTTTTGACGGCGCGAGTTTTGTTTCCGATGATCAAGGAACGATCGGCCTGCGCCTAACGGCGTTTGACGAGGAATTCGCCGTTTTTGAGACGGCTCACAGTTATGAAGCGGTTGCGGTTTCCGAAGAAACTCCGGAATCCGAGCTTTATAAGGCGCTCACCTTGGCCGTGAGAGACTACGTGAGAAAGAGCGGCTTTACGGACGTGGTGCTCGGGCTCTCCGGCGGCATTGACAGCGCCGTGGTGGCAGCAGTAGCTGTCAAAGCACTGGGGGCAGAGCACGTGCACGCCGTCATGATGCCCACGCGCTTTACGGCGGATTTAAGCGTCACGGAAGCGAGGAAGCTTGCCTCCAACCTCGGCATCCACTACGTCGTGCGGCCCATTGAACCGCTTTTTGCAGCCTTTGTCTCAGAGCTCTCCGCGGACTTCAAGGACCGAAAGCCCGATGTGACCGAAGAAAACCTGCAGGCCAGAATCCGCGGCGTTTTGCTCATGGCCTATTCCAACAAGTTCGGGCAGCTGGTGCTCACAACAGGAAACAAGTCCGAAACGGCCGTGGGGTATTCCACGCTCTATGGCGACACGGCGGGGGCCTTTGCGCCTATTAAGGATGTCTTTAAGACCCGTGTCTGGGCTCTGGCCCGAGAGATCAACAGGGAAGCGGGTTTTGAACTCATCCCTGAAACAATCATTACGCGTGCGCCGAGCGCTGAGCTCCGCGAAGGGCAGACCGATCAGGATTCGCTTCCGGATTACGCAGAACTCGATGCCATTCTTGCGCGCTACATGGAAAAGCGCGAGGATGAAAAGACCATTGCCCGAGAAACAGGGTTACCCGAGAGTCTCGTGCACCGCATCGTGACATTGATTCACAGAAATGAATACAAACGGCGCCAGAGCCCGCCGGGCCCCAAAGTTTCAGCGCTTGCCTTCGGCCGCGACTGGCGCTTTCCGATTACAGCAAAGATTTAATTTTCCTTGAGGACATAAAAAATGAAACTCGTTGTCGCTATCGTCAAACCTTTTAAGCTCGATGAAGTGCGTGAGGCACTCGCTGACATCGGTGTGAACGGCCTTACCGTGACGGAAGTGAAGGGCTTTGGCCGTCAGAAGGGGCACACGGAGCTTTACCGCGGCGCCGAATACGTGGTGGATTTTCTGCCCAAGGTAAAGATTGAAGCCGCTGTCGCCGATGACCTCGTCGAGCGGTGCCTTGAAGCCATCCAAAAGAGTGCACGTACCGGCAAGATCGGTGACGGCAAGATCTTTGTGTTCGATGTGGAGCAGGTGATCCGTATCCGCACCGGTGAAACGGGCGAAGCGGCTGTTTAACGTCTGCCCGCCTTCTGCAGGGTTCAGCAGCCTACGGCACAAGCTGAACTCTGCGGAGGATCTCTTCGACATGTTCCCTGACGGAAGCCAGGGATTTTTTTGCCAGGTACTGCGTGTACGGAGGCGTCAGTGTCAGGGGAGATGCCTTGAGCAGACTGATGGCTGAGGTGAGGCTTTCCGCGTCCGACACATTGAAAGTGACGCGTGCTTTCCTGTCGATAATTTCGCAGCAACCGATATTTTCCCCGAATATAACGGGGGTGCCGTTAGCCACGCTCTCGGGCCCTACCATGCCGAAGGGTTCATAGCTGCTTGCAAGAATCGTGTAGTCGCAGGCTTTATAAAGTAACGGCATTTCATTGCAGTACCCCACATAGAGAGTGTTTTTGCACTCTCCTTTAGGCGGGCGTCCGGCAACAATGAGTAATTCCTCTCCGTTTCCCTTCTCAAAATAGTCTTTAAGAAGGGGAAACCCCTTGCGCTTATGGCTTGAGGAAGGAAACAAGAAGAGGGTTTTGTCATCCGGCAGATGGAAGTGTCTGCGAAGCTCACTGCGTGTCTGATCGGTATCCTGCGTATTGATCGTGAGCGGAGGGTAAAGCGTGGTGATTTTGTCAGGGTTGATGCCGTAAAAGTCCCTGAGCTCCTGCTTCATGATGTCGGCATGGGCCACAATGAGCTTTGCACGACTGTATAAACGCCGTTCGTTTGCTATGGTCCATCTGTCGTAAAACCAGGGACTGCGTTTCATAGCTTTCAGATAGCCGATGTGCGTACCGCCGCAGCAGTCAATTTCCGCTCCCGGAGTCAGGGAGCATGCGATGGATGTATCGAGCTTCATGTCTCGGCTGATGTGTTCAAACCAACGGCCGAACTTGACGACCTTCAGTTTGTTCGGAAGCCAGGCGGTCAAGCACTGATGTACTTCACAGTCGGAATAAAAAGGCAGGGACGTATCTGCGTCCATGGTAAAGACAACCGGCTTATGGCCGAGTTCCAAAAGAGCCTCCACCAAACTCAGTGCATATTGTTCCATGCCGCCTGAATGCGCAAAATGATTACAGGTAATTCCGATTCTCATGATGGTGGAGCTGTTTGGATTGTCTGCAAAAGAAAAGCCCGCCGCAGGACGCGCCCGGGGCAGGCTTAAATTCTACTGTTTAGAGAACTGAAACAGTCTCTTATTCAACAGTACGCGTACCGATCACTTCGATCACAGCGCGGCGGTTCGGGGCGAGGCAGTCAATGAGATCAGCCTTCGTCTTGATGTCGCCGGCCTTGCTGGGATTCGGGCAGTCAACAACCGGATCAGCGGTGCCGCGGCCTTCGGTCTGGATGCGGGTCGTGTCAACGCCCTTCATGCCGAGGTAGTCACGCACGGATTCGGCGCGTGCGAGGGAGATCTTCTGGTTGTAGGCTTCGGAGCCCAGGCGGTCAGCGTAACCGGTGGCAAGCACGACTTCGAGGTCCATGCCGGCCATACGACTCACGAGCTGGTCAAGAAGAACCTGACCGGCAGCGGAGAGGTTCACACTGTCAAAGCCAAAGAGCATATCGGCGGAAAGCGTCACCTTGGCGGTCGTGGGAGCGGTCACCGGAGCCGCAGCGGTCTTGCCGCAGGCTTCCGCGGAGAGGATGTCCTTGTCGCAGGTGCAGCCGGCGCCTTCGGGACCGGCCTGTTCAGCCAGAGCCGGAGTCCAGAAACCTGTACGCCAGCAAAGGCCGAACGGATTCATGACGGTGGCGTTGGTGGAATTGACAACGTAGGGGTTCACGGGAGCAGCCGTGCTAACACCGGTCGTCGCAATCAAAGCCGCGGCAATCAGACCGCCGATCTTGACAGAAGTTTTCATTTCCTTTTCCTTCAAAAAATAGGCACTGTTTGCAGCGTCCACACACCGGCGGGAAATACGGCCGCCGGACCCGAAAAACGGGAAGATGAGCCGCGGGCGCAGTGCTACGCTTGCGGCAGATATAGTTCTGACTTATGCCATTGTGCCCTAAAAAATGGCCAATGTGGTAGAAATCGGCCTGATTTGTGTGTCGGCACAGTCTGCGTGTCTCACTTTTCAACGGTGAAGCCCTGTTTGAGGGCCTTACGGACGCGGAAACGGGTGAGGAGAAACGCGGGCTAAAACGGTAAAATAAATCGTTTTCCGCCGGCAAAGAATCTTTTCCGGCATTTTTAGGGTTGTCAGACACAAACAGAGCTCAGTATGGATCAGGACACCAACGACAATCAGAATCACGACGAAAGCGGATCGATCAACGACGGCGAAGCCAACGGCATGCCGATTTCCTATTCCCTTGAAACGCTTCCCGTGACGCTGGAAACGGAAATGAAGCAGGCTTACCTCGATTACGCCATGAGTGTGATCGTGGGCCGTGCTCTTCCTGATGTGCGTGACGGCTTTAAACCCGTGCACCGCCGCGTTCTGTACGCGATGCACCAGCTCAACAACACCTTCAATAATCCCACCAAAAAGTGCGCGCGTGTTGTGGGTGACGTGATCGGTAAGTACCACCCGCACGGCGACCAGGCTGCCTACCAGACGCTGGTGCGCCTCGCGCAGGACTTTTCGATGCGCTATCCGCTCGTTTCCGGCCAGGGTAACTTCGGTTCCATTGACGGCGACGGGGCGGCGGCCATGCGTTACACGGAGTGCCGTCTTGCGCAGATTGCGGACTCCATGCTGGACGACCTTGAGGAAGACACCGTCGACTTTGTCCCGAACTTTGATAACTCCGAAAAAGAACCGGTGGTGCTCCCTGCGAAACTTCCGAACCTGTTGGTAAACGGTTCTGCGGGTATTGCAGTCGGTATGGCAACGAACATCCCGCCGCACAACCTCGGAGAAACCGTGGACGCGTGCCGCCATCTTCTGCACCACCCGGACGCCGGTGTTGACGAACTGATTGCCAAGATGCCCGCTCCAGACTTTCCCACGGGGGGCATCATCTTTGGTCTCAAGGGCGTGCACGAGGGCTACCGCACCGGGCGCGGGCGCGTTGTGATCCGCTCGCACACGCACTACGAAGAAACGAAGACCGGGCGCCAGGTTCTGGTCGTTGACGACATCCCGTATCAGGTCAATAAGAAGGTGCTCGTTGAAACCATCGCCCGCCTGATGCACGACAAGAAGATCGAAGGGATTTCGGAACTTCGTGACGAGTCGTCGCAGAACGTGCGCATTGTGATGGAACTTAAGCAGGGCGCTTTTGGAGAGGTGATCCTCAACCAGCTCTATAAGCTCACGATGCTGCAGACCTCGTTCGGCATGAACATGGTGGCGCTCGTGGACGGGCAGCCGCGCCTATTAAACCTCCGTCAGATCATTGAGTCGTTCCTGCGGCACCGCCGCGAGGTTGTGAACCGCCGCACGATCTTCAGGCTCAACAAAAACCGTATGAGGGGCCACATTTTGGAAGGCCAGGCGGTGGCTTTGTCCAACATCGATGAGTTCTTAAACGTCATTAAGACGGCGCCGACCCCTGCAATTGCCAAGCAGCAGCTCATGGCGCGCGCCTGGGAATCAGCGCTCGTCACGTCGCTTCTCACCGGTGTTGGTGACCCGTCGGCCTACATGCCCGAAGACGCGGAAGCCGGTTGCGGGCTTGATAAGGACGGGCGCTACCACTTAAGCGGCGTTCAGACCGACAAGATTCTGCAGATGGCGCTGCAGAAATTGACGGGCCTTGAGCAGGACAAATTAAACGACGAATACCGTGAGTGCCACGCTCAGATTGCGGATCTTCTGGATATCCTCGCGCGCCCAGAGCGCGTGATGGCGATCATGGACGCGGAACTTGAAGAGTTGAAGACGAAGTGGGGCGACGCGCGCCGCTCTGAAATCGATAATTCAAGCGACCCGAACTTCAATCCCCTCGATTTTGTCGCCAACGAAAACGTCGTTGTGACGCTCTCGCGTGAGGGCTACATCAAGCGCTTGGCGCTCGCCGAATACCGTGAACAAAAGCGCGGCGGCACGGGTAAGCGCGCTGCGAAGATGAAGGAAGGCGACGTCATTGAACAGGTGTTTGTCGCCAACACCCACGGTAAGGTGCTCTGCTTCAGTAACCTCGGCCGCGTTTATTCGCTTGACGTCTACCTCATTCCGGAAGGCGCCCGCGCAAGTAAAGGCAAGGCGATCGTGAACCTTCTGCAGTTGATGCCCGAAGAAAAGATCACGATTGCGCTTCCTGTGACCGCCTTTGAGGCCGATCACTTCGTCTTTATGGCAACCGCCAAGGGTGTTGTGAAGAAGACGCCGCTTACCGAGTTCGAGCAGGTGAAGCGCGCCGGCAAGGCTGCGATCAGTCTCGATGAAGGTGACAGCCTGATCGGTGTAGCCATCACCGACGGTAAGCACGATGTGATGCTTTTCTCGGACGCCGGCAAGGCCGTGCGTTTTGATGAAGCCTGCGTGAGAAGCCTCGGCCGTACGGCCCGCGGTATGGGTGGTATGCGGCTTGAGGGCGAAGACCGTGTGATTGCCCTTTTGGTGGCTGAAGACGACACGCAGATGGTGCTCACAGCCTGCGAAAACGGTTACGGCAAGTGCACGCCGATCAGCGAATACACGCGTCACGCCAGAAACACCAAGGGCATGATCGCGATTGCCACGACGGAACGTAACGGCCGCGTGATCGGGGCAGTGCTCGTGCACGAAAATGACTCCGTGATGTTCTTGTCGGAGTCGGGCAACATCGTGAGGAGCCCCGTCTCCGACGTGCGTGTCACCGGGCGCGCCGCACAGGGCGTGACACTCATGGATGTGAGGGGCGATGACCGGCTCATTCACATCGTGCGCGTGGCCGAAGACGACCTCGATAACGAGGGCGAAGGCGGCGAGGGTGACGGTGAAGCGGGAGCCGCTCAGACGGGTGCTGAGGATCAGGAAACGGCGGAGAACGAAACGACCGCACCTGACACACCGTCAGACACTACCGACAACAACTAAGTAAACCCCAAAGCCGGTCTTTCATGGCGAAAGGCCGGCTTGCCGACTGCAGGGCGGACGTCACGCTTTAACCCGCGGCAGTCAGTCAGAGTAAACGTGAAGGGAGAAACCTCATGAACCGTGTGTATAACTTCTCAGCGGGCCCGGCGGTGCTGCCGCTGGAGGTTCTGGAAGAAGCCTCGCGTGAACTGCCGAACTTTCACGGGCAGGGGATGAGTATTCTCGAAATGAGTCACCGCGGGGCCACCTATTCGGCGATTCATGAAGAAGCCCGGACGAACCTCAGAGAGCTCCTCGCAATCCCTGAAACGCACGATATTTTGTTTCTGCAGGGGGGCGGTCACCTGCAGTTTGCAATGGTTCCTCTGAATCTTCTCGGAGCCGCTGCGGAAGCCACTTATATCGTTAACGGCGTCTGGTCCAAGAAGGCCGCCACCGAAGCCGCCAAGTTCTGCCACGTGGATGTGATCACGAGTGACTACGGTCACGGCGTGCCGCCCGCGGACGTCGTGAAGGTCCCCAACGACGCGGCCTACCTCTACTACTGCCAGAACGAGACCGTAAACGGCTTGGAATTTAACTACATTCCGCCGGTGCCGGACTGTGTGCCTCTGGTAAGCGACGTGAGTTCCAATTTCCTGTCGCGCCCGATTGACTTTGCCAAGCACGCTCTGGTCTTTGCGGGCGCCCAGAAAAACTTCGGTCCGGCGGGCCTTACCGTTGTCATTGTCCGTAAAAATCTTCTGGGCCTCGCCCCGGAATCCTGTCCCACGATGCTCAACTACGCCGTGCACGCCAAGGCCGATTCCCTCTACAACACGCCGCCCGTCTTTGCGGTTTACATGGCGTGTCTTGTGACGCGGTGGCTCAAAAAAGAAGGCGGCATTGCCGAAATGGACCGCCGCGCCAAAGAGCGCTCAGGCCTCATTTATGACGTGATCGACAAGAGTGACGGCTTTTATATCAACACCATTGCCCCGCAGGCAAGAAGCCGCATGAATGTGGTCTTTACGCTCGCGGAAGAAGCGCTCACGGAGCTTTTTGTGAAAGAGGCAGCGGACGCCGGGCTCACCAACCTTAAGGGCCACCGCCTTGCGGGCGGCATCCGCGCGTCGCTCTACAACGCGCAGCCCAAGGAGGCAGCGCAGGCTCTTGCCAATTTCATGACCGTCTTTGCCGCGCGGCACGGATAATCCAAGACCAAGGGACAGCAGCCGATGACAGCAGAAAACACACAGGAAATTGAGCGCCTGAGAAAAGAAATCGACGCCGTGGACCGCGAAATCGTCGGCTGCATCGTGCGGCGCTCGCAGTTGGCGCAATCCGTCGGTAAAGCCAAGGGAACGGCCCCCGTCTACCGCCCCGAACGTGAGCGTGAGGTGGTGGAGCGGGCTCTCGCGGAAAACCGCCGGCTGGGCGGCCTTTTGCCGGACTCCGTTCTCTCAACGCTTTACCTTGAGATTGTGTCGGCGTGCCGGGCGCTCGAAGCCCGGCCGTCGGTTGCTTATCTGGGCCCCCAGGGGACCTTCACCGAAATGGCGGTGTTAAAGCAGTTCGGGAGCAACATTGAGGCGCGCCCCTGCGAAAGCATTGACGAAGTCTTTCATTCGGCCGAATCCGGCCGTACGCTTTACGCCGTCGTCCCCGTGGAAAACAGCTCCCAGGGGACCGTGACGCGCACGATGGACCTTCTGTTTTCCTCACCCTTATCCATTATCGGGGAAGTGAACATTCCGATTGCGCACAACCTCATGAATTTCACAGGGAAAAAAGAGGACATTGAAGTGGTCTCGGCGCACCCGCAGGCTTTGGCGCAGTGCCGCGCGTGGCTCGGCACGCACCTGCCGGGCGTTAAAACCATTCCGGCTGCAAGTAATGCGGAAGCCGCGCTTGAGGCCTCCAAAAATCCGAAGATGGCGGCGATTGCCGCAACGCGCGCCGCGGAACTCTATGGGCTGCAGATTGTTTCGGCCGGTATTCAGGACGATCCCCGCAACCGCACGCGGTTTCTGGTGCTCGGGCACGCGGTGGCGGCTAAGGGAAGTGCCGGGAGCGACAAAACGAGTGTCGTCTTTTCGGTTCCCAACCGCGCGGGGCAACTCTTTCATGCGCTCGAGCCCCTGGAGAAAAACGGCGTATCGATGATGCGGCTTGAGAGCCGCCCGGCAAGAAACGGCGCCTGGGACTACAACTTCTTTGTGGATGTGGAAGGACACGCTACAGACGCCAAGGTCGCGCAGGCTCTGGCGGAAATGAAGGAAGTTTCGAGTTTCTTTAAGGTGCTCGGCTCCTACCCGCAGGCCAAAGATTATTAAGTCCGGCAACAGGAAAATAATCAGGGAGAAAGAACATGAATGACGCATTGAAAGTAAAGCCCTACATTGCCGCGATTTCCCCGTATGTGGCGGGCAAACCCATCGAAGAGACCGCCAAGGAATACGGACTCAAACTCAACGAAATTGTGAAGCTTGCGAGTAACGAAAATCCCCTGGGGATGCCCGAGAGCGCGCGAAAAGCCGTGGAAGCGGTGATGACGTCAGTCTCCCGCTACCCCGACGGGAACGCCCGTGTGTTTCGTGAGGCGGTGGCAAAGCACTTTGGCCTCACGCCCGACTGGGTGATCGGCGGCAACGGCTCAGACGAGATCCTGGGCCTCATTGCCCGTCTGGTGCTCACGCCTGAAACAAGCTGCGTCTACTCGCAGTACTCTTTTTCCGTTTATGAGCTTTCCGCACAGGAAAACGGTGCACGCTGCGTGTGCGTGCCTGCCAAAGACTTTGCGGTGGATTTAGACGCCATTGCCGCAGCCGTTGACGCGACAACGCGGCTCGTGTTTATCACCAATCCCAACAATCCCACGGGGCTTGCCTTAACCGAAAGCGCGATTGATGCGTTTTTGGCAAAGATCCCGCGCGACTGCATTGTGGTTTTGGACGAAGCCTACTGCCATTACCTCGCGCCTGAAGAGAGAACTGATTCTCTGAAATGGGTGAAAGAGTATGCAAACGTCGTCGTGACGCGGACGTTCTCAAAGGCCTATGGGCTTGCCGGCCTGAGATCCGGCTTTGCGCTTGCGCAGCCCGCGCTCATTGAAATGCTTAACCGCATCCGGCCGCCCTTTAACATGAATACGGCCGCGCAGGCTGCGGCCGCGGCCTGCATTGACGACGCCGTGTTTTTGGAGCGCGTCTACAAGGAAAACCGCGCGGGCGTCGCAACGCTTGAAACCTTCTTTAAGGAGCAGGAGATCCGTTACCTGCCGACAACCGCCAACTTTGTGCTTGCGCAGACCGGTCCCAAAACCGCGGAACTTAATACCGAACTTTTAAAGCGCGGTGTGATCGTGCGGCCGGTGAAAAGCTATGGGCTTCCTGACTGGCTCAGGGTGTCCGTGGGAACCGCCCGGGAAAACGCGCGCTTTATTGAAGCCTTTCAGGCCGCGCGCAAAGCGCTCGGGATTATTTAAGGCGGAGACGGGCGATGCGTCTTGCGTTAATCGGAACGGGTTTAATCGGGGGATCGGCCGCCTGGGCTTTTCAAAAGGCCGGTGTCGTTGACGCCGTCACGGCCTGTGATATTTCCATGGGTGCCGCAGAAAAAGCGGTGAGCCTCGGGATTGCTGACCGAGCAACGGCAAAAGTGGCCGACGCTGTGTCTGATGCCGACTGCATTTTGGTTGCCGTTCCGGTTCTCGCGATGGAAACGGTTTTTGCTGAGATTGCAAAGGCCATGCGGCCTGACGCCTTCGTGACCGATGTCGGCTCCACCCGGTGCGGTGTGATTGCCGCGGCCCGGAAAGCCTTGGGAGAACGGTTCTCGCGCTACGCGCCGGTGCATCCGATTGCGGGCGGCGAAATGCCCGGTGTTGAATACGCCGACAGCGCGCTCTTTTCGGGTGCCAAGGTGATTTCAACGCCCACGGATGACATGAATCTAGAGGCCGTGGCATTCTGGGAAAAAGCCTGGGAAGCCGTGGGGGCGAAACTATTCCGGATGACGCCTGAAACGCACGACCGGATTTTTGCGGCGGTAAGTCACCTGCCGCACGTATTGGCCTATGCGCTCGTGGACGCGATGGCCAAAACCCCGGAAGCTGATGAAAAATTCCGTTTTGTGGGCGCTGGCTTCAGAGACTTCACGCGCATTGCGGCTTCCAGTCCCGTAATGTGGCGCGATATTTGTCTGGCCAACCGACGGGCGCTCCTTGAGAGCCTGGAAAACGTTCAGGCCGAACTTGCACTTCTTCACGAAGCAATCCGCACCGGGGACGCCGAAACGCTCACTGAAATCTTCTCGCGCGCAAGCCACATCCGCCGCACCGTTCAGGTGCCCGCCAAGAAGTAAAGGAGAGCCATGAAAGTTTTTCCGCCTGAACTCACCGTACCGGCCGTTACCGCCGCCGCGGGCACCGTGCGGCTCCCCGGCAGCAAGTCCATTTCCAACCGGGCGCTCATCCTTGCGGCGCTCGCGCACGGGAGAACAACGCTTACGGGTCTGCTGCGGGCCGACGATACGGAACGCATGATCGAAAGCCTGAGGCTTTTGGGTGTTGCGGTGGATGTGAAGGACGATGCCTGCACCGTCACGGGCTGCGGGGGATTTTTCCCGGTGAAGTCCGCGGATCTTTTTATTGGAAACGCGGGCACTGCGGCAAGAACCCTGACGGCAGCATTGGCTTTCAGTGAAGGCAACTACCGTATTGACGGCATCGAGCGCATGCGCGAGCGCCCGATTGCCGACCTTTTGGCAGCCCTGCGGGAACTTGGTGCTGAGGTCACCTGTGTACAAAATGAGGGCTTTCTGCCGCTTCGGTTTTCACCGGTGAAGCCGCGCGGCAACGTGGTGCATATCCGAGGCAACGTCTCAAGTCAGTACCTGACGGCGCTCCTTATCATTTCGCCGCTGATAGCCCCTGCCGAAGGCCTCAAAATCGTGATTGAGGGAGAGCTCATCAGCCGCCCCTACATCAAAATCACGACCACCATGATGGCCGCGTTCGGCGTCAGGGTGACGGAACTGCCCGACGGCTTTCTCGTGACGCCGGGGCAATACCGTGCGGTAGAACAGTACGCCGTGGAGGGCGACGCCTCGGGTGCAAGTTACTTCCTCGCTTTAGGCGCTTTGGCGGGCGGCCCCGTGCGCGTTGAGGGGGTCGGGAAAAATGCGCTTCAGGGGGACGCGGCTTTTGCGGACCTATTGAAAATGATGGGCGCGCGGATTGTGAAGGGCGAAAACTTCATTGAGGCCTCGGCCCCGGCGGACGGCATTCTCAAGGGGATTGACGCGGACTGTACGCTCATCCCGGACGCCGCCATGACGCTCGTGCCGATGGCGCTGAAAACGCGGGGGAAGGTGCGGTTGACCGGCATCGGCTCCTGGCGCGTGAAGGAAACGGACCGCATTCACGCGATGGCAACCGAAATGCGCAAATTCGGCGCTGAAGTCACCGAAGGCCCGGACTGGCTTGAAGTGAGCCGCGGCGTGAAGCCCCTTCCCGAAAAAGTGACGGTTGCCACCTATGATGACCACCGCATGGCGATGAGCTTTTCGCTGGCGGCGACGGTGGGTGTCACAACCGTGATTCTCGATCCGGGCTGCACCGCAAAGACCTATCCGGCCTATTTCACTGATTTTTTCCGGTTAATTCACTCAAAGTGATGCCCGTGGGGCATCGGGTAGTAAAAACGATGGTTGACGTTATTGCAATCGACGGACCTACGGCAAGCGGCAAGGGCACCGTGTCAGCGCGTGTTGCCGCAAAGCTCGGGTTTCATTATCTCGACAGCGGCGCGCTTTACCGCCTCTGCGCCTTAAGAACCATGAAGTCGGGGGGCGACCTGAAAAACGAGGCGGTCTGCGCTGAAGAGGCCCGAACCATGCATCCCGTCTTTAAGGACGGCCGAATTGTTTTGGACGGCGCGGATGTGACCGAAGCCATCCGCACCGAAGAGGTGGGGCTTGCCGCAAGCGTTGTGGCGGCCTACCCCTCGGTACGGGCTGAGTTACTTGACCTGCAGAGGCGCTACGCACAGGCCCCGGGCCTGGTGGCGGACGGCCGCGACATGGCTTCCGTGGTGTTTCCTGATGCCCCTTTAAAGGTCTTTTTGACGGCTACGCCTGAAGCGCGCGCAATGCGCAGATATAACCAGTTGATTGAAAAAGGAATTTCTGCTAACCTTTCAAATCTTACCCGGGATTTGGCCGAACGCGACCGTCGGGACCGCGAACGCGCGGTTGCGCCCTGCGTGCCGGCAGCGGATGCGCACGTCCTAGACAGCTCGGATCTCACGATTGAAGAGACCGTGGATCAGATCATGGCGTGGTGGCGGAAGCTTCCCCGGTAAAGAACCGTTTTTCAGCCTTAAAGGCCGCCGGGGGCTTTTAGGGAAATTTAAAGCAACACCGCCCCATCGGTCTGACATTTCAGACTCCCGGACGGGCGAGATCATTAACGATTTAACTACATGTCCAACAATACCAATACCGAATCTTTTGCCCAGCTCTTTGAAGAGAGCCTTGCCAAGCAGGAAATGCGCCAGGGCGAAGTCATCACCGCTGAAGTTGTCCGCGTTGACTACAACTACGTTGTCGTGAACGCCGGCCTTAAGTCTGAAGCTTATGTGCCCATCGAAGAATTCAAGGATGACCGCGGTGAAGTGACCGTGCAGCCCGGCGACTTCGTTTCCGTGGCAATTGAATCGGTTGAAAACGGCTACGGCGATACGATCCTCTCCCGCGACAAGGCTAAGCGCCTTGCGGCCTGGATGAACCTCGAAAAGGCTCTGGAATCCGGCGAACTCGTCACCGGCACCATCACCGGGAAGGTGAAGGGCGGCCTCACCGTCATGACCAACGGCATCCGCGCGTTCCTGCCGGGCTCCTTGGTCGATACGCGTCCTGTGAAGGATACGACCCCGTACGAAGGCAAGACCCTCGAATTCAAGGTCATCAAGCTTGACCGTAAGCGCAACAACGTTGTTGTCTCCCGCCGCGCCGTTGTGGAAGCGAGCATGGGCGAAGAACGCGCCAAGCTCCTTGAAACGCTCGCCGAAGGCGCCGTTGTCAAGGGTATCGTCAAGAACATCACCGACTACGGTGCGTTCGTTGATTTGGGCGGCATCGACGGCCTTCTGCACATCACCGACCTCGCCTGGCGCCGCGTGCGTCACCCGAGCGAAGTCGTTCAGGTCGGCCAGGAAATCGAAGCCAAGGTTCTTAAGTTCGACAAGGAAAAGAACCGTGTTTCTCTGGGCCTCAAGCAGTTGGGCGAAGATCCGTGGATCGGCATTGCCCGCCGCTATCCGCAGGGCACCCGTCTCTTCGGCAAGGTCACCAACATCACCGACTACGGTGCTTTCGTTGAAATCGAAAGCGGCATCGAGGGCCTGGTGCACGTCTCCGAAATGGACTGGACCAACAAGAACGTCGATCCGAAGAAGGTTGTGCAGTTGGGTGACGAAGTCGAAGTCATGGTTCTTGACATCGACGAAGAACGCCGCCGTATTTCTCTCGGCATGAAGCAGTGCAAGGCCAACCCCTGGCAGGAATTCAACCAGAGCCACAAGAAGGGCGACAAGGTGAAGGGCCAGATCAAGTCCATCACCGACTTCGGTGTGTTCATCGGACTGCCCGGCGGCATTGACGGCCTCGTGCACCTCTCTGACCTCTCCTGGAACGAACCGGGCGAAGAAGCCGTCCGTAAGTACAAGAAGGGCGACGAAGTCGAAGCCATGGTTCTCGCAATCGACACCGACCGCGAACGTATCAGCCTCGGCATCAAGCAGCTGGGCGGTGATCCGTTCTCTTCCTTTGCCGGCACCCATGAAAAGGGTACGCTCGTCAAAGGCACGGTGAAGGCCGTTGATGCCAAGGGCGCCACGATCGACCTCGGTGACGACACCGAAGGGTATCTGCGTGCTTCCGAAATCTCGAGCGAACGCGTGGAAGACGCCACGACGCAGCTCAAGGTCGGTGACACGGTTGAAGCCCTCATCATCAGCGTTGACCGTAAGAACCGCTCCATCCAGCTCTCCATCAAGGCTAAGGATGCCGCGCAGACTCGCGAAGCGCTTGACCGCGTCAACAGCGACGCTTCCGCCGGTACCACCAACCTTGGTGCTCTGCTCAAGGCTAAGCTTGAACAGAAGTAATCAGGGTGGTGTCTATGCGGGCTCTTACCAAGTCTGAATTGATCGACAAGGTCTTTGCCCGCCACGGCAGCCTCACCAACCGCGAGGCCGACGAGGCGGTCAACGAGATCCTCAAAACGATCATCAGCGCGATGAGCCACGGCGTTCGCGTCGAAGTCCGCGGTTTCGGCAGCTTCAGTCTGAAGCACCGTGCAGCGCGCACGGGCCGCAACCCCCGGACGGGGGCCACCGTCGAAGTCCCGGCCAAATTTGTTCCGCACTTCCGTGCAGGCAAAGAAATCCGTGACGCGATGAACGGCAGAGCAGGTGTGACTCCTCTGAAGTAACACCTGACACAGTTCGCGAATACTGCGCTCATTCGCACAAAACGGCTTTCGAAGATTCCCTTCGGGGAAAAACTTCGGGAGCCGTTTTCTTTTGCGTCTGTTGTCTGAAATTCTTGTATGGAAGAATCTTTGGGCTGAAACCGCCTGAAATTCTTTTATAAAAGAATTTCGCGCAGAAAAGCGGACGAAATTCTTCTGTGGAAGAAACTTTTTGCCGAACAATGTAAGGCGGCACTGTGTGCGGCGTTTTTCAGCAAAAACGAAGGAGAGGAAAACGAAACGACAGCGGCGGACAGCACTTGAAAAAATATGCCTTCAGCCGTGTCGGCAGTGCATAATACGCAAATTGGGCAGTAACCCTTTGAACTTTGGTTTCCACAGCAGGATTGATTGATATGCGATTGACGGCTGCAGCAGCACTTCTGGCGGCGATCGGTTTTTCGGCTCAGGCCGCAGACCTCGGCACGCTTTCCGTGACTTCCCGTTTAAATGAGCCCCTGTCGGCGCGGCTTACCGTCAACAATGTCGATCCCAAGGTCGAGCCCCTGGTGGTCCGTCTTGCGCCCGAAGCAACTTATGACCGCATCGGCAAGAAGCCGCTTGCGGCCGACACGGGCCTGGAACTGACGCTTGAAAGTAAGTCCCCTTGGGTTGTCCGCATTAAAAGCGAAAAGCCCGTGACCTCACGGGACTTCCCGCTCATTGTGGAACTTAACGACGGCGGCAAACTCTCCGCCAAGTACTACCGCATCCGCCTGGAACCGGCAGTTGCGCCAGCTCCGGCCACAGCGCCCAAGGCGACAGTTCAGGCACAGACAAAGCAGGCTGCTCCCTCGGCAGGGAAACTCCCGTCAACGGCCGCCATGCCCTCGGTTGAAACGAAGAAGGCAGAACCTGCCGCAAAACCCGCACCCGCTAAGCGCGAAACGGTGAAGGCAAAGCCTCAGGTGAAACCCGCTTCCGCGAAGACCACAACCAATAAGCCGCAGTACACGCTCGCCGATCCCATTATTGTGAAGTCCGGCATGACGATGTGGTCGATTGCCAACCTCTTGGTGCCGCGCTATGAGGGGGCGCGTACCGAAGAAGTGCTGGTGGCTTTGATCCGCCGCAACCCTGCTGCCTTTAAAAACGGCCGTATCAGCGGGCTTAAACCCGGTGCCCGCTTAAATGCGCCCACACAGGCGCAGGTCGATGCCGTCGGCACCGACGTTGCCTGGTGCCTTGTGCATGTGACGCCTAATGCGGATATGCGTAAGGCCCCCTCGGCACGAAACTTGAACCGTGCGCATCAGCGCATGAAGCAAGCCCGCATTGCCTGGACGCCGAAGAAACCGGCGGCTGAGGTTCAAAAGCCCGCTGTCAAACCCGCTGAGCCCATGAAGCCCGCGGCGCCTGAAGCAAAGCCTGAAACGGCGGCTCCGGCCGCAGCTGCTGCGGCTGCCGCTGCCGCTGCGACAGCGGCAGCAACGACTGAAGCTCTGACGCCCGCAGCAGCACCTGAAGAAACAAAACCCGCTCAAACGCAGGCAACCAAGACCGAACCCGCGGCCGACACGCAGCCCGAAATGACGGCGCAGCCCGCGGTTGAAGAAAAGACCGAGGAAGAAGGGAGCAGCGCCTGGCTCTGGGGCCTCTTGATTATTCTCATCGCTGCTGCCGCAGGCGGCTGGTTTGTCTGGCGCCGCAAGAAGGAAAAGGAAGAGTTTGAACGCACCGAGCGCACCATCCGCTTTCTGAGGCCGGAACCGACCACGCCGCAGCAGGTGCGGAACATGGATGAGTTGCTCACGAAGCGCATGGAAGCTGACGCTGCGGCAAAGCGCGGCTTTGACGCAGCGCCCGCCGCAACAGCGACCGCAACCGCTGCCGCAGCGGCAACGGTGACGGCTTCTGAGACGAAGGCACCTGAAACTGCGGCTCCGCAGCCTGCTGCCGAAGTTAGGCCCGAAGTGAAGGCTCAGGCGCCTGAAGAAGAGCCCCGTCCCTTTACGCTCACGAGCACGTCTTCGGGGATGCAGATTCAGCCGCCCGAGGCTTTTTCCGCGGAAACCCCGGTAACGGCAGAGGACGGTCACAGCCCCGAAGCGATGGCCGTGAAGCTCACCGCTGCCCAGCAAAAGATTGATGCGGGGTTCCCGGACGATGCCGAGAAACTTCTGCGTGAAGTAAAGCTCTTCGGCACGGACGAGCAGAGAGCCGCCGCAGAGCGCCTTCTTGACGCCGTGCGCCGCGTTTAAGCCGGATGCAGGAACGCTTTCCCTACGCGCCGGAGGCGGCTTTCCGCACGGCGCTCGGTATTGAATACACGGGCACGCACTATAACGGCTGGCAGACGCAGCCTGACGGCCGTACGGTGCAGGACGTGCTGGAACGCGCCATAAAGCGGTTTCTCACGAAGCCCGCAGGCACCATCTGCGCGGGCCGCACGGACGCCGGTGTGCATGCCACGGGCCAGGTGGTGCACGTTGATACGGACTGTGAGCGTCCGGCCACTTCCTGGGTGAGGGCACTTAACACCTTTTTGCCCGACGATATCGCGGTCCGCTGGGCTGTGCCCGTAAACGACCGTTTTCATGCGCGTTTTTCCGCGCGCAGCCGGACGTATCAGTACTGGATTCTGAACGACCGGATCCGCTCGGCCGTTAATTTCGGGCGCACGGGCTGGGTGTGGCGGCCGTGTGATGAAGAGAGGATGCGCGAGGCCGCGGCCTGCCTTATCGGGGAACACGACTTCTCAAGTTTCCGTGCAGCGGACTGTCAGGCGGCAACCCCGGTGCGCACGATGACGGCAATCAATATTGTGCGTCGAGGCCGTTATATCGGCATTGAACTCACCGCAAACGCCTTTTTGCAGCACATGGTGCGAAATATCGTGGGGTCGCTTATTTACGTGGGCGTGGGCCGCGAGAAGCCTGAGTGGATGAAAGAAGTGCTTGAAGCGAAGGAAAGAGCCGCTGCAGCGCCCACTTTTGACGCTGCAGGGCTATATCTCGTGGGAGTGGGGTATCCGGATTTTCCGGAAATTCCGGTGAAGGGATCTGACCCCTTTTAACCGTTTTGCCGGGCGTTACGTACGCTCGGGTGCGGCAGGGGCTTGAGGCGTACAATGGTCGCGCCCGCGCCGCCGTCCCTTTCATAGGGTTCGGCAAACGCAACGACGGCGTCAAACTGCTTGAGCCACCGGCGCACTTTTTCCTTGAGAATGGACTGACGGTCCGGGTTGCTGTTGCCCTTACCGTGGATGATGCGCACGCAGAGACGTTCGTTTGTCTGTGACTTGCGGATAAAGTCGATCACGGCTTCGCGGGCTTCTTCCACAAACATCCCGTGAAGGTCGAGTTGCCCCACAACGCACCAGCGGCCGCGTCTGAGGTCGCGCGGCACATCCGGCCCCACTTCAGGACGCCGGAAGGAAAGGCCGTCTTCGCTTTCGAGAAACTCGATCGAATCGGCTTCGTCGCTTAAGGATTCGGCAAGCACCGCTTTGTTGTCGGCAATTGTCTGCTGCGGCACCGGAGCGGGCTTTTTCTTTTCGTGCTGGGCGCGTTTGTCATTTCCGAGCGGCTCAACTCCCGCTTTTTTCATCGCGGCGGCAAAGCTGATGTCGGCGTTTTTACTCGCTGCGGAGAGCTTTACGCCCTGTGCGGCGCGCACGCCCGTACGGTTCATTTCCTTTAAAAATTCCAGTGTACCCTGGGCAATGCGTTGCTCTACTTTTTCCTGCCGAAGTTTTTCTTCAGCTCGTTCACGATGGCGGGCTTTGAGTTCCGCAGCCATCGGTTTTAAAGCGTCAAATGCATTTCCCATAGGTACACCTTCATTTTCAATGAATTACTTGCCGAGCGACTCCAGGTAGCGCTGCGCGTCAAGCGCGGCCTTGCAGCCCGAAGCGGCGCTGGTGACTGCCTGACGGTAGATCGGGTCAGCGCAGTCGCCCGCGGCAAAGACGCCCTTAATGTTAGTCGCAGTACGCGCTCTCGGATCGGTTTCGGTGACGATGTAGCCGTCCTGCATCGTGACCTGGCCGTCAAAGATCTTGGTGTTGGGGCTGTGGCCGATCGCGATAAAGACGCCGTCCACGGTAATCGTGTCAACCGTGTCGTTTTCGGTGTTGCGGATTGCAAGGGCGTTCACGGCATTGTCGTTACCGAGCACTTCCTTCACTTCGTAGGGGGTGTGCAGCACGATCTTGCCTTCGTTGACCGCATCCATCAGGCGGTCAACCATGATGGGTTCGGCGCGGAAGGTGTCACGGCGGTGCACGAGGTGCACGATCGAGGCAATCTGCGAGAGGTAGAGGGCTTCTTCAAGCGCGGCATTGCCGCCGCCCACGACCGCAACCGGCTTACCTTTGTAGAAAAAGCCGTCGCAGGTTGCGCAGGCCGAGACGCCGCGGCCGCGGTACTTGGTTTCGCTCTCAAGCCCCAGGTACTTCGCGGAAGCACCGGTCGCGATGATGAGGGCATCGCAGGTGTAGTTGTTGAGGTCACCTTCCAGGCGGATCGGCTTTTCGTTCAAATGCGTCGTGTGAATCGTGTCAAAGACGATCTTCGTCTGGAAACGTTCGGCGTGAGCCTGAAGGTTTGCCATCAGCTGCGGGCCTTCGATGCCGTTTTGGGCGCCGGGCCAGTTGTCAACTTCAGTGGTGGTCATGAGCTGACCGCCCTGTTCCATACCGGTGATGATGACGGGCTTCAAATTAGCGCGGGCTGCGTAAACTGCAGCGGTATAACCGGCAGGGCCGGAACCCAGGATGAGAACCGGGGCGTGAATCACATCAGACATTACAGTAACTCCAAATTTCAAAGGGGTGTCTGCACAAAAAGCGCTGCTTCAAGACCGAGAATTTGAAGCGGCTGCAGTCACCATGTGTTGCGGTGATTATACGAAAGGGCCCTTTCAAATAAAGGAAAATTCACACAGATCGTTGCAACTGACGTTCGGGTTTTATCGTCATCATAGGAAGTTGCTTGTCGGAGGCCTCGCTTTTTACGGACACGTGCCTTCCGTGGGAGGTTGATAAAATTGACTCCCTGAGAAAATTGAAAAAACACGAAATCAATAATAATTGTCTTGATAAAGGAACTTCCATCACTAAAAGTTTCCCAACCTGTGGAACTATAGCCGCTTAGGCAGGCGTCGCAGCAGAGCTGGCGGCCGGTGTAACTTTACGGGGACGCCCGCGCGGGCGTTTCGGTCCCACAAACTCCAACTTCTGCTTTCTCGGCCTGCCGGGCTTCTTATGCTCCCCATCTTTTCCCAAGATTTGGGCATAATGAGAAAATCAGGGGCTTTCAGCCCCTTTGTGCGGGGCAAGAGAACCGCTGCAACAATTTCTGAGGGAGAAACACATGCATTTCAAGCGCTGGCAGAAAGCGGCGGTTCTAGTGGCTGCCGCAGCGGCGGTTCTTTCCGGCTGCGGGGATAAAAAGACGCAGGAGGTGGCAAAACCCGCCGAACAGACGATCGGCATCGTGCAGCTTGTGGAGCATTCGGCACTGGATGACGCCAACCGCGGCATTGTCGACGCCTTAAAGGCGCGCGGCATCAAGCTTGCAATCGACCAGCAAAACGCGCAGGCTGATCAGTCGAACCTTAGAAACATCGCCCAGCGCTTCGTTTCGCACAACTACCCCCTGATTTTCGCGATTGCAACGCCTGCGGCTCAGACCGCCGCCAACGCCACCACAACGATTCCGATTGTGGCAACGGCGGTGACGGACTTTGCGGTTGCAAAGCTCGTCAAAGACAACGCCAAGCCCGGCACGAACGTGACGGGGTCCTCCGACATGAACCCGATTGCGGCGCAGATTGAACTTTTCACGCAGCTTGTGCCGGGCGCGAAGACCGTCGGCACGATCTACAACAGCTCGGAAATCAATTCGCAGTTTCAGGTGGAACTTGCGAAAAAAGAACTCGCAAAGAAGGGCATTGAACTCGTGGAAGCCACGGTTTCCAGCGTAAACGACGTGCAGCAGACCGCGCAAAGCCTTGTGGGTAAGGTGCAGGCGATTTATCTGCCCACTGATAACGTGATGGCCTCAGCGATGCCGACGCTCTACCGCATCACCAAGGAAGCCAAGATCCCCGTGATTCCGGGGGAAGCCGCGCTTCTTAAAAACGGCGCGCTTGCCACGGTCGGTATTGACTACTACACGATCGGAAAACTCGCAGGCAACATGGGCGCCGATATTCTGGAAGGGAAGGGCAAGCCCGAAACCATGCCGATTCAGTACCAGACGGAATTTACGGCTGTGGTAAACCCGACGGTCGCGAAGGAACTCGGCATCACCATTCCTGAAGCGATCGCAAAGACCGCCAAAACCGTTCAATAATTATTGACTCCGTCCCGTTTTCCGGCGTGCGGGAAGCGGGACTCTTTCTTTTTGAAGTGAAGCTAAAGCGATGCTTGACTTACTGATTCCGACCGTAGCGCAGGGGCTTTTGTGGGCCCTGATGGCCCTGGGTGTCTACATCACGTTTCGGGTGCTCGATATTGCCGACCTTTCGGTTGAAGGCACGTTTCCGCTGGGAGCAGCGGTAGCGTCCACCGTGCTCGCTTCAGGCTACGGCATAGGCACCGCCTTTATCTTCGCGGCGGTCGCAGGGGCCCTTGCGGGCGTCATTACGGCGCTTTTAACCACCAAACTCAAGATCCCGGCTCTCTTGGCCGGTATCCTCACGATGATCGGGCTTTACTCGATTAATCTGCATGTGATGGGGAAAGCCAACGTCTCGCTTCTTCGCGTTGACACGGTCTTTAGTTTCGTGAGGAACTGGGGGCTCACGGACGCTCAGGCCACTTTCATTGTGGGCCTTGTTGCCGTCATTCTGGTGGGTTGCGCCATCTACTGGTTCTTTGGTACGGAATTGGGCACAAGCATCCGCGCAACGGGCTTTAATCCCCAGATGGCCCGGGCGCAGGGGATTAACACCGACACCATGGTGATCCTGGGGCTTTTGATCAGCAACCTTCTCGTGGCGCTTTCAGGCGCGCTTGTTGCGCAGTCCAACGGTTTTGCCGACGTCGGTATGGGAACCGGCACGATTGTGATCGGGCTTGCTTCCGTCATTATCGGTGAGGTGCTCTTCGGTACTCGAAGCTTTAAAAACTGCCTCATTGCCGTGATTCTCGGCTCGATCGTCTACCGCCTTGTGATTGCCGTGGTGCTGCAGCTCGGGATGCCCCCGAACGACCTCAAGCTCTTTACCGCCGTGCTGGTGGCCGTTGCGCTTTCCATGCCGATGTTAAAAGGCAAACTGAAACTGCGCCGCATCGTGAAGTAACTTCCGGGAAAAAAAGAAAATGCTCATCGTTAAAGACGTTCATAAAACATTTTTCCCGGGCAGCGTCAACGAGAAAAAGGCCCTGCAGGGCGTGGATCTGACGCTCAAAGACGGCGACTTTGTGACCGTGATCGGTTCCAACGGCGCCGGTAAGTCAACGCTTTTAAACGCTGTGGCAGGCGTCTTTCCGATTGACACGGGCCGCATTGAAATCAGCGGCACCGACGTTACGAAGATGCCGGAATACCAGCGGGCCCGCTTTATCGGCCGCGTTTTTCAGGATCCGATGAAGGGAACGGCCGCGGGCATGATGATTGAGGAAAACCTCGCGATGGCCGCGCGCCGCGGCAAGCGCCCGGGGCTGCGCTGGAGCTCTCAGGGCGAACAGACCGAGCGCTTTAAGGCGATGTTGAGAGAACTCGACCTGGGGCTTGAGGACCGGATGACCGCGCACGTGGGGTTGCTTTCGGGCGGCCAGCGTCAGGCGGTGACGCTTCTGATGGCTACGCTTGTGCGCCCCGAACTTTTACTGCTTGACGAACACACCGCCGCGCTTGACCCCAAGACCGCGGAAAAAGTGCTGCAGCTCACTGACCGCATCGTCCGTCAGCACAACCTCACCACCCTCATGATCACGCACAATATGCGTGACGCACTGCGCTTTGGAAACCGCCTCATCATGATGCATGCCGGGCGCGTGGTGGAAGATATTCCGGGGGATGTGAAAAAGACGCTCGCCGTGCCTGATCTTCTGGATCTCTTTGAAAAGCGGGCCGGCAAGGACGTGGCTGTCGGCGACGCGATGCTGCTGGGGTAAAGAAAAAGCGCAGATCCGTTTTTTGCGGTCCGCGCTTTTTTACTTCTTAATGCTCTTTTTTCAGCTGAAAGATCTTAAGAGTATGCAGATACTTCCAAGCCAAGGCCACAATGACGGGCCCTGAAGCCGCGGAAATTACGCCCAGAAGCAGAATCATCGAAAGGTTGTTCTTCACAATCGGGATGTTGCCGAAGAGGTACCCGAGGCCGATCAGACCCACGGCCCAGATGACGGCCCCCAGGCCCGAATAAAGTTCAAACCGGCCTATGCTCATCTTGGCGGCACCGGCCACAAGCGGCGCAAAGGCACGCACGATCGGCACGAAACGCGCGAGAACAATCGTTTTGCCGCCGTGCTTTTCGTAGAAAACCTGTGTTTTCTGGAGTTTTTTCGCATCAATCCAGCGAATTGACCCGTCGTAGATGCGGTTACCGAGCCAGCGCCCGGTGTGAAAGCCGAGCGTATTGCCGAGGCACGCTCCGAGAATGACCGCAAGCATCAGCCCCCAGGGGCTCATGGTGCCTGCAGCCGCAACGGTCCCCGCCACAAAAAGCAGTGAATCTCCCGGCAGAAACGCCATCACCACAATGCCGGTTTCCAGAAAGAAAATAAGGAACATGGCGGCATAAACAAGCCAGCCGTATTCGGTGGCGAGCGTCACCAGAAAATGATCGGCGTTCGTGAAAAGCTCGGTAACGAGGGAGAGGAAATCCATTGCGCAGACAGGGCGTTTGTTTAATCGAATGCCCGTAATCATACCGTTACGGCTCACGCCTGACGGTACTTTGTTGCACAAAGAAATAAACAGCAGCGGGCACTCTGACCAAGGTATCGAAAGACCGTATCAACCGCTCACACCCGCGCCCGTATAATCGTCCGAACGAACGTTAAGACTCATCCCTCATGACCACGGAAAACCTAGAAGTGCGCCATATTCACGCACTGCCTGATCAGCTCATCAGCCAAATCGCCGCGGGCGAAGTTATTGAACGCCCGTCGTCGGTCGTTAAAGAACTCGTTGAAAACGCGGTGGACGCGGGTGCCAAAACCGTGCAGGTGCGCTTGGAAGAGGGCGGCATCAAACGGATCAGTGTCACAGACGACGGCTGCGGGATTCCGCCCGAGGAGCTGGGCCTCGCGCTCACGCGTCACGCGACCAGTAAGATCAGTAATCTCCTGGACCTTGAGAAGGTCGCGAGTTTTGGTTTCCGCGGTGAGGCGCTTGCGTCGATTGCCTCGGTGGCTGACGTTACGTTGACAAGCCGTACGGCCGGCATGAGCACCGCGCAGCGCATCACGCCTGCCGGTGAAATTACGGTGGCGCCCGGGGACACCGGCACTACCGTGGAAGTCGAAGACCTCTTTTACAAAACCCCGGCACGCCGTAAGTTTTTAAAGGCGGTGAGAACCGAGAGCGCACACGTTGTGGAACAGATCGAGCGCATGGCGCTTTCAAGCCCCGAGGTTGAATTCCGGGTGACGGTCGACGGTAAAAGCGCCCTGATTCTTCCAGCACAAACGCAGGAAGAACGCATCTTTGCCGTGATGCCCCAGGACTTTAAGGTCAATAGCCGCGCGGTTGTCGCCGAAGGTTTTGACATGCGCATCACGGGGTTTGCCGGGCTGCCGCGCGCGGCCAAAGCCCGCACGGCCGATCAGTACTTTTTCGTAAACGGCCGCTTTGTGAGGGACAAGGTCCTGCAGCACGCGGTGAGAACCGCTTACGCGGACGTCTTGCACGGCGCCGTGCAGCCCCTCTATTGCCTCATGCTTGAAATCAACCCGGTGAAGGTGGACGTCAACGTTCACCCGCAAAAGTCCGAGGTGCGGTTCCGTGACAGCGCGCAGGTGCACAGTTTTGTGAGTCGCGCGATTTCCGAGGCGCTTGCCAGAAGCTGTGAAACCGGGGAGAGCGGTGCATCACTCTTACCGCAGGCAGAGAGCGGAAGTCCTCAGATTAATGAACCGTCGGCAGCCGCCCTGCGCGAAGCCTCTTTCCCGAAAAATTTCCGCGCAAAGACAGGACAGAGTTTCGGTACGAAGCCCAAGCCCCTGTCCGCTTCGGAGTGGCTTAACGTCTTTGCGACCAAACCGAAAGAAGCGCAGACTGAGAAGCCCGCCGCACCGGCGCCTTTAGAGCGTCCGGCAGCGCCCGTTGTCACTGAGACCACGGCCGCAGACATGCTTACGGTGCCTCAGCAGCAGTCAGTTCCCGAGCCTCCCGCCTACGCCGGGAACGTGCCTTTGGCAATGGACGAACCTCAGGCGGAAAAAGTGCTCCCCCACTACCGGCTCGGCAAGGCCCTGGCGCAGCTTGCGGGGATTTATATCCTCGCTGAAAACGACCGGGGACTCGTGATTGTCGACATGCATGCCGCGCACGAGCGCATCAACTACGAGCGCTTAAAGCGCGAAGCCAAAACATCGATTTCCACGCAGGCGCTCCTGGTCCCTGTGGTCTTTCGGGTGACGGCCGCGGAAATGGCTGCGTTTGAAGAAGCGGGCGACACGCTCACAAAGCTCGGGCTTGAGGTGAGCCGCTCCGGCGAAGACGCGCTTGCGCTGCGCAGTATCCCGGCGGTGTTCGCGGACGGCCGCGCCGACGCCGAGGGGCTCGTTCGGGGCGTGCTGCAGGATCTGGCGGAGTTCGGCGTCACGTCGCTCACAGAAGAGCTTCGCAACAAGTGCCTCTCCACCATGGCCTGCCACGGGTCGGTGAGGGCGCACAGGATTCTGACGTTGCCGGAAATGCAGGCGCTTTTGCGGCAGATGGAAATGACGGAGCGGGCGGATCAGTGCAATCATGGGCGGCCTACCTGGCGCGAAATCACGATTGAAGAGCTTGATAAGTTTTTCCTGCGGGGGCAGTGATGCAGCCGCGTGCGCTCATGATTCTCGGGCCCACGGCAAGCGGCAAAACCGCGCTTGCCCTGACCCTGGCCCGCAAGCTCCCCGTTGAAATCATTTCGGTTGACTCAGCCCTTATCTATCGCGGCATGGACATAGGCTCGGCCAAACCCACGCGCGAAGAACTTGCCCTCTGTCCGCACCACCTGATTGACATCCGTGAAATCGATGAAAGTTACAGTGCGGCCGACTTTCGCACCGACGCCCTGCGCCTTATTGATGAAATTCACGCGCGCGGTCGGTTTCCCCTTATTGTCGGGGGAACGATGCTTTATGCCAAAGCCTTACGGGAAGGGATTGACGAACTGCCTTCGGCCGACCCCGGGGTAAGGGCTGCCGTCTTAAAAGAGGGCAAAACCTTCGGGTGGCCCGCGATGCACGAAAAACTTGCGGAGGTCGATCCCGTGACCGCCGCGCGGCTCGCGGTTAACGACAGCCAGCGCATCAGCCGGGCGCTGGAGATTTACCGTCAGACCGGGCGGGCGATTTCGGATTATCAAAAGGGGGAGGCTCAACCCGACCCGACGATTGTGACCGTGGGCCTTGTGCCCGGCGACAGAGCGCACCTGCATCGGGTGATCGGCGGGCGTTTTGACGCCATGGTGGCTTCAGGCCTTTTGGATGAAGTTGAGAACCTCATGAAGTCGCCGCGCTTTATCCGGGAGTCCCCGGCCATGCGCTGTGTGGGTTACCGGCAGGCTGTGGATTATCTTCTCGGGGAGTGCACGAGGGAAGCGTTTCTCGATCGCGCCAAGGCCGCAACGCGGCAGCTCGCGAAGCGCCAGATGACGTGGCTGCGCTCGATGAAGGCCGTGACCGTTTTTGATCCGTATGCTGAAGAAGCAGGGGCTCTGGCCGGTAAGCTGATGCAGTTGACGGACGCCGAACGGGGCTGATGCCGGAGAGCTGCTGTGTTTGTGCTTTCGGGTTCTGAATTAACAGAGAGGCAGAGATGAGTCTTACGTATTGGCTTGTGCTTTTGGTTGGGTGCGGTGTTACAGCGTTCGGACTGTATCTCAAGTGGCTTGACAGCAGGGACTCCAGCAAAAAGTAATCACGCAAGAGCCGGCACGGAAAGCAAAAAATTTGTCCGGATTTGTGAGGCAGCGGGATTTCCGGCAGATTAACTGAGCCGTAAGTTGAAGAGCCTTTTCGGCTGATATGACCTGCGGGTGCGAATGTATGTCTGAGTGTATGTCTCGGACTGAGGCAGCAATCTGCAAAACGTCAGACGGTGCGGCGGCTGACGATGAAGACCGTGACGGTTCGAATCCCTGCAACACGGAAGCTCAACGGCTTGCCGGCTGCTGCAGCAAAAGATCCGCGGCTGATGTCGGGGTGACTGCAGCGGATAACAAAAAAGCCTTCGGCTTTCGCCAAGGCTTCTTGTCTTCCCGTAAGGGATGAGGAAATGGTGCCGGTGAGAGGAATCGAACATCCGACCTTCGCATTACGAATGCGCTGCTCTACCAGCTGAGCTACACCGGCATTTCCCAAATTGTCTCCGCTTCTTTGCGGCGAACCGCTCTGAATCGGAGTTGCGCATTTTACGGAGATTTTGAAAAAAAGCAAATCGCAAACGCGGCCCGGAAAGCGGCTTTTGGTACTTACGCTTTATCCGGCCGGGCAGCTTCCGAGAGTTTCCAGCGGGGTTTGGCGGAAAACGCCCAGCGGTGAAGCGCCTTGGCGCGTTCTTCGGGCGTCATTGCTTCAAGCCTCATCATGCCGGCAACGGCAATCATGGCGCCGTTATCGGTGCAAAGCGCAAGCGGCGGAAAGTACACACGGCCCTTGAGTTTGGCGGCCGTTTTGATAAGGCCTTCCCGAAGCTGCTTGTTCGCGGAGACGCCGCCCGCGACCACCAGATCCTTGATGCCGGTTTTCTTCATGGCTTTGGCGGCTTTGGCGGTAAGCACCTCAACCACGGCGTCCACAAAGCCACGCGCGAGATTAGAGCGGAAGGGTTCGTCTTTGGGATCCGGGGCCTTCTGCACGGTCGTTAAGACCGCGGTTTTAAGCCCTGCAAAACTTAAGTTGAGGTCCGGCGAGTGCAGCATCGGCCGCGGCAGTTCAATGGCGCCGGCAGTGCCGTTTTCCGCGAGGCGCGACACCGCGGGTCCCCCCGGATAGCATTCGCCCAAAAGCTGCGCGGTCTTATCAAAGGCTTCGCCCGCGGCATCATCAAGCGTCTCCCCGAGAAGCTCATAGTGCCCGAAGGACGTCACCTTCATAAACTGCGTGTGGCCTCCGGAAACGAGAAGCGCCAAAAACGGAAACTTCGGTTTTTCGGGGCTCAATAGCGCTGAAAGCAGATGGCCTTCCAAGTGATGCACGCCGATTACAGGTACGCCCAGGGCGTAGCCCGCGGCATGCGCAACGGAGGACCCTACCAAAAGGGCACCGGCAAGCCCCGGGCCTTCAGTGACGGCAATCGCGTCAATGTCTTTTTTTGTGAGGTGCGCGTCAGAAAGCACCTGATCCATCAGGGCAATCGCGCGGCGGATATGGTCGCGGCTAGCGAGTTCCGGCACAACGCCGCCGTAGGCGCGGTGCATGTCAATCTGCGTGTGAATGGCCTGCGCGAGCAGTTCGTGCTTATCGTTAATGAGCGCTGCACCGGTTTCGTCGCAGGAACTTTCAATGCCGAGAACAATCATGGTCTTCTTTGAAAAGCCGTCAAAAAGAAGGAAGTCCCGTATTTTAACGGCGCAAAGCTTTACCGACGCGGCGGACGGGGCGGTGGGGGAGGCGGCGGTGGCATCATCATCATCGGCGCCCACATCATGCGGTTCATAAAGTAGAAGTCTCGCTCGGCCTGTTCTCTGGCCAATGCGGCCTTAAGCGCCGCCTCTCTCTGATGCGCCCGGGTGAGCGCATTTTTAAGGTCTGTTTCAAGGCCCGGTGCGTCCTTGGGGCGCTCCAGATGCACGCGAAACGTTGACTGCTCTCCGCAAAGCCGGATGGGGTTGGCGCTCGTTGCTTTTGCACCCGAGGGCCACGTGTAGGTTACGCCGGCAATCGCCGCACAGCCGTCGGCGCCGCGCGCGGCATCGAGCGCATCGTTGTCGTAGGTGACCTGCACGGGCGTGATGCCCGCGGTTGTGCCGTCGGCACTGGTGACACGGGCCCCTTCGATGTCGCTTGCGAATTCCACGACCGTGGAGCAGCCGGTGAGAACAAGGGCGAGGGCGGCAGCGGCCGCTGCTGAATGTAGTTTCACGACTGTCTCCGGCAGTAAATGGGTCGGAAGATGCCCGGGCATCCTGTTGATTCGATTTTACGCGGGCGGGCTCAGAAGATTTGTGAGCAATTTGTTTCCGATTGGTTTCCGGCATCCGGCGGAGCAGCCAGCCCGGATAACACGTCTGAAAGTACAGGCCCCGGGCTGTTTTCGGGGCTGTTTTTAGGTAGTTTTTAGTATTTTTGAGAGGCGAAAAACTCCTGCGGACACTGAATGTTTGCGCGCTTTGCGCCTAAAGTGCATACTGTGGAGACGGCCTTCTGAAACTCCCTTGGCGCAAGTCTCAGTTTGCGTTCCCGAAAAAAGCGGACATTCTCGGAGTGACCGCCGAATTAACCCAACAAAAAACAAGAAAACCCCATGGCAAAAACACTGTACGACAAACTTTGGGATGAACATGTCGTTGACTGTGAAGACGACGGCACGACGACGCTTTACATTGACCGCCACCTGATGCACGAGGTCACAAGTCCCCAGGCCTTTGAAGGTCTGCGCCTGGCAAACCGCAAACCCTGGCGTATTTCTTCGATCGTGGCAACGGCCGATCACAATACGCCCACCACGGGGTGGGAGAAGGGCATGGACGGCATCACTGATCCGATTGCGCGCCTTCAGGTGGAAACGCTTGACAAGAACATTCACACGTACGGCTGTGCCGCCTACTTCCCCTTCATGGATAAGGGCCAGGGCATCATTCACGTCATGGGGCCCGAGGAGGGCGCGACGCTCCCCGGCATGACCGTGGTGTGCGGCGACAGCCACACGTCCACCCACGGCGCCTGCGCGGCGCTCGCGTTCGGGATCGGCACCTCGGAAGTCGAGCACGTGCTTGCCACCCAGACGCTTCTTACGAAGAAAAACCGCAACATGCTCGTGCGCGTGGAAGGTAAGCTCGGCGCGGGCATCACCGGTAAGGACGTTGCGCTTGCCGTCATCGGCAAAATCGGTACCGCAGGCGGCACGGGCTGCACGATTGAATTTGCCGGCAGCGCCATCCGCTCGCTTTCGATGGAAGAGCGCATGACGCTTTGCAATATGGCGATTGAAGCCGGTGCCCGAAGCGGCCTTGTTGCCGTGGACGAAAAGACGATTGAATATATGCGCGGCAAACCGCTTGCGCCCACGGGCGAAGATTGGGACAAGGCCGTTAGCTACTGGAAGACCCTCGTCAGTGACGCAGACGCCCACTTTGACGTCGTCGTTGAAATGAAGGCCGAAGACATCCGCCCGATGGTCACGTGGGGGACGTCGCCTGAGATGGTCACCTCAATTGACGGCGTGGTGCCCGATCCCAAGGACCAGCCCGATCCGGTGAAGCGCGAAGGCTGGGAGCGGGCCCTTAAATACATGGACTTAAAGCCCGGCACCAAGATCACCGACATTGCGCCGGACCATGTCTTTATCGGTTCCTGCACCAATTCCCGCATTGAAGACCTCAGAATGGCCGCCGCGGTTGTCGCCAAACTCGGCCGCAACGTCGCGCCGGGCGTGAAGCAGGCTCTCGTTGTGCCGGGCTCGGGCCTTGTGCGCCTGCAGGCAGAAAAAGAAGGGCTTGATCAGATCTTTAAGAAAGCCGGTTTTGAGTGGCGTGAACCGGGCTGCTCGATGTGCCTTGCGATGAACGCAGACCGCCTCAATCCCGGGGACCGCTGCGCCTCAACCTCCAACCGCAACTTTGAGGGCCGTCAGGGTAAGGGCGGAAGAACGCATCTGGTGAGTCCCGCGATGGCAGCCGCCGCGGCGGTGATGGGCCACTTCGTGGACGTGAGTAAACTCTTTTAAGCCCCGGTAAGGATACGATTCATCATGGAAAAATTTACGACTCTCACGGGGCTTGTGGTTCCGCTTGACCGCAGCAACGTTGATACCGACGCCATCATCCCCAAGCAGTTTTTAAAGTCGATCTACCGCACCGGCTACGGCCCCAACTGCTTTGACGAGTGGCGCTACCTCGATAAGGGCGAGCCCGGGATGGACAACAGTAAGCGCCCGGTCAATCCCGACTTTGTGCTCAACTTCCCGCGCTACAAGGGCGCCGAGATTCTTCTCGCGCGTAAAAACTTCGGCTGCGGCTCAAGCCGCGAGCATGCGCCCTGGGCCCTGCTGCAGTATGGGTTCCGCTGCGTGATTGCGCCGAGCTTTGCCGATATTTTCTATTCCAATTCGCTCAAAAACGGCCTCGTGCCCGTGGTGCTTTCTGAAGATGTGATTGACCGTCTGTTCCGCGACTGCGAAAAGACCGAGGGGTACCGTCTGACGGTCGATCTTGACAAGCAGACCGTGACGGAACCCGACGGCACCGTCACGCCCTTTGAAATCTCGGCTTTCCGCCGCTGGGCGATCATGAACGGGTTTGACGACATCGGTATCACGCTTTCCACGCGCCAGGACAAGATCCGTGCGTTTGAGGATAAGCGCCTTGCCGAAAAGCCGTGGCTTGCAAAGATGCTGAATCAGTAAAGAACTTTTGACGTAAAGACAGATAAAAAATGACGAAAAAGATTGCAGTGCTCCCCGGTGACGGGATCGGTCCGGAAATTGTGGATCAGGCCGTCAAGGTCTTAAAGGCCCTCGGCGAAAACTTTGAAATGGAAACGGCGGATGTGGGCGGCGTCGCCTACGCGCACCACGGGCATCCGCTGCCGGAAGCAACGCTCAAACTTGCCAAGGAAAGCGACGCCGTCTTGTTCGGCGCCGTGGGTGACTTTAAGTACGACACCTTGGAGCGGAGTCTGCGTCCCGAGCAGGCGATTCTGGGGTTACGCAAGAACCTCGGGCTTTTTGCAAACCTTCGGCCCGCCAAGTGCTTTAAGGAACTTGTGGGCGCCTCAACCCTGCGTCCTGAGGTGGTCAGCGGCCTGGACCTTCTGATCGTTCGCGAATTGACCGGCGACATTTATTTCGGTACGCCCCGCGGCCGCCGCACGGCGGTGGACGGCCAGTTCCCCGGTACCCCTGAAGCCTTTGACACGATGCGCTACAGCGTGCCTGAGATCGAACGCATTGCGCGCGTCGCCTTTGAAGCGGCCCGCAAGCGCCGCGGCAAGGTCACAAGCGTTGATAAAGCGAACGTCCTTGAAACGAGCCAGCTCTGGCGCGACACGGTGATTGCCGTGCACGACAAAGAGTTTGCCGATGTGACGCTTGAACACATGTACGTGGACAATGCCGCCATGCAGCTCGTGCGTGCTCCCAAAGCCCTTGACGTCGTTCTCACCGGCAACATCTTCGGCGACATTCTGAGTGATGAAGCCTCGATGCTCACGGGTTCGATCGGGATGCTTGCCTCCGCGAGCCTCAACGACAAGGGCCAGGGCCTTTTTGAGCCCTCCCACGGGTCGGCTCCGGACATTGCGGGCAAAAACATCGCCAACCCCATTGCGACGATTCTTTCCGCTGCGATGATGCTCCGCTACAGCCTCGGGATGGCCGAAAACGCCGACCGGATCGAACGGGCGGTGGAAGCGGTCCTCGCTTCGGGGCTTCGCACGGGCGACATCATGAGCGAAGGCTGCCGCAAGGTTTCCTGCTCGGAAATGGGCGACGCCGTGCGCGACGCACTGAAATAATTTTTCACCGGGGCATATCCCGCGGGTGCTGCCGCAGCTTTTTTTTGGGAGATGTCTGCGACAGGGCTTTAAAGCCTGCGGGTTTCCCTCACACACGCAAACTCGGTACTCAAAAAAGGGAGAAACAATCATGATTCTCGGTATGGTGGGCTGGCGCGGTATGGTGGGCAGCGTCCTTATGGGCCGCATGCTCGAAGAGGGCGACTTCCGGCACGTCGAAAAAACGGTGTTCTTTTCGACGTCGCAGGCCGGGCAACCCGCTCCTGAAGTCGCGGGCGCCGAGCCCGTGCTCTCTGACGCCAACGACACTCAGGCGCTTGCCAAATGCGACGTCATCATTTCCTGCCAGGGCGGCGATTACACAAAGAGCGTTCACCCGAAATTGCGCTCTGAGGGCTGGACGGGTTATTGGATTGATGCGGCGTCAAGCCTCAGAATGGAAAAAGATGCGGTGATCATTCTCGATCCCGTCAATATGCCGGTCATTGAAAAGAGCCTTAAGGCCGGAATTAAAGACTACATCGGCGGCAACTGCACGGTTTCTCTGATGCTTTTGGCTCTGGACGGCCTCATCCGTGAAGGGCTTGTGGACTGGGTCACCTCCATGACCTATCAGGCCGCAAGCGGCGCCGGTGCCCAGAATATGCGTGAGCTTCTCGCGCAGATGGGTTACCTCAATGCCTCCGTTTCCGAGCAGCTTGCGCACCCGGGCTCTTCGATTCTTGAGATCGACCGCCGCGTGACCCAGGCCTTTTTAAAGCCTGATTTCCCGCAGAAGGCGTTCGGCGCCCCCTTGGCCGGGTCGCTGATTCCCTGGATTGACAAGGATCTCGGTAACGGTCAGTCCCGCGAAGAGTGGAAAGGCGGTGCTGAAGCGAACAAAATCCTGGGGCTTCCTGCCATGGGCGAAGCCGGGTCTCTGATCGTTGACGGTCTTTGCGTGCGCGTGGGAAGCATGCGTTGCCACAGCCAGGCTCTCACCATCAAGCTCAAAAAGAACCTTGACACGGCGGAAATCGAAAAGTTGCTTGATAACGCCAATGAATGGGCTTACGTGGTTCCCAACCGTAAGGAAGAGTCGATTGCGGAATTGTCGCCTGCTAAGGTTTCCGGCACCCGCCGTATTCCGATCGGCCGCATCCGTAAGCTCGCGATGGGCCCGGAATTTATCAGCGCCTTTACGGTGGGCGATCAGCTCCTTTGGGGCGCCGCAGAGCCCCTGCGCCGGATGCTGAGAATCCTCGTTGACTTTAAAAACGCGTAAGCCGCGTTTTTAAAGACCGACAAAAAACCCGGAAACGCCGTAAAAAGCGCTCCGGGTTTTTCTTTGACCGGCCGGATTAGTGTCCTCCGGCCGGTGATTCATGCCGATTACTTCTTTTTCAGCGTGAAGTTGTGGCAGTCGTTGCACATGAGCTTCACGTCCTTAAAGGGCTTATTGGCCTGATGGCATTCCTGGCAGTCCACCGCACCCTGATGCGACACATGGGGGTTGGGGGTGACGTTCTTTGTCTCTTCTGCCAGCGCTTCGTAGGAAACGTGGCACTTCAGGCACTGGTTCTTCTGAACGAAACCGTCTTTGGCAACGGGCCAGTTTTTGCCGTGAAACTGCTGGAGGGTCTGTTCAGCGGCAACGGCAGAGCCGTCGGCGAGCATAAGACCCGCAGCAAGGGCGAGAGCGGCAGCAAAAGTCTTCATCATCATTTCAAATTCTCCCCTGGGTTAGATCTTCTTAGCCTTGGCAGCCTTGGCGCGCTTCACCATCTCAGCGCCCGCAATGCGGCCGAACACGGTCGCGGCACCGAGCTGAGCGCCGCCCGCGTAGTTATGAAAGAAGATGCCGCCCGCGGAGTTGCCCGCAGCGTACAGACCCTTGATGCTTTCGCCGTCCAAGTTCTGCACTTCAGCCTTGGTGTTGATCAAGGGGCCGCCGAAGGTCGCGGTCATGCCGCCCTGGAAGGGAATGGCGTAGAACGGGGCCTTGGCAATCGGATGGGGCTTCTTGTAGGTGCAGGGCGGAACCATCTCGTCGAGCTTGTTGGCTTTAAGTGCTTCGTTATACTGGTCCACAACCTTCTTGACCTTGGCAGCCGGGAGGTTCACCTGCTTGCAGAGCTCTTCAATCGTATCGGCTTTGCCGTAGGGGTTGTTCAAGGTATCAAACTTCGGAATGACGCGGTCCAGAACCGAGCAGTCGCTGTCAACGATCACCCAGGCGTAGTTGTCCAAAGTCTTCTGCGCCGTCGTACGGGCCTTAATGACGTACGTGTTGTTTTCATCCATGTAACGCACGCCCGAAGTGTTCACCTGCACGCCGTAGCCGGAATTCAGAACATCGGCGGGGTTCACGTGGGTTTTCCCAAGGATCGGGCCGGAGTGGAACTGATCCATGTTCACAAACTTCGTGAAAAGCGGAGCCGTGAGCGTAATGTTTTCGCCCGTGGTGTGGCGGGAACCGCGAAGCACCATGCGTGTGGCCCAGCCGCCGATGTACTGGTCAACGAGGCCGGGGTTGGCGGAAAAGCCGCCCGTTGCAATCAGAACGCCGCCGCGTGAACGGAAGTAGAGCTGGCGCGTCGGGGTCTGAACCTTGACGCCCGTGACCTGCAGGGCTTCGTTCGTGAGAAGTTCCACGGCCTTATGCTGGTACTTGATTTCAATACCGCGCTTGGCGCAGGCTTCCAGGAGCTTCTGAACGAGCGCAGCGCCCCCGGTCATGCCCTTGCTCTTATCGCCCACCACGCGGCAGGTGCGCCCGAGACGCGGATAGGGCATCGGACGGATCTTGCCGAACTTAACGCCGATATCCTTTTCGAGCCAGTCAATGCCTGCGGAAATGTTGTCGGTGTAGGTGCGGTTTAAGGCCGGATCACCCATCTGCTTGCTGATGTCCATCATCATTGCGTAGAAGGCGTCGGCCGTATCGGTGATACCCTGTTCCTTCTGATGACGCGTACCCCAGCCGCAGACTGACCCCAGGGCGTAGATGGCGTTGCCGTCGGGACGGTCGCACTTTTCCATGACGCAGACCTTGGCGCCCATGTCGTGCGCGGTAATGGCGGCAATAAGGCCTGCGGGGCCGGCGCCCAGAACGATCGCGTCATAGGTGCCGCTCATTTTTTTGGCCGGAGCCGCTTCCGCGGTGGCGGTCATGCCGAAACCGGCAGCGCCCGCGGCGGCTGCTCCGAGAATCGAGCTCTTTAAGAGCCCGCGGCGGGTGAGATCCGTATTGGACATCTTCATTCTCCTGCTTTGACTGATGCCTTTGTGTATCAGGCAGTTCTTGTGTTTGTGTCGCCCTCAAAGGGGAAAGTCCTTCTTTTCAGTGACTTAACCCTATTGTGAGCTGATGCGAAACTTAACGTTGGGATTATGCAGGGGTAAACCCACTAAGTACCCCGTACTCATGTCAAAGAGAGGAGACTTGACGAAGAGCCGGGCGTGGTCTGAAAGTACGGTCCGCAAAACCGTGCAGGCGGGCAAGCGGTTTCGTAGAATCGGGGGTTCTGAATTTTTTCTGGTCCGTGCGGCTTGCGTAATGCCGGTTTCTCACCGTCCCGAATTGGCCCTGGCTTTGGCCCGGCGCTTTTTTGAGCCTGACATTCTCACCTCACACGACGGACTCTTTCTCGTTGCTCCGAGGGGCGCAGGCTAGACAACGTTTCTTCGGGAGGATCTCATTGCGGTGCTTTCGGGAAAAGCGCTCGTGGTGTACGCGGATCTGGAAACCGCAAAAACCGGCGGGGCCGCCGTTGAGAGACTTTTGAGCGCCGTGTCCGGCGCACTGTCGGCGTGGACCGTGTCCGGCAAAAGTCCGGGACTCAGTTTTGATCCGGTCAAAGCGGGCCGCAGAAACGGTGTTTCGCTCGCAGCCTTTTTACGGTGCGGACTTTCTGGACTTTCCGATGCCGGACGATGAATTCCCGCTGTTAAAAAGCACAGCCCCCAAAGATTTCCCGACAACGTATCCCGCAAGGACAACGAACATCATGCGCGACGAATACGACTTTTCCGATGCCGTTAAAAACCCGTACACTGATGCGGCCAAGGCCGCCCATGACCGTGCTACGGACGGCAAGGATCAAAAGCAGAAGAACCCGGCCGGCAAAAAGACAAAAGACGCGCCCGGCAAACGCTGAGCAAAAATTTCCCGCCGTTTTTCCTTGGAGGAAAAGGCGGGAAGAGAAGACGGCAAAAAGGCGTATCAGCCTTCTAAAGCCGTATTCATAAACTGCGCGATGTGCGTGAGTTCATCGGGGCAGAGTTCATGGTCCATGTTGTACTCGCGCCAGATGAGGGTCTGCACGCAGTTTTCCACCACATCGGCGCTCTTGCGGGCGACCATGGGGTTTACGATGCTGTCAAAGGCGCCGTGCGCCATAAAGACCGGTGTCGCGCGGCCTGCGGCCGTGATTTCAGCGGGCAACGTCTGCGCGAGCGGCAAAAAGCCCGAAAGCGCAATGATTCCGGCGAGGGGCCGCGTTTGCCTCAGGCCGCTGTAAAGCGCCATCGCCGCGCCCTGCGAAAAGCCCCCGATAAAGAGCCGCTGCGGATCCTGCCCCGTGGAGAGCACTTCGTTAATGACCTGCGTCACCTTCTGGTGCATGGCGCGGATCCCGCGCTCATCTTCCGGTCCTTCAAAATCCATGGAGAGCACGTCAAACCAGGCGGTACCCCGCCAGCCCTGATGCGCCGTAATGGGAATCACAGGCGCCTGCGGGAACAAAAACCGGGCTGCCGGCCCCCCGAAGTCAATGAGTTCCTGTGCAAACGGCTCAAAGTCATGCGCGTCGGTACCCATGCCGTGGAGCCAAATCACGGTGCAGGGAATGTCGCCGTCAGAGGCCGAGTCTTTTACAAAAACTTTGAGGGGCTGCACCGCAGGGCGCTGGGGGCGCTCGTTAAAAAGCGGCACGCCGCGCTGCACGGAGCGGCGGGCAATGGCTTCAGGGCTCATGCGCGGCCGGTCATCGCGCCGCTCGTGCACAGGGGCTTCGTGCGCCGGATTCTGCGCACTCTGCGGCGCGCGGGGTGCCTGTACAGGGGGCGTTAAACCCGCTTCAGGCCCGCGGAAACCCGGGACGTGGCTGGCGGCGGCAGCCGCGGAGGCTGCCTGCGGCATTTGAGGCGCGTGCTGCGGAGCTTCCTGCGGTGCGGCAGGTGTCTCGGAAACCGCCGCAGGGGGGTCTTTCGCAGGCGCCGCTTCGGGCTTACGGGCGCTCTTGGGGCGAAAGGCCTTCACAACGTCCGGATCCGTTTCGATGTAGGGGCCGCCGATCAGATCAATGCAGTAGGGGACTGCGGCAAAAATACCGGGTGCAATGACGTGCCCGTCATCGTCATAAAAGCCCCCGAGCGTCTCGGAAATCGCCTTGGGCTGGCCCGGGAGATTGATGATCAGCGCCGCGTGCCCCGGAATTTCGCGAAGGACCGCCACCTGGCGCGAGAGAATGGCCGTGGGAACAAAGTGCAGCGAAATGCGCCGCATCTGTTCGCCGAATCCCGGCATTTCGCGGGTGGCGACGGCGAGCGTTGCCTCGGGCGTCACGTCCCGTAGGGCCGGGCCCGTGCCGCCCGTGGTAAGAACGAGGTCACAGCCTTCGTTATCAACGAGGTCACGCAGGGTGTTTTCAATCACGTAGCGCTCATCGGCGATGAGGCGCTTATGAAGGGAGAGAGGCGTTGTGACGGCGTCGGTAAGCCAGGCTTCCAGAGCCGGAATCCCCTCGTCACGGTAGATGCCGGCACTGGCCCGGTCAGAAATCGAAACGAGCCCGACAATGAGCTCGTTTTCCGTTGTGCGTTTCACAGACATTGAAATGCGTCCCAAAGGAAAAAATCAGTTTTCTTCGTCTTCTTCACTGCGCGCTTCAAGCGTGAGGGGCGGGAGCTCCTCGGCGTAGCAGACGCGGTAGACCTCGCGGAAGGCCTTGGCGGGTTTGCCGGCATCGCGCTCCTTTCGGGCCTGACGGATGAGTTGCCTCAGGCGCTGAATTTCCAGTGCCGGATGGAGTTGAGCGTAGGCGGTGAGCGCTTCGTCTTTCGTGAGAAGCTCTTCGCGGGCTTTTTCCGCGCGTTTGTGCGCGGCAGCCGCCGCTCGGGAGTCGCCGGTAGCGCGGGCAATGGCTTCTTTAACGGCCTCGGCATCGAGTTGCCGCATGAGTTTGCCGATTAACTGCAGTTGACGCCGCTGTGCTCCGAAGCTTTTCATCGCGCGAAAGTCGCGGATTGCAAGCGCCGTGTCTTCGGGAAGATCGATTAAGGAGAGCTGCTCGTCGGTTAAGCCCGTGAGGTCCTTGCCGAGGCTTTGCAGTTCATCGCAGTCGCGTTTGCGCTGAGACTTTGACGGCCGGTCGTACCCTTCGTCATCGTCTTCATCAGCCCAGGCGCGTGTATCGTAAAAAGGTTTCTTTGCCATAGTGCGGCAATAATAACGGAATCGGCCGGCACTATTTTGCTTTGAGACCGTTAAAACGGCCCTGCCGTAAGGATTTCGGGAGAGAAAAATGACCAATGCAACCGTGGATTTGATGAAGGTGCACCGCTCGGTGCGTGCCTACGAAGACAAAACTGTTTCTGAGGATGTGCGAAAAGCAATCCTTGAAGCGGCCTTTGCGGCATCAAGCTCAAGCTTTCTGCAGCTTGTGACCGTGATCCGCGTGACGGATGCCGCCAAGCGCCAAGCCTTTTATGAACTCTCCGGCAACCAAAAGCACGTGCTCACGGCGCCCGAATTCTGGGTGTTCTGCGCGGACATGCACCGAAATGCTGAACTGGTGGCGGGAGCCGACCTCGGCTGGACGGAGCAATTGATCCTCGGGTGCGTCGACACGGGGATTGTCGCGCAAAGCGCGATGACCGCTTTGGAGAGCTTCGGGCTTGGGGGTGTCTTTGTGGGCGGCATCCGCAACGGCATAGCCCGCGCGGACGACGTTCTCGCGTTGCCTCAAAACGTCTTTCCGGTTGTGGGGCTTGCCTTCGGGTACCCTGCGGAAAAGAATGAATTGAAGCCGCGCCTGCCTCTGGAAGTCACCGTCATGGAAAACAGCTACAGTGAGCCGGACCCGGCCGTGATGGCCGCCTACGACGCCGTTTCGCGCGCCTACTACAAAAACCGCACGGCGGGCAGCAAGGACGTGAGCTGGGCTGAGACACTTCCCGCCATTCTCGGGAAAGAGCGCCGCCCCTTTGTGCTTGAGTTCCTGCGAAAGAAAGGCTGGGCGCAGCGGTAAACCTTGGTCCGGGCTGAAACACAATTTGTTAATAAAAAGGCACCGGTGAAAACTTTGCGCGGCTGCCCTGCCGTTACACTTAGCGGCATCAACCGGTACGGTAAGTGTCCGGTGAGTGCGGGCCTTTGTCCGCGCGTTATCAGAACAACGGGAATTTCGGGTGTGTCGCCCGGAGCTTTTATTTGAGGAATTTCCTTTTTCACTATGAAGCGTATTGCACTTCTTATTCTGACCAACATTGCCATTGTGGTGATGCTCGGCATTGTGCTCAATGTGGTGAGCCTTCTGACCGGGATTAACTTCGGCCAGATGGCCGGCAAGAGCCTGAACATCACGTCGCTTTTGGTCTTTGCCTTTGTCGTGGGCTTTGCCGGATCGATCATTTCGCTTCTGATGAGTAAGTCCATGGCCAAGATGAGCATGGGCGTGCAGATGATTGATACGGACAATCCCCAGCCCGGGCTTGAAACGTGGCTTGTGGGCGTGATCCGTCAGTTGTCGGATAAAGCCGGCATCAAGATGCCCGAAGTCGGTATCTATGAGGGTGAACCCAACGCTTTTGCCACGGGCGCCACAAAAAACAGCTCCATGGTCTGCGTCTCCACGGGCCTCTTGCGCCTCATGAATCAGAAGGAAGTCGAAGCCGTTCTCGGTCACGAAATCAGCCATGCCGCCAACGGCGACATGGTGACGATGACGCTGGTGCAGGGCGTGATGAACACCTTTGTGGTCTTCATTTCCCGCATTGTGGGTTGGGTCGTTGACCGTCAGATTCTGCGTAACGAAGAAGAAGGTCCCGGTATCGGCTACTTCATCACGAGCATTGTGATGGACATCGTCCTGGGTTTTCTTGCCGGTATCGTTGTCGCGGCCTTCAGCCGCTGGCGTGAATACCACGCTGATGCAGGCTCCGCAAAACTCTTGGGTTCGTCTGAACCGATGATTGCCGCACTGCAGCGCCTGGAAACGATGACGCCCGCGGAGTTGCCCGGCGCCGTGAAGGGCTTCGGTATCTCTGGCGGCATCGGCAGTCTCTTTGCCTCGCACCCCTCGTGCGAAGACCGTATCGCCGCGCTGCGTAAGCTCGGGTATTAATCCGGTTTAATGCCGGCACACAAAGGCTCCTTCGGGAGCCTTTGGCGTTATTGAGACCGGCGTTTTAAAAGCAGGCGCCCGGCGGCGTCCTTTTCCCACACGTTGCCCGCGAGACTCTCAAAAAGCGCCGCGGCTTTTTCGACTGAAATGTGCAGGCCCGCCCTGATGCACTGAATGCTTGCCTCACGGTCAAGCACAAGAAACTCAGCAGCGCGCTCGGCGTCCGCATCAGTCTTCATCACGGACGCTAGGCCCGCTGCCTTAAAAAAGCGCTGCACGGGCTGCGCCAGCGCCGTGACAAAGGCGTCCGTCGTGTTTTTGGAAGGCAGGGGCAGGGCAAGAATCCGGGCGCGCTCAAAGTGCTGCTCGTAGGCAGCCAGCCGCGTCGAACTGATTCTTCGGCCGGCATCAAGCCTTCGCCCGAGACTTTTTTCAACCAGGGGAAGCGCCGCTTCAGTGTTCACAGCCTGCCAGAGGTAGCAGGAGAGAAAGATGATGAGGCGCGGTTTGCGCTCGTTTAAAACCTCTGTGAGAGCCGCAATCTCACGCGCTGTTTCGGGCACGGTCTGCGGGCCGTGGCCCTTGGGTTTCACCGCAGGCCACACCGTCATCGTAAAGGCCCGTTCAAAGGCGCCTTCTTTGCCGCGGGTCTCAATGAGAGGCATCCCCCAGAGGTTGAACCACTCGACAAAGCGGCGGATAACGGGGCCCCGGTCACAGGCGGCGTCAGAGAAAAACGCAAGGCGCGTGACGGGGTTCGCCGGCACCGTTTCTGCGCCGGTCACAACGAGAATGCCGCCCGTACGGTTTTCTTCGGTGACCAAAACGTCGGCCGTCGTTTTCATGATGATTACGCTCCGGCCGCCACGAGAATGCGGCGGATCACGGCCGGATCGTGCGTGCCGATTTTTTTCAGGGCCGATGCCCGGTGCACTTCCACGGTTCTTAAGGCAATGCCGAGGCGCTCGGCGATTTCGCGTGAGACGAGCCCCTGCGCAATAAGACGCACAATTTCCGTTTCACGGGCCGTCAATGCCGCAAGCCGCTCGCGTGCGGTGTCGGCTGACACCGAGCCCGTTACTTTCTGCACGGACCGCTCACAGGCCTTGGTGATGTCCTTTAAAAGCCGCTCTTCATCAACGGGTTTTTGGATGAAATCCACGGCGCCTTCCAAAACGGCCTGCACGGCCATATCGATGTCGCCGTGCCCGGTGATAAAGATGACGGGCAGATCCACCCCGTGCTCCTTCATGACGCGCTGACATTCGATGCCGGTGAGCCCGGGCATGCGGACGTCAAGGATGAGGCACCCCGGCACCGACGGTCTGTCACCGGTCAAAAAACTTTTGGCGTCGTGATAAACCGCCGTTTTCCAGCCCTCCAGCGTGAGGTAAAGCTCAAGCGCCGCCGCCAGATCCGTGTCATCGTCACAGATTCTCACAAGGGCGGCTTCCTTTACGGCAGTGATGTCGGTTGTCATGCGGTGTCCTTTGCGCTTTCGGTGTCGGTTGCGGGAATAATGACGGCCACTTCAAGGCCGCCTAACGGGTGGTTGCGGAAACGAATCGCGGCCCCGTGATTTTCGACGATGCTTTTCACAATGCTTAAGCCCAGGCCCAGGCCGTTCGTTTTCCCGGACGTAACGGGGCTGCCGAAGGCCTTGAGCTTTTCTTCAGGGACGCCCGGGCCGTTGTCGGCCACGGTCAGTACGAAGTTTCCGGCGTCGTTACGCAGCAGCGACACCGAAACCGTGGGGTCCTTGGTGGTGGCAAGGGCTTCTGCGGCATTTTTGATGAGATTTAACACCACAAGTTCCCATTCAAGGGCATTGGCGTCAATCATCACGGGTTCAAGTGCCGTGAGTTTCACGGTGACTTTGTCGCTTCTGCCGGAGGCCCGCCACGAGGCGATGCCCCGCTCAACCACACTGCGTAAATCAATGCGGGTCCGTTTGACGGTTTTGACTTTGGCGTAGTTTCTGACGTTTTCCACGATCGCCGCAATACGCTCGGTCTGCTTCATCATGCGGGCCAAAACCGAGAGCGTTTGCTCACCGGCTCCGGCGCGCGTGAGAATCTTTTCGAGTGACTTTCCGAAAAGATCCTGGGCGGCTAAGGGCTGCCGCAGCTCATGCGCAATCATGGAAGACATCTGCCCGATGATGCCTGAGCGCTGCAAAAGGGCAATGCGCTCGCCCGCCTGCTGCGCTTCCTGCTTGAGTTCGGTTTCGCGCGCAAGGGCCTCGGTGAGTTCGCGCGTTTTACGGTGCACGAGCTGCGTGACGCGCACACTGTGGAAAATGAGGCCCACGATAAGGCCTATGACCAGAAAGATCGGGAGCCTGAACGTTTCCCAGAAGCGCGTCACCGACCACTCGCGCAGAAACTGGTACGGACCGATTTTTAGCGTTTTATAGAGGTTGTCGATCGTGCTGAAGTCCGTGGCCACACTCCAGTACTGCCCCTCTCGGGTTTCGGGCATCGCAAGAAGTGTTTCCGTCACAATGCGCGAGACCGCAGGGGGCGTGGCGGGCGTCGTTGCCACAATCCAGGAGGGGTAAAGATCGGTGGAGGCAAGGCACCGTCCGGAATCGGGTTTGGGTTCCACGACGCGCCAGAGTTTTTTTTCTTCCGGGTGGGCTTTGAGGTAGTCTTCAAGCCAGCAGAGGCGAAAGACCGCGGTGTCGGCTTTGTAGCTTTTGAGCATCTCAACGGCTGCCTCGGTGTTTCCCGGTCCCGTGAAAAAACTCTGCCGGAAGAATTTTTCCGGGTTGTAGCCCCGGGCGGCGAGTTCCCCCTGAGCGATTCTCAGAGACGTAAACCCTGTGGGTGTGGCAGCAACCAGGCGGCTTCCCTTGAGGGACTCAATCGTGTCAAAAGGGGTGGACGCAAGCGTCACAAAAACAGAGCCATCGCCGTGGTTGGGATCAGGGTAGGCGCGGCTTGCGAGCGTGACGAGGTCGCGCGCGCCGTGGATGACGTTAAAGCGGTAAAAACCGGCGCTCGCGATAAAGACGTCGACTTTTTTGTCGCGGATAGCGCGCGTGAGCTCATCCATTGTGAGAGTCACGGTTGCGACGTTGGCCGCACCAAAGCGGGCTTTTAAAGCTGCAATCGTGGGTTCGATCACCGCCTCGTGCGGCGAGGGCCGGATGTAGCGCACGATGCCGACATTTAAAATTCCGTCGGCGTGAGCCGGAGCGGCCGTGCCCGCGTTTTGCGCAAACGCCGTCCCTGCAAGCGTCAGTAAAAAGCCGGCGAGGGTGAAGGCGCCGCTGTGGCCTCTGAGCACGACCCGTGTCCCGCAAAAATTACTTCAGATGCGACTCAATGAAGTCGCGGAAGGGGGCAATTGCCTTCGGTTCAATGAGGCGGTCTTCGATCACGCCCTTTTTGATGATGAAGATGCTCGGAATGTGCTGCACCTCAAAGCGCGCCTTAATCGACGGATTTTCGTCAAAGTAGGCGTACGCAAAGAGAACGCGTCCGGCGTAGCGCCCGGCAAATTCGTTCACGAGCGGGGCAATGCGGCGGCAGTCCTGGCACCAAGGAGCGCCCACGATGAAGCACACGGGGAGTTCAGACTTTTCGACGATTTCGCCGTAGGTGGCGTCGGTGACGTTGGTGATGAGATTTTCGGTCATGGTTTAAATTCCAAATTAACAGGAAGTTTTCCGACAGCCGGAAAACTCTTCCTTCTGAGTGTAGCCGCTCTGAGGCTTTCGATGAAATTCAAGGATTCCAAGAAGTCTTGAGATTTTGTAAATGAATCTTGCCCGCGTTTCTGCAAACGGTCAGATTACGGTGCCTGCTGAGGTGAGAAAAAGCCTCGGACTCAAACCCGGCGACAAAATCCTTTTTACCGAAAATGACCGCGGTGAAACCGTGATCTGCAACGCTTCGGCTGCGGCGCTTAAGCGCGCACAGAAGACTTTCCGTGGTGTGGCCGCAGAAATGGGCCTCAGAAACGATGACGATGTGCAGGCGCTTATTGACGAAGTCCGGCACGACGCCGGACACTGAAACGAATTGAGAAAAAAATCCCGCGCTTCAAGCGGTCTTTGAACCGTGAAGACGGAAAACCGCACCCCTATAATCAGCGCATCATGCGAAAGACGAAAAAACCCGCAATTGCCAGCGAATGGCGTGAAAACAAAGAGGCACAGGAACGTGCGCAGCGTGAGGTCGACCGGGAGGCGGCACGCGCGGCACGGGCCCGGCTTTTTACCGCCGTTTCGGCGTTGATTAAGGGGCTGGTGCTCAAGGTGGGCTGGGTGGTTGCGTTAACCGCGGGCGTTCTTGCCGCTGCGGCGCTTCTTACCTACAGTCCGGCCGATCCAGGGTTTTCAGTGACCGGCACCAAACTTCCCGCGAACCTCTGCGGCCTGGCGGGCGCGTGGTTTGCTGACGCCGGTTTCTGGTTTTTCGGGCGGTCTGTCTGGTGGGTGCCGGCGGCGCTTATCGTGTTCGGGCTTGTGTCGCTTAAAAATGCGCTTGTCTCGCCGCAGAGAGCGCGTTTTGCGCCGGTGACCGCTACCTGCGGTTTCATCCTTCTTTTGTTTCTTTCAAGCGGCCTTGAAACGCTGCAGCTGGGCTACCTCGGTAAAGGCATTCCGATGGGAGCAGGGGGCCTTGTGGGACAGTACGTCGCAAGCAACATCACCCCGTGGCTCGGCGTCTGGGGCACAACCGTCATTTTGGTGGTATTGACCGCTTGTGCGGCCGCAATGGCCTTTTGCTTTTCATGGTTTAAGCTCGCTGAAGAGCTCGGGGCGGCGATGGACGCCTTCTGGACATTTGTGCAGCGCGCCCGTCCGGTGAAAAAAGAGACGCATGAGGAAGATGAGGCCAAGCCCGGGGACGTGATGCTCACCGAAGACGCGCCCGCCCCGGCCCCGGAAGCCTCGCTTGAAAGCGATGCGGGTGTGCCCGATAACGGGGAACTCACGGAGGAAGCGGTAATTGAAGGTAAGCCCGCGAAGACCGTGAAGGTTGCTGCCAAGCCCGCTGCTGCCAAAGCCGCCGGCGGCCGCATTGCGCCCGATACGATGCTTCTGGATGCCCCGCCCGCGGAACGTAACGGCGTGCGCGAAGACACCGTCAAGATGACAAGCCGCCTCATTGAAAGCAAACTCAAAACCTACAAGATTCAGGCCAAGGTCGTGGGTGCCCGCGTGGGACCGGTGATCACGCAGTACTGGCTGGATCTCGCCGAAGGCGTGAAGGGCAGCACCATTGAAAGTATCCGCAAGGACTTAACGCGCGCGCTCGCGGTTCACTCCGTGCGCGTCGTTTCCGCAATTCCCGGTACGCCCTACATGGGGCTTGAAATCCCCAACAACAAGCAGCAGCGCCTTGCGGTGTACCTGAAAGAACTCATCACCAGCAAAGCCTTTACGGAAAGTACGTCGCCCCTGACGCTCGCGCTCGGTAAAGACATCGCCGGGCAGCCGGTGGTCGCGGATCTCGCGCGTCTGCCGCATCTCCTGGTGGGCGGTACCACGGGTTCGGGTAAGTCCGTTGCCATCAACGCGATGATTCTGTCGCTTCTTTATAAGTGCGATCCCACGCAGTTAAGGCTCGTTCTCATTGACCCCAAGACCGTCGAATTTTCGATGTACCGGGATATTCCGCACCTCCTTTGCCCGGTCGTGATCGACATGAATAAGGCGGCAAATGCTCTCAATTGGCTTGTGCAGGAAATGGACCGGCGCTACAACCTCATGAGTCACCTCGGGGTGCGCAGTTTCCTTTCCTATAACGAAAAGGTGGAGGCGGCGCAAAAGGAAGGAAAGCCCCTGATGGATCCCTTCCAGGTCTCGCCCGACAATCCCGAGCCGCATGTGGTGCTTGAAAAACTCCCCTACATCGTCTGCTTTATTGATGAATTGGCGGACCTCATTCTCGTTAACCGCAAGCAGATTGAACTCTTGATCGTGCGTCTGGCGCAGAAAGCCCGTGCCGCGGGCATTCACCTGGTGCTTGCCACGCAGCGCCCGAGCGTGGATATTGTGACGCCACTTATTAAAGCGAACGTCGTGGCGCGCGCCTGTTTTGCCGTGGCAAGCCGCTTTGACAGTTCGGTCGTGCTGGATGAAAACGGTGCGCAGGATCTTTTGGGGCACGGCGACATGCTCTTTAAGCAGCCGGGGACCTCAGCCCTTGTGCGCATTCAGGGCTGTATGGTGAACGAAGACGAAGTGCTCCGTGTGGTCGACGCCTTAAAGGCGCAGGGCGAACCCCAGTACATCGAAGGCGTGTGCGATGCCGCTGAAACCAGTGCCGGCGGGTTCGGTGAGGGCGCCGGGGGCGGCTCGGGGGAAAAAGATCCCCTGTACGACGCGGCCGTAAAACTCGTGCTGGAAACGAACCGCCCGACCTCAAGCTTTATTCAGCGGCGGCTCAATATCGGCTACAACCGTGCCGCCAATCTCATCGAAACGATGGAGCAGGCGGGAATCGTCAGTCAGCCCAATGCCGCGGGTAAGCGTGAAATTCTCGTGAAAAACAGGGAGGGTTTATGACCGTGCTTTTTTCCCGCAGAACGCTTGCCGCGGCCGCGCTTTGCGCGGTGGTGCTTCCGGCATTTGCACAGAAAACAACGGCCCGTGACGCACTGCGGCGGTTTGTGACGGAGGCTAAAACCGCTTCGGGGCGCTTTATGCAGACCGTGACCGATAAGGCCGGGCAGGTGATTGACGGGCCGAGTACCGGGCGCTTTGCCTTTGAGCGGCCCTCACGCTTTGCCTGGAAGACGGAAAAGCCCTACGTGCAGGACATCGTAAGTGACGGGAAAACCATCCGCCTCTACGACAAGGACCTAGATCAGCTCACCGTAAAGTCGGCTGAAACAATGGTCTCCGGGGCGCCTGCGGCGCTTCTTTTCGGACGCGCTGAGGCACTTGAAAATTTCACGCTCACGGAAGTCAAGGCGCCCGAGGGCGCCGTGACGGCAGTAAAGGCCGAACCAAAGACTCAGGACGCTGCCTTCGTAAGCGCCGTGGTGGGGTTTGATGCTGCAGGCCTTCCGGCGGTTTTGGTTCTCACCGATGCGTTTGGCGGAAGAACGCAGCTTGTGCTCACCGACGTTGTCACGAATCACGCGCTGCCTGAAGGGATCTTTACGGTGAAAACCGGGCCTGAGACGACGGTGCTTGAAGACCGTACGGCACTTTTCTGAGGGCCGCGGGATTTCTTCGGGCGGGCCGGTCGACTAAAGGTATAATCAGAAAACCTTAGTTATTTATCGGCTTTGCCCTGACTCCCGACAATTGCGGTCCGGCCAAAGTCCGCAATTGTCAATGTATACCCACATGAACTTTAAGATGCGGTTGTTCCGCATCGATCAGCTCATCCATGAAAGAGGGCAGGTGTCGCTACCGGAAATGGTGGCGGCACTGCGCTGTTCGGTTCCGACCCTAAAGCGTGACCTCCGTTATCTGCGCGAAAAACTCAAGGCCCCGATTGTCTACAGCCGTAAGACCAATTCCTACAGCTACGTGCGCGAAAGGGCGCTGGGTCTGGAAAAAGAGGCGCGCGAAGAAGCCCGCAAGGTGGCGCTTCCCTCAGCCTGGTATTCCCCCGTTGAAATTACGGCCCTGATGACGGCGCTGCAGCTTTTTGACCGGGTGGAAAACGAAAAGTCCGGGCTTTTGGCCCCTGACATGAAGGCGATGAAGTCGCGCCTGCTGTCGCTTGTGCAGGAAGAGCGCATTTCCGCGCGTGAACTCCTAAAGCGCGTGCGGGTGATTCTGCCCTCGGTGATTGAACACCGCTCGCCCTTTTTCGAGATGATCGGCAACGCGCTTGCGCACAAGACGCGGCTTCGCATCACCTACTGGACCAAATCCTCGCAGACCGAAAAGATGCGTGAGATTTCGCCCGTGCGGCTTGTGAACTACAAAAACCGCTGGTATCTGCAGGCCTGGTGCCATCTCACCGATGAGCTTCGAACCTTCAGTCTTGAGTACATTCTCGCGGCGGAGCCCTGCGCCAAAAACTGTCGCGCCGTGCCGATGAAGGACCTTGAAGCTTTGGACAGCGGCTTCGGCATTTTTTCCGGCGGAAAAGTCCAGGTTGCGGTTATTCACTTTGACGCGCAGATGGGCGCCTACGTGCGCGACGAAATTTGGCACCCTGATCAGCAGGTTCTGACCGCCGAAGACGGCACGGTGGAGTTGCGGGTTCCCTACACCAACGAAACCGAGCTTGTTGCGCAGATTCTGCACTATGGGGCGCACGCCTGTGTGATGGCCCCGGAAAGCCTTAAAAAGAGCGTGCTGCGGGAACTGGAAGCGGCGCTTGCAGCCTACAGTGCCGACCGTGCGGGCGGCGTCTAAGGGGTGAGCGATGACAGGCAACATCAGCAGTAACCGCAGACGGCGGTACGTGCGCTCACCCGCAGGAAAGAAGGAAACGCCGCTGATTTTCTTCTGCGGCGACCCGCACGGCAGCTTTGATCACATCAACGAAGCGGTGAAAAAGTGGCACCCCAAGGCGATCGTGCTTTTGGGTGACATGCAGCCTTATGCGCCGATGGATGTGGTGCTCAAAGACGCGATGGAACTCACCGAAGTCTGGTGGATTCCGGGTAACCACGATTCCGACTCCGAAGAGTATTACGAGCGACTCTGGAAAGGGCCCCTGGCAGAACACAATCTCCACGGGCGCGTAGCCAATGTCGCCGGGATTCGTATTGCCGGTCTGGGCGGCGTTTTCCGCGGGCAGATCTGGATGCCTGAGGGTGATCCCCATTACCGGTCGGCCGCAAGCTTCGTGCGCCGCGCCGGGCACGGCACGCTCTGGCACGGGGGACTTCCGAGACGCCACAGAACGTCAATCTTCCCGTCGGTTTACGACAACCTCCTGCGTCAGAGAGCCGACGTCCTTGTGACGCATGAGGCCGCGGGCTGCCATAAAAAGGGTTTTGCGGCGATTGACCGGCTCGGGCAGGGGCTTCACGTGCGGTGGCTCTTTCACGGACATCAGCACGAAGACCATGAGTACGGGCGCTACAAAGGGATGATTGTCCGGGGGGTAGGCTACCGCGGCATCGTTGACCTGGAGGGTCGCGTGATCGTTCCCTCGCAGATGGATCCGCGGGATATGCTCGCGATGCAGGAAGCCGGCGAAGAGCCCGCGCCCGAAATTCTTGATACGGCGCCGATTCTGCCCACGGACTTTAAGGAGGGCGACCCCAAGTGCGTGCCGACGTGCCAGGACTGCTTTCCGCCCGCGCGGGAAGGAAGGAGGGGCGGCGCACGCCGCAAAAACCACCAGCCGCGGCGCTTTTTCTTAAGGCCCCAAGGGAAAAACGGGCCCAAAGAAAACCAGCAATAAAAAAATCCCGCCCGAGGCGCTTGTTGCCGGGGGCGGGATTTTTGTGTGTGCGGGTTAAAGCCGTCAGTTCATCAGAAGCGTGAGCTGATGCACCGTCACGGGTTCGCCCTTTTTCACGAAGTCCGTTTCATGAGGCAGCGCAATTAGGCCGTCAGCCTCCGTTAGTACCGTGGTGGCGGCTGAGCCCTGGTTTTTCAGCGGGGTTGCCGTGAGAACGCCCTTGGCGTTGATCGCCAGTTTGGCGCGCATAAATTCCGCGCGGCCCGGTTTCTTTTTAATGTCGCAGCCCGCGCGCGCCGTGATGCTGTGCGGCCAGCAGTCGGGGGCATCCTGCCCCTGCATGTAAAGAATCGTGCCCCGCACAAATTCCAGAAATGTCACAAAGGCGGCGACGGGATTACCCGGGAGCATGAAAAGCGGCCTTCTTTCCACCACCGCAAAACGCATCGGACGCCCGGGGCGCATATTGACGGTCCAGCGGCAGATTTTTCCGAGAGACTCGACGACCTGGTGCGTGAAGTCCGTTGCGGACGCCGCAGCGCCCCCGGTGCAGATAATGAGAGAGCAGTTTTGCTTGGCGTAGAGAATGGCCTGGCGGATGGCGTTGGGGTCATCGCGGATGATGCCGAAGTCGGTGACTTCAACGCCGAGGTTTCTCAGAAGCGCCGCGAGGAAATGGCTGTTGGCGTTATAAAGCCTCTCAGGCGGACAGGGACGCCCCGGGGAGATGAGTTCGTCGCCGGTGGCAATGAGCCCCACGCGGAAGGGCTCATAAATCATGGCTTCCGAATACCCGAGGGAAGCAAGCACCGCAACGTGCGCGGGATTAATGCGGATGCCTTTGGCAAGCACGGTCTGCCCGACCGTGACTTCTTCGCCTTTAAGCCTCAAATTGTCGCCTTTGCGCACCACCGCCGTGTCAAACGTAACGGTGTCCCCCTTATCGGTCACCTTCTCAAAGGCAATCACGGTGTCGCACCCCGCGGGCACGGCGCCTCCGGTGGTGATTTTCACGCACTGGCCGGTCTTGATGCGTTCCTTATAAGGGTGGCCGGGATAGGACGTGCCGGCAACGGTGAGGGTCAGTTCTTTTTTACCCCGCAGGTCACTGGCCTTAAAGGCAAAGCCGTCCATGGCGGAATTGGTGTAGGCGGGAACGGCAATGGGGCTTGCGACATCCTGAGCAAGAATGCATCCCACAATGTCTCTTAAGGGTTTCTGCACCGCGGAGATGTTGCGTGAAACCTTTTTGAGGATATCTTTGCGAGCTTCCTCGACGGTGATGCTGACAGTATCTGAAGGCATGTGAACAACCTCTGCTCTGACAAACTCGTGGCGTTGTGACGGGCACAGGGCGACTGACATGCTGCAGGTCCTGTGCGCTACTTTTTGCCACAATAACACATCTGATTTCGGCAGGTATGCTTTGCACGTTCTGCCGTAAACCAAGGAGTGAGTAAGTGCATCTGGACAATGTGGGAGCCGTGATTCTTGCGGGAGGCCGCGCCACCCGGATGGGCGGTGAAGACAAGGGCCTCGTTTGCTTAAAGGGTAAGCCTTTGGTCTGCCGGGCGGCAGAGAAATTAATGCCCGTGTGCGCTCATGTCGTCGTAAGCGCCAACCGCAATCTCGCGGCTTACCGCGCACTGGGCCTGACGGTCGTTACCGACAGCTTGGAGAATTTTCCGGGGCCTCTGGCCGGGTGGCTCTCGGCAATGGACGCGCTCACCACCGACTATGTCGTCAGTATCCCGTGCGACGTGCCTTTTTTTCCGGCGGATATGGTTGAAAAACTCTACGCGGCGCTTGTTGCTCGTCCGGACAAAGCCTGTGCGGCCGTCCGTGCGGGGGGATTTCCGCAACCCACGGCTGCGATGATGCGGCGAACGGCCCGCAGTTCGCTCGCTCAGTACCTTGCAAAGGGGGAGCACCGCGTGCGGGGGTGGCTTGAGAGCGCGGGCTGCGTCTGGGTTGATTTTGGGGATTTGCAAGACTTTGCCAACATCAATACGCCAGAGGAACTTGCGGCCGCGCATCAACTTCTTGTGTAAGAGGTGCGGCAGAAATACAACACTTGGGAAAGAGGGCGAAAAGCGGAAATCCGGGCCTTAACATTTTTCGCGTCAGCCTCTTGACAAGCGTAAAAAAGGCTCTCATAATGCGCACCCTTCGCCGTTAAGACGAAGGCGCAAAGCCGAA
>ERZ1034913.66-NODE-66-length-109182-cov-19.126596_pt1 | contig 109182 bp, 134 predicted proteins | sample MGYA00520697_ERZ1034913 | MGnify/ENA primary metagenome ERZ1034913 (study PRJEB33766, sample SAMN09781786) | gut metagenome | biome: gut microbiome | host: Homo sapiens | place: Madagascar | study: EMG produced TPA metagenomics assembly of the PRJNA485056 data...
TGATGATCTCGTTGCCGCGATAATCGAACGTGCCGTTCACCAGATGGTCCGGCAGGCCGTTGGCAGCGTATTCCGCCACATCGTCATCCGCCGCGAGACGCACGCTGTCATTGGTCTTCGACTTGGCCTGCTTGACGGCGCCGGCGGTTTCGTTGGACGGGATGGAACCGGCCGCGTCGTCCGCCACCGTCTTCACCTTGCCGTCGGTCTCGGACGCCTTGCCCTCGGTCATGGAACTGATTTGGCTGGCCTTCGCCTTCGTGCCGCCGTTCGAGTCGTAGCTCAGCCTGTACGCGATCTTGAACGTCAGGTTGTCGATCAGGTTGCCCTTGGTCGGGTCCACGGCGTTCAGGGCTTTGAAAGTGAACGTGCTGACAGGCGTGTTCGCCGGGATCGTGACCTTGCCCTCGTAGGTCGCCCACTGGCCGTCATGCTGGAAACGGTTGGTGTTGGTCGCGTGCGTGGTGATGCTCGTACCGGTCCAACCCTGTTCGTCACCCGCCTTGTTGCTGGTGACGCGGGTCATGGTCACGGGCTTGCCGTTGACCAAAACCTGCATCGAGTCCGCGTGCTCCTTGGACAGGCTCGCATGGTCGAAACACACCGTGTATACGGTGTCCGAATCATGCTGCGTGTCGATCTTCTGTAGGATCGCCTTGCCCCTCTCCGAGCCGACGATCTCCGCATACGTGTTGCCTGTCACGGAATCCTGCTGCAATTCGACCGCATTGGGCCGGTCGGTCAACCCGACTCCGCCTTGCGGCTGTCCGCCCTTTTGGTCCGAAGCCCAGCCGAACTTCGCAGCATCGAAACCGGGCCACTTCACCCACTTGCCGGTGGAATCGAATGTTGCCGGATTCTGTCCGGCGTTCTGGATGTATTCGCCGCTAGCGGGGTCCACACTTGTGAACCTGCCCCAACCACGGTCATCAGCGTATCCGCCACGACCTACCGGGCTGATAGTATCCCAACCGCCATCCAGCAGATAATCGAACGAACCGTTCACCAGTTCGGTGGGAAGGGTCTTGGATGCGACGGTCTCCACCGCGCCTTGGGTCGCGTCGGTCCTGTAGCCGATCTGGCTGGCCTGCGCTTTGGTTCCCCCGTTCGCGTCATAGTCGAGCCTGCGGGCTTTCGTGAACGCGATGTCGTCGATGAGGTTGCCGTTCCATGCGCTCTTCGACGACACGTTGCGGAACGTGAACCGGGTGACCGGCCGCCCAGCGGGCACGGTCACGGTTCCCGTGTACGTCTCCCATTGGCCTGTATGGTCGGAGTCCTCCCTGTCCGCGGGTTTCGGGTTGGACACCCTGGTGGCGATCGTGTCGGAGGATTCGCCAACCTTGTCGCCGTACCCGTTGGCGGTCACGCGGGTCATGGTTACCGGGGTCTCGTGGCCGGGAGCGCCGATGAGCACCTGCATGCTGTCCAGGTGGCTGGCGTTCAGGCTCGCGTGCCTGAGGCTGACGATGTACTGCACGTCGCTGTCGGATTCGGTGTCGATGTCCTGGTAGATGGCCGATCCGGCCTGGGCGGCCGTGAGTTCGGCGTAATGGTTGGAGCCGTCGTACCTGTTCCACACCTGCACGTCGCCGGCCTGTTCGTAGGGCGGGTTGCCTAGATCCTTGCCGGTCTGGTCGCTTTTCCATGCGAACCGTTTCGCGTCGAATCCGGCGGGCAGGGCGACACGGTGGTTGACGTTCCTGGAATCCTTGTAATAGTAGGATTTCCGGCTCAGGCTCACGTAGTTAAACGGGGAGTCGGACAGGCCCGCCCCGGTCCCCGAGTATTCGAAGTCGCCGTTGGCGATCTTCTCTTGGCCTGCGGGCGGTGCGGGCGAATCCCGCACGGTCTTCACCTTGCCCCGGGTTTCACCGCCTGTCGTGTAGTCGATCTGGCTGGTCCGGGTTTTCACGCCTCCGTTCGCGTCGTACGTGAGCTGGTAGGCCTTGGTGAACACGACATCGTCGATCAGGTTGCCTTCCGCGCTGTCGGGACGGCCGGCACTGTTCGAATCGGCCACGCTTTTGAACGTGAACCGTGTGACATCCTGTCCCCTGGGGACGAGGACCGTGCCTTCGTACGTGTCCCACTGGTCGTCCTGGCCGGTTCCCGTGGACGTGATCGTGGTGGATTCCTCGCCGGCCTTGTCGCCCGCATTGGCGATGGTGCGGCGCATCGTGACCGGCTTCTCCCGGCCGGGCGCGCCGACGAGCACCTGCATGCTGTCCCTGGCGTCCTTGTTGCGGCTGGCGTGCTTCAGACGGACCGTGTACATGGCGTCGGATGTGTTCGCCGTGTCGATGTCCTGGTAGAGGTATTTGCCCTGCGTGGCGGCCGCGATCTCGCCCCACACGTTGCCCGTGCTGCCTTTGACGGCCGTCCTAAAGCGTTGGACTTCCACGATCCCTCTGTGCCCGCTGACGGAATCATTGGATTTCCAGCCGAATTTCACGGCATCCCAGCCGTCCACCTTCGCCCATGGTCGCTCGCTCGAGCCTTCCATGGCCATGCCGTTGCCGTCGACGAACGAGAGGTACTGCCAGCCGCCGGAACGTTTGTCGACGATCCGGTTGCCGAACGTCTGGAAACCGCCGTTGACCAGCTCCTTCGGATACGATGTGCTCGCGGCCGGATGGATGGTCATGACCGGCAGGTCGATCCCGTCCGCCTGCGCGGTGCCCGTCATGAGCAGGCCTCCGCCGAGAAGCGTGGCCGCGGATGCGATCAGTGCGGCGGAACGTTTCAATATGCTGTGCATTGTGTTTTCTCTTCCCCTGAATCTCATGTTCGGCATGGTTTTGGAAAAAAGGTATTGAGCGGGACGTTCGACGGGTTTTCGTTTCCGACGCACGTCCCGCGTCATGGTCTCTCTTGGATCAGGCGAGACCGTTGCCAGCCAGATTGACTGCCTTGCGACGGTTCTTCAGGCTGCGTTCGGCGAGGACGATTCCACTGCCCCACAATGGGCAGGAGACTGCCAGCCAGAAGGCGAAGGCCAAGGCTCCACCGGTCTGCGGCAATTGAGTCAGGTTGGTGATGTTCTTGACTTGGACCGTGTTGTTGTCGATGCCGGTGGTCAGGCCCGGCTGATCCTTGCCGGCGAACCTGATGGCGGTGCCTGCATCGTCGATGGTGACGGTGAAGCTCGGCTTCGCATAGGAGGCATAGCCGGCGGGCTCCTTGGTTTCGGTCACCGTATAGGTGCCGTAGCCGAGACCCTTGAATGCGATAAGACCCTTTTGCGCGGCATTGTCCTTATGGTCGACCTTGCCGTCGTTGTTGGAGTCACCGGTGGTGAATGTGGTCGCGGAAGCCTGGTCGGCGGCTTCGGACCATTCGCCGGTCGTCGTATCCAGCTTCAGGTATTTGTCTCCGCGTTGGATCTGGAATTCAGCTCCATCCACGAGCGTGTTCACGTCGGCTGCGCTCACCTTCTTGAGGGTGAAATCGTAGGATTTCAGGTCAACCTTGTCGCCATTGGTGACGACGGTGTAGTGGGCTCCGTCCTTGAAGATGGCGGTGCCGGAAACCGAGTTTTCGGATGGTTTCTCGGCCGTGGCCTTGGTGACGACGCTCTGGTAGGTGATGGTGATCTTCTTGCCGCCCTGCGTGGTGATGAGCTTGGTGGCGTTCAGAGCCCAGCCTCCGGCCGGAACGGTGATATCCGGGTCGGCCGGGGTTCCGTCTTCCTTCTTGAGAGTGGCGTCGCCCGGCAGGGTTTTCGCGCCGTGCTGGGTTTCGCCGTCGTAGATGACGGTATCGGCGGTCACGTCAGTGGCAGTCCTGCTCAAAGCCACCTTCAGGCTGCCTTTCACGTATTCCTGTCCGGCAGGGGCATCGGCGAGCTTGAATTTGACGGCCGTGTTCGGAACAGTCACGTCGATGGCGTGGGTGACGGTATCGCCCACGGTCACGGCCACCGGGTCGGCGGCGTCACCCTGCTTGGAGACCTGTCGGCCGTCACGGTCCACGACGACCTTCTTGTCGGTTGTCACGCTCTTCGACTTGATGACCGCGACGCCGAGGGTTCGGCCGGGGGCGCCGCTCATGGCGGTGCCTGCACCGGATTTTGTGCCGATGATGATCGGGCTGCCTGCGGAGTCGGTGATGTAGTAGAGGCCTTCTTTCGGCACGGTGATGTTCAGGGTGGCATCCTGCGTGGTCAGGTCGGCTCCGCCCGTGACGGTGGCCGGCTTCCTGCTGGAGGCGTTGAGGGCGGCTTGGATGTTGCTCAGCTGCTTGGCCTGCTTGGCCATGTCGATGGCGGCGATGCTGCCTGCGGCATCGTATCCGCCGACCTTGGTGATGTCGTCGGACGTGTCCTTGTCGTAGCCGTTGGCGATGGTGATGGCGTCATCCGCCCATGCGTTGGATTCGGTGGTGCCTTGGATTCCGAGGCTGGAGATCTGGTTGCCTTTCAGCACCACTCCGGTGTATGTGCCTATCTGGTAGACGTTGAACGTGTGTCCGGCCAGGCTTGCTCCGTCTGCGCCTTGCAGTGTGATGGTCGTGTCGGCTGCCATTGCGGATGGGCCCAGTGCCAGGCCGGCCAGCATGCTCGCGGTCGCGCAGGCCATTGCCGTCACGATCATTGGCATGCGCCGTGTCGTTTGGTTGTCTCTCATTCCAGTGTTTTCCTTTCCTTGTTTGCATGTCCTGTCGAGGACGGGAAACGACCCCACACCGGTAGATGCGGCATGGTTGGCGTCCAACGGGTCAAATCCGGCGACTTTCACCGCGGACGGCCTGTATCTGCCCGGCTTCAGACCGAACCCGCTTATCGGCTTCGGCGTACGGCTGATGGGAATGGTCGTCTTCGTTTCCTTCAACGTACATGCAAAATCGGTTGATTCCAACATTTTCTCGGTATTTACCAAAGTTTTTGAATAAAAAATAGGGATGCCTTTCGGCATCCCTTGTTGATTTGACTTCCTCCCGGTGCTTTAACACCGGGAGGAAGTCAACTACCATGTTCGCCCTTAAACCATCTAAATGGATCAGGACTCTGGCAGCTTCCTCTCGCCTGTGGCTGGTTCAATAAATGCCATGGGAATTCTTTGGAAAATCAGCAAATGGTATAACCGGTATCAGTTCTTCATGTGGGCTTCAGGAGTACTGACCGCGATAGCCGCTCCCCTGATCGGCTACGCCACCTATTTCCTCAGTATCAACAACCAGCATGCGGAACTCGTCTCGGACAGTCCCGAATACGCGAATGAAATAACGGCCGGCAACCTCATCCAATGGTTGACCGGCCAAGCACACAGCTACGGTCGAATCCTCGGCATCATCGCCATCATCGGCATCCTGCTCATCATCTTCTGCATCGCATTCACCATCATCGACTGGATCGGCCAAAGAACCGAAATCAGCGGCACCGACCAATCCAGCGAAATACGGGAAAAAGGCCGACGCAAAGCCGAGACGGAAGAACAATACGATGACTACGGGCAGCCAGCAGAATACTGATCACGCGCCTTGCCAGTGGTCTGCCGGTCGGCTCCGACCTCGAATACGCCGACGAAATCACCCTCGGCCGAGCCCTAGCCGGCCGTAGCGAAGCCTAATGATGTTCTCCTTTTGCCCAGTCGGTTAGCGTGTCTAACGTATCGATTCCATCCTGCCGATGCGTCTGATCCAAGCTCGACCAATAGTCGGAATCTGCAGCAAGTAACTCATGCAAGCGCAAAATTCGTTTGCGGTCATTGGAACTATGGAGCCTTTTTGCTTCCTCATCTGGACTGTCGATTAGAGAGAGCAGCAATGCAGCGTCAATGAGATGGCGGTCTCTTCTAGCTGTCTTATCGACTTCCCACGCAGCGCTCTTCAGCATCAATGCGCCGAGTAGATCAGGAATTGCGATGGATGCGGATTGCTGGTCATATCTAAGTTGAAGTCGCATGCTTCGTTTGATGGCCTGACCACCTCCGGGCATACCGCATAATCTCATTCCCGAAAGAGTGGCACCTTCTCTTTTTTTCTTTCCGTACAGATAATCCGTTACCAGTATGTCCACTTTGTCGTGGGCAGGGTTTTCAAATCGAGTTGCATATTTAGTTAGGGCGTCTTTTTGCAACCTGTATCCCATAGTGGCAAGATAGCTTTCCATCTGTGTGGCTATTCGATCATAGGTCAGGATATTCAATAAAAAGTCAGCGTCGGTGGTAGGGCGGACAGGAAGCCCGTGGAGCATGGCATGCGCTTGAACCATCAGACCGCCAGTGAGTAGCCATTCATCAGACGTAAAATGCTGAGCGACGGCAAAGACCGTACTCCACGGTTGAGCCTGGGCCGAAATATCGATTGTATTCATCGGCTGTCCTTACCCTTGTTATCGGATTGGAAACGGGATAGTAATTGCGTGAGCTTATCAAAACCGGCACCGCATTCTCTGACATCTAGTGAATCGGCGAGATCGGCTGAGCATACTCCGATTGGCATATTTCCGGAACCATTCGGAATGTAGGAGGATACATGCAATCTGACGTTTGCGGGTTGAAAGTCAGAACGCAGTTTTGCCTGTTCGACTATTCGCTGCAGATCGCTTTCCAGCAGATATCCTTCCACGTCGCTTGTTTCAGTCAAATTGAACTCTGCAGCCAGCTCGCCGGTGCCTGCGGATAAACGTATCTCCTGAATTACCTTCTCCAGTCGGCTTTCTCTGCACCACATGGAACACAGTCTTGCCCTATTTCTGCACAAGGAGACCAAATCAGTTGCATTCAATGTCGTTAGACGTTTTTTGAGCTGATACTTCTCCGAAGCGCTGAGCCAGTTAACGCTCTCTCCGGAGATCATGTACAGCGAGGCAAAGGCAATACGGGGAGAGAATGTGCGTCCTCGCTTGCGGTCAACGTGATTGAGTCGTCTAACGGATTCGTTGGTTATGTAAAGACGGTCTCCCTCTTTGACTGCATTCAGAAGATGCTGACTGACCAGTGAGCGAATCCTTCGATCACCTACGCCGAGTTTTTCGGCGGCCTCTTGAGTAGTCAGTAAAGTCTCTGCTGTTTCTATAGCCATATTGCAAGTATATACTCAAATATTCCGCATTGGGACTATTTGAGTATATATCGTGTAGGCATTCTGAGCCACGCTCGATTTAGCCTCCTAGCCGGTCGTAGCGAAGCCTGATTGTGGTTTAGACGCTTCGGCGTTCAAATTGCGTTTCCATATCTTCGTGGCTCATTGTGTCTAGAACGGTTTCGCGCGGCAGTTTCGATATGAGTGCCTGAGCTTCTGCGAAAGCCTCTAGCTTCGCGCGTTCGTGAGAGTTGTCCTTAATGTCTGCATCGTGTTCCGCTGTCTTCGATTTCGTGACGCTCATTGCTTTGTCCTTATTAGTCAATCCGCAGACTTCCATATGATGTCAGCAGCCCCGTCATCCTGTTTCTGCCAGCGACTTATTCCATTCAGATCCATTTCCGTCCATTCGCCGGTCGGCTCCGACTTAGCTCCACCGAACAGACTATCCATACAGGCTTGCTGGACAGATCCGTCCATTCCGCCTTCCGTGATGTGCAGCCATCGTTTTTGAGTGAGGGTACACCGTCCTTCAGGGCGGTGGTGAATCACTCGGGCCGGTTCTGGTTTTCGATGTACCGTTTCAACGTGTCCAATGGCGCACCGCCGTTGGTGCCCGCGTAATAGCTGGGGGACCAGAGACGTTGCGCCCTCCAGTAGTGGCGGGCGAGTTCCGGGTAGTCGCGGCGCATGATACGGCTTGACACGCCTTTGAGACTGTTGACCAGACGGCTGAGTTCTACGGTCGGCGGGAATGATATGAGCAGGTGGACGTGGTCGGTTTCGCCGTTGAACTCTTCCAGCTGGCAGTCGAATGACCGGCATACGTCCGCGAACACGTGTTCCAGTGCGGTCAGATGTTCGCCGGTGAATACGTCGTGCCGGTATTTGGTGACGAATACCAAGTGGACGTGCAAGTCGTAAACGCAATGCCTGCCTTTGCGGATATCATCGTTTTCGTTCATGAGACCGAGTATAATACCAAGTATGAGCATGTACAGGCGATACAACTATCGCGCCTACCCCACACGGGGTCAGCGCGAAGCGTTGTCACGCCTGTACGGAGCCTGCCGGTATGCGTACAATTGGGCGCTCGACAAACGGGAACTCATGAGGAGACGGCATGGGAGGATGCAGTCCTACACGCAGTTGAGCGGCATGTTCACCCAATGGAAAACCAATCCGGGCATGGAGTGGCTTCTGGCCGTGTCCTCCACACCCTTGCAACAGTCGATACGTCACGCGGACGTGGCCTACCGGAACTTCCTCCGCCTCTACAAGGCTGGCAGAACCCATATTGTGACCAACCACCGCACCGGGAAGAAGCATCGCACGGGACTGCCCCGGTACAAGAGCCGCAGGGACGGCGAACAGTCGGCCGAGTTCACCAAGTCCGCGCGATTCAAGGTCGGGCATGCGGACGGTTGCAAGTGGGGCTTTCTCACGCTTCCGAAGATCGGGCGGGTCAAGCTCCGTTGGACGCGTGAACTGCCGTCCACACCGAACACCGTGACCATCATGAGGCATGCGGACGGCTCTTATGAGGCGAGCTTCACCGTGCAAGTCGATGGTGAGACCGTCGCGCCCAAGCCGTTGCATGAGGCGTGCGGCATCGACATGGGGTTGGACAGTCTCATGAGCATCGTCTACACGGACGGGACGCGGGAGAAAATCCCGCACCCGCGCACCCTGAACCATAAGGCGCGCAGGCTACGCAGGCTCGACAAACAACTGGCGAGGGAGAAGAAAGGTTCGGCCAATCATGCGAGGACACAGGCCCTGAGAGCCAAGGCCTACAGTCGGATACGGAACCAGCGCAAGGACATGGCGTACAAACTGGCTTCCAAGGTGGCGGGCGAGAACCAAGCCGTCGCCTTGGAAACCCTGAACGTGCATGGACTTGCCCGCACCCGCATGGCGAAAAGCCTGTTGGACGCGAACTGGACGCGCATCATCGACCGCATCCGACAACTGGGCGTCCAATACGGCAGAACCGTCAAACGCGTCGACCGATGGTATCCCAGCAGCCAAATCTGCTCCCAATGCGGACACAGGGATGGCAGGAAACCGTTGGACATACGCGAATGGGGATGCCCGCAATGCGGCATACGGCTCGACCGTGATTGGAACGCCGCGCTGAACATCCTCGACGCCGCGGGACTCGCGGAGTCGTTAAACGCCCGTGGAGGCGACGTAAGACGGGGACTGGCGCAAGCCGGCCGCAACGCGGACGCCTGTGAAGCGGGAACCCACCGAACCGTAAGCCTTCATTAAGGCGAACGGTGTAGGAATCCCCGCCCTTCAGGACGGGGAGGAAGTCAAACGCCGTCGTGATTCACTGATCGTTTCCATGAGAACAGTTCCGGGGTCGGGTTGTTCTGTGGTGAGCAGCGCAGCCACGCTTCGTCGAGCTGGCCGGATAGGTCGGATGGCGAGTTCATGGTTTCCGTCAATTCGCCGGAGGTTGGATCCGTGGCCGGTTCTGGTGCGGTCGGGGTCTGCTCTTCGGGCTTTTCCTCGGCTGGGGTTTCTTTCTTAGGTTCGGGTGCCGGCTTCTTTTCCGTTTTCGTCTGTGTCTGTGTTTTCGTCTGCGGTGCGGCGGATTCCGGGTTGGCTGTTGGCGTTCCGCATGCGGTGGCGAGCAGGAGCAATGGGATGATGCTGGTGGCTGTGGTGGTTCTGGTCTTGGTCATGGCTGGCTCCCGTCGTTGGTGCTGTTTTCCAGTCTAGTCGGAGCGTGGTTTTGGGTGCGTTTTTCTAAAAAAATCTTACTTAGTTTATGCAATCTACTTGTATATAACTTACATCTAATATAGAATCTATACTGATGAAAGAAATACAATCCAAAAATCAAGGAGCAAAAGATGGAAAACATCGACAGCCAGCGGATCGCGATCCTCGAACAACGCCTCAACGAGCTCGAAACCCGCGTCAGCCAACTCGAAAACCCGAAGCCCGTGACTGGCGGCACCCTCAAACGCGCCATCGAAGCCCTCGCCGACAAGGTCGGCCAAATGGGCGAGACGTTCAGCAACGAGGGACGCAAGGGCCGCTACATCATCGGACACGACGGCAGGCGCCACCCCGTGTTCATCGCCGCCAGCCGCAACCTCGGCTCCGACACCGGCAAACCCATGTCCGGATGGCACTCCATCAACCCGCGCAACGCCGACACCACCCGGTTCGGCGCATACATCCTCTCCGTCGAAGACGAGCTGCGCAAGCCCGTGTTCTTCATCTTCACGCCCGAGGAGTTCCAGGCCCTGCTCGATTCGAAGAAGGCCGACAGCAAGGGCCTGCGCCACTTCTACATCAGCCGCGCCGAAGCCGGCATGGATCGGTTCGTTGACTGGCGCGACGGCGGCATGGACATGACCCAATACCGGGGCGCGTTCAACAAACTCGAATTCAACGCCTGACGGCATGCGAAAAAAACAGGGGCGGCCACCTGCCCGTGGTGAACTGCGCCCCGATTGTTGGACGCTGTTTATTAGGATACAGGCTCAGACCACGGTGGACGCTCTCCAGAATTCCTCCAGGGTGTGTCCACCGAGTCGCATCTGGCGTCGTTTGGTGTTCCAGTGGATGATGTAGTCGTCGAGCTCGGCCTTGAACCGCTCTTACGAGTCGAATTCGCGGTCGCGGTAGAACTCGTCCTTGAGATGGCCGAACACCTGTTCGGTGGCGGCGTTGTCCAGGCAGTTGCCCTTGCGGCTCATCGACTGTCGTATGCCCAGTTCCCCGAGCCGTTCGCGCCACCACGGGTGCCGGTACTGCCATCCCATGTCCGAGTGCAATACGGGGCTTGCGCCGGCGGTCAGCCCGGAGAGCGCGGAGACCGCGTGCAGGCCGGACGGGAGCCACGGAACGCCGACACCCAGCCGGTCGCAAAGGAACGCCGCCAGCGCCGCGGCCAGGGTGATGATGAACGCGATCGCGCCGACCATCAGCAGACGGCTCGACCTGACGAAACGCATGAAACCACGCATGATTTTCCCCTCCCTCTTCCCATTCGGGATGGGTGTTTGTATCGGATGGGCGCCAGCACTCCGACCTGCCCCAATGCCTCGCACAACAGGTCGTATGCGAGGAACCTCTCATATTCGTGGAGGATGCTCGGCGGCTCGTCGTACTGGCATTCGGAACCCGTCCAGCACCCGTGCAGAGGCCAGTCCAATGCGGTGAACCAGCGGCCGCACGAGCATTCGTGTTTGAACGGGCGCTCCGGATCCGTGATGCCCGTATCCCGGTGCAGGATGAGCGTGGAGAGCTCTCTGGACGGAACGGACTTGCACCGAACGCGCGCACTTGACATTTTCATTACCGTTCGCCCTGTCGCGTCGGCTGTTTCCGTCGGTCTTCCTCCATCACCAGAATCGCGCCGCCGAACAGTTGGCTCCCGATAAACGAGCAGATCACGAACGCGGTAAACAGAACGACAAGAGGGGTTCCCGTCAGGAGAACACAAGCGCCGAATACCAGCGTTCCTACCGCAATCAGCAGCAGAGCCGCCCCGATCCGCGCAAACCGTATGGCATGGGCTGTGTTCCGTTCGATGAGTCTGATGACGGAATTCAGGACAAAGATGTTCTTCATGATGCGCTCCTTCACGCGTTCGTATGGTCGAGGATCCACCGGGCGATGCTTCGGGCGGTCTCCTCGGGCACGTCCACCTGCATGGAACCGTTGCCGGCCTCCATATAGAAGCGGATGAGCCCGTTGCCCGTGAGCCGGTCGACTTCCAGCAGATTGTCGGCATCCTCGGCACGGCAGTATTCGCTTGTATCGTTCTTCGCCCGTTCGCGCAGATGTTCGGGCAGATATTGGTTGGCGAGAATATCGCGGCGTAGTTCGTCGCTGTCGGTGAATTCCATCGGCTACCCTTTCGAATGTTTCGCGCCCGGCTTCCATACCGGTGTCCCTGGATTCACCGGGGAAACAATCATCCCTTGGTTATCGCGCAGTTCGACGTTTGCCCCGTCGATGCCCAGCGTGCCTTCGACGCGCCGCCCGTTCCGCTTCCATGAAACCCGGTAGGATCCTTTGATTCGGGGGAAACCGGACAACGGGTCCATATATCCGGGTTCGGCGATCGCGAGACCATCGAGATTCCACACGTCGCCCACATACTCGTCCATGGTCTTCGGCTTCGGGCCTCGGGGGCTCCAGTTCTCGGCCGGGGACATGAGCGCGAAGGCGACGAACGGCAGCAGCACCGATGCGCCGACGAGCCTGACCTCGTCCATCGTGAGATTAGGAAAGCCGTTCCGTGCCATCACCAGGCAATAGGCATACGCCATGAGCGGAATGTCCGCGAGAAAGGCATACCAACCGAGAGCATTCAGGACCCTCAACAGCAATGGCATCCGCGAATGGTCCACCGCCTGAGCGTATTCGACAAGCTCCATCAGCTGAACCTCCAATGCAGTTCGTGCTGGTTTCGCTGACCGATGAGCCGTACCTTGACTTCGATTATCCTAGTTTCCATGTCTTGGGTTTTCTTCTCTACGAGATTGCTAATGCCGGATTTTCTTGTCACCAGCTGCCGGTTGCTCCGCTGCCAGTGGATGTGCCTCCGCCGAATGATGAAGAGCTGTCGAAGGATGGTGATGGGCCCGTATAAGGCCAGGAGTCATCGTTGATGGAATCATTTTCGGAGGAACGATCGTGCTCCTGTCTGTCCGTTCTCGCACGCCAGCCTGACCGCATGGAATCCTATCAACGGCGTACGCCGGATGGATAGGGTCAGTCGGCTCTGGCAGTTCGGGCAGGGGGTCGCAAGTTCGATATGTTTGCTCACTCGTCCGTCTCCTTGGTGGCGTTCGCCCAGTCGCAGGATATGCCGCTCCTTCTATCGCCGGGCAATACCACGCATTCGACGCGCTTGTCTATCTGCGTGTTACCCGTATCGGTTTCGCTCATGATATGCTTCCTTTTCTGTTTGCGCATCATTGTTCCTTGACGTCGAAGATGTCGCGGAAGGCCGCTTCGGCTCGGTCGAAGCCGTCCGTGAGTCCTTCTTGGTACTCGGACGGTACATCGGAATCCGCCGCGTCCAGTGCGTTTTCGAACTGGTTGTTCAGCCATGCCAGATATTCAGTGACGCGCTTGTCCATCCGCATGTTGTCCATATCGGCCAATGTTCTAGTCCTTTCCCACCGGTTTCAACGCTTTGCCATCCGTGTCGTACAGGCCGAGCCTGTTGCTGTCGTCCGCGTGGATGGTGACGTGGACGCGCCTATCGTTCCGGTAGACGGTGCATTCGATGTCGGATGAGGGGAGGCGCCGTTGGGGCAGGTTCCCGTCGCAGTCGATGGACTCCAATCCCCAGATTCTTACGATTCGTGTGCCTAATTCGTCCGGTTCGGGTGCCGTCCCGTAATGGTCTGGCATATGGAACGATGCGGCAAGGGAGGCGACGCCCAGTATGAACGACACAATGGAGATGACCGTGTGGGTGCCGAACTCGGGGTAGGCAAAATGGGACAATGCCAAGGGAATGCTTACGGCTATGCCAATGCAGCCGAGGAGACAGAGGCAGTTCGCGATGCTCCCTTGGACGGGTAGTCCCGCGTTCCTATACGCGTCCCATGCTTCGACCCATTTCGTGAAGTCGGACATCTATTCGTCCTTTCCGTTCGCCAACAACGCCTTGCCGTCCACGCCATACAAGCCTACCTTGCCATCTGCTGTCACGACGAGCCTCACGTCTCTTACGGCCGATTCGTCCTTGCTGTCGGTGATGGTGCACCGATAGGTGCCCGCATCGGGCAGGAGCCGGTATTGGCGTTCGCATTCGTCGGCCACGGCCCGCGCGTACCCGTTGTCCGGGTTGCGTTCGAGCAGTCCCTGATAGTCGTAGGGTTGGAGGAAATACTCGTCCAGCACGTCGATGGCCCAGTCCGACCCGTCCTTGGCGATGGTCAGGTTGAGCGTGGTGGTGCCGTCTTCGGAGACCTTGCGGCACAGGTACCATTCTTCGGGCGCGTGGTCGGTGAACCCGTATGCCCGCATTTCGGCGTCGGGGAGGATGTTCACGCCGAGCGCGGCGTTGTTCTGATGCTTGGTGAGTGTTACACCCGTCTGGTCGAATCTGGTCACTTGTCGTTCTCCTGTCTGTATTCGGCCACATGCAGTGGCTTGGTGTCGGTAATCCCCTGCGCTTTCGCCTGTTCCAGCAGCCATGCCGCGTCGGATGGACGGCACGCGCCCTTGACGCCCGAACGTTCGTCCTTAACGTGGCCGCGTGTTCCGTTCCGCCGATCGGCCACCGTGTACGCGAGCAGGCCGTCCGGCAAGGCGAGACGTTCGCGTACACACACCACGTACCGTCCGTCGCATTCGAGTATCGTCCACCAGTACCGGTTCTCATGCGCGGGGGAGGAGAACCTGACTCTCACTCCGCGAGTTTCCAAGTCCGGCTCCTTTCCAAGACGAGATGCCGCTGGGTCAGCTCGGAAAGCCGGTATGCCAGCCACTGGGCGGCCTCCAGGGCGTCCTGCGGCACGGCCCTCCACGACCCGGACATGATGTCGGTCATCATATCGAGGTATTCGTCGTATGCCTGTTCGACGCTGCCCGGCAGCTGTCCCACGTACACGGGTCCGTCCGTTCCGCTGCGCACGCCAACGTAGTCCATTTCGCCGGCCACGATGTCGTCGTAGGCGTCGTCCGGCAGTCCGACCAGCGGGCGCACGTCCGAGACGACGGTCTTTTCCGTGACCGTGGTCGTGCAGATGACCGGCATGTCGCAGGCGGGGGCGAACGGTTCGCGCGGGTCGTCTAGAATCCCCGCGTAATCGACCATGCAGCGGGCGGCGTGATGCCAGTCGCATGGCGTGAAAACGTCGATGAACACGCCCGTCCTGACGTCGGGTGGAATGCTCAGGAACACCTCTCTGGCGACCGTTTCAAGTTTCCTGTCCCCCATCGGGGAAGTCCTTTCTAATAGTGGATGAATTGCAGTTGCTTCGCCTGTTCTGCGGTGAACGTACGACTGAACGGCTTGCCGTTATGGGAGAACATCGTAGCCGTGTTCCGGACCGTCTGGTTCTCCGGCGATGCGATTCGTGCGGCGGTTCGCCGCCTTGTGCGTCTTCCGGCACAGATCGAGCATGGGGCGCAGGTCCGGGCTGCCGCCCTCGCGTTCGATCCGCACCGTATGCGCGGCCAATGGCAGCAGCCGTTCCAGGTTCGAATCCATGGTTCTACGATTCAAGACACTGTCCCAATCGGTGGTGATGCGGCGGAACGCATTGTGGAATTGCTCCACCACGACGAACCTGTCGGCATCGGAACCATACGCGGTGTCCGGTGTTTCCGGCATGCGCCCCGAAGCGAGCTCATAGTCCCCCGACTGTCCGTCAAGTAGTCGGGCGAGGACAATGGCGTTGTCTTCGAACCTGTCCGCCGGCAGGCCTAGCGCCCGCATCCCGTTCGTCGCCCACTCATGGTCGACGGAGGGGAGACGCCATGGGCAGCCGCCGCCGTTCAGGTGGAACTCGTACCCGTATACGTCCTTCAGGACCTTCGCGGCGGTCTCCCGAGGATGGTCCTTTTGCATCCGATGCCATGCGCGCAAGGCTTCGCATAGCATCGCGTAACAGCCGTTCAGCTCCTCGTATCGCCTATCGTCCATCGGCCTTCTCCTTGTCATTCGGCTTGTGGTCGCGGACGATGAGGATCACCCAGCCGAAGCACGGGAGCATCCGGTATTCGCCGTCCCGGGTCAACGCGGCCGCCAGGCGTTCCGCGCCGGGACGGGTGGTCCATTCCCTTGAGTCCTCGTCGTAGTCCTTGGCGATCCAACCCTTCTTCAACAGGCCGTAATGCGCCTTCTTCCACGCCCAGCTGACGATCGCGCCGAACAGGCTGCCGGCCAGCCAGAGCAATAGGATTCCCAGTATGATCGCGAACGGGGTGAGCACGCCCCACCAGTACCCGTCCATCAGAACCGCCCCAACCGGTGCAGGGCTTCGACCGAATGGATGCGGGCCTGTTCGCCGCCCGCGCCCTCCGCGGCGTTGACGGCCGTCCCGTTCTCGTCCGGCGAGGCGAACATGGGTCGGCGCAGCTCCCCGTACTCCAGCTCGTAATCGGTCGGATCGTGTTGGGCGGCGAGCCGGGCCAATTCCCTGACCTCCTCGCCGGACAGGATGATCTGCTCGGTGTCCAGGCCGTCGAGCAATTGGCTTATCGTCCAATCCCCCGTCGCGGGATCCCGCCACGCTTTGCACCATTCGCCCAGATATTCGAAATCCTCCGGCGGATGCATGTAGTCGAATGCCATGATCAGTTCCTTTCCGTGGGATCCGGGTCCGGATCCCATCCGCGTATGCGTGCGATGAGCCGGCAGACGCCGGCCGGCATGAGCAGTATGAAAAACGTGGCGGCGGCGGCCTGCGAGATGGCGGTCATGATGCGGATGCCGGACAGGAGCCGCAGCAGGAGCGCGCCGCCCAGGGTGGCGAGGGCGCCGAACGCCATGAGCAGGAGCGCCATGGCGAGGCTGGCTGCCAGCAGTCCCGGCTCCACGCCCGCCGCCGGCCGGGGCTCCCCCATGTGTCGGGATGATGCGCCGTACCTCATCGTCGTCCGCCTTTCACATGCCGCCGGCGTCCGGGCTGTCCGATATAGGAGAGCGTCCATTCCCCGGCGTCCCGCGTACGGTCGAGTGAATTTTCAACGTTTGCGCTTTCGTTGTTCGTTGTCGTGTTTGGTGTCCGTCTTGTCGCCTGTTTCTTTTCCGGCGAAGGCGAGCACTATCGTGCAGATGAGGCACGTGATGAGGATGAGCGTGGTTCCTGGGTCGATTGCCATCAGGTTTGCTGCCTTGTTGTTTGATGTTTTCCGAGCATGATCGGATGCCTTTTACGAAATGTTTTATGTGGACTAACTCAGTATAACATGTTAGTTCATATGGTTCTCATAGTAAGGCTGCTCGAAATCTTCCTCGCTCATCTTGTATGCGCTGCTGTACGAGGAAATCCGCACATACACGCGCGACTTGGCATAGGCTCCGATCTGGATGCGCTTGCCCTTGATAGGTTCATCACAGAAGCGGTCCTCGCCCTCGGTCTGGGGCACTACTTCGGAGCCATACGGGGAATAGGCGTCGCCTTTGATGGTGATCTTGTGGATGGGTTGGATGGTGCAGGTCTTGCCGGAGGGGCTGAGCGCGATGACCTCATAGAACTTGTTGATGGTCATGTCGTAGCCGTAGGATTCGTGCAGGATATCGCCCACGCGCAGCAGCCCCTTGCCTGATTTGGTGTGGGATTGGCGAGGTTCGGCGTTGCCGGTGACGCGCAGCTCCCCTGCGTCGAACAGGTACTGGTGCCGCTTCTGGAAGTTTTCGATGCCGTTTGTGGTGCGGTATTGCTTGTAGGGCATCCAGATGGTCTTGTTGCTGCGGGTTTTGATTCGGGTTTCGATGACGTACATGGGTTTCCTCTTTCATTTCTTATGTGGATATATTCAGTATAACAGGTATTTCCGATTCCGCGACATCACGGCTTCTCGCCAAAACGGGAGGCCGGACCCCTAGAATTGTCTCCGAACGACAATATGCCTGTTATACTGAATATGTCCACATAGAAGGAGAGTTCCAATGACCAACCAAAACAAGTCAGCCCAAGCCCGCCAACGACGCCGCAGCTCGGACGGACGATTCGCGGACGAAGACAAGCAGGACAGCCTCCCCTCCGACACAAAAATCCAACAGGTGGCCAGCCTCCTCACCGACGACACGGAGCCTGACTTCAACCAGCTGCTCACAGCCACCGGCGCATTCGACGACCCCTACGAGGCACGCCATATCGAATTCGACATGCCCGACGGATCCACCCTCAACGGCTACGCCTTGGACGATGGGCGAATCGACCGCAACAAGGTGCCGGCCGGCTGGCACGCCTACTCCGTAATGGAAAGCGACGGCGACGAAGACGGGGAAACCACCCTGTCCATCGACCATGACGGGTACGTGAACCACAGGATGGACTTCATCACCACCGAAGACCTCAGCCAACGCATAGACAGCGGCCAACTGACCGAAATCCACGGCGACGACTGGGGCTTCACCGACAACGACCTCGTGGACGATCTCGCCGAAAAATCCGGGGATGACGACTTCGACCTCGACACTGAACTGGAGGAGAAACGCCACGACATGATGGATTCCGTCATCCGAGACCAGATCTTCTTCAAACCCGACGAGGAGAACATGACCGCGTTGAAGGCCGCCGCATGGCAGACCATCAACCACGACGAGCAGAACAAGGGCGAATCCACGATCGGCGACCTGCGCATAGCCCCATCCATCAACCCCCACGACCTGCATCTGGAAGACATGAGCGAGGAACAGATCAAAGAGGCCCGCAAGTACGGTGGATGGGACCCCGACAAGCACAAGTACGTGCACTTCAACCAAGACGGCGACTTGGAAGGCCTCACCGAGAAACAGGCTGACAAGCTGATCTGGGACAACCGGCAGCGCATCCTACAAGCCGTCCGCGACGACGAGTCCGCGAACTTCAGCACCGTCAACCTGCTGCATAACTGTTTCGACCGTGAACGGCAGGTGCGTGAACACGACTATAGGACCCCGGACGACAACCGATAGAAAGAAGTGGCAAGAGAAATATGGCAAACGCCATCAATGATATGGAACGCAAACTCAATGAGAACGAGACCCACGCCGATCCGAACGCGAAGACCGAGGACATGAGGCAGCAGCCACCATCGGTCAAACCGGCTGGCCGTCGCCGTCGCCCTGTGAAAAAGACCCCAACGGTCAAGGTCGAGGCAAAGACCGATGTGGAAGATAAGGAAAAGGAGAGCAATTCCCTGTCGCGTCCGTTCGCGTGCATGCTTCCCGCCACCGTCGAAGAGTTCCTGCACGCCGCGATGATCCAGATCATGCAGGGGCTGGGAATTTTCGCGCTCATCGTCACGTTTATCCTGATTGGTCAGACCGCTTTGGCGGCGCTGACGTTGCTAAGCCTCATCGCGTTCCTCGGCTGGCGTTTCGCCACCTATGATTGGGTTCCCGTCGAGACCTTGCGCCGTTCAGTCGAATCCCAGTACGGGATCGCGGTGCTGAGCGTCATCGACTCCGATGACGTGAACATTCCGGTACGTCTCGTCCATGAGGGGCACCGGTATGTGATTTGGTATGCGAACGGACTTAATAGCCGAGTGAACACGACCAATCTGATTCCTTCGCGAGGTCGCATTGTTTTGACCGACTCGAATTATGAGGTTTTGCCCGCGATGGAGGTTGCTGCGTGACCCGTACCCTGTTCGTCGGCGACCTGCATGCGAAAGCAGACCTGTTGCCGCTAATCACCCGAGTCGCCAGACGAGAGCATGCGGAACGCATCGTGCTATTGGGCGACATCTGCGATGACTGGAACGTGTCGAACAACGGGCTGGTCCGGTTCTTCGATACGTTTGCCGCATGGTATCGGCGTGAATCCCTTGAACGTGAGGTGATTCCACTGCTCGGCAATCATGATGTGCCGTACTTCCTGAAGCAAGGCTCCTCCTCCTATGCGCGAGTGCGCGCACTGGCGCCCGGCTTCAAACCCGGCGCCCATCGCAAGGTGCATGAGCTGATGCAAAATATCCCATTCCAACTGGCTTGGTCGGATGGGAACATTCTGGCCACGCACGCCGGGCTCACCCGTGCATGGGGGCGACGGCGGCTGGGCGCCGATTACATGGACATGCCGGTCGAGGAAGTCGCGGATCGCTTGAACCGAATGCTCCTCCATCCGGCCTCACTGGTCGTGCCCATGACGGACATCGGCCCGGCGCGCGGCGGCGCAGGAACGCCTTCTCCCCTATGGTGCGATCGCGGCGAGTTCGCCGAAGACGGGGACATGCACCTGACTCAGGTGGTCGGGCATACGCCCGTACCGACCGTATTGCATGAGCATGATGCGTGGTTCTGCGACACGTTTTCCACGATGAGCAACGGTACTCCCATTGGCGACGGGTCTCTGCTCATGTATTCGGAGAGCGGATTCTATCCAGTGCCTCTTCTTGGCTGATTTGCTTTCGTCCGGCCTGCTTCCTTTTTTCAAGGCGCGATTAGAATCAAAGACAAACAACACTCGTCGAAAGAACACCAAAACATTGACGACATCCAGCCGAACAGCACAAGCGAAACACCGGAGACGCACCCCAGACGGACGATTCGCAGACGAACTCAACAGCTTCGGCTTCCCCGACGCGGCAACACTAAGCGCATACGAGCAACAGACCTCGCAGATCCCAGTACTCCAGCGCCTGCAAAAGCACGGCAAAATCACCCCACCACCAATCACGCTGCCGGACGGATGGACGGAAGCCGGAACAAAACATGACGGCAACGCCGACGGATATGGCAGCTACCATGAGGACACACGCCGTTTCACAGGCCCCGACAACAGCACCCTGACGGTCACGCACAGTTCGGGATTCGAAAAAGATTTCGGCCTATACGACTACCAGACCGTCGAATACCAGGCCGGCAACGTCACCATCAAACGAATCATCCCACCCACCTCAAACCCTGACATCAACGAGCTGGAGGAAACAGGCCAACGGCTCGAACGGCAGCGCGCGGAACTCAACGCACACGCTTCCGGACGGTGGAGCGCTCCCATAACGCGGCTTACAGCATCCACCAGCGAGACAGGCTACACGTTCATCCTACCGGAATACGGGGAGCCGCCGAAGAAGCCGGTACTCCCATGGAACCGAGCCGCATGGGACAAGGCACGAAAGCAGGAAAAAGAAAACAGAAAGTCTGGTGTGGCTGAGATTCCGCCCCGTTGATCCGCTTCTCCTGCAATGCCGCGAACAGGCACCCTGTCGCGCCGTTCCTGGACCAGCGGTTGAACCGCTGGCAGACGGTGACCCACTTGCCGCAGCACTCCGGCAGGTCCCTCCACGGGCTCCCGTGCGGCACATCCACGGCAGGGCGTTGACGAACGTGTGGTTGTCGACCGCCACGTTGCCGTGCTATCGCGGCAACGGATGCGCGACCCTCATGAACCGGTCAGGCGTGATGTCATACCTCGGCGTACGCATACGACAATCATCACGCAAAACTTAAATAGGGTAAACACACCCCTAGTTTTTTTGATATTCGCCGACCCGTTTCCTTTTTTTGGGGAGGCGGGTTTTGTCTTATCCTATTTGTCTGTTATACTGAATATGTCCACATAAAAAACGAAAGAGGAAACCATGAAGCGCTACGCCATCAACTACGAGGAAACCTACTCAGGCACCTTCACCGTCGAACTCGACGACGACTCCACCGAACAGGATGCCATCAACGAACTCCTCAACAACGCCGACGAATACCGTCTAGGCGAACAGGTCGAACTCAGCGACAGTGACGCACAGGTCATCAAGACCGAAAATGTGGAGGGCTGACTGATGTCGGACGAACCCTGCACCGTCTACCCATTGTCGAACGGCTGGATTGTCATCGCGCCGAAGAACTGGAACTGACAAAATGAAAACACGCGACATCCTCAACACCGTCACCCGCATACTGCCGGACTGGCATGCATACAATGACCACCAATTCGGATGCATCACCGCATTCGACCCCCAAGCGGGATACGAGGTCACCGTCAACCTTCCCGACAGCGACACCATCCGCATCGTCCGCACGCGGTACGAGCTTGTCGAGGATAACACCGTCCTCGATACAGCCGACATGGGCGAGGAACGGGCATTGGACGAACTGGCCCGCCTGCTGGCCGCGCCCATGCCGCGCACCGACCGTCTCATGCGGTTGAAAGACAAGTTCGAGAAGACCGCCGAATGGTGCCGGGACACGCTTGGCGACGAACAGGAGGCGAAGGATGTGGAAGACATGGCCGAACACTACATGCATGTGTGCGAAGCCTGCAACAACAAATACTCCGCCCGACATGACCCGGTGTCCGTGTTCGAGGGGTGGCTGCTGGGCGAGGAACTCGGCACCCCGTATGAGACGCGCCGTCAGGCCGCGTCGCGCATGCTGTCCAACGTGCACCGACTGGACAAGGAGTGAACCATGCTGAAAATCGAGAAGACGCTGCAATCCGTCCGCGACCTATTGGACCGGCTGGGCAAGGAAGGCGTGGAGTTCGCTCTGGTCGAATCGGAATACTCCGACTACGTAGCGGACATCCGCAACCCTAACAAGGTGTACGTGTTCCTTGACTGCGCGATTCGTCCGAACGGCACCTTCGTCTGGCGGGATTACGACCATCATAAAGGAGTCTGCGACTTCGACGAATTCCGCGTGCGGATAATCACCCTCACGGCGGACAGATACCTCGACAAGGCGAAAGGCAAGCGCAAACGGTGGGACGGCCTGTGCGAAGGTACGGATACGCCCATGCCTGATTCGCTGGCCGCAGTCGTATCCGACATGGAGAACAAGGCCAACCGTCTGAAAGCGTTGCTGGAACCCGACGACCCGCCCCTGTTGGACGGGCGGGACATCGCAATCCTGAAAGAGCTTAAACCGTATGGCGTGGTCAAACCGGCGGAGGAATCGCAACGACTACGTGAGCTGGGCGTGCTGGAACGCAGATACTACATCGACCAAGTGTTCGACGCGCTGACCGACAAGGGCGAGAAGGCATTGGAATTCGCGTCGCACGTAGAACGGACGAAAAGGAGAACATCATGAAAACAGCATCTTTCCACACGACCGCCCGCAAGGCGATACTCGCTACACTGCAAGCCAACCGAGACGACCTGCGCGTGCACGATACGCGCGAATGGCGCTTTCTTACTGACGAGGAATTCCGACGGCTCGGCCATGCGAAGCCGTCGGACGTGTCGTATGCGGGCGATCTGGACGACTACGGCATGTTCGACGGCACCTGGCGTGCGGCCGTGGATTGCGGCGACGCGTTGCCTCATGCGAGCGAATACAGCATATCCGGCATGCTCATCGCATTCGACGACAAGACCGTATGGGAGACGGTATGCGCCGGACTTGACCTGTTAGGCAAGGAATGAAAAGGAACCATCATGAACGCGAACGAAACCTGCGAAGATTCAATCCACGGCCCGTACGAGCCGGATGACGTGGCTGACCACTGCGGCGGTTGCGGCATACCGTTGTGTGAGGAGCATGCGAGGAAATGCCCCTGTTGCGGGCGCGTCAACTGCACGGACTGCGGCGAGATATGTGAGGCCTGCTGGCGTCTGGTATGCCGTGAGCACGCCAAGTGGAATCCCGAATACGCGCAATACGAATGCCCCACATGCTACGACCGTTGGGATTGCGGGGAAAGGTAGAGAGGACGATGAATCCGGTTGACGAACGCTTCGAGCATCGGCTGCTCGACCGGTTCCATTACGACGATCGGCAGGACGGCGACGGCTATGGTCCGGATTCGCCGCGCGTCGGCGACAAGGGTTGGATCATCTGGCAGACCGCGTTCAACGAGTTGGACCGTCCGTTCGAGATTGTGCGCGACGAGGGGCGCGGCCGCACCGGCCTGCCCCTGCTGCTGGTCGGCATGGAGGACAACTACGGCGACGACTGGCATATCCGCGAAAACGATGACAGCCAATACATGAGCCTGCTGGAAGCCGGACTGGACGGCGCGAGCCTAACGCTCATGGAACGCAAGCACGGCATCGCACGATGGCGGTCGGAGCGGGGCGAGTCGAAACCGATCGAACTGACGGCGCCGGACGGGAAGCCGACGGACACCGTATACGCCTACCAGTCCGAGCCCGACGAATGGCGGATATACGACAAGTATGGCGGGCGGTCGCTTGGCGGCGAACCGGGCGAAACCATCACGGACGCGCTGCGCCACATCGGATACCAGTTGGAGGAATCATGAGTATCGAAACAAGCATCATATACACCACTTCGGATGACAAGCAGTTCGATGACAGGCAGGAAGCGGAAACGCATGAGCAATGGCTGGCGGACGAACCGGAGGCGCGCGAGGCCGACAGGCAGCGCGGCTGGATCGGCCGACGCCGCTATCACGGGTTCGAACAACCCCTGAACGAGGCGGAACGGAAACGCGATGCCGCCGACAAGGAAATCACCCGCCTCAAGCCCCTTCTCGCCGGCGAGAAGAACATCGGGAAGCTGATTGACGTCTGCGATGACATCTCCTGTTTCGGAGGGGAATATTTGGATTCCGCGAAAGAGGTGAAGGCGATATCCCAGGGCTTGGAGGAGTTCGACAAGCTGACGCCCGAACTCGAAGAGGAAAACAAGGATGCGGACGGCCGCTGCCAATATTGGGACGCGTACGCCACAAATCCGTGCGGCGATCCGACCGTGGAAGGAACCCGTTTCTGGCGGGTTGACGACTGCGAGGGCCATGTCGAATTCGACTGCACCAAGTGGCCGACCGTCCAGCTGTCGTTTCGGACGGACGAGGATACGCCCGAACATGTCATCAACCTGACCGTCGAACAGGCGGCGGATCTGATCCGCGCCCTGAACCGGGCCATCGACCGTGCCGTCAGGAACAAGGCCGACCATCCGGACGACCCGACGGGGACGCATGCCGACGGGCATGAAGACCATGTACAGGAGGGCTGACTGATGGCGGACGACACGGCGACCATGGATGATGTTCTTGCCGAGTTCCGGGAGAACGGCTGGAATGCGGGAATCGTGAAGAATGATGCCGGCATCGAATGCCTCATCATCGACGGCGAGCCGCTCGGGAGCATGGATTGGGTCAGCAAACACCCTCGAAGACTGATGAAGACATGCAGGTGGGTCGCTCGCCGACGCGATGAATTCGACGGTGTTCTACGCGAGGTGAACGAACTGGTCAAAGAAATCCCTCACACCACCATCACCCCATGCAGGCCCGATTACCTCTACGAGCTCGCCTGCGACATCAACGAAGGCAACTATCGTCACGACAAGAAGAACCAGCATATTGAAATCCTCGTGGACTGCACGCTGCCGTCACGCCTCTACCAGGATGCCTCCGACACCGAGCCTCGCGAAACCTACGAGCTGGCCGTCACCGTCTGAGATGACGGTCTTGGAGACAAGTACATGCCGAGAGTGCGAACCCGTGAGGATTGGCGCTACATCGTCGGCGGTCCGATACGCCCTCTGGAAGATATCCCAGCACTAATCGATAACAAACGGAAAGAACGGATCGAATACCTACGCGAACTGGTGCACGATATCAATGAGTCATTGGAACGCTACGGCAACGACATCCCGGAAAACAAGAAGGACTAATCAATGGCAAACATCACCAATCCCGCCGTCGAACGGCATTCCTGTGACATCGCCGGCTGTGCGAGCATGGCCGTAAATCCCATGTACTGGGGAGTGAGCTTCCCTATCGTCGCACAGGACAATTACGATGACGGCTCCTATTTCGGCGGCATGCGCACCCGGATCATCAACCGGAGCATCGACCTGTGCGACTATCACGCGCGCATCCTGCTCGCCCTGCACGGCGAGCACACGAGCAACTACGGGAACGCGTGGACGGATGATGGGCCCGAACTGCAAGCCCATGACGCCCGCCGCGAACAGACGGAAGAACGACAGGTCATGACCGAAGAGAACGATCTCCCGAATCTGACGACCGGCGAATGGATGGCCCTGTTCAGCATGGTCAAGAACGCCAAATACATTACACTCCTTTACCCGCATGCGCTGCCACTGCTCGTAGGGAAAGGATTGGCCGACAAGTACACGGGAAGGCTGACCGCCAAAGGCCGGGAGCTGATTGAACAGGTGAATCGTCTGACCGAACGGGACTGGCGGAACGTGCCCAAGGTCAAGATACGCCGTGCGGCCGCGACCCTGTGGCCCGAACGGTTCCTTGACGACGAGGATGAAGAGACACGAAACAATGCGATTTATTTCGGAAGGAACAGACCATGAGCATCGAATACGAGACCGTGCGCTGCTCCAACCCGAACTGCCGTACCCGTTTCAGCTGGACCGACTACACACCGCCACAACCAGAATGGAAGCCGGAACCCAAACCGGCCACACCGGATATCACCGACCATGACGGACCGCGTTCGGTATCCGAAGCGGACTGGCTGGAATTCAATACGGAGGCCAACGATTACGGGGTGCCCGACCGTGCGGGCCTGCAATCCGTCATCGATGTGATAGGCGAACACTACCTGCATCTCGCCCGCGAATGGGGTTGGAACGACACCGAGGTGCGCGACGCCATGTATGTGGAGACGAAACAGAGGGGATGGTGCAGGGAATGAGCGTCGTCACGCCCGAGATTCGTTTCTTCGCAGACTGTCACTGGTTGATGGCCGACAACATCATTCTGCTCAGAATCACGCCGATGTTACCGTACGAATGGTCGAACCTGAGAAGACTGTTCGACTGCAAATCCACATTCGAAACACGAAGCGGACCGTTCGACTACTGGCGCATTCGCCTTGAATTCGACGGGAACCTGATCCACTGGACGGTTTCCGACGGCTGGTGGCATCCGAAAACAACGACCTTCGACACCGACTATGAGACGACCATGACGGTCCTGTTCGACGTCGGATACGACCAGTGGCGCAAGGACCGCGGCATCATGGACGAGGCCGACAAGGCCGTGAAACGGTTGAACGATTCAGGTATCCCCGCCACGCGCTCTTCGGATCCGGACTATCTGGTGTTCGAGGTCGGCGAAAGCGTGTTCCGTGCGCTATTGCCCGCCGATCCGACGCATGCGGCAAGTCGGCTGATCGAAGCGGTCAGAAATCGCGGGAAGATTCTCGATGGCTACCGGAAGACCGTCGCCGGTCTTGGCAGGGTCGAGGCATTGGAGGCGGATGACGTGTACTGGGATGACCTGTTCTCGAACGGCGACCCGGTCGAAACCGGCGCCGTCATATTCCAAAGCCAAGGTGCGGAAGACCATCCCATCAGTCTGGACCTGCTGATCATGTCAGACGGCACCTGGCAGCCGGACGGCTTCGACTCCGACAGGGAGGGCACGGCGGCCGACGTGCGCGGATACCTGAGCCAATGGACGGGGGACAATCGATGAAGAGCATCACGAAAGCCCAGTACGCCATGCTGTTTTTCGCCGTCGACAGGCTCAAGGAAGACTCGTGGTATACCGGCCCCTATGGTTTCGACGCGTTGAAGGAACGCGGCTTGGTCGATTTCGGGCAGCATGACCGGATCATCACCGACGAGGGCATTGCGTTCGTGAAACGTATGCTTGCCGACCCGGAGAGCATGCCGATGACCGCGAAACGGGCGATAGCCGAATATGATGTGCTGCGCGACGAATATGCGCACCTGTTCGAGCATGATCCGGGCATGAGGGTCAGGGTGGCGATGTTCGGCGTCCATGGTCTCGAACCGGTCGAACCGCCGACCGGCATCGACGGGTTCCGAACGGACACCATCTACGATTTCAAGGATCTGGACGTACTATCGGCGACCTTCGCGATCACGCACCTGTACTCCGGGTTCAACCCGAATCATCATGTGATCGTCCGGGCGCATGAATCGTATACGGATCCCCCAGCCCCGGTCATCGACAGCATCAACAACCGCCAGCTACGCCAGTCGGGCGGCACACGATATCTGAAAGTATCCAGAACCGTATTGGACAAGGAGAAGCAATGAGCGTCGAACGCATCATCGTAGAAACCAACGACGAGACCGGCAACAATCCGGTCGAATATGATTGGGAATTCGACCCAGACGGCACGTTCCACATGAGCGGGGACGGGGAAATTCCCGCCGCCTTCGAGGAGTCCGCCGCCATCGTCGACGCGTTCAACCATGTCAACATGAGCATCGTGAACGGGGAGCGGACACCGTTGAAGGACGGCGACCGCGCCTGGTTCACCCTGCTTGCCGTCACCCTCGCCACCCTTATCCCGTTCGTGGAGGGGAAGGACGGCGACCGGGTGGGATTCATGATGGGCGATACGTCAAACGGCTTCAACATCAATATCACATCACCCGAATTCCTGGCCTGCTGCCGGTCCATGTGGGTCGGCGCGGACGTGTATCGCGCGTTCGGCCGATACCTGAACTTCCGATGGGACACGATCCGCGAGGCGTGGGTGGAGAACGGTTCCGGTCTCGCGTTCATCGGGGCGGACGGTCAGGTGGCGTACATGCTGGAGACCGCCATGTCGAAAGGCGACGGCATCCGTTTCGACCCTATGGAGGGCAGGGAGGACACCGTCCGACTATTCCGGCTCCTGCTGGAAACCGCGAAATGCGCGGACATCCCGGTCCGATTCACAGGCGGATCAGGCAGTTTCCAACAAGACGAATAACGCACGAGATAACGACGATAGCATTCGTTCCGGTAAAACGGTAAAACGGAAGTCAGTAAAAGGTTTCGTTTCCTCTTGGAGGCATCGAACGTCACTGCTATCCCGCTTCAATTCGTCAACTAAACCGTATCCGGGAAGAAAGAAAAAAAGACCAATGGGAAGACATGCCGCCTCAAGACCAGGCCGACTCCGTCCTCAGCACAATACTGAAGACATTTCGCTCCGGAATATTGAAGAGAACACCGTTCCTAAGAGAGAAGACAGACAATCACAAGGAGTGGGTTACCGGCTGTTGCAATTGTTCGCAGGCATGTCGATTTTTCTCGCCATCATCCTAGTAATGCACGTCGGATGGGTGTACATCGGCAACGGAATGAATCAGATCCACACGCAACAGACCATCGTCACCAACCAAGGATTCAAAACAGCCCAACCCACTAAAACTGACGGTTCAACCCGTATCGCCAAACCCCAAACCGGAGAACCACCCACCGAGCCGGAACCCGAATACTCGACAGTGATCGGCTGGATGCGAATCCCCCGGTTCGGCGCCGAATGGCAACGAGCCATCCAAGAAGGCACCGATCTGAAAGTCCTTGACAACTACGGTATCGGACACTACCAAGGAACCGTCATGCCCGGAAGCATCGGCAACAGCTCCTACGCCGGACACCGCACCCCCGGTGACCTAGGGCCGGCGGACACGTTGAAACCCGGGGATCCGATCATCATTCAGACAGCCGACCACTGGTACGTGTATGAAATGCAATCATCTTGGATGACGACCCCCGATGATGCCGCCGTCATCGCCGACCAGACAGACCAAAAAGACGCGCGCCTCATCACACTCACCACCTGTAAATACTCGCTAGATGAACAGGACAGTCTGAGTGCTAGACTCATCGTCCGCGGACGGTTCAAATATTGGGCCAACACTGCTGACGGAATACCGCAAGAACTTGCCCCCAAACAATCAACTCCCATACAACAGGCAAAAGCCACCATCGCACGCAGTATCCAAAAAGCCAGCAAATACGCTCCAGTCAGCCAACTCCTGTTCACCGCAACACTAACAATCTGGTGCATCCTCACAGGCCTGTCATGGCTCATCTGGCACAAAGACCGCCAGAAGAAAACAACATCATGGAACCTCATGACACTAATCTGGCGCATCCAATCAGGCCCAATCATCCTACGCGCAACCACCTGCCTATTCTTCTGGGTAACGCTACTATTCGCCGAATGGGCATGGATCAGCCCACTACTTTCCCAACTAATCCCACTATCCACCGGTACCGCCACCCTAAACTAAAAACATCAGGCAATACGCAAAACCCGTACGCCAACAACAACCGGTGACAAAGAAGGGTCGACGCGCGTCGTTCGGACAGAGAACCGGAAAACGCGCACCGACCCTTTCCACACAGTATAGCGTGCCCTAGCCGAGCAGACGATAATATCCCATGCCGGGCATGACGGCCGTGACCTTCGTGCCATCGACCGGGTTCATCGCATGGATCATCAGACCGTTGCCGATGTAAATGCCCGCATGCCCCGCGTTTGCCATAAGATCACCCGGCTGCGGGTCAGTAACGGGCGTGCCGACCGTGGCCTGCATGCCGGACGGGTGCGGCAATTGGATGCCGAACCGCGCGTACACGTATTGGGTGAAACCACTGCAATCCCAGCCGGCAGGCGTATTGCCCCCGTACACGTATGGCGCGCCCTGGTATTGGAGCGCGTAGGAGACCAGGGCGGCGGCCGTATCCGAGGCGGGTTTCTCCTTGTCACCTGTCGTCGGCGCCGATATGACCGGTGTGCGTGGTTCGGCGCGTGACGCGGCCTCCGACTGTCGCGCCTGTTCGGCTTGGATGCGCGTGGCCTGTTCCTCGGGGCTTTCCGTATGCGGCACGTCCAGGGTTTCGATGCCTCCCCATGAGCCGTCCACGTCGGTCGATACGGCCTCACTGAACGAACGATGCGGAACCAAGTGTTTCGGGAACGATCTGACACTGCTCGCCATGTGGATTGGAGCCGGATCGGCGGCGTCCGCCCATGCCGGGATCGTCGGCATGGCGAGCATGACGATTGGCAGGAGAACCGTCAGGACAATGGGAGCTCTTCTAATAGTGGATGTACTGGTATGCATGCGTCTGTTTCGCCTCGATGGTGCGTCGGAACGGGCCGACCTGCCCGTTCACATTGGCTTCGCTGATCTCGATGGAACCGTCGCTGTTGACCTTCTCCACGATGGCGACGTGCCCCCATGCGTTGTTGACCTGCGCCGGGCTGAACACAATCACATCCCCTTGTCGGGGAGTATCATCCACCCAATAGCCGAGCGCCTTGGCGGAATCGGCCCACATGCCGCCATCCCCCAGATGGCTGCCGACCGGCAATCCCAGTTGTGTGCGCCGCACGTACGCCCACCATGTGCATTGCCCGTACGCGTACGCATTGCCCGTGTCGCCGGTCGCATGGTCCGGATTGAATCCGGTCGGAGTCTGATCCTCGTCGCGCCCGTTGATCAGGTCACGGACCACTGGATTGTCCGCGTGGATGATGGTGAGCTTGCCCTCCGGCCGGTCGCCCATATCCCATGTGCCGTCCACTGTGAGGTCTTCCCTTTGGCTGCTCCTGCTAGCCGCATCATCGATGCTTGATGCCGTCAACTGTTCCGTGGTTAATGCAGTGGACTGGTTGAAACGTTCACCTGCGTATGCGGTTTCATTATGCGGCAGAAAAAGACATGCCATTCCGCCTGACAAAATCATTGCCGACATCAGGCAGAGGGCGACACGTCGTTGGAACCGGTTCTTCCTTCTTACGGCTGATCGGCTTACTGGTTGAACGGCCTTATGTGCTGCCCTGCTCAATCTGCACGCTCCTGAATGAATTCCGGAGAGGCGATGTTATCGTCGAACCGGTAGGTGTCGGGTTGTCCGAGCATACGGCGAAGAAGAGGCGAATGCCGGGTGACAAGCCGGTTGAACCAGCCTTTAGCCTGCCAGGTCACATTGATTACGCGCCCGTTCTCATTCTCCACTGAAGCCTGATGCACGACTTGTTCACGACCTTGAGCTGTTTGACGGCCTGCTGGCAGGAAGATGAAAGCGATTTTCTGCCCGGCGTATATGTCTGCGGGAATAATGGTGTTATCGATGAATATCTTAATTCTTCGCATCGGCGCAGCATCCTTTTTTTAAGACAACGTTCTGGAAGATTGACCGGCTTTTCCTGTTCCGAAGTTGGGTGGAGGAAAACCGGACGGATACTACGATTATCATTCGTTCAAAGAACGATTCTTGAAGAAAATCTGAAAACCGTGGCATTAACCCGCTTTAGGGTGCAACATGTCCACTAGTTTCTGTGGTATTCCGTCCTCGATATCCCATTCAACGGTTTCGAACCGGCTGTTCGAGGCGGCGGCCCGATCGTCGCCAACCTCAATGCTCACATCGGAGCCGTCCGGGAAATACTTGATCAACGTCATGGTGCCGCGGCCGGGCGGAAAGCTCACGTGGAATCCGCCGCCCAATGCGGTGGCGATGTCCACCGTGTTGCATGCGGCCTCGCCGCTCACATAGGTCAGCCGTTCGCATTCATCCATCATTCGCCGTCCCCGTTGTTCTTCCGATACTCTTCGCTGGCGATGTACGTGACCGCGAAGTCGGCTATCTGGTCGCGCAGCCTCGGAAACGCCTCCCTGCCCGCCTTCTGGCGCCGGTCCATGATCCATGCGAACAAGCCGAAAAGGATGCAGCCGCCCAGCAGCCCGTAGCAGTTCGCGTCGGCCGGCTGATGCGATGAAAGGGCCGCCAGGCCTGCCCACCAGCCGATGCCGAGCATGATGCCAAGCGCGTGCATGCCGATCGCGAACGGGGTCTCGTCATCATCCACGATGTCCAGCCAGCATTGCAATCCAAGGACGATGAGCAGGAACGCGACAAGCCACAACGGCGATTGGAGAAGTCCGACGAGCAGCGGCGTATGGTTCGCGGCCAGCCACGCGAGTATCGGCCCGTGGTTGAACGCGAACACGATCGCCATAATAAATAGGATGATCGCCGTCCACGCGAGACGACGCACGGCTTCCAGACTCATGATTTCCTTTCCTTCCAGTTCCGTTCCTCCTCGACGCGGTGCGCGAGCCCGATGAGCTCGTCCGGGGTCAGGAAGCCGTGCCAGTCGACGCGCTGCCCATCCCATTTGGCGGGGAGTCGGAAGTCGGTCAGGTCGGCGGGCCATTCCAATGCGTTCACCGGTCAAGCCCCTTCATGCTTTCGTCGAGAATCCGTTGGATTTCCTCGCCCGTGTAGAAGCCGTACCGGTCGAGCCTGCCGGCGACCGTTTGGATCAGCGCCTTGTTGTTCCTCGCCACGAGCCGCGCCCTGACCCACAATGAGTTCATGATCTCCTCGGCGGAGCCCATCGCCGGGTCGATTCGGTGGATGATCGCCGCGTTCACCAGCTCCATTTGCACGTCGCCGCCGATGCGGAGCGCGTCGGTCCGGTATTCCGGATATTCCAGGGTCACGGCGAATCCGGTCATGGAGATGATTATCTCCGTCTGCAATCGGACGGACATGTCATCGTCCATACCGGTGGCGTACTGCTGGCTGGTCTCTCCGGTATCGTCCTCGCGCAGCATGATGCCCTGCTGCACGTATCCGAACCGGTGGCCGGCGACCGCATGACCCGCCTCGTGCAGGCGGACGCGCATCGGCGGTTCGGGCGGCCTGGAATGGTTGATGACCGCCTTGCATCGGGCGATGAACCAGTCGTATGTGCTTATCATCGCCTGCCTTCCATCATCAAATCCAATATGACGGCCAACGGCACCACGTCATGACTGGCGTGGGCCTTACACACGGGACCGTACCAGCCGGTTTCGGGCATATCCTCACAGTCGGGGCCGTCCGAGCGCATCCAACGGCGGATCGCGACCACGGGTTTGCCGCAGGATTCGTAGTCCCCGTCGCGGGATACGCCGGCCGTGCATCCTAGACGCAGCCAGGACGGGTCGCATAAAGCGAAGACGCGCATCGGGTCATATGGCCATACGCCCGATAGCGGTGGCATGAGCGACGGATCATGCTTCCAGCAGCCGGCATCGGCCACGGCCTTCAACACCTCCGATAGCGGGACGACATCATGGTTGGCATGCAGCTTGCATGCGGGCCCGTATACGCCCTCCTCGGGCAGAAGCCCGCTGTCGTCGTACCCGTCGTCGCGACCCCAACGGCGAATCGCCACAGGCGGTTTGCCACACATGTCGAAGTTCTCGCCTTTCCAGCATCCGGCCGCACAGCCGAGCCGCAGGGCCAACGGGTTGCATTGTTCGGCGATGAGCTTCGGATCGTACGGCGTTGGTTTCTTGCATTTGGTCATTGCTTTTTCTCGTTTCCGACTTTACTTTATATACCTTATATGGTATATTTATGGGTATGTGGCAGATAGAGATGGAACCCATCAAGGACTGGCTTGACGGACTTGACAAACAGACCGCCTACCAGGTCTACGCGGCCCTTGACCTCCTTCGGGAACGCGGACCGAACCTCAAACGCCCCCTGGTGGGGAAAATCGAGGGCTCCATCATCGGCTCCATGAAGGAACTGAGACCCGGTTCGACAGGTCGAAGCGAAGTCCGAATCCTGTTCGTCTTCGACCCGGAACGCAAAGCGGTCCTATTGGTCGGCGGAGACAAACAGAACAAATGGAACAAATGGTATAAGACAGCCATCCGCGAAGCCGAACGACGGTACATCCGGTGGCTGGAAGAACAACATGGGAAGGACACGAAATGAGCTACACGTTGGAGGACTTCAAGGCCGATCACGACCTTGACCAGAAGACCATCGACGAGCGCAAGGAACAGCTTCTTGAGGAGATGCGCCTGTATGAGCTGAAAGAAGCGCGCAAACAGCAGGACGTGACCCAGAAGCAGCTCGCCGAACGCATGGGCGTCAGCCAGAAGCGGGTCAGCAGCCTCGAATCCGGCGACGTCGACAAGACCGAAATCCGTACGCTGCGCCGCTATCTCGACGCCATCGGCGGCAGGCTTCAGGTCAACGCGATCATGCCGGACGGGCGCACCCTGCAACTGGTCTGAGATCAGGTAACCCGTCATGCCACCGGCTTCCACCCCAGATTCGGTTTCCCCGCCTTCATCCACGCCTTGTAGTTGATGCGATGCCGGCGGGTCAGACCGTGGATGACGTATTTCAGTTCGGCGATGAAGCCGGATACCGTACGCGTACTGTCATCCTCGATGAGGGTCTCATCGCAGGGGATGCAGGACAGGCCGCATGTCGGGTTCGGCCAATGCGGGGCGAGGAGAAGGAAACCCAACGCCAGAAGGCCGAATACGACGGGAAAAGTGACGAATCCGGCGGCATATCCAATCCAGAACATGCTCATCGCGTCACGAAGTGGGTAATCATCAGTGTTCCTGAGGTTGCGAATCCGATTGATGCGATGACCATTGCGAGCCCTGTGAGTCTCCACATGAAGCATGCGCAGAGGACGCATGTTATGGCGAGTATGATGTTGGCGTTTTTTTCGAAGTTCTTGTACGTGTTCATTGTGGTTTCTTTCATTCTATGTGGACATATTCAGTATAACATGTAAATGAAAAAAATCATGCAAGGTTTGAATTGACTTCCTCCCCACAGCTGAAGCCGGGGGATTCCTTGCCTCACGGTAAGGATCTTCCTGTAGAGACTTGTTCCCCGCCTACCGAAGTGTCGCTTCGGCGGTTCGAGGGTCCCCGCAGGCGCGTACCGCCAGTCCGGCGGATAGGATGTTTTTGGCGGCGTTGATGTCCCGGTCGTGGTTGGTTCCGCATTTGGGACAGTCCCATTGGCGGATGTTCAATGGTTTCTTGCCGCTGTTGTATCCGCAGGTGGAGCAGATCTGGCTGGACGGATACCAGCGGTCGATGACCGTAAGCTGGCGCCCGTACCATTGGGCCTTGTATTCGAGCATCGTGCGGAACTGTCTCCAACCCGTGTCGAGTATGCTCCTGTTGAGACCGGTTTTCGCCGCTTGCCCGTTGGGAAGGTAACGGCCCGGATGTTCCGGATCGGGTTTCGGCGCGCACCGTCGGGTCAGGTTTTCGACCGCAAGGTCTTCAATGACCACCGCTTGGTTCTCGCGGATGAGTCGGGTCGAGAGCTTGTGGAGGAAGTCGCTTCGACAATCCTTGACCTTGGCGTACGCTTTGGCGACCTTCAGACGGGCTTTACGATAGTTGTTGCTTCCTTTCTGCTTTCTGGAGAGAGTTTGTTGGGCTTGTTCAAGCTTCTTCTGGTAACGGTTGAGGTGGCGTGGGTTGGGGATTTTCTCCCCGGTGCTGAGGATGGCGAAGTGTTCGGTGCCCAAATCGACGCCGACCTTGTTTGGGGAGGCGGGTAGATGTTTCACTTCCTCTTCGACGAGAATGCTCACGTGCCAGCGTCCGGACGGGTCCAGGGACACGGTGACGGTGGACGGCCGGGCTTTCCTCGACAGTGTGCGCGACCAGTGGATGGGCAGGGGTTCCCGCATCTTCGCCAAAGTCAATTCCCGTTTGTCCCAATCCCAGGTGAACGCGGATGCGGCATAGGTGGCGGCTCCGCCGTTCTTCTTGGATTTGAACCGTGGATAGTCTCCCGTCTTGACGAAGAAGTTCCTGTACGCCGCCTGCAAATGTCGCAGCGACTGTTGCAACGGGACCGAGGACACTTCGCGCAGGTAGGCGTATTCCTTGGTTTTCTTCCAGTCGGTGAGCATCCGGCTCGTATCCTCGTAGGACACGCTCTCATGACGGACCGTCCATGCTTCGGAGCGGGCGTCCAATGCCATGTTGTACACCTTGCGGCAGCAGCCCAGTGTGCGCCGGAGTGTTTGTTCCTGTTCCGGCGTCGGGTAGAAGCGGAACCTGTATGCCCGCTTGGCTGTCGTGGTGCCCATACTTCCTATGATACCCTGCTTTACAGGCTTGTATGTAGTTATGTAAGGCAGAGGCGCCTTATATCCCCATAGCTAAAGCAAGGGGTATTACGGCGCAACCTGATAAAAAATCCCCCGATGCCATACGGCACCGGAGGATTATTTGTCCACATAGAATGACGTTTCATAGAAACCAATGATCCTACGACAGCAAAAGCTGCAAGACCCAAAGTAGGTGAACTACTGGACACGCTCACACAAGATGCTATGGCGCGGAAAAATGAAGGTGACTTCGCGGGTGGCGAGGATGTCGTGGTCGAGGTCGTTGGTTTCGTGTTGTTCTTCGATGGTGAGTGCCATTGGTTTCCTCTTTCATTATCTTTATGTGGACATACTCAGTATAACAGATATCTTGGTGGTGAGATAACGAAGAAACAGGAGAAAACCAGAAAACAATAGATAACGTGGAACCAGAAAAACACGACAGCCCCTTCCAACGAAAAAAAAAACAACATGCCAGCCAACAAATCAATCCAAGCCCGCCAACAGCTGCGAGACCCCAACACCGGACGATTCCGAGACGAGCACCGTCAATCCGGTATGCCAACCGACGAATCCATACGAAAATACGAACAGCAACCCCGGCCGCCATTGCCCCCCCACCACCGAAGTACCCCTACCCCCAGCGAAAGCAAGACAAGCGAGCTCCAGAACCATTCCGGTGGACGGAAGACCAGGCTCCACGCTCACCGTGCAAGACGTGCCGGACCAGACACACGGCATGAAACGTCACACGCAATTCCAATCCCCCACCACCTCCATCAGATTGGAAACGCCGATATCGAAAAATATCAACCTCCCGAAGATGGAAAAGGTCGCCGACGATCTGGAGACATGGCGAACCCGTTCCAATGAGAAACGTGGCGAATACGATGCGCCGATCGCGCGGATGGAGGCATCCGGAACCGGATTGAACCGGCTGACGGTATCTCCGGTATTCGGGGCGCCTCCCCGTAGACCTTGGCAGCCATGGAAATGGAAAGCATGGCAAAAAGCGAGGGAGCGAGAGTCCCTGGCCTCGAATGGATTCGACTGCATACACAATTAGCAGAAAAGAGCAGAAATGGTAGATACGGTCAGATCAGCGCAGGCGAGACGCCAACTGAGGGAACCCGAGAGCGGCCGGTTCAAGGACGAACACAAAAAAGCCGGGTTCCCGAATGCTGACGCCTTGGAAAAATATGAGCGGCAAACATCCGTCGTGTCTCCGCCCGCATCCTATTACGACGGGACCATGAGCGAAGAGAATCGTGAACTGTGGGCCGAAGGGATGGACGCACTCCAAGACAACTCCCCCTATGTAGGTTTCTCCGGAGGATTCGACGAACAGGATGACGCATCAATCGACGGATGGCGCATACACCGAAGGAACACTCCGACAGGAAACACAGTGTACGAGTTTCGCGACGCGAAAAGCTCAATCCCAAACCGAGTGGCGTACCTGATCAAGCAATCGGATATTGACGCCGGCCATTCCCCCACATGGTTGGATGAACGGCAGCGGTCATTCTTCAACGTTCTGACAAACAACAAAAGGTAAGAGTTACGGCAGACAGCTCGAAAACGTAAATAGACAACCTCCCTACGACATCAAACAGTGAACCCAAAATAGCAAGGAGAAACAATGGTCGACTCCAGAAAATCAGCACAGGCAAAACAGCAACGTCGAAACCGTGACGGCACTTATGCGGATGAAGGCAAAACCAGCAGCATGCCGACCGGTGACGTACTCGAACGATTCGAACAGAATCAGCAATCGAATACCGGCGGCGCGCCGGTTGAAACCTATGAGACCGGTGTGAAGCGAATGCAGGAACTGGATCAGAAGCTTATCGACATCGCCAACAGGGAGTACTCGGAACGTAAGTTCGGCCCCGATGATGAAGGCTATCGCGTGGAATCCGGCCTGTACGTCAGCCGTGAGGAGTTCGAGAAGCTGCCGGAATTGGATCGCGACCGGTATATCGCATGGGGCAACGATTACATGGATGGCAACGAGGATGCTTGGAACGACCCGCAGCAAATGTCCGAACTTGCCAGTGAAGCCGCCGAAGATGGTGATGCCGAAGTGTATCTCACCAATCCGGAACTCACCTACACGGATGACATGGATTATTCCTTCGGCGAGTATTTGGAGTCCAAGGGTTGTGACCCGCAGTCGGCTGAGGAAGGCGCGAACATGGCTCTCCAAGGCCACCCCGATTTGGAATTGACCGGCAACACGTACCCGCAGGTGTGGCCAACCGACGCCGATAACAACCATCGTCGCGCGAAACTCTTCTACCTAGGTGGCAGCAAAGGATGGCGAGTCACCTTCTCAGACGGTCGCGGAGACGTGAACAACACCGTCATCGACTATAAGAAAAGCGGCATGGGCAGCGACTACTACGATCAGACCAACACCGCACGAGAAGCATTCAAGACCGCTTTCGACTGGGTCGACGGCGGAAACAAAAAGAAGAAGCACTGACATTCATGGGTTCTTGGCCCGTATTTCTTCCGAAAGAAGTCCACGCCAAGAACCCGGTCTGCCTTTGCCAATATCTTGGGGAATATGCCTGATATTTCCTTGAACTGCACGAGACTCGATTCGAACGTAATCGAAATCGAGTTTGATGATGGTCTGCTGCATTACCGTTTGAATCTGTCTCCGAATGCTGCACATACGCTGCTTACGCTTATCGACAGCGTGCTTAAGGAACCATCCGCGAACAAACTAGAGAGAATAGAAGACCTGCGATTCGATGTTTGGGACGATGGAGGAAATCGTTATGGCATCAGGGTATCAAACCACGGTGCAAGCATAACCGGCCGTGTATCGGCAATCGAATTGGATACATTCGCGGACAAGCTGGAACAATTCGAATTCGGCGTACAGACGGGAGTCGGCCTCAGCAAGCCAGAAGAATAGAACAATGTGGCCAGTCTTCCTTGATCCCGTACAAGACAGATAGGCCACATTGCAATGCAATCAGTCCTGATTCTTTTGGAGCCAATCGACTAGACCAGCAGCGGTCAGATCAGACAGCCTTCTATTGGTTCTCAATTGTCGCGCAACTTCATAGTCGTGAAGAAAATCGCTGATTTCAGACATGGTCCAATCCTCGTTTCTCAAATGGCGTTTCAATCGTTCCAAAGGCCAGTAAATGCGATGAGCCTCCAACATCAGCTCTTCAGCGTCTCTTCTACCTGTATCCCATTCAAAGACGAGAAGATTGATTGCCTTCTGCCTGTCAATACCTAATTCAGCGAATACACGAGCAACATGCTTCCTTTCCTGTTTCCGTTCGAAAGCTAACGCCTGATTGACTTCCTCATTGACATTGTCTATTGCATTATCTCGGGCCGCATCTAATGCGACTGAACCTATTTGACTAATGGTGTCTACGATTAGATTTTTGTCTACCACTGTCACACCTCACTGCTACCTGTCATACGCGTGTATGACTTAAACAACACTTGCAGACGCGCATCATCATCGTCCTTCAACCATTTCCTCGCGCCAAACGCCACGTCCGCAACCTTGTCCAATTCCCGGTGGGCGGCGCGTAGGTCGGTCGGCATGTAGTCCGGGTCGTACAGGTCGGCCAGGGATTGGCCCTCGTGCCCGGTGCGCACGTCGATGATCCCGCGTCCCGCCTCGATGATTTCCTGGCGAAGTTCGTCGGGCAGCTGCGGCAACGGAAGGTTGTTCCATACAACGGTGTTGGAGAAACCGGGGTCGCTCTTCAACCTGCCGCCGATAGCTTTCTGCCATGTCATGAACATCGCCGATTCCATGACGGCGAAATTGAAACCGTCCGGATCATCGCAGGTGTAGATCTTGTTACCGGCGATAATTTCAGGACCGTACCAGTCACACGTCGCATATTCACGTCTGCCGCTGAAAAAACGCGGGAATGGCGAGATAGTTGTGCGCCGGCTGGTGGTTGTCCCTGAACAACCACGGTGTCGAACGGTTCTTGTATGCATCGCCAGTCTTGGTGGCGTTCTCCCTGTATTCACGGCATGCCGCCACTCTTCGGGAGATGAATTTCGACTTGCGCATGTCCCCCGGTTCCGCGTCCGCCAGCCACAGGCACCAACGTTCCTTGTTATTGATAAGTTCCTTGCCCATGCGGAACGGATGCACGTATTTGGCGGCTATCGGGTCGGCCATGGCCTCCGCGTGGCCCTCAGGCGTCTCGATCAGCAGGTTGCCGTTGTCGAGCGGCATGGAGCCGAAGTTCGCGAGGTTCAGCATCGGGGACAGCGGGCCCTTTTTCTGGCTGCGCGCCGTCACGAACACGTCGGGCGCTGCGAGCAGGTAGCCGTTGACGTGCTCCGGCCGGCTTTCGGCCGGCTCGGCCTTGATGTCCGCATACGAGTAGAGGGCCGGCTTCTCCTTGTTCCGGCTGAAACCGATGATGACGACGTGCACGTTCGCGTTGTCGGTGGTCTGGGCGTCCCACATGAACGTGCGGTGCGCGAACCTGATGTGCCATCCCCGTTCCCTGACATGGCCGAACAGGGGCGCGACCTGCTGGCCCTGGGTGATGCTGTTCGTGGACACGAACGCGAACTCGGCCGACTGATTGTCCTTGAGGTAGTCGATGGCCCTGTAGTACCAGCCGGCCACGTAGTCGAGGCTTCCGCCGGCCTTGCCGCACACGAGTTCCATGTCCTGCTTGATCTGCTGCGTGCGCTGCTGGTGTCCGATGAACGGCGGGTTGCCCATCACATAGTCGCAGTGGTCGCCGGGTAATAGTTCGTTCCAGTCGAGGCGCAGGGCGTTGCCTTGTTGAATATGGGCCGTATCGGTGAACGGGAGCCGGGGCAGGCCACTGATGGTCGATTCGGTATCATCCAATGCTTGCTGTTCCGCGATCCATAACGCGGTGCGGGCGACCGCGCAGGCGAACCCGTTGATTTCAATGCCGTGGAAGTGGCTGATGCTGACCCTGACCGGGTTCAGGTCGTCGCCCAGATCGAGGGCGAGCTGCCCGTCCTTGTCCAAATCGGCGAGGATCCGGTTCTCGATGCGACGCAGTTCCAGATAGGTTTCGGTCAGGAAGTTGCCGGACCCGCAGGCGGGGTCGAGGAACCGGAGGCCGGCGATTTTATCATGCAACTTGTTGAGCGCGTTGGTGCGGGAACCACCTGCGACCGGCCTGGCCTCCGCCCCCTCGAGTTCCGTTTTTCAGCCCGTCGAGGAACAACGGGTCGATGAGCCTGTGGATGTTCTTGACGGACGTGTAGTGCATGCCTCCCTTGCGCCGTTCGTCATGGCTGAGGGTTTCCTCCATGAGGGAACCGAAGATGACGGGGCTGATGCCGCTCCAGTCGAAGCCTTCGCTGATTTCCAGCAGGGCATCACGCAGCTCCCCGGTCAACGGGGGCACGTCGATCCGGTCGGCGAACAGGCCGCCGTCCACGTAGGGGAACGCCTTCAACGATTCCGGCAGGTAACGACGCCGCTTCTCGATCGGAGTGTCCAGTACTTCGAACAAATCGAACAGGTCTTCGCCCAGCCGGTCGGGCGTGGATGCCGCCACGTAGTCGCGGAGCGCGTCCGGTTTGAACAGGTTCGCGTCCTCCGCGTACAGGCAGAACACGAGGCGTACGGTCAGCATCGCCAGCGCGTCATGCTCCGCCGGATCGTCCGGATGTTCGAAGCATTTCGCCAAAGAGTCATGCAGTCTGGCGACCCGTCGGCCGGCCTTGACCGACAGCCGCTCCTGTTGTACGACGCGGGAGTTCTCGTGCGTGAACAGGCGACCGATCTCGCTGATATGGTTCGGCAGGTCGGCAAGCGTGAACTCCGATTGCGGCGTGCGGGCCAACGGGTCGGCCTCCAGATCGTAGAGGCGGAACGTTCCGAAATCGCAGGTGATGAGCACGGACGGGTGTTCCGATGGCGGCAGGCTGTCGGAATACCGTTTCGCCTGTTCCACCGGGGTGACCATGGTTCCCTGACGTGGTTCCGGCTTGTCCAAATCCACGCCGAGGCTCTTCTGCTCGACGAGCACACGGGCTTGGATCATCAGCGCGTCGATGAACCCGTCCAATGCGGTGCGCCGTTCGAACCAGAGCGTCTGCCTGTCGCTCGTGTTCGGGATGAGCAGCACCTTGTCCAACAGGTCACGCCAGTACTGTTGGGTCTCGGATTTCTCGTCGCCTCGTCCCGCCCATGATTCGGCGAACCTGGCCGCCCTGCTCTTCAGATCATCCATGATTCCCAATGGTATCCGGTTTCCCTCATGCCGGTCGGATATCGACCACATCATGCGGCGTGATCGTCCACAGGCATGCCTGTATCCACCGGTCAGGCAGCCGTTTCGGACCCACGATCGCGTTCGCCCTATACTGTATCGCTTTCACTTCGGCGGGATCGTCCCAATGCTCGTCCAGCCACCGGTCGTATTCGTCCGGCGGCCATGTGCCGGCATCCAGCGGGGCGCACGGCCACCGGTTGATCACACAATGGTACTGGTCGAAATCCGTGCACAATACACGATTCTCATCGACCCGCAGATGCAGGAGCTCCAACCCGTCGTACTGGTTGCGGAAACCCGAATACCGTCGGTCGGGGCGCGTATGCGCCCTGCCTTTCGAATCGACCCAGCGTGCCCACGCCCATAACGGGGCCGCGTCCGGGTTCGGACGCGGCATGCCCTTGTGCTCCATTTCGCCCATCATCCACTCATAGGCGGGGCTGATGTCGTCCCACCAGTCCGAATCCCCGTCCTCGGCAATGGATTTCGCGCGCGCGGCGCTCCATGATGGAGTGTACGAACCGGAACGGTCGAACGCGGCCCTGACATCCGGCCACCGCTGGAACGAATACAGATCGAGCAGAAAAGACTCCTTTTCTCAGCATTCCCACTTGACGCGGCGACGGTACAGGCGGGGATCATCCCAGTCATCGTCCATCACGCCGTCGTTCGCCTCGCGCACGGCGATACGGCAACGGTCGCGTACGGTTCGGCGGTTCACGTAGTCCGGGTGCCAGCCGTCCTCGTAGTCATGCCAGTTGTGCCAGCGATACCCGAATGGGATGTGCTCTTTCCGTCCCCGCGAGTACGAGTATGCAGCCACATCTCCTTCGACGGTTGGCGGTTCGGTCGGGTGCATCCAGTTGTATCGCAGGTACGTATACCCGTGCTCCAGCGCCTCGCGTTTGAGCACGCGGTATGGTTTGTCCTTGAACGTGCGGGACATTCGTTTTTCCCTTCCACTAGGTTTTAGTCCGCCTAATAGAAGTCATGGGGGTGCAACATCGCTTTTCCTTTCCGATAGCCAACTATACAAAGAACAAACGAATAGTCTTTGATGTTATTGCGTATCCAATGTATTGATATGTACGTCAAGTTGACGTACAATATACGGTATGACAAGCACTATTACGGAACCGGCACGTAGCTCACGTCTCAACATGCGCCTCACGCCAGAACAGCGCCAAACCATAGATATAGCGGCCTCTCTCAAAGGCTCCTCCATAACACAATGGGCCATCGACCATCTCGTCACCGACGCACGCCGGGATATCGAAGAGGAGACCGTCACCCGTCTACCCTCCAAGGCGTTCGACGAATTTCTCAAGGCGCTTGACAGGCCCATGCCGAAGGCCGCGAAGGATCTCATCGAAATGGAACCCGACTGGATATGAGATTCACTGCACCACGACGCATATGCCCTTCCGACATGCTCGATGGCTTTGACTGCGGCATTACGCTCATTGACGAATGGCTGTCCACAAGAGCCCGTTCCGCGGAAAAACAAGGAACAGCCGTCGCATACGTCACCTATGCCGAATCCGGGGAACTCGCCGGATTCTACTCCCTCAGCGCACACGCAATGGAACGTTCAAGCATCGCCGGCGGATGGCTGCAAAGAAACGTTCCCGAACGAGTCCCCATGATATTGCTCGGCATGCTCGGAGTAGACAGACGTTTCCAAGGCGAAGGACTCGGCAGGAAACTGTTGCATGATGCGGTCATACGTTCCTTGAACATCAGCTCCGAACTCGGGGCGAGGGCCCTCATAGTGGATCCCGTGGATTCAGCCGCAGCTAGATTCTACGAGAACAACGGTTTCCAGCACATTCCGGAATCAGAACGAATGTTCCTCAAACTCGCGGGCAAGCATCTCGTCTAGCATTCTTGGCTTCCTCCATCCAGCAGATCGCGCAGCACCCACAGGGCGAACCGGGCGCCGTTCAACGCCCCTTCCGGCAGTTTTTTCGGCCATCCGGTCTCGACGGCAGCATGCACCTCGCCCTCCTCATCCGCCCCGTCCAATGCGGTGACTGCCAACGTCAGGCATGGCATGCCTGGTCGTGGTGCCTCGTCGCCGCGCACCAGCAGCCAGACCGGCGGCAATCCGACCGGATCGACCGGATTGAAACAGCCGGCCTCATCCTCGACGACCCGCAGGTCGAACGGCTCCAGCACATCGACACGATAGGCGATGTCATCATCGCATTCCTCGAAACTGATGCGCGCGAGGGTGCCAGCCGGGACGATGGCATCATCCACGGTCGCATACATGCGGTAATGAACCGAATCGAACATGCCTGCCATGCTAGCGCTTCTCATGTTCTTCAGCCACCCGTGGGCTGGTCCTCCCTCAGATACACGAGCCTGACCTGCGTATCGCGGCGGCGTGTGGCCTTGTCGAGCGCGCGGGGACATTTGCCTTTCTTATACCATTTTTCGCCTATGCGTACGTAGGTGGCAGACTCATCCTTAATTCTCCAGATTTGATGTATCGATGCCGATGTTGATTCCGCGGCGCAGCAGCGCCTCAAACAGTTCGCGAACTGTCTCGTCGGCGTCCATGTCATCGATGCCGAGATCAAGATGAGGAATGCGAATCATGCTCAGGTCAGTGGTGCCGTCGAACAGACCCTCGGTTTGCTTACGGTTAAGTGCCCAGGTCAGGACGGTGAAATCTGGATAGTCATCCTCGAATAGAATGGCCAGTTCGAAGTCGTATTCGCCTTTCGGTGGAACCAGCCAATATTTGATTCCGTCGTCCTTGAAGTATGGATTGCTTGCGATTAGCTTGTCGATGTCGTTCACGATTGTTCCTTTCTGTCTTAATGATTTCCAGTCGGTATCTGAAAAAAACAAATCGAATCTTCCTCTCTGACTCCCAGGCAGCCGGGCATGCCGCCCCGCGACGGGTCGGGCATGAACTGCTCCGGATTGTCCCGTATCGCCGTCAGCAATGCGTCCATGTCGAGCGCGTACAATCCGCTGTTCGACTGCGGGTTGAGTTCGATCACATGCGGCTGCCCGGCATCATCCAGATACAGGTCCATCACGTATGGGCCTTCGACTTCGCCGCGTATCGCATGCGCCGCCTCGTGCGCGAACGCCTCATACAACCGTGCGATGTCGGGGTGCGATTCGATGCGCCCGCTGTTGCGTGTTTCCTCCATCCGCGGATCATACCGTTCGCCCGTGTTGTCGGCGGGCGTATGCCGTTCCACGCAGCCGGCCCCGCATACCGGTTCCCCGCCTATCACCTGCACCCGGTACTCGTAGCGCATGCGCACCCGCTGCTGGACGAGCGCCGCGTCCGGCTCGCCCTCGAACAGGGCGAGATCGTAGCCGGCCCACCGCCATGCGGCGAACGGGATACGCTCCGGCTTCCCGCCATACTCGTCCGACTGTTCGAACGTGCCGTCCGGGTCGATGAACGCGAGCGGCAGACGCTTCTCACGCAGCATGAACTTGACGACCACACCCGCACCGGGATGCCGGTCGAGCATGCCCCGCACCGCCGCATCAATCGCATCCCCGTCGCAGGGGACGGATTGCACGTCGCGTCCCAGAAACGGGCGCAACGCGGGGATGAGATCCCACCGGTCGACGTTCGAGGCGGGCAACGTCAGCTGATCCATATACGGCCTGATTCTTACCACGCCGTAATGGGCGAGCGTCATCGGGTCAGGCCCCCCGTACGATCGGCCGGCCACGCGCACATGCGGGTCCGGGAGGATACGTGCCGCGGCCTCCAGGCGCGCCGCCTGTTCGCGCCAATCCTCCGGATCCCCGTCGCCTGGCACAACCTCGCCGACGTATCGTCCCCATGCGGCGCGATACGCTTCCGGCGCGTCCATCACGTCGGACGGGCATTCCCTGGGATTGATGTCGATAAGCCAGCCGGTCAATGTTCTCCCTCCAGTTCGGGCATCCAGTTCTCCACCATCGGCCGACGCTTTCCTTTCGGCACCGTCCGTTCGTAGAAGGTGCTGCGTTCGGCGGGCGCCATGTCGATGAGCCAGTAGTCGTCGCCGTCGCGCATGATGTCAAGAGACCATTGGCCCGCCAGGCCCAGGCCGGGCAGCAGCTCCCTGACATGAGCGGCGACCAGGTCCTTCGACTCCCCGTATTCGCGCATCAACGAGGGTTCGCGCATCGCGTACGTGACCGCATCATGCCGCATGTGCGGATTGGAGGCGTCGGGCGCGTCACGGAACCGTTTGTTCATGACTTCGGGATCCCAGTACGGGTGGATGCCCAGCAGTTCGTCGGTGTCGCAGTCGATGAAGCACCGGTATTCGCAGCGCAACGGCAGACCCATGTAGATGGTCGGCAGTCCAAGCCGGTCGGGGACGTACTCTCGCACCACGAACTCGTTGGTCGTGGACATGCCGTACATGGCGGGCTCGTTCAGGGGGCCTGCCATTTCGACCGCCTGGGATTGGATGTACAGCAGGTATTCGCCAATCTGCGCGACCTCGTGCGGGCCGGTGACGTGCGCGTTCCGGTAGTCGTATTTGCTGCTGAACGTGCCAGTCTTGATGAAATACTCCCCGTCCGGGTTCAGGCCGAATGCGGCCTGCGCCCAACGGTCCACGACATCCAAGGTGGCGGCGGTCAGGGATTCGTATTCGACGCGCGACAATTGCAGCAGGGTCATGGGCACCTTGGCGATGGTAGTCTTCGGGATACGGAAGAACGTCTTGCCTTCGTTCGCCTTCGCCAATGCGGGCAGCCAATGGCCCATGCCCGCCGGGTTCAGGTCGAGCATCCGGTACATGACCGGATCCAGATCCAACAGGTCGAGACCGGTGCGGAACATGCCGTACGCCTCACGCCGTTGCCTCGCGGAACGTTTCAGATCCGTGGCGCGCCGCCACATGTCGAGCAGGAGCGGATAGTTCACCGCATCGATCTGACGGTGGATTAGCTCGCCCGCCAACTGGGGGCGCTCCCCCGGCTCCAATACGTCCACGTCCGCTTCCGTCACATACGATTCCGGGACGGGAGCCAATGAGGGGGCCGCCGTAAGACGCTCCCCGTCATACCGGATGATGCTTGTATCCGCCAGCAGTTCACGCACGATCCGCGCATCCAACGCCAACACGGCATCCGACAGATCATGGCCGGAACGCGATTCGATGACACTCCTCGCGTCCGGACCCAATGGTCCCGTGGGCGCATTCTTCCGGTCGAGTACGTTCGCATGGTAGGAGCGTTCGAACTCGCGCAGCAGGCCGGGCGTGGTCCTGAGCATGGCGGCCGCCGTGTCCACGTCCAACGGTCGCGGTCCATCACCGTTCAGGATGCGGTCGAGAAAACCGGTCAAGAGACCACCGTCCAGACCAGCAGGCCGACAATCGCGAACGCGATAATCCACATGCCGAACACCGCATACCGTGCGCAGCGCATGCCCAGCAGGTAACGGTCGAACGCGTGTTGCCGTTCGTCGAGCATCCGATACCAGTCCGTCTCGCACCGGTCGAAATCGGCCGGGCTCATACGGGTGCCGCCGTACGCTTCCAAATAGTTGCGCAGGGACGACATGGGCGGCGCCGGCCACGGTTCATGCCGGAACGGGCGGAAGAGCATGGCCGTGAGGCAGACGTGCATGCCGTGCGCGAATCCGGCTTTGAAGCCACTGTCCGTGTAGTCCATCAGCCCCTCCTGTTCCATTTCTCGACCGCCGAATACAGACAGGTGACACGGGTCTGGAACGACGGGTCGATCGGAACGTACCGGCCCGGCATGCTCCCGCCGCAGTCGCAGCGCACCGTGTACCGTTCCGTCGTATCGTCCACATCATCGTCGATTCGTGGCATGCCGCCGCAGAACGGGCATGGTCTCAACGTCTCGTGTTCGACCGTCGCATGCCTGTTGTTGCGGGAATCCCATATTCTCGTGGTTCCCATCAGAGCCTGCCCTTCCGCCTGTTTCGTTCCAGACAGTCGCCCATCGCCCGTTCGACCTCCTCATCCGTGATGCCGAACGCGGTGATCAGGTTGCCGACCGTCTGCAACACGTCGGCCAGCTCGCCGAGCATGGCCTGACGACGCTGGTCGCGCACGTGGTCACGCCAGTCGGCCTGCGCCTTGTCCAGGTCGATATCGGGTTCGTCGCCCACGGCCGCGCCATGAATGTTCAGACAGTTCACGACGCCGATGAACTGGCCGTCGATGCCGCTCGGATCGGCCGGATCACAGGCCTTCAGCCACTGCTTGCAGGCCTCCACCAGTTCGGCGCTCTCCTCAAGGTTCTTCACGGCAAGCCACTTGTCCTGTTCCAGACGACCGAACGATCGGACATCCGGGAGATGCACGGTGCGGCTCCCCTCATGAATCGGAGTGGAATCGTCGGAGGCCGGCTTCCACGGGACCTCTTCGACGGCTTGGAGCGAATACCGGGCGTACGGGCCGTGCGCGGCCGGTTCCCCGGAATCGTCGTCAAGCTCTTCGGCCGTCCATCCGCGATCGGCGATCCACGGCTTGCACCAGTCAAAGTGAGTGCCTTCATCATCCATCGGCTCGAAGTCGCAGCGTGCCCACGGGCCCCATTCGTGGAGCATCCTCACGGTGATGCCGGAACAAGGCGCGCATTCCCATTCGCGGCCCTCTTCCTTCAGCCGGAAGATGTGCCCGTCGATCCCGTCGCCGCCTGTGATGAGCCAGAGCGTGCCGTTCGCGTCGCTCCAGCATCCCGCCGTGTCGGGCATGGCGGAGAACCCGGCCCTGGTCAGGTCTATCCCCTTCCATTCGGTTCGCTGGAACGGTGCGGCCTGTTCCAGCTGTCCCGCGGACAGGATCTCGCCGGTGTCCGCATCCCGTATCGCGAGCTCGCCGGATTCCATGCAGGCCACGACCGTTTTCTCGTTCGCATCCCGCCACAGTCCGGGCGCATCCGGTTTCTCGCGGCCGCTCATTCGTCCTCTCCCATCTGTTCGTCCAGCCATTTTTCGGCCTCGTTCAGGGTCGAGCATTGCCTGCGAATACTGTTCTCCACGCCGTTCGGCTGGCGGACGAGCAGTATCGCCGTATATCCGCCGACCATGCTCGCCACGACGCCGCCGCGCCGGGTGCGGGTGCGTCTGGGATGCTCCCACATGCGCGGCAGTCCGACTCGCGCCTCATGCTCGATCAACATCATGCGTCCCCCTCTTCCTTCGGATAGTCGGCTCCGTCACGGTCGAGATACTTGCAATGCAGTCGCGTGGATTCGCGTATGGGCAGGGAGTCCACCCAATGCTCGATTGTGGCCCTTTTCGCCCGGTTCAGCCATGTCTCATACGCATCCGATGCCTCGCCCAACGTCAATCCGACCGCGTCGCGCAGCATGGCCGTGACCGCCATGCAGACCATGTCGTCGGTCAGCGGGAGACCGCCCTCCACATGCTTGGGGCCGATATTCACCGATTTGACGCCATCAGGCATCGAACCGTCAGGCAGGAGCGCCGTTTTGAAGAATTCGCCGGGAATCCTGACTCCAACTGTTCCATCTTGTAGGGTGACGGCCTTTCCGGTCAGCTCCGTGCCGTTCTCGTAATAGATGGTGGCAATAGGATTCTCGTCTGGTTCCGTCTCGTCTGTGACTTGCCTTTTCCATCGTTCATTCGGTTTGTCCTTTCGATTCGATTGAGTTCAGATCGTACGATTGTTCGCCAATCAGTTCGCGCAGCTCAAACATCTTGTTTTCGATATCATGCCGTCGGGCTTCCATTCGGCTGGCATCCTCTTTGCTGAAACGCGGCATCCGGGAGAACGATTCGGCCAGCAGGCTCTCCGTTTCGGCGAGCTGACGGCGGGCCACGCGCAGCAGGGTCCGGGATTCGATGAGACGGGAGGCGTTGATGGCCGGCACCGGTTCGTCCGGCTGGTCTTCCACAGGTTTGACCTTGACGAAGCCCGGTTGGGCGAACCGGTAGCCGGAATCGCCGAACACGTATTCCATGCCACGGCCGCCGGCCCGGAGGCCCAATACGCCGTCAAACGGTTCCAGCGGCCCCTCAAACGCCCCACGCCGTCCCCCGAATTCGACGCGCACCCGGACTCCTTCCAGCTCGTCCAGAAAACGACCCTGCCAGAACGGCTCCTCGGGACGCAGACGCACATGGTCGACTTCTTCCATGAGCCGCACGCCATCGCCCTTGTCCTTCCGTGTGAAGACGCATGTATCGTCTACCGTCAGATAATCCCCAAAACGGACGAACGGGCCGATATGCCGGCTGCCGTCCGAGGCCACGGCCGCGGCCTCCAACCCAATCAGATCGTCGAACAGGTAACGGTCCCACCATTCAGACATGATCCCGCCTTTCCTCCTCCCTGTGGCGCCATGCGTCGCAGGCGGCGCATCTGTCGTTTTCGCCCAAGGCCGCGTACGCGCCGCAATCCGTGCAGAATCCTCTGTGCATCAGCGAATCTCCTTGAGTTCGGTCTTCAACCTGCGGACGACGAGCAGGCCGTGCCCGCCGTCCCATTCCACCGGCCATTCCCCGTCGCGGCCGTCGCAAGGTTCGGCCGGTCCGACGATCCTCAATTCAGGCAATTGCCCCCCCCCACGACTGAAGCCGGTGGTCTTACGGCGCGATTCGATAAGTCCATCAGAAAAATCCTTCCAAAACGGATAGGCCGAGGAACAACAGCCACGAAACCAGCTCCGAGAACACGATCGTGAACGCGATGGCCGCATGCAATCGTCCTAACCTCAGGTCTTTCGATCTGAGCAGCGGCGCCAGAGGAATGAGTGCGAGAAGATTCGCTCCAACCCACATGATTCGAACATAGCCCATTGCTTAATCCCATTCCGGTTTTCTCGGGACCGTCATAGAACGTTCTCTTCCTTTGAACGTGACTTTCATACTTCCACAGCCTTGGCTGGGCGGAACGGGGCGCAATCGCGTAGTATCGGATTGCCTAATGCCATGCCTTCGTAGCAGGTCTGCCACCCCTCGGAACCAATGAGACGCACAAGCCTGTTATTCTCGCCGTAAATCCACACGCAGTCCTCGTTGTCCAACCACAGGCCGGGCTTGTCGGGGAGCTTCGGGGCTGGACGGAGGGCGTAGGCAAAATAATCACGACGGGGCCAGCACACCCCGTCGGAAACCGCTACCCTCAGGGGGGGATCGGCCGTGGCCTTATTAAGTGCCGTGACGGTGTATTCATTGCCATCCGTGGCAACGTACACGTCGCCCACGCGCACGTCACCGATATCATCGATGCGCTCACACTCGGGGTCATCCACCAATTCGATAGACTCGATGAAGTCTCTCGGGATGAACTTGTCATCGACGCTACCATCGCTGAGGGTGTAAGCGTATTCAATATCACCGTCTTCGTCGGTTACGCCGGTAAGCACGTCCCCGTTCTCGTATGTGACCTTGACATGCAGACCAGCCATTTCCTTGCAGGTCTTGCCCTCCCAGAAGGGTTTCTCACTCATTGTCGTTCCCCTTGTCGTGGATGTGGTTGATGACTTCCTTTTGGCATTCCCCACGGCTGAAGCCCAAGGGATTCTTGTTTCGTCGACCGGTTGTCTTCGAGTCCGTTGCGAGTTCACTCGGATTCCATTCACCGCCGTCCGTGATGTTTCGCGCACAAGCGACCAGGTCGGCGATCAGACTATCCGTTTCGAGATACCGTTCGTGGATTCGTTTCCAGTATGCGCGGATATGATTCATGGTCTGCGGGTCGTCGCAGGACAGATGGCCTATCCCGTTCTCCGCGTCGTTGATGGCGGCGGCGAGCCCGCGGCGGGCGACCGCCAGCGTCATCCTCGCCTCGGTGTTCTGTTCGCGCGTGAAATCATGACCGTTCATTCGGGATCTTCTCCTTGATGCATTCGGGGCATTGCCCGTCCTTCCAGCCGGCCGGATCGATCATGATGTTCGTGCAGGTCGTGCATTCGGGCAGCCGGTGCTCCGGGCAGTAGTGCATGTCGCGTTCCAATTCGGGATGCTCGTCCTTGTATGGGATTTGCCAGCCGTCGTCCTTCGCGTCGGCCAGCAGATCGTACTCGTCCGCATACCATTGGCTGTCGTCGAACCGTTGTTCGCAGTTGGGGTCGTCGCATTCGATCATGAACCAAGCGCGGCTGTTAAACGTTTCTTTGATTCTTGCCATCAGGCCGCCGCCTTCGATGAGGAATCACCTGCGGTTTCCTGCGTATTTTGGTTTGGTGTGATTCCTGCGGCGCGGCGGAGCATGTCGGCGATGTGCTTGGCTGGTTTCTGATAGAGGTGCGGGATTCTCCCGCATGGACCCCATATATATCTCAGGGTCCCGTAGTTGGGGAATGCGAGGTTTCCTACTAGCTTTCCTTGGTAGGCCATCGGAATGGTTGGGTGCCCGTTGCGGCCTTCGAATGGGTTTCCTTCACTCCATCCTTCTCCCAGTTCCTCGAGTAGCGAGTTTATGCGTTTGCGCATGGAAGCTGTGGTTTTCATCGCTCCTCCTCTTTTTATGTGGACTTCTTCAGTATAACAACCATATTGTATTTTACATGTTATACTGAATATGTCCACATAAAAGATTGAAAGAGAAACCAAAGGAAAATGCAACCCATACAAGACATCACAGACGCACGAAAGACCTACACCCTATACGAGTGCGAAAAATGCGGAAGCCTGCGACTCGAAAGATCCGGCAAGCCCATCACCAAGTGCGCCTACTGCGACAACCTCTCCCTAAAACAGAGGTTCCTCTCCGCGCTGATCTCCATCGTCCACGAAGCCACATATAAAATCCCAAACCCGAACAACACCGGAATCGTCCAAAACAAGACAGACACAAAACTGCCCGGGAGTGTCGTCCAAGTCTTCGTGGATAACCCGAAAACCTACTATACGACGAAAATTCAGCTCGGAACCACGTCCATCGACTACTCCTATGATTGCACATCAGGGGACATTCGCATCGTTGCGAAAAATTGGGATCCATTCGACTTGGAAAATGCCGACCTCGGTACGGGATGGCATATCCGACTGCTGGTGCAGACATGGCGCAATGAGATTGCCAAGCGAATGGAACTGGCGGCGTGAACAACATCGACTGCATCGAAAAAGCACTGGAGCATTTTCCCCAGCAACGCGTCATTTCCGCATGGATAGAAGGAGACTACGCGCATGGTTTAGCGGCGAAGGACAACAAGCCCTCGCTTTGCGTCATCACGATGCCGCAGCCTTGGGAGATACTGCTCGGCGAAGCTCGAACGACTCAGAACATGCGTGACCTCGATATCAGAATCCTCACACCTCTTTCTTATATCGACGGACTGCTCGACGGCCATCGTAGCCTGTTGGAATCGTTGACATTGCCGACCGAATGCTTTCTGCTGGACGCCGGCTTCATTCGCGCCATCGAGCCTTTCGCCCATCGGTTGACCACCAGCAATGTCGTCAAGACGGCTTTGGATGACGCTCGCGGGAACCTGTCCGTTTTGCGACACTGGCCGGGCATGAAGAGCGCGAAACGCAATAAATCCATGGCCGAGACCGCACGATTGCTGAACGGAGTACGTCATATCCAGTCAGGAACGGAAGCCTGGCCGTGTCTGCTGGATGCGGATGAAATCACGCTGCTCCGTCGCATCCGATTGCAGGGAATGAATCTTGCCGATCTGGAAAGAGACTATGGCCTTCTTGCAGATACCCGCAAAACGCCCCCTCTCCCCCCGTTGGAGCCTTATGTCCGCAGACAGGTCGAAGACGTGGTTCTCGGATTGAATCGTCGAATCGTCAACCGCGAGGCGGAATCATTTTCCGTCAAGAATCTGATACATGCCCTGCATGGTTTCGGAGACGGGATTACGGCTGATGCCTAATCGAAAAGACTGGCAGCCCGAGGACACGCAAGTGGAGACCGCGGCTATGGCGCTACGTGCCCAGCAAATGCGCCTGTGGAATCTCGTCGAGGACAGTGCGACTGTCGGCCGCTGCTGGCAGCAGACTCCTGTCTGGCTGAGGTGCGAATACCGGCAGATGGCCTCCGCGATGTTGCGCGCCGTCCACTCTCATTCCCCTGATTCTATCCGGGACAAGCGCCCTCCGTCCGTACGGCAGTTGAGCGAGAAGGCTGCGGATGAAGAGGAAAAACGGATTAAGGAATCGTTGAAAGGTCAGGACAATTGATTGTCGAGCTGAATGATGATGCGTTGACCAAGCCCGCTGGATGCTCTCTTTGCGGAAGCACGATGGGCTTGGTGCCGAGCGTGTATGGTCCGGTTTGCATGGAATGCGTGTTGTCCGACAAACAGGTTGGCCCGAATCGTGCGAGCCTGCTTTTCACGTTGTTTGGCGACGGTCGCGGTCGGAAGGTTCCTGCCTAACATTGATTTGTCTGCTATACTGAATATGTCCACATAATCTTAGAGAACACAGGAACACCCAATGAGCTACTGGGACAAATACCGAAGCGACGATCCACGACGCATCCCGCCGCTGGAGGCGCCATTGCTCGACTACATCGTGCTCGACACCGAAACCACCGGCCTCAACCCGGAAGATGGCGCGAAACTCATCGAAATCGGTGCCGTGAAAGTCAAGAACGGACGAATCGTCGACACCTACAGCCAACTCATCAACCCGCAAATGATCGTCCCGCCACACATCACGCAATTGACGGGAATCACCACTTACGACGTAAGCGGCAAACCGACTGTCAAGCATGCGATGAAAGAGTTCGAACGGTGGCTGGGATTCAAAACGCCCTTCCTCGCACACAATGCGACGTTCGATTTGAAATTCCTCGACTGGGCCACGGCGGAAACCTGGCCGAATCGTCCCCTGTTCGACCACCCATTCCTGGATACCTTGGAAATGAGCCGTGACATCCATCCGGAAATTCGCCATCACAAGGTCGCGGATCTGATCAAACGCTATCACGTGGCAGACGTGGAACAGCATCGAGCTCTTTCCGACGCAATGCAAGAGCAAGCCTTGTACCAGATTATGTGCAAGGAGTATTTCCTCGGAGCCTAATCCAGGGCATACTGGATTCTATTCTTTCCTGATATTTTGCTTGTTAAACTGAATATGTCCACATAACACCAGAGCAGAAAGACATGACCTTGAAGTGTGCGAAAAACTAACAGTACACGTGCGACTCATTCCCTACGGTAACCTGCGAGATGCGGCAAAGCTCCACCATTACGAGCTGCGTCGCAGAAACATGGTCAGGGATGCCGGCAAGGAGCCAAATCCATTCGTCTTGGAACGCTGGATGGTCAATTATGCCCGGCATGCGTTGACCGATTACGACCAGCAGTGCCATGACTTGGATCAGGATAGGTATGTCGAGCTTCGGACGGCGACATTGGACGCCATAGCCGACACGTATCCGCCATTGAGACATGAATGCGAACGTCAGAAAAGAATCCAGAATCCAGAAAAGGAGCCCGAGTGAGTAAGGAAAACAGCGCCGGCGAAACCATCGGGGCGACTACGACGATCATTCTGGAACCGGCTCGAATCAGTGGCAGTACCGTCGAACCGTCGCGGCGCGAAATAGCGAGAAAGCGTCGGAAGGAACGACGTTTGAACTGGGCTCTCGTGCTGGGAATGCTGGTTTTCGCGGTGTTCTGGCTGTTGGGGATGCAGTTGGTTTCCTGGCTTGCGGTTGGGGTGCCTTTGATGTGGAGGCTCGTACTGGCGGTGTCTTCGCTTGTTTTTGCGGCCGCGTCCATGGTCCCCTCTTTGGTATATGCGTTTCGTCGAGAAAGGAAGAATTAGTTGGGTGTCGGGTTGGCTGATGTGGCCGCTGAATATGTCCGATTGCACCGGGTCGAGCGGCAGTCTTTGCAGATTCGCAGTGTTAATCGCGTCGAGTTGACTGTGATACAGAATTTGTGGGCGGATAGGGTCGGGAAAGCTCGATTGGATATCCGTTCCGCTCCGGAGGTGGTGATGCGTGCGATCGAGCGGTCGAAGCGTGGTCACGAGCTTTTCGGTCGGGTTCGTGAGACTCCCGTATTGGTTGTGTACGAACTGAAGACACTTACCTGACATACTGAATATATTCACATGTGGTAAGATTGTTTCATGACATCGCAAACTGAACCTCTCAAGATAGACGGACTTACCTTGATGCTACGAATAGGCCACGCCCCACGAGGGCGAATCTCCTATTTTAGCCCGCAAACCACCATCGAAGAATTCCTCCGTCATGCCGCCGAGCACGAGGGAAGACTGCTGTTCGTCGGCAACTTTAAATCATTGCGAAACAAAATAGGCTTTAATTATTTGCTGCTCTGGTCACCCCAAAGCGCAATCAAACTCGTTGGAACGGTGACCAATTTCGGAGAGGCATACAATCCAAAAACCTGGAATCCGAAATCCCACTATCAGGCACCATTCCCATGGGGAAGAACGCCTGCCAACTACTGGTTGGCGTTGGACAATGTGCAGCAATTGGGAGATTTCGATCCGGACAAGTTCGAGAGATTGGGCTACAACGCCAAAAAGATATCGCTGGCGGATGAGATGGAAACAAATGCAGCCACGTTCATAATCCGCCCTATTTAACCTTCCTCGCCAAGGATTCCCCCGCCTCTAAGCGAAGCGTAGGCGGGGGATGAATTGGCGTATCTATATATGTTATACTGTAATCAGTCGTATATGTTATAAACGAGGTGATTGCAGTGGAATTGGAGTCGAATCATCATTCGGTGTTCCTGTTGTATTATCATCTCGTGCTCGTCGTGAAATACCGTCGCAAGGTGTTCGACGACATCGTTTCGGCGCGTGCGCGTGAGATATTCGAGTACATCGCACCCAAGTATGGGATAACCGTTGAGGAATGGAACCACGACATGGACCACGTGCACGTATTGTTCCGTGCCCAGCCGAAGAGCGAGTTGAGCAAGTTCATCAACGCTTACAAGAGCGCGTCGAGTCGTCTGCTCAAGCAGGAGTTTCCGCAGATTCGGCAGAAACTGTGGAAGGAGTATTTCTGGAGCCGCAGCTTCTGCCTACTGACCACAGGAGGCGCGCCAATCGAAGTCATCCGCAAATACATCGAGAACCAAGGCAGGAAGTAAGGAGGTGAACCATCATGCAGGTGAAACGTCATTGCGCGGTCAAGTACCGCATGTACCCGAACAGGGCTCAGGCGGCATTGATTGACCGCACCATCGGTTGTGCGAGGTTCATCTACAATCAGATGCTTGAAACCCGCATCGGCACCTATAAGGCTACGGGTAAGTCGTGCAATCCGACTCCCGCCCAGTACAAGGACAGGTATCCGTTCCTGCGTGAGGTGGACAGCCTCGCACTGTGCAACGCCCAATTGAACGTGGCGAAGGCGTACAGGAACTTCTTCCGCGACCCCAAGCACATCGGCTTCCCGAAGTACAAGGCGAAGCATCGCAATCGTCAGACCTACACGACGAACAACAGCAATAACAACGTCACCCTCGATGAAGGAGGCAGGCATCTCAAACTACCGAAAGTAGGGATTGTGCACGTCCGCCAGCATAAACGCATACCCGAAGACTGGAAACTGAAGAGCGTGACCATCGAGCATTGCAAAAACGGCGAATACACGGCGACGATACTGTTCGAGTACGAGACCCAAGCACTCGAACCCGTCCGACCCGTGCATATCGTCGGATTGGATTACTCCTCCCACGGCCTGTACGTGTCCAGCGACGGCGAACGAGCCGACTATTCGCGTTTCTACCGGCGGATGGAGCCACGGCTGATGCGCGAGCAACGTAGACTCAGCCACATGGTAAAAGGGTCCGGTAATTGGGTGAAACAGAAGCGGCGCATCGCCAAGCTCGCCGCCAAGGTCGGGAACCAGCGAGCCGACTTCCTGCATAAGACGGCCAACCGGCTCGCCGCCCGATATGATTGCGTCGGCGTGGAGGACTTGGACATGAAGAACATGAGCCAATCCCTCACACTCGGCAAAAGCACGATGGACAACGGGTACGGCATGTTCCGCACCATGCTCGCATACAAGCTCGAACGGCAAGGCAAGCAGCTGGTCACGGTAGACAGGTTCTACCCGTCCAGTCAACTATGCTCCGATTGCGGATACCGCAATAAGGATACGAAGGACCTGCATATCCGCGAATGGACATGCCCTGACTGTGGCGTTTGGCATGACAGGGACGTGAACGCCGCGACCAACATCATGCACGAAACACGACGACTCATGCAGGAACGATAACAAAAAACTTACGAGAACCGTGGGGCGCACGGGAATAGCCTGTAGACACTGACTCGGATACGAGCCTTGAGCAGGAAGCCCCCACCTCAGATCGCGAAGCGGTCAGGTGGCGGGAGCACGTCACCCTCTGTCGTGGCTGTTATACTGAAAACATCTGCATAAAAGGAAGACTTATGGCAACACTATACGATCGACGAGCGCTCTTCGTGCGCTACAAGAAACAGTCATCCTATCCAGGACGGCAATCGGTCAAACTCGCCGACGGAATCACCTGCCGGTATAACTGGGATCTGGATAAAACCATTCTGGATTACATAGAGGAGCATGCCGAGAAATCCGACGGGAAAGTGCTGTTCCCTCTCAAGTTCAACGTGTCCGATTTGACCGTCAACACATGTAAAAAAGCGTTCTTATGGATGACGGATGACACTTACATTGAGGCCGACATTCATGATTCAGGCGCATATTACGCTTACGGCATGAATGACTATGACGGGTTCACAGCGCCGCCAAGCCTCACCATCCCCGAAGCGCGGTGCTGGGTGAAACTCGAGCACGTGTCGAAAATAAAAACCAAGTTCCCCATCGACGATTACAGCATCCAAGCATATAAGGGCGGAGGCGTCGTCAAAGAAACCCCTCTGCGCGAAATCCTGAAAACCACTCACATGAATTGCATGTACATCACCCGAAACGAGGGTTAATCATGTCGAAAATCATATCCAGCATCCCAAGCATCCGATACACGGCAGACGTGGCATATCAGTTGGAACCAAACATCACCGTCCAAGGGACACTGAAATATGCGGGGGGACGTCGCGAGCTGACCGCAAGGACCCTGTTCGTCCACTTGGACCGTGATGACAAGGGCAAGATGACGGTGACCAACGTCGCGGTCAGCGCCAGTCGTAAATCTAACGGCAACTCGGCCTTCTACCGTACCGATGACTTCGACATGACACCGGAACTGCAGCGGGCCGTCGATCACGTGCGTGAACTAGTCAACCAGGACTGCGTCGGCGTGGACGACTAACCGGCAACCTTTCCTAATATCCCGACCATTGCGGTCGGGATATTTTTTTTGGATATCGCCACCAACCGAAAAACGGGTATTTTCAATAGAATATCGGTTAATAACAACATCAAAATCTATCGTGGAATATATGCCACGAGGAAACTTCTACCGTCCAGAAAGCTTTATAAGCCCGGCCAGTGAATACGGGCTGCTCCGTTCTGCCACGCCGGATCGCACCGTATGGCTGTACGCGCGCATCCCCTGGAGCACTGCATTGCTGGATGGAGCCAACGACCGGAAACGCAACGATGCCGCGCAACAGCTGATGGTGTTCTTCGACGGCCTCGCCAATCAGGTCACGGTTGCCGGTATGCGCTACCGTTACATGCTTCAAAGCGAATATCGCGAATTCCATCTACTCACCGGATCCATGCCCGTCCGATACAGTCCGCCGGCCAGCATGAGGGACACCGACCTCGGACGATACCAGGCGCAGTACTACCGTAGCCAGAAGGTATGCAAGCAGTTCGCGGTCATCGGCGTTCCTTTGAAACTGGTCGGGGATCATAGCAACAATCGCAAGCCCGGCATGCTGCAACGCGCCCTGACATGGTATGACCGCATGTGCTATTCGGTGGCAAACGGATGCCCTATGTTCGAGGAGTATCTGCCAGACGCGCATAATATCGAACGAATCATGCTCAACGCCGGGCTGGAACCATTCACCATCATGGATGAGCAGGAACGCGAACAGCTGGTCGCCATGATGGAATCATGGTGGGTGGGGCGCGCCAACTCGTCGGCCCTGCCTATCCTGGCGGAGAACGCACACGTGCATTTCTTCCCGGATAACGCGACCTGCGCCCACGCCAAAAACCTGTACGACAATGGCGTGGACTGCACCGAGTGGAATATCGACGAAGAATACCCGGCCAGCATCTGCTTCGCACGCACGGCGGATTTCAACCAAAGCAGCATCACGGATCCAAACAACCTGTGGATTGCTAGACTCATGGAAGTCGGACGAGCCGGCGGAGCCAATGCGGTCGCCACAAGCATCCGAGGCAAAGTCGAACCGGCGAAAGTCACCGCCGACCAGATTCGACGCAACAGCCGCACCATCGACGAAAGCATTAAGGAACGGTACGAGAAAGGCCATGAAGCCCCCGGTGATATGACCGAAATCAAGGAGCGTTTGGATTATAAGAAGGCAATCTACAATACTCCGGACATGCCGCCCAGCATCATTGATCTGAGCGTCGCCACCTGCGTGGCGGGCAACGAGCAGATGGCCATCGACGCTTTGGGGTGTATCCCCAACATCGAGTTCGTCAATCTGACGACGGCTAGCGAACAGTTGATGGCGTTCAAAAGCATGCAGGCCTGTTCGAACGTACGCATGACCCCCTATGAGATCCACTGGGCCGCAACATGCGTCGCGGGAGGAGGCGTGAGCAGTTTCGCCAAAGCAGGCGACAGGGACGGAGCTCTTGTCGGATTGTCCGAAGCCAACAGGCAACCGGTGTATATCGGGACAACAACCGTGCAGGACAAGGACAGGCGTCCAATTTTGGCTATTATCGGAGATACAGGAAGCGGGAAGGCCGTTCACATTTCCTCCACAATTCCGGTTCCCCCTCAGGCTAGCTTCCCCCATGGAAAAATGGCTAAAATCAGCGATTTGCATGAGGGAGACCTCGTCTACGGGCGGGATGGGAAACCCTATCCACTCCTCAAGCTTCATCCGATTCACACGGAAGATCTTTACGAAGTCACTCTCAGTGACGGTCAAACGATAAAAGCCAGCGGGAACCACCAGTGGATCGTCTCCGATTTCAAAGATCGAAACAAATTCAGAAAACCAAAACATTTGAAATCCCAACAGCGTAAGAACATGCTGTCGGAGACATACGATGAGCTATGTCGGATGTCTGATGCGCTACCGGCCCAATCAACCATGAGCGTGAACGAGCTTGCAGAGTTTGTCCATCCAGTAACGAGTCGTTGGTGGAGCGGAGAGAGCAATGCCAGGACCATTGCCGCAGCGCTGCGATTTATGGGAGTTGAATCTCATCAAGAACAGCGAGACCGCGCGATAGCGGATACAAAAAAACCTTTTAAGACTCGGCAGAACTGTAGGCGCTATAACATGCAGGAAGCTCTTCGGGCTTTGATTGCACATTATGATGGCGTGGCGCAGCATGCGAAAAGATGGAACGATCTCGCCAGGGAGCGTGCGGATGTCCTAAGAAAGCATTTGGAAGATAACTATCCGAAGGGTATCAGCATCACTGACATACAGAAGATGCTCGAGGATCGTTCACCAAGCCGTTCCTCTATCGCATCTGTCATAAAAACGCTCAATCCAATCAGTGAGTGGGATGCGGAAGGACGAATTCACTCCGACAGAATGCGTCATGATTCGGTATCCGTATACAACGTTCGAGAAGCATGCAGAGCCATAGGGCAACGCATGATGCTTCGTTATGAGGGGGCCTTCAACGAGACCAATTCCCTTGGATATTGTGAACAGGTTGTGACTACGCGAGACATGCTTGCGTCTGGTCTAAAGGATTCAGGCAATCGTGCGCAATGGGCAATCCGAGCCGCGATGCCTGTTGCCAACCCGCAAGCCGACCTGCCACTTGACCCATGGGTTTTAGGGGCTTGGTTAGCCGACGGTAGTATCGGCACTGGAATCATCGCTTCAGATAACAGGAATGGTGATTTGCAGCATGTGAAGTCCTGTCTCACCTCTGCGGGATTTTCTCTAGGAAGCATCAATACGCCGATGGTCGTGAATGTGAAGGGGCTTGTCTCCATTCTTCGCGATATGGGGATACTCCGCGAAAAACGCATTCCTGAGATCTACTTCTCGGCGAGCATCGAGCAAAGACTCTCCCTCGTGCAGGGGTTGCTGGATCAGGATGGGACCATCTCCTCAAATGGGAATATAGAGTTCACCCAGTCCGCCGATCATCTGCCGATTGTCCGAGGAATGGTGCGCCTGCTGAGATCTCTGGGAATCGTCGTTCACGAACCCCATCTCAACAAAGCAGGATACACGGCTGATGGTGTGCGTCATGAGGCTCAGGATCGTTATCGCATCACCTTCACGACGGATCTGCCGGTATTCTCTTTGCAACGCAAAGCGGCTTTAATTCCTACGACGTTGAGACAAACCCAGCAATGGCTATACGTCAAAGACATCAGGAAGATATCCAACGCGCCTCATCGTTGTCTGACCGTTGGAAGCCCTGACCATTCGTTCCTCATCGCTGATTACGTGCCGACTCATAATACAATGGCAGCTTTCAGCCTGTTTCTGCAATGGTCGAAGATTGACGCGCGTGACGGTAAAGGCAAGACCCCGTGCATTTACATCAATCCGAAGGCCGGTAATGATTTGGAGGATGCGACCCGTTCGCAGGGTGGTACGGTCATCCGGTTGGATTCCGATGTGGCTAACGGCACGTTCGACCCGTTCAACGTGATTCCGAATGTGGAGGAGGCCAAGGAAATCGCCGTCCTGATGATGACGAACATTCTTGGCGGTGACACAAAGATGGAATCCGCCATGACAGCCATGCTGGATTACGGCGTCAAACACGGGGCGCGTTGCGTAGGCCGGGCTCTGCTTGTCGCCGCCCAAGCTGTTGCGAAGACCATCAAAGCGGGGAACACGGCGGAGTCCATTGGATTGCCTTCCAACACCCTCGAGGTGTTTTCGACAATCAGCATGAACCTGAAGGCGAACCAGGGACTACGTCTTATCTTCGGCACCGATAATGACACCAAGCCGTTGACGATCAGCCAAAACCTGACCCTCATCAACGCCGGAGACCGTTCACTCATCCCCGAAGGCCAAGATGATTCCATGACCGCTCGCATCCGCCAGTGGACGTTGCGAATGGTCGTCATGGGAGCCGGCACCGCCGTTCGAGGCCGCGATGGCATGGTAGGTGTCGATGAGGCATGGGTGTTCATGGGCAAGGACAAGGGAGCTTCCCGAACCTTCGAACAATGGGTGCGTATGGCCCGTTCGCAACGATTCACGCCTGTCATCATCAGCCAGAAAGTGCAGGAGTTCATCGATGCCGACTTGACCGGAGGTATCAGCCGCGCCCTCCTTCTGGCGTTGGACAACCCGGAAGAAGCCAATGGCACGGTCAGTCCGGCCAAATCAGCGGAACGACTCCTAGGCATCGAAGACCCCAATGGTCGGATCTTGCAGCGCATGGGAGCCGATGATACTTTGGACAACGGTCAGCCGAACCCGAACAGTCTGAAGCGCCTGGTAAGCGCATCGACGAGGAAGACCGTTCGCGGAGCCGTCGCCTATTTCAAAGACGGGTCCAAGCAGCCTATTCCAGTGGAAATCGTGATTCCTCCGGCATTGTTGAAGGAAATCAGCACCACTGCCACGGACAAGATCGCACGAGAACAACGAAAGAACAAGGAGCAGTGACCCCTTATGGGATACAAAGACATATTCGATGACTCATTTTCCACACCGGCTTCCGACAAGTCGGAGGAATCATCTGCCGTTACCCCTTTGACCCCGGAGCCGGAGGAACAGCAGCAGTCGAAACCATTGCTGTTCCCTGGTTTCGGTAGCGGACGTCCTCTCCTATTGGAACGCCCCAGCAGATACATCCAACGTCTCAGCGATACCGCATCCAAAGTGTATGCGGTACCTGACGGAGACCCATACGGAGGAGTGGAAAACCGTATCCTGTACTCCCCCGTGATCAGCCTCCCCGTATTTCTGCTTCAGGGGAATGAGCTGTTCGCGAATCATGACGTGCTCAAGTATCCTTTGCTGAATCCTCCACTGAATCACGCTTGGGATGGAAGCGACATCAGCGTGTACATGCTCACCATCATCGCCGCATATACTTCAGCGGGCATCCTGCATGAGGATGTAGACGGTGATGTGCTTGCATACGATGTCGAATATCCCCTCTCCGTTGCAGACGAGCTTTGGAATGCGGCATCCGATTGGGCTTCCGAAGCGGCTCCGCTGTTGAAGGATCTGAACACCGCACGGCTTTTGGGATTCGCGTTGAAGAGTCCCAACGAGGAAACCGATGCTTTGAGGGCTTTGTTTGAATCATGGGATGAGAATCGTTCTTCAGGTGAGATCATCGAAGCGGGGAAACATGCCGCGAATCTTCTTCGAGACGATTACAACGTGTTCGTCGACGTGGAATTCCGACCATTCCAAGAACGGTAATTCACCGAATCATTCAAAGTCGGTAAATTTTTACCGACTTTTGCCTTCCGTAAGGGGGTCATCCTTTGAAAACCAGTACAAAACTCATGGCTGCGGGAGCCGCATTGCTGGTGGGGTTGAACGGTCTTATCGTCATGAACGTGGTGAGTGCCGTTTCCGGCAGTGTCGCGGCCCTTACCAGCAACGTCGGAAAGTCCTTATCAGCCGCAGAATATGATTGCGGCACCTCATCAGATGATGATTCGACAACCGGGACCACATCGATAGCCCCCAACAAGGTCGCGGTGGCCATAGCCGAGGCATTCGCCAAAGCCGGGTATTCGAAAGCCAGCACGGCAGGCGCTCTTGGTGTGATCCAATTCGAATCTGGGATGAATCCGGAACAGGAGCAGATAGGCGAGACCAATCCCGCATTGCGTGGCTTCGGTCTGAATCAGTGGACACCGCGCAGCAAAATCCAAGCATGGATGGATCAGCATAACGTGTCTGGCAAAGACTCTGATGCCGACGTGCAGATAAAAATGCTGGTTGACACGTCCAAATCCGATTGGAACAACTTCTATCTGGATAACATCGAGGCCGAAGGGTACAACGTCACCGACCATGACCTGCACAAATGGTGGCTGCATGCGGATAATCCGGAGGACGCCTCAATCGCATGGCTTGCCGGGTATGGGCGCGGAGCGTGGAACGATCGGCATGAAGAGGAACGTAAGAAATATGCGCGCTCCTACTATGATTCACCGGAGATTAGTGCGATCGAGTTCACTGGGAAGGCAAGCGACGATTCCAGTGGTTCCGACAATGTCGTTCAAGCTTCCTGCTCATCCGACGACGATGGTGATGGAGGCAGTGCCGTCGTAGGTTCTGTGGGCGGGGCTCCTATAGGCAAAACCCGTAATTTTGGCTGGCTGTGCGATACGGATGCAAAAGTGTGTCACGACGGGGACTACGGGCCATTCACTTCCTTCGCCAGCGGCGGACATTACCAGTGCTACTGGTATGCACTTGTCAGACTATGGGTGATTCACCATCATGACGTGGCAAACTGGAACACCCCCGTGGGTGGTGACGTCCATGTGCATCTCGCCTCCGACCCTGCATACACAGTCGATTCCAGCCCACACCCGGGGGATGGCGTCAGTCAGTTCGGCGGTGCTTTGGGAGGTGATATGAGCTCCGGGCATATCGCCGTGGTCGAAGAAGTCAAGCAGGACGCAAACGGATGGAGAATCCGAATCAGCGAAGGAAACTACGGCACGAACGGAAGCGGCCCATGGGAGGGGTACAACAGTCGCTGGCTCACGCAAAAGCAGTTCGATGGCGCCGGCAACGTGTTCTTCCGGAAGAAAAGCTGGAAGAACTAGCCGCAGTATCCCGGATTCTGGCAGCCTCCCCCAACCGATGCCATGGGAACGCTATCCCAAAGATGCCAGTCAACCTTGCCGTCCAAGTCCGACTGCGTGACAGGTCCCTTAAGGATGGGCGTCATGCTGGAATGGGCGAGGCCCATCTCGGGATCGCCTTTCACTGGGATGGCTATTCTGGTTCCCTCGCTTAAATCGTCGGCCATGTTGTTGTCCCAGCGTGTCAGCCAAGGATTAATCCACCAAGGGTTGTCGCCGTTGATGTTCATGCCGCTGATTTTCCCGTTTGCGATGGTGAGTTCATCGTTGATGTCGTAGTCTCTCCAAGCTGGAGTCAATGCCCAGATGCTCCCATTGTTAAAGGAATCACCGTCCTGCAAAAGCATGGATTCGACCTTTCCTGTGACCGTGACCGTTCGGTCTTCGTTGACCGTCACGTGAGGTCCGTCCGTCCACCGGCTGCCGGTCGCCAACGCCTCACTGTTCCACCATGCTTTCATTGTCGGATACGCTTTACAAGCGTTTTCATATTCCTCTTCGCATGGATAGCTGACGGCATCAGGCCCATCGTTCTTATCCGCTGGGATAGCGCTCAGAGCGGGTAGAGGATTGCTTCCGATGTCCGGTGTCCGCAACTGGTCGATTACCTGTTGAGCATCATGTTGGCTGAGTGAGTCCAAATTGATCGTGGGGTCACTCCCCCAGTTGCGGGCTGCCTGTTCGAATTGGATGGCAAGATCCGTGTACTGTTGTTTCTCCTCATCGGTCAGCTGATTTGCGGCAGCCTCAGCGGCTTTCTTGCGTTCCTCCGACTTATGTTTTTTCAACTGTTGGGCCTGCGCCTGCTGGCGTTCCTCAGCGGTGACTTTTTTACGCCACGTACTCCAAGCCAGGATGCCAGCGACGAGAACCGCCACTGTAATAACACTGGCGAGTATTTTCATAGGCCTGCTGAATGTTCCGTGCATCCTCAACTCCTAATCCCAAAAAAAACGTGTGGTTCCAGCGTATCCTTCCCAGAAAAGCGAATGCCTCCGATTATCCGAATCGGAGGCATTCTGTCCACTGAGAGAAAGTTTTTTCGGGCGAAGGATCAATCAACCTTCGAATTCTTGTTTTCCTTGATCTCCTCAAGCTTGACGTACACGTTCAAACCCAGGTTGTACAAGGCCGGCAATGCGAAGATAAGAACACATAGGACACCAGCCCACCGATACTCCAAGCCCCAGGCCGTGAAGAAGAACGTAGGAATCGGGATGAGAACAATCAGTTCGATGATCATTTGGACGATCAACGGGAGCGCAGATTCCAACATCCTCTCGCTGACGAAGAACCAGATAACGGCTTGTACTGCGAAAGCCGCAAACAGGATGATGAGCATGACCCCAACGGTCACCAGATCAGCGATCCCAGTGGAAGTCGCATAGTTGAACACGTTGACGAACATGCCGCCCATGTCGCTGCTGAAGAACATTCCCATCAACAGGACTATCACCAATCCCAGAACGAGAAGAAAAAGTCCAATCATTGCCAGCAAGGTAAGCATTGCGACCACCTCCAATCCATGCTCAGCGTTCTGTTATATGCAGTTGCATTGCTTCGTTTGCCTGACCTTATTCTGTGACAGAATTCATCGACAAACAAATCAACACCAGCAGTGGCCGCATTGTCCTATCTGGATGGTTTGCGCCGCCAATAGTCATGCACCGGATGCCCATCACGATCGTGGGAGACGACATGCACCATGCCATTGTCCGGCAGGACGAAGCGTTGAGGACTTGGCATGCCACTGTTTGCGACACGAATCTTGTCCAACAGCTTGGCCTGCAGTTCCGGATCCAGATCCATATACGCAGTATGCGCATTCAACCGGACCAAGTCGCTGATGCGGATAGCCTCGTCTCGTGCAGTGTCGGGATCGAATCCACAATAATCGGCCAACCTCGCATAATGGTCCGGCGTCACTTCACTGGCATGCTCCGCTCCTGAGAATGGCATCGCGAGCTTGTCCGTCAACCCCGGCCACACAGTCGTGGTCATCACATCGTATGCTGGGCTTAGTTTCCAGGACTCACCATCCAGCGAAGTGGGCATGACAGAATAGTTACGGGCATGCGCATCGCAATTATCGACAGCCACGTTGAAGGCCAATCGTCGCAGCCACTCCTCCCCCAGTCTGCCGGACGGATCCATCTTCCGTAGGGTGGTCAGCGTATCGACGGCACTCACCTTGTACTTCTCGGATGATGGTAGGCCCAATGCCTGCACCATATCCTCCATCGGCAGACGAACCGGCATACCATTTTCGATACGACGATCGAACCGTTCCACGATATAGGTCTGCTGGCCGTTGAATTCCTGGATATCCGACTCCGGGGTTTCGATGCCGACCATCTTGGAAAGCATCATGGTCGCATGTTCTACTTCATCAGCGTCATAAATGCCGGCCGGTTTAAGAATATGAGTCGACGGAACGGCGCCATTGGGCCACACCCATTCATCGCCTACACGGGACAAGGAGAATTTGCCTTGAGCTCCTGCCAAGGAAAATCTGGCACCTTTGTTCCTGACGAACCATGAATCAGACGTCCGTTTGACGGCGGCAATACGTGTCGCGATTTCGTCATCGGTTGCTTCTGCAGGAGGCACACTGGCAATAGTCGGCATCTCATCGTTCCGAGAGAACACCAGCGCACCAGCTGAATCCACGTTTTCCAGCAAGTCGAAGGATTCCTGAGATTTCGCGCCGACTGCCTGCATCATGGCATACTTGGCGGCACCTGATTCCGGGAGTAAATTTTCTAGAAAATTCTCCGGTGCATCCTCGCGCCACTCTCCATCTTTCGGGAGGCTGAAACTTATCCGTGGAGCATTCCAATCATACTCAAACGCGACTCCTCGTTTGAGAGAGGTGAACACGCCAACGTGGGAGCCGTTCATCCAGACGTTTAGCCGATCACCTTTTCTCATGCCACCACGCATTCCGCAGGCAAGGCAGTGGCATCCACTCCAAGAACCTTCATTATCCGTCGAGTCGGAAGATATGGTGCAACGCCGGTGTCAATCAGCCGTTGCACCACGCTTGAATCGACTCGTGCTTTCTCGGCCACTTCATCGACGGTACGGTGCTGCATGAACTCGGCCATGACCCTGCGCATACGTTCCGGTGATTCGATGAATCTCACGTTGCTGGCGGTTTTCGGCATGGCCTGCTTGATGCGCTGACGGTACTCGTCGCTAACCTGCCATTTCTCGTATATCATTTTTTGCCTATGCATTAGTAAGGTGTCTGCGAATGTATTCGCTACGACTGATGTGGTACCGCTTCGCGGCGGCAGTGACCTGTTCGAGCTGGCTTTCGGGCATCTTTATGGTGACGGTGACCATGCGCTCGTCCCGTTTCGGCAGCATGTGGAGACCGTAGTAGATAGGGCCGGTGATACCGTGGCCGGCGTCCTCGCTTTCCATTCGTTCCACGTCACTGCTGACCTGCTCCTCGGTCATTCCGAATTTCTCCAGCAGTTCCTTGTCTCGTTCGTTGAAATCGCTCATCGTTCACCTCTTTTGCCTTCCAGCTGATTAATTTCCTTTAGTGTTTTCTTCGTCGGAGGTGTCATCGCGTGGTAGATCAGTACGCTGTCGTTCAACTGCTTGTAGACCATCTCCACGTCACGGCCATGTCCGTCAAGACCTATTGCCACCCAAGTGCCATCCGCCCTACGCGCGTCTTTCATGACACTTCGAAAGGCCGTCAGCACGTCCTCTGATGTCAGCTCCGGATGCCGTTCATGCACGCGCGACAGCACGTAGATTTTCAAAAAGCAACCTCCACTCCTCTTGACGAAACTATTATAACACGCAGGTAATACCAATAGAATACCGCAGAAATGATACATGCCAGCAGAAGCCACAAAAAAACCGAGCCGCCTAATCAGCCCAACAAAACCCGCGACACCGCCCCCTCATCAGGCAACCCGGAATCCAACAATTCAGCCAAACGCGACGCAACACGATCGGCATCAACACCGGTGAACATGCCACCCATCCATTCGGACATCAGCGTCCGGACATGCTCGCAGTCGGCGGAATGCACGTGACGTGCGGGACCTTTGCTCTCATCCACTACTTCAGCCTCAAGGGGAATATCAGCCGACTCGCTCTGCGCAGTCTGTCGCGTTGGAGCATCGGTGCGAGGATAATACTTGATCCCATGCCTGAACGGTTCGGCCCTCAAATTCGGAGCCGCCTCCAAGACATTCGACAACGCCTGTTTGAACCTGCGCCGGAAGTCCTTCATCGGCAGGCCGGTGCCCTCGAACTGGTCATACAGTTGACGCCATGAAACGTAGGCGACGTGGTCGAGCCGGTATGTGCGGTACGTCAACCATATATAGACGTCCAACGCCCGCGCCGATTTGCCCAGACGCGAGATGACATCCATGCTGAGCGGGACGCTTGGCTTCGACAGCTCGGCCCACATCTCGTCGGTGAACTGGATTGATGCGATGATGTCCTGTTCTGGCCTGAACTGTGTACGGCCTTTTCTGGCGACGGTGAATGGCGTGCATTCGCCTTTGTTCTCGCGATTCTCGTCGGTGTTCATGATGGAGATCGAGGTTCGCGCCAGGTTCATCAGCGTGTCCTCCGTCTCTTTCTGGCATCCGGAGTGGTTGGATATTCCGGTGTTGTCGCAGAATTCCTGGAAGCTGCCACGAAAGACAACAGTGTGGGTGTCCTGATCCACGTCGGGATTGTTCTTCATGCGAATCATGGACTGCACGTAGAGGAATATCAGTCGCGGGGTTTTCCCGTAGACCCATTCCTCGGGGCGACTGGGGGTTATGCGGACTGTTTCCCGACCGTTTGTTCTCTCTATGTATGAGGCGTTGGGTTTCGATACGGGGAAGAGGGAGAGTTTCGCCATGAGCGGCGGTGCTCCGGTGTTCATTTTCGTTGTGGCGATGGCGTTATTATTGGTCATGTAATCGCTCCGTTTCAGCGGTTGCCAGATACCCGGCCGGTACGAACGGTGCGGGTATCTTTTTTCTTTTCATCGTTATTTTATCGCGTTTTTCTTAGAATTCTGACACCTTTCTTAGAATTCTGACACCATATTTAGAATTCTGACACCTTTCTTAGAATTTTGACACCATCTTTGCGAATGCCATCGAATCATACCCCGATTGCCTGCGATCAGAGCGGTCACAGCCTTAGAATTTTGACACCCGTTCTTAGAATTTTGACACCGACTCTTAGAATTTTGACACCCTCGCTTAGAATTTTGACACCGACATGGCCTCTCAGCCCTTATGGCAGTAGGGCTAAGCGGCACCCCCAAGTGATATTACAAGTGATATTACAAGTGAATATACAAACTCTCTCTTAATTTCTCTCCCCACTTCGACCCGCGATCCACCGGGATGCCGCTGACGCGGCAAATGCCACACGCTCTCCTGCACCTGTTTCGACCTCGGAAAAGAAGAATCCAGTCGGTTCGCTTGGCAGCGAACCTCAGAGCAAACAAAAAAAAGACTGAATCTCGGACGAACAGGATTGCCGTACTCGTTCTTTCTAGTATCGGTTAATTTCAATAAATCTTCGGTTAATAACAAAACTCGAAGATAGATTGACAATCATGGCAAGCAGAAACAGCAGGAGCAGAACACAGACCCGTCCTATATCGAGTGGCGTCTGGTTTTCGCTGTTTCTTGTCTTTGGAATTATCCTCTGGTTCTTTTGGCGCCTGCCCTTGGTCCCGTTCCTTTGGCTTGGCATGCTCGCCGGAGGAATCACACAACAGTATCCGGTCAACGCTTCCGGAAGCCGCAAGGATCCCCCATCCGACAAGCAGATGATGGTCTACCACCGTTGGAAGGACATGCTTGCCGGTCTTATTCCGAATGCGGATTGGCTGGAGATTCGTCGTGTTTCCTGGTGGATGGGCTGGATGGGCGGCATGCTGCTGGGATTGAACGGTGCCGTCTGGATTGCCCTGGTGGATGGCCTGTTCGGTTTCATGCTCGCCCAAGGCTGGTCGCATTACAGGAATCGGCGCGTTGACCGTAGGCATGTCTACAAGGGCGTCAGTATTCCGGCGTTCCTGACCAAATCGCCCGCCTGGGCGCGGCTTTTGTCCGTCTCCATGGCGTTGCTGGTTTTCGCCGGGGTCCTGGTTTTCGTGTTGGCGGGATACATGAGCTGGCTGAGCGCTGTGACGCTTCCGGGGTTCGTGTTCCTGCTACTCGTATGGATGTTGGGGCGCAAACCGCAGTCCCGGTACTGGCGTGAGCTGGTCGAAGGACAACAGCTGCTTGATGGTTGGCTTGCCGGGGACGATTTGCAGAAGGCATGGTCGGGAGCCTATCTGACGCAGGTCAACAAAATCGGTTCTTCGGATAATCCTCTGATCGTCTACCGGATTCGTCTGCAGGGGTCGGACGGTAAGCCTCGCTCGAACGAAGGAGTTTTCAAACTCGGCGTGGAAGCGTTGCGGGCGCCGGCATTGGCGGACGGATACCGTTTCGTGTGTCTACTGTCCGCCAAGCAGAAGAAGAAAGGGGCGGAACAGTTCGACCCGTCCAGTGTCCGTCTGGCGCTTGGCATGGACGAATCCTGCATCCCCTCCATCGCGGAGAGAAAGGCCGGCGAAGGTCTTGCCTCTCTCGTCGCCGACATCGCCTATGCGCAAACCGCTTTCATCTGGCATAAACGCGCCCCGTTGACGTTGGCTCATGATGTGAGCGCCGACGAGAGCAAAGCCGCCTGGCTGTTGGAGATCATCACTCCCCCGCAGGGCGGGGATTCCATCGACCGCATCAGCTTCGACTGGCTGGAGGGAGAAGGATCTCCTGCCGAGACTCTGCGGATGCCGGTGTTCGCCGACCTGCAGGACAAGTTCCACCTGGTTGCATTCGACGATGCGAAACTATCCGACAAGGGCAACAAGTGGCGGCCGGACGGCATGACCCACAAGAAAGCCTTTGACGATTACATCACCATTTCCAAACGGTTCAAAAGCGACCAGTCCGCTTGGGTCAAATGCCTCCCGTCGAAACTCAATCCACCGGCACCCATCTACGACTATGAGAAAACCCAGGACTGCGACGGCTGGCAACTGCATTACCTGCCATTGGTACTCACCGCACCAGCCACGCCGTCCGACTACGAGCGTTGCGACCTTGGCCCATTGCAGCCGGAGGCACGGTTCATCGGACTCGTGGACGAAGGCTCCGACATGGCCGGACTGATCTGGTCCACCGGAAGCGCGCCCGTACGCATCGACCAGCTGACCGGCAACACCCCCCTTCACCGCAAGTATGCGGAAGCGTTGATATTCAAAACCCTTATCGACGTGCTTCCCGCAAAAGCGTCCGTGAACATCACGGCCTGCACTCCGCAAAGCAAAGACAAGCCGATTTGGAGCATCCAATTCCAATTAGGCAACGGCGCGACCGTGGAAGACGCCCGCAAACAGTCCGCCAGAATCCAATCGTCGGTCGGGGCGAAACATATTTACTGGGAATGGCGGTCAGCCGACAGTGCGACCGTATGGCTGTGCGACGACCCGTGCCTGGATGTCAGGGACATCAGCCACTGGAATCGCAGATCAAAGCAAAAGCATCTCATCGAACTCGCCTTAAGCGACTCGTGGGGCGTGGCCGGAGTCAGCGATCCCAGCGGACGCACCCCCGATGTGGTCAGTCTCGGCGCGTTGCCAAGCAACCATGACGTGTTGTTGGCACGATTCCAGATTCCGGCCGGGTTGGATGTGGACAAGCCCTCACGGAACATAGGCAAGTTCCTGACCAGCGCAGACTACGCCTACGGGCGTATCCTCCCGCGCGGTGAGGAACACGGTTCGAACCTGTACGACATGGTGCTGGCGAAACGCAGCCCGTTCCCCACCATGGTCAACGCGGACTGGGATTTCGCCCGCCAGTCGAAACCACGCATGTTCCCGTTGGGCGTGGACGATATGGGCAAACCGGTCTACTGGAGCATGAAGGACACGTTCCACCTGCTCATCAGCGGCAAATCCGGAACCGGTAAATCCTCCATCGCGCAGATCGTGGTCGCCGAAGCGCTGCTCAAAGGCCATGACATCATCCTCATCGACCCATCCAAAGGTTGCATCGACTTCACTCAATGGGCGAAACCGTTGGCGTTGGCGTTCGTCGGCTTGGGCCAGATGCGCGAAACCGAAGCCGTCATCGCCTGGCTGCGCAACGAGATGGCACAACGGGTGAAACTGTTCAGCCGGTATGGTGTCGGCAGCATCTACGACCTCGACAAAAGCCAGCTCAATGAGGAAGAGCTTGTCCACACGAAACCCATCGACATCGTGTTCGACGAATTCAACTCCTACCTTCAGGAGGCCGGCAAGACCACGCAGAACCCGAACAGGGACATCCAGCTGGCCAACGACAATGCGGCCGTCAGCGCGACGAACAATTCGATACGACGCACCATGAGCGCTCTCGGCAAAATCGTCGTGCAGGGACGAACCGCAGGCATCAGCGTAATCCTCGGCGCCCAGCGTCTGACCATGGACGACATGAAGCCGTACAACGCGAACGCGTTCTTCCGTTCGCTCGGCCGAATCCTCCTGGGCATGGACTCCACGGCGGGCATCATCAGCGCGCAGAACCTGCGCGAGGCGAACCGGCTCCAACAGTCGTTGAAAGGCGAAGGCGGGAAAATCCCGCAAGGCCGTGGAATCTTCGAAACCGCGCAAGGCGAACTGCTGGCCGTCCAAACATGGTGGTCGGGAGGCCAAGAAAAGTTGGCGGAACTGTTCGCCGACCGCACTCCCCCGCAACCCATCGACTATTCGCGGTTCATGCCATCCGAAGCGGAAACCTACGGCGAAGTGTCCGAAGACGAACTTTCCAAGCTGCTCAGCCAAGGAACGGATCCACAGACAGCCGGCGAGGAAATCAACGACATGGACGAACTCCACGACATGCTCCACCACCCAGACAACAACGATGCCGATTCCGAAGACGGGGACGACATCGAAGAAGTCGACTGGTAGCCAAACACAAAAGGGGAAACAACATGCTCATCAACCTGGGAACAGACGTTCACGGGAAAAACCTTGGATGGGACACGTCCACGGGAACGCCACTCACCATCACCGGGCCCGACGGAAGCGGGAAAACCATGCTGCTTGACAGCATCATCCGACAGGCAGATTCGGACGGCACGCTCGTAACCTTCACCGACCAGTGGGACAGCATCCCACCCTCCCCCACCGTCATGTGCGGACGCTACCGGCAACCCTATGAGCTGCTGGAAATAGTGCAACGGGTCAGCATGGAACAGCGACGGCGCATCAAGGGCGAACCCGAGCCGATCAAGCCGATACTGCTCGCCTTCGATGACTATGACGTACACAACGGCTACCCGGACATGAATCTGCTGAACGTCAACAGTCAAATCTCCGACGAACTCAGCCGAATCATCGAAATGGCACCCGGAACGAACGTCAACGTGGTCATGGTCCGCAGCAGCATTCACCCATCCACAGTGGGTCAAAAGCTCTACGACCGTCTTATCGCCGGCAACCATGTGCTATTCCATCCGGCCGGACAGCTCGACCCGCACACGCAACCTCTTTTCCACGCCGAAAACACCCGTGAAGCCGAAACCCTCACCTATCTCAACCGGCATTTGGACTTCAAACAGGCCCGCAATTGCCTGTACGAAACATCAGACAGGCTACTCCAGGCCTTCCACACCCCCATCTACAAGAGAAAGGAAAACTGATGGCCGACCGTCGAAAGAAAATCCCTCTCGAAAAATTCTTCCCCAATGGTTTTGATAAAACCAATCCGGACGACATGATCAAACTCACCGTCCTCATCCAAGAGAAAGCCGCAAAGAACCCTGAGTTCGAAGGCTACAGCGTATTCAGCGTCGATTCCGACAACCGGTACGCGATCATCGCGCCGATGGATATGGATTCCGATGATATCAACAACGGAATCAAAGCCGTCAGACTCAGCAACAGCGAATGCGCGGACACGGCTTCCCAGAAGAAGACGGTGCAGAACCTGGAAAGCCAACCCCAGTACGAAGGCTATTCCGTCGTCGATTTCGTTCGAATCAGTTCCAGCGAATTCCTTGTGCTGCTCCAACAGTTGGACGAGAAGGCCGCAGCCACCCGGCGTATATTCGCGAACGTTCTCAAGGTCAAGCCTTGGGAAATTCGTATCTCACGTACTCCTGAGAACGGTTGGAAAATCCGCATCAAGGAGAACACCGTCACCTATCAGGCTTCCGTATACGACAAGCGAATGCAGGAAGCCGTCGAAGTGGTCGGCAAAAAAGGCTGGTTCTTCAAGGCCGACCCCGAAAAGGGCGTCATCATGGTGTACCCCGGCACTCCCCCGACTTTTCCTGCGATGATAGCCTGCCCGAAACAGCTGATCGGTAAAAACGACCTACGTCACGCCTATCTGGGCATGAAGCTGCCCGAACGAGGCCGCGAGACCGGCGACTGGCTGTCACTCGACTGGAAGTCCGGCCCGGGAATCATGGTTGCCGCCGCCGCCAACAGCGGGAAAAGCGTTGTCATCAACACGCTCATCGCCGCCGCGCTGGAAGCCGGATTCCAGCTTGCCATCTGCGACGACGAGGACAAAAGCGTCGATTTCCAATGGTGCCGGCCGTGGATCATCCCCCACGGCTGGGGTTGCGATAGTCCTGAATCAGCAGCCGCGACATTGATCCATGTGCTTGAGATCTGCTCCTACCGGTCGAAACTCATCAAACAGTATGGGGTCGAGAACTGGTGGGGTCTGCCTAAGGACGAACAGGAAAAGAACCCCCTGCTTTTGCTTGTGTGCGATGAGGTCGCCCAATGGGCTGGGAGCGTCACCATACCGAAGGTCAGCAAGGACAATCCGATGCGCATCCGGGCCGAGTATGAGGCAAGCATCCATGCGGCGAACATCACCTATGCGATGAAGATCACGCAAAAAGCCCGGTTCTCCGGTGTCTGCTTCCTGTTCTGCGGGCAATCGACCCGCCTGCAGGACGGTTTCGACCCCGGTATGCGAGTCAATCTGACCACGGTCATCTCCCCCACCCTGCAACCCTCCACCGCTGTCGAAGAGCTGCTGGGAGGGGCGAAGGACTTCCCTGAGATACCGGAAAACATCATGCAACCGGGAATCTCCAGAGGAGCCGGCCTTATCAGGCTTCCCGGCATGAAACCCGTCATCTACAAGGGTTTCTACGAGGAGAACCAGAAGCAAAGAAAATCATACAGCGACCTGCTGCGCGAACGTCTGACCGCAATCCGACCGCCGGAAGGCGACATGAACTCGGGCCACTGGTCATGGGATGAAATCGTAAACGCCCTGCCGACCGCCGCAGAAAAACCCGATGACGGCATGATCGACTCCGGCGGGGACGAGGACGACGGGTTCCCCACAGACGGTTTCGGCGAGGACGGGCGTGATGTCGCAGACCGTGACAAGCCGTTGAAGGGTGCCGCCGCTGCGGCGCATGCGAGCAAACTGTATGCGGCAGGTGTCGACGTGCCTCACATGAGCGCCATCGATGCCGCCATGAATATCGGGCGCCTGTCTGCCGAAAAAGGTCTTTGATATAGGATGTGATGATGTTGGCGAAGGATGATGATTGGCTGACGGCGGGGAATCAGTTGGATGATTCCCTGTTGATGGATGATTTGTGGGATGATGACGCAGATCCACAGAATGACAAAGGCGCAGCGTCACATTCCACTGGTTCCGCATTTCCACAGGACAATGCAGAAACGCTTCCACAGAAAGCCGGGGGTACAGGGAGTAGTTCCAATGTGCCCACAGTTTCGCAATCCAACAGGGAGTCCATTCCCGGTGAAAATGCAAACACGTTTCCACAGTATTTTGATGACTCATTTCCACAGTCTGACGAAAGCACAACCCATCAATCCGACAGCGACCCATTTCAACAGGAAGACGTAGACCCGTTCCAACAGGATGACAGGCAATTGCCTACACAGGAGAAAGAGGAATCGTTTTCACGTTCCAATGATTCCACTGTTTCACGTTCCAACAGCGCAACACTTTCACAGGAAGACGCGGAAACAATTCCTCATTCCACTGACCACACAGTTCCACAGTCCAACAAAACGACAGATTCGCAGGGCAACAAAGGCACAGCTTCACGTCCCATCAGGACGACAGTCCCCCAGAACACTGTCGAGCCAGTTCAACAGGACACTGCGGATACGACTCCACAGGAGAATGCGGAAAACCTCGATCAGATAGACCTACTCGCCAACGGCTACGACCCGTTCGAGGAATTCGCCGACTCAGCAGAAGACTGTAACGACAAGAAATCAGAAGAACAGTCTACTGTTTCCGCATTTCCGCAGAACAATGAGGAAACACGGGAACAAGGAAAAGGCCCGGAGGAATACGACCCGTTCGAGCAATTCGACCTGCAATCGGACGATTCCAGCGAACCGCCAACGGAACAGAACGAACGTCGAGACGACAACATCATTCAAGACAGTTCCGCAGATTCAAAGAAAAACGTTGATATGCAGGAACAGGGAGACATTGAAACTGTTTTCCCCTCCAATGTTCCTATGCAAAATCAAAGGGACAGCGAAACAGAAGAACAGTATGACAGTTCGTCCTTCCAACAGGAAGACAGTTCCCCAGTAAGACAGGACACTGGCGAAACATACCCGAAGGACACGGACTCTGCGGATCCATTCGACCTTTGGGATGACCCATCCGAACCTCCGGAGGGGGAACCACAAACATCGTCCCCATCCACCGGAAGCCCTAGCGCGGATGATTACCCAACGCAAACATTCCAGACGGGAGATGACTTCTGGAGCCAGACGGACGACGAATCGAACGGCCAGTGGAATACAGGCCAGCAAACGAATGGCATGCCCCCGCAACAATTCGACAATCCGCCATTCCCACAGGAAAATGTCTTCCCAGTTGAACACCAGTATGATTCCCCATTCCCACAGGAAAACACTGATACAGAAAATAGGGAAAATGGTGGAACGCTGATAAAGATTATCGCAGTCGCGGCCGCCATACTCATAGGCCTCGGAGCACTGATAGGCGGGGGAGCGTACACCTATCACGCATACACCACTCACGTCGCGGAACAGCAGGCCGAAGCCGACCGCAAACAGCGCCAACAATCCCTGGTGAAGGCACAGAACAAATGGGACGGGAGGAAACGGAAGGCCGATGACCTGGTCTCCACGATCAAAGCCAGTCCCGTCGCGGAAAACAGCGACGTGCAAAAAGCCATGGAAGCCCTCCAGAAAACAACCACAGGGAATCCGATGACTGAAAAAGACATCACATCGGCCCTGGAAAAACTGGACGGCGAATATGAGAAAACCAACAGAACCTACACGGATGCAATGCAGGCAAAAGCCAAGGAAACCAGAACGACACTCGACGGTCTGGTACAGCAGGCAAATGGTCTTGCTGACGCTCCTGACGGCAACGACAAGAAGCAGATGCAAAGCCTCGCATCCCAGTGGAAAAGCACGGAAATAACGTCTGACAACCTGTCCGACGCTATTTCGGCTTCGACCGAGCTGAAGAACCTCATCTCCAAAGTGGATAAAGCCAAGAAGGATGCGGACGCGAAGAAGAAAGCCGAGGAAGAGGCCAAGGCAAAAGCGGAAGCGGAACGACAGGCCCAAGCCCAACAGGAGCAGCAGCAGGCGCAGCAGCCTCAGCAGAATCCATACGGGAACATGTACTACTGGGGCGGGGGATATGGTTCGACTGGTGGATCAACCGGCAACAGTGGGGGAGGGGTATCCCCGCCACCGCAGCAGGAGACGCCACCCAAGGGCAACAGTGGCGGCAACGTCGGCTGAAAAAACGGGAAAGCCGAGGCAGATCAACCTCGGCTTTCCCGTTAATCCCATACATCAGAACATGTCGGGATAATCCTCATCGTCCACGTCATCATCTTCAACCTCGACAGGAGCCGGCTTACGACGGCCCCGCGAAGAGGTCTTCTTCGGACGATGGCGCGGAGCTTCCTCCTCGTCCTCGTCCTCGTCCACGTCATCATCTTCAACCTCGACAGGCTTCGGACGACGACGGGAAACGGCAGCCTTGCGACGTGGCTTGACCGCGATTTCACCGGTATCCTCGTCCACCTCATCATCGGAATCAGCCTCATCGAAGTCAGTATCCGCAAGAAGGGCCGCCTCATCTTCGGCCTTGGAAGGCTTTGCGTTCACATGCTTGTCTCGCCAAGCGATAAGAGCCTCGATATCCTCATCGGTGAAGTCCTCATCGTATTCGAAGCTTCCATCTCGCACGCCTCCGCCAACAATCGTGAGATTATCCAAACGATAGCTGACACCGCTACCGGTCTGAGTCTTCCACGCACGTGCCGTAACCGAAGCCTGCACGTTCTGACCGGGATACACCAGCTTATCCCATAAGACCTTGACTTCCTTGGCCTTGGCATCACGCTCCTGAGCCTCCTCAAGATTGCGCGTCGCCTCCAGAACGAGCGTCTTCGCCTCCTCCTGAGCGTCTTCATCAGCCGTAGCGTAAGCGGCTCGGGCATCATTAAGATTGGCTTGAGCGGCCTGAATGTCCTCCTTTGTCCCGAGAATCGGTTCGGGGAGCTCACGCAGGATTCCTTCATCGTCGATGTAGCGGATTCCGGGACGACCGGCCTTGGAGCTACGACTGAAGTTCACATAAAAATGGTTGGCTCGATTCGGATATTTATCGGTCATGAGGACGGTTTTATCACCGTCAAGGATTTCATCCTCGTCGGCATCCTTGAGACCGTCATTGGAAACGATACGATCCTTCTTGCCCCATTTCTTCAAGGCGATGGCGTTGTCTTCCGCATTCTTGCTCAGCTTCTGAAGGATTCGGACGGTTCGCATGTGATCGGGGTCATCCTTGTCGAGAAGCACAGGGAACCCGTATGCGGGCGTGCTTTCGTTTTTCTTCTTATCGTCCTTCTTGGCGGACTTGTCATCATCCTTGTTTCCCTTGAATGCGACCGCCTCGTAGAGCTTGGGCCATCCCATCTGGATGACTCCGGTTTTCGCGTGAGTTAGCAGTTCTGTTGCCATGATGGTTCCTCCTTGACGATTTGACGATCGCTCCACAGTGCATTGAGGATGGGAGTTTTCGTCTTCTCTTTTTCTATGTGGACATATTCAAATATACGCAGTTATCTGAACATGTATATTATTCGGCGTGTTGCCTTTATTTCCAAGGCGTTTTCCCTTGTTAGAGAATGCTGAAAAACTCAGTTTTCTGCATGTTGTACAATGGGAGCGTGAACACAACCAGAAGACTGGGCAACACCAGTCCGACCACTGCATCCAGGAGAGGCGAATGAACCAGCTATCGATCAGACGTCTGCGCCAGCTAGCAGGAAAAACCAAAAACGAGATAGCCGACCTGCTGGGCATGAGCGTCAACACGTACAGCAAGTACGAGGACAACCCCATGAGCCTGTCCTACGCCGCATACCATCAGCTCATCGAATATCTCGAAACAGCAATCCAAATCAGGAAAAAACTAGAAAAGGAGCAACCTATGAACACCCCCATCAAAGCGAAAGTCCGATTCGTCGCACCCGACGAAGACGACGAGGACCGTCTCAGCGACTACACAGTGCCGATCCCCGAAGGACTGACCGAGGAATTCCACCCCTCGCAACCCGTCACACCGAAGCAGCTCCTCGACTGGGAAACCAAGAACAAGGAACCATACCCGGGTTATTCGGAGGAATTCTTCAACTGGGAGAACGCTTGGGAAGAGGTCAACCGCGCCCAGCAGAAAGCCGATGGCGGATATCTCCACCTCTCCGACCCGGTGCCCGTCAGCCCGGAGTTCGACGAGACGACCGGAGAACCCATCACCTACGACGAGCCTCACGTCGTCGTGGACTCGGAAAGCGGCAACACCAGCGTGTACGTCGACGAGGCTGACATGTCAGCCCAGGAAATCGCCGAATCCGATCCAGTGAACAACAAGTAGCCTCCCCACATACCGTTCCGGCATGCTCCGTCCATAGGCATGCCCGGAACTTGAATCCAAGAAGGAAAGACACCAATGGCCTACGCGAAAATCATCGACATCGACGACCCCGGCTACTTCCGGTTGAAATCAATCGACCAAAGCCAATTGAAACAATTCCTGAAAAACCCGGCCGACTGGGCATATCACCGTCTCAACGACGACCACAAGCCCACCGATGCCATGAAGTTCGGTACGGCGTTCCACGCTTACCTGCTCGGCACCAGCGACGTTGTCAGCCTGCCTGAGGGAGAGAGCTTCAGGAGCAAAGACAACCAGAAGTGGCGCGACGAACAGCTGGAAGCCGGCAACATCATCGTCTCCTACAATGACATGCAACTGCTCAAACGCATGAAGGAAGGCATCGAACAGACCAGTCTCATGCCCGAATACCCCGATTACATGGAAATCATCGAACAGGGAACCAAGGAACAGTGCATCGAATGGAAGGATCGTCAAACCGGTCTGATGCTCAAGGCGAAGCCTGATCTGATTCCCGTCGGCACCGATTACCTGGTCGATTTGAAAACCGCCCAGAAGGCCGATGCGGAATCATTCGCCAAGGAAGTCATCAACTACGGTTATCACATTCAGACCGTTTTCTACCGTGCCGCGGTAGCCGCATGCAAGCCGGACGCCTTCGACCGTGGGTCCAAGGCTCCCAGCACCATGCAATTCTGGGTGTTCGAGAAATCCGATGCCTGCGACTGGCAGCCGTTCAGCATCAGCGATGACAATCCGATCACGAATCTTGCCGCGACCAGCATCCGTCAAGCGCTCTTGGGCATCGCCTTGATGGTCAAGAAAGCCAAGGAGGAAGGCTACGCAGAGAACACTCCAGACCCCGTGGATGCCGCCGCGAAGTATGCGCTCCGACATGGTTTCAACAAGAAGGTCAAGGAGGTTTCGTTCCAGAACTGGCAGCTGCTGACTGCGGAAAACATGCTCTGCGATCTCGCCAGCTGATTGCCTGAGGCACGACAGGAGAGGGCCATCCAGTACGATGGACCTCTCTTCTTTTTATCGTTTGCTCGTTATACTGAATATGTCCACATAACAGTAAAGACGACAGAACCAACGCCAATGCCATCAGCACCTCGAACACGCCGGACAACATCCAGCAACCCAAGAAGACCAGCCAACTACAAGCGCGGAGGCTACGCCCACGAGTTCACCATCCCAATCGAATGGTGGAGTACGACCGACACCATACAGACGGAACGCATGCGAGCCAGACGAAGGGCATGGGTGAGGGACTACGCGAAAAACGAATGGCGCAACCTCAAGAAAACAGGAAAAGCCTGGAAAGTGGAACGGTTCATCGCCCTTATAGGCGTAGCCTGTCCAAGCCAGAAAAACATTTTCCCGGCGAGAGCGGCCGAAACCATCAAACCCATCATCGACGGTGGCAGTGATGCCCGGCTCTGGGACGACGATGACAGCCAGCACCGGCACAGCACCGTATACATCCAACTGCCAACACCGGCGCCAGCCAACCATTACAGGCTGAGCGTGCTCATCATCCCGGTGCCGGAATCAATGCCGAAATACCAGATCACTTCACGTCTCGCATCGAACATCGACCAGCATTGGCGAAATAATCCCAATCCGCCGGCATGGCACGACGGATACTCGGTGTCATTCACGATCCCCGACAAACAGTGGATAACCAGCAACTATACGGATAGCGACCTCATCGCCAGACAGAACGGCGAACGGAAATCAGCCACATGGGGGAGGGGAGGCAGCTTCGGCATTCGGGAACGAGTACGCGCACAACTCATCGAACTGGCCTTCCAACAGTGGAAAAGACAAGCCTACCGTCCGTATGAAAGATTCGCCATCATCGCCGGAATCGCATACCCGTACGGGGTGAAAACCGCCGACCCTGACAATGCGGCGGAAACGGTGAACACCATACTGCATTCGGGAACCCGCATCGGAGCCTGGCCGGATGTGAACAGCCAGCATTGCAGGGGAGTGGCTTTCGTACGTCTGCCGAATCTCATGACGGGAAACCACATGGTCAGACTTTTTGTTTTCCCGGTGCCCGAGAATTTTCAGATGGCGCAGAGCATAGCCGAAAGCTCCATCGACGCTTGGGGCGAACATGATCGGAGAATGCGTTGAACCTGAGACAAGTGCTAGTCCAGACCGCGATAGGACTCATCGCTATCCTCATAGCCGTCCTATATGCGATGTTCATCGTCCCGCAGGACTGGTTCATCGACTCCAGGGAATCAGTCATCACCATATCGGTCATAATCTGCGCGACCGGATACATCTTCACGGTCTGGGCCCGTTATATCCGCCATCTCATCTTTCACCAGCTTGACGTTCGAACCATCCGTGAAGCTGAATCCGCCGGGGAAACAGAGCCTAGGCAAAATCCGAAAATCCTGCGGAAGGAACCAAGTCCGACCATACGATTGAACAGGAAGCACATCCATCAATCTCAGAGAAAGAGCCGATAATGGTATGGACACCAGCGACACAGCCGCGTGACCCCCTTGGTAGATTCCGTAAAACCAATCTCGTCCCCGGCGAATACACGTACACCACGCGCAGCGGCATCGTCAAGAAATACTATGTCAACGATATGAACCAGCTGGCAGACGGGTCCACCATCCTGCACATGAGCGCCCAAGGCAAGGTGTTCAGCAGTTTCAAGACCCAGAACCCCATCGAACGCATCCACATCATCGGCAACAGCGATATGGAACAGATGGCCGTCGCGGCATCCGGGGAAACCACATTCGGCGTGATCAACCACAGCAAAGCCGCCCCACCGGATGTGTTCAGCCTCAACCGTGGACACGATTTCGAGCCGGTCAGTTCCAATCTCCCCGACGGCGAGACCGCCTTCGGAGGACATGCCGCACAGATCAGCGGCCGTCCGGACAGGAAAACCTATGACACGTTGAACGCCCAGAAGGCAGAACAAGCCAACCTCGCGGCGTTCGCAGACCTTGACAACCGCGTCTATTCCGCTGACCCCGGCGACTTCGCCGAAGCTGCGGTCCAGGCACGTCATTACTACGAGAAGGAATTCGGGCTCAGCGAATCCCAAGCCCGGGAAATGCCGGTCTACGTGTATGCGGACAAGAATGGCGACGTCACCGTGAAACCCGCATACAAGCCTGAAAGCGTTCCCATGAGCGAACTGGGAATGAAACCAGGAGACCCGGTGCCGGAAGGCTTCCATGTGAACGGGGACAATCTCGTCGCCATGGTGCCCCGGCGAAGCCCCAACACGCATGGAGGCAGCGGCAGCGTCCGTCTCCGCGGCCGGGATCTCACTCGCATGACCAGGGCCATGCAGAAGGATGGTCTCAAGAGCGTCGACTTCACCGTGAGCGGAGGCACCAAGGTATCCGCAAAAAGCGGCAAACCGTTGCAGAACGCCTTGCATTTCCGCGCCGACTACATGAACCCCCACAGTGGAGACGACATCACCGTATGGGGTTCCATCGAAGCGAAACAGTACGGGACGCAGCCGGTCAAGGCACGCAGGGAGTTCACCACCAACGAGGAATTCCAAGACTATACGCGCAAGGTGCAAGCAGTCCGCGAACGGGCGGCCGCACCATACGTGGATCCGCAATCCCCACAGGCAGCCGCGAAACTGCTGCGAGCCAAGTATGGGACGAATCGGTTCTACAGCAGCGACATCCAGATGCGCGACGGCAAAGAGGGAGTGGCCTTTGCCATCAACACTCCCGGCGGACACGCCCGCATGCTGTCCAACGGGAACGGTGTCTGCATCGGCAAGGAGCCGGCCGATGCGGAGGGCTTCGCATCCATGTTCAATAACGGCAAGAGTCCGGCCAATCGTATCACCGCCGACAACGTGAAGGTCTTGTCGGATGGTAATTTCCGCGTCCGGAAGAACGGCCGTGAGTCGTTCTACACGCCATCCATGTCCACTACCCGCGGGACTCGTAGCCGCAACGGAAAACTTTACGGCTACAACGAGGCCGGAGATTTCATGGAATTGCCGAATCGCTGACCCTAGGAAAATGCCGGGTGGTTTTTTTACTTCCCGGCATTTTACCTGTTATACTGAATCTGTCCACATAGAAAAGTGAAGTCAGGAGACCCAAATCCACCATGCCCATCATCGAATTCGACACGAAGATGCGAGGCTACGATCCTCAACAAGTCAATGACGCCGTAACCAATTTCCAGGACACCATCAACAAGTATGCGCAAGCAAACACTGATCTGAAGAGGACCCTGGATACGGTCAACAACCAGTTCACCCAGGCAAACCAAGACATCGATCAGCTGCAAGCCGAAAACAAGAAGCTCTCCGAACGGATCGAAGAACTCGAAAAGCAGAACGACGATCTGGAAGCAAAAATCAAGAACAAGTACACGAGCGTGGGCGACGATGTGAGGAAACTCCTCGAAGACACCCAGACCGTTTATCATGCTGCGGAAAAGAACGCAGCCGACATCAAGAACAAGGCGCTGCAGGAGGCTGACAGCATTCGCAAGCAGAGCCAGTCCGCCGCGGAGAAGACTATGGTGGACGCGCGGCAGGTCGCCGAAAAGAACGTGAAGGAATCCCAAGCGAAGTCGAAGCAGATCATCGAATCCGCACAGCAGTCCGCCGCACAGTTGCGTAAGGAAGCCGACTCGTATGCCACTGGACGGCAAAACATCGCGGAGCAGGCCGATGCAAGGGTTCGTGCGATTCTCGGCCGGCTCCAGGAAGCAAGCAAAGTGCTTGACAACGCCTACCAGTCCGGACGCAAGCCTAACGCCACTACAGTCCAGTCAGCTCCGAAGGATGCGCCAACACCGGTCATCGCCGGCCAGGCCACTAATCCGAACGAGGCGGATCTTGAAGACGATAGGACCATCGCCTTCGCTCAAATCCATGCGAAGAACACCGCATCCGCACCCGCGACCCCTGTTGACGCCCAATAAGACCATTCCCGGAACGTGAGAATCTTGATCCTCCAATACGTAATGGTTATGACCGGAGGATATGCCAGTTCATGGCTTATCCTCCATGTCGGCATGCTGTTCGGGCAAGGCGCGAAGAACGCCGCTTCTCTGGACCGAATCAAGGAAGCCCGCTGTTGGAACATCGCATATTATCTGTGCGTCATCCTGACGTTCCTGTGCGTCATTGCCGGATCATTGGGTCTCATGCTCCTGACCAAGGAGCTGATCATTGACTGAAAAAACATCCCTCAAGCAGTCCCGTAATCCTTTCCTGACCATCGGACGCTATGTCCGGCAGGTAATCGATGAAACCCGTAAGACGGTGACTCCAACCGCCCGCGAATGGCTGGCCTGGAGTATTGCCGCATTCGTGTTCGTCATCCTGCTCATGATATTGGTCACGGGCATGGATTTCGGGCTCGGCAAACTCACTCTCATGGTGTTCGGGTGACGGTCACACATCCCGTGACCCTTGCCATGCTGCTATGGATGGGTATCGCCCTGCTCACGTTTCTTCTCATGAGCGTATGGACGGATAATCCACAGCATCGCAGCACCTATCGCCATTGGGCTGTCGCATACCTGGCAGCCCTGATCGTCTTCATCGCCATCTTCTATTCCGAAGGAACCCTATGGCCGTTCTCATCATCGTTTTGAAAACCATCGTCGCCGTCCTGAGCGTCCTGCTGTCCCTGCTGATTCTTCTGCACAAAGGCAAGGGCGGGGGATTGTCCGACATGTTCGGCGGCGGCTTGACCGCAAACGCAGGCACATCCGGGGTCGCGGAGAAGAACCTCAACCGTTGGACGGTCGGCATCGCGATCCTATGGGTTTTGCTGATCGTCTCGATCAGCCTCATCGCAAAAACCATCTGACGAAACAGGAGACCTCATGCTAATTGCCATCATCTGCCTATTTACGGGCTTCACCCTTGGCTTCTTCACCGCAGCCCTATGCCAAGCAGCATCACACTCAGATTCTGACAGAAAGGACAACCAATGAAAAACAACTGGTTCTGCCCCAACTGCGGGCAGCCGATGGAAGCGCAACGCCACGTGGACAATCCCACCGGCCGTATCACATGGACAATCGGCTGCCTCAACCCGAAACACTTCCACACGCGCGGCTACATGAACGCCGCCATCGCCGAAATCCAACTCGAAAAACTCCTCCACCAGTGAAATACGTCAGCATCTTCAGCGGCATTGAAGCCGCCACCGTCGCATGGCATCCACTGGGATGGGAGCCGCTGGCCTTCAGCGAAATCGACCCATTCCCCTCAACCGTCCTGCAACACCATTACCCGGATATCCCGAATCTTGGAGATATCACGAAAATCGATTGGAGCCCGTATGTGGGAGCAGCAGACATTGTTGTCGGAGGTAGCCCCTGTCAAAGCTTCTCTGTCGCAGGCAAGAGGGAAGGACTCGCAGGAGCTTCCGGACTCATGTTCGAATACATTCGAGCGGTACGTGAACTCCGTCCACGTTGGTTTGTCTGGGAGAACGTCCCAGGAGCGTTCACAAGCGAGCGGGGGGAGGCTTACCGCCAGCTCCTGTCAGAGATGGATGCGCTCGGGTATGGTCTGGCATGGCGAGTGTTGGATGCGCAGTTTTTCGGTGTGGCCCAAAGACGCGAGCGTGTGTTCCTTGTTGGAAGTCTTGGAACCATGCGTTGCGCGGAAGTACTTTTTGAGCGCGAAAGCCTGTCGTGGGATCATCAGTCGAGCCGACAGAAGAGGCAAGCCCTTACCGAAGAGGCTCAGGAACGCGTTGGAGAAGCAGATCATGATTCTGGATGCCTGAATCCCGGCGAAACCCAGAGTCGGAGGGTTTATCCGGCTTCCGGCGTATATCCGACGTTGTCCACGAGAGAAAACTCAGGGCAAAGTCAGGAAAGCGTTTTTCTATGCCAGACGGCGCAAACCGGCAGCAACGGGAAACTCGTCAAACAGGACGATGTGATGAACACGTTGGATCGGACGAACAGCACCGCAGTGGCCGCATTGGACTTCAAGGTAAAGCCAGTCGCGTTCCTGTATAACCAAGGTGCGAAGGCCCGGAGCCTAGGGATAAGTGAAATAAGCCCTACGTTGAAAACCGACCATAATCCGGCTGTCGCATTCGCTTCAAATCAGCGTGACGAGGTTCGTGAACTGGAGGTCGCAGGCGCATTGGCCGCGCAGCCTGGCATCGGCCCGGCAGACGTACATCTGCCGGGCCGATGGTCAGGCGAATGCGATGACCAGCGTGGATATGGCTCCCACCTTGACTTCTCATGCGAAGAAGGATCCACCGCTCATCTATCCTGCTGAGGATTCAATCGGGGAAGGTGCCTTGATTCAACGGGATATGAGCGCCACATTGTCCACTCATAACATCCAAACGCCTATAACAGGCGGCCGCGAGAAGAGAGGTCTCACCGTCCGTCGGCTGACACCACGAGAATGCGAACGCTTGCAAGGCTTCCCCGACGATTACACCGATATCCCATATCGGAACAAGGAACACGCTCCGGACGGTCCCCGTTACAAGGCGTTGGGCAACAGCATGGCCGTACCGGTCATGCGATGGATCGGAGAACGCATTCGGACGGTCGAAGAAGCCGCCGAAACAACCGGTTAGACAACAGAAACAGGTGGATCGTCGCAGAAGAGGGAGCGACGTTCCTCAAAAAAAAACAATACAGCGATAGGCCACGATCTTGTTCAGGATTTCCTTTTGTCCGGCGAAATCACCAGAAGCAAGAAGAATCATGGCCGTCGCTCGACTCCGCAAGGAAAATCAAGTGGACAACACCCTCCTAGGAGATCAAGATAGTGGCCTATCGGTGTAAATGTATTCACCGATAGGCCACTATCGTTCGTTCTCGTTCTTCCTGCTATAAAAGAGTATGTCCAGTATGTAGTATGACTATAAGCACTGCCCGTCAGCCCTTATAGGAGAAGCGGTTTGAGCAGGTTCGGTACACCGATAGTCCACGGATTCGGCAGTGATATTCCACGGAAACGACACTGATAGGTCACTAAAACAGCAGCGATAGTCCACTATCGGTGCAGGGATACTCCACGTTGCAAGACCATCGTCAAAGGCGATTGCACCGATAGTCCATCATTGGATGCACCGATAGGCCACTATCCGCGAAAAGTGCCGGATAGTGGCAGTATACAAGGCATGGAACCGTCGGATAAGCAACGCAGTAATACTGCGGAAGAAAGGTTTTTGCATCGATAGGCCATCAACAGAGACAAGAAAACAGCATCGATAGGCCATCAACGAATCGGCGGGATTACACCGATATGCCACTATCCGATGCAACGGGTTCTGCACCGATAGGCCACTACCTCAGAAAAAGATAGAACGTCAGCCCGTTCTCGAAGCCGAAAAGCTCCCATATACAACCAAACTGCACCGATAGGCCACTACGTGTGGGACGAAATCCACGAATCAGCTTCAAAAAAATTGGGAAACTGCACCGATAGGCCACGTGTCGATACAGCGATATGCCATCAGCTTCAAAAACGACTGCATTAAGCACTGATCTGCATCAGCGAATAAGGTGGGACGATTGGTGGCCTATCACTGCCAATCGCCCCGCCCCTCGTCCAACGCACGCCGTTCCGCCTTGGGTGGGACGGACGTTGGCGACGGGTGCAGGATGATGCCGTCCCGGGTGGTTTCCACGTTGGCTGCGGGATATACGTCGTGGATTTTCTTCAATGCTTCACGGAACTTGGCTTTGAACACGCGGCGTTCCTTGATGCTGTCGCCGAAACGTCCGTGCAGCCAATCCCAATCCAATGTGAGGTCGTGATGCAGGTTGCGGAATGTTCCGGTCAGCCACACGTACACGTCGTAGGGGAGCACTGATTTGCCTGACAGCAGGTAGTTGGTGGCACGAGTGTCAAATGGTGCCGACTCCTGGGCGAGCCTGTCCCACACTTCATCGGTGAGAATAAACTTGGCGCCGCTGAAATCCTGATTATTGTTATCGTTCAGGAAGCTGACGGCCTTCACCATCTGCATGTTCACGGAGTCGAACCGATCCCGGTTGCCCGCAAACCCGGTTTTCTGCCTGATGCTGATATGACAGTACAGGAGACGGCGCAACTGTTCCTGCAAACGTTTCGATGACTGTCCTCCACGGGGTATGCCGAGCTCTTCGGACAACTGGTACATGCTGGGAATCGTGATGGTGCGCTGCGACGGGTCAACGGTCGGGGTTTTCCTCGTTCCCGCAGAGCGAATCTGCTTTGCCATCCACGCCATCAACAGTCGAGGGTATTTCCCATAGGGGAAGTCCCTTGACCTGGTGAGACTATCGATACCGGCTTCAAGGATGTATTCGACGGTACTGTTGTCCTTGCTCACGAAGTCGGTGCCTTCCGCCGGGGGAGTGGCGGGGAAAAGGGTGCTGGTGAGGATGCTGTGCCCGTACCAGATTTCCTTACTGTCCGGCAAACGGTTTTCGATGTCTGAGATCGTGGCTACCCGGTCGAGCACGAGGTCGGTTGAATGGGTAGCTGGTTTCGTGTTGTCCGGACTGTTGTTGGTCATGGTTCTCTATGGTACCGGCATTCAGTGGAATACGAAAAACGATGTTTGGTGGTGCTTGTCCGGGTTTTTTCCGGTGCGACACGCCGTATATTAAACATATTTTGTTGTTATTAACCGTTGATATTTCAACATTTTGGCTTGTTTATAGGGTTTCTCTTTTTGACAGCATCAAAATACTTGTTATACTGAATGTGTCCACATAGAAATGAAAGAGGTTCAAGGATCCATCAAATCGGATCATTTCTTCAACTTCTCTCAAGACTGCAATCCGACAAAAGCGGATCATCCCGGAGCAAGACCGGGGCAGTCGCGAAGCATCCTGCGTAGGAAGCCAACCACTACACCACGCACGTGATGCGGACGCTTGAAAACCGAAGAGAGACACCAAAAAACATTCTTGTCCAAGGCAACTCTAGCCCGCATGGGCGTGAGGATAAGGCCTTGGACCATACGCCACCCTTGCAAGGTGGCAGCAGTAAAGACATGGGTTGAACGGCTGAAGTTCACGCCGTTCAACCCATATCTGTGTCTGTTCAATAGAAAGTGGGCCGTGTGAGCGTGTGGATGTCTTCCATGTGAGCGGCAGGTTCTGGTCCACTTCAGCGTGTGGTGAGAAACGAACACCGGCCCGTCCTGCCTGGACTAGTTTCCCGAGTTGAAAGTCAAACCGTTCGGTTTTCTCGGGAAAGGAAAGGAATGACGGTACCGGTGTCCGTACAACAACGTATCAGGGTGCTTGACGCGCATGGCATGTCATGGAGGAGCATCGCGAAAGAGGTGGGCGTGGCCCGCGACACGGTCGCGAAGTACGCCGGGAGGGAGGATTGCTCTCCCGGACCGGAGCGCTCCGTATCGCGGCCGTCGAAGCTCGATCCGTTCAGGGCGACGGTGGACGGGTGGCTGCAGGCGGACCGGTTCATGCCCCGCAAGCAGCGGCACACCGCCAAGCGCGTGTACGACAGACTCGTGTCGGAGAAGGGCTACGAGGGCTCGTATTCGCCGGTGCAGCGGTACGTGAAACGGTGGCGCGAGGAGCATCGCCTCCCGTCGGACGGGTATCTGGAGCTCAAGTGGCATCCGGGCGAGGCGCAGGTCGATTTCGGCATGGCGCAGGCCGTGGTCGGCGGGGACCGGGTCGACGTGCATTGCCTGGTCGTCACGTTCCCGTATTCGAACATGCGCTACTGCGTGGCCCTGCCCGGGGAGAACGCCGAATGCGTGTGCGCGGGGCTGCGCACGGTGTTCGAGCACATAGGCGCGGTCCCCCTGACGCTGGTGCTTGACAACGCCACCGGCGCCGGCCATCGGATCGCGTGGGACAAGGTCACCGTCGTGCACGTGTTCGAACTGTTCGTGGAGCATTACCGGCTGGAGACCAGGTTCTGCAACCCGAACTCGGGCAACGAGAAGGGCAGCGTGGAGAACGCGGTCGGGTTCCTGCGCCGCAACATCATGGTGCCCATGCTCAACGCAGAGTCCCACGGCCAACTGACCCGGTACATGCTGGAGCGTTGCGACGCGATGGCCAAGGAGACGCATTACCGCAAGGGCGCGCCGATCGGCGGCCTGTTCGCCGGTGAGAAGATGGATATGCAGCCGCTTCCCGCCAAGCCGTACGACGCGATCCGTTGGGAGGTGAGGAAGGCCGACAAGGACGGGCGTGTGCAGATCGACGGCAACTACTACCTCGCCGGCCCCTCGTGGCGCGGCTGGACTCTCGACGTGGGTCTGCGCGCGTTCGACGTGACGATCCGCACCCAGGACGGACGCACCTGTGCCAGACTGCCGCGCGTGTACGGGGATTCGCCGGCCACGGTGCGCAACCCCGCCACGCTCCTGCCCGCGTTGAGCCGCAAGACCCACGCATGGACCGATTCCACCATCCGTGACGATTTCCCCGACAAACTCAGGATCGCCATCGACCGCATGGACGCCAAGACACGCAGGACCACGTTCCGCGTCATCGCCAAGGCCAGCGCCGCGTCCGGCTTCGAGGCCGCCGTCCGGGCCGGAGAGCACCTGGTCGAACAGGGGCACGCGATCGACGAGGCCAGTGTGACCACCATGGCCCGGCGCATCGCCGCCGGCGAGAAGCCGTACGAGCAGTCGGTACCCGACCTGACCGGATACGACGTGTTCATGAAACCCCGACAGCCATGGGAAAGGAAGGAGGCCTGACCATGGGAACCCACCGTCCGCCGGTCGTCATGCCCGACATGAAACGCAGGCGCGCGTCCACCGGCGAAAGAATCGCAACGATCATGACCTTGGCCAGACGGCTGCCTCTGACCCGCCAGGTCCTCGCCGACCAGCTCGCGGACGCGACCCCCAGCCAGATGGAATTCATGGAATCGTGGATGAACGCCGAGATCGAATCCAGGGAACGCTCCAAACGCTCACGCCTGCTCAAGGCCGCCGGATTCCCCGCCGACAAGGAGCTCGGCGGCTACGACTGGACCCCGATCCGCTTCCCCGTCGACTACGGGCGCGGGCAGATCACGACCCTCGACTTCATCGCCGGCCACGACGACCTCGTCCTGTTCGGCCCTCCCGGCACCGGCAAGACCCACCTCGCCATCGCGCTCGGCAGGAACGCATGCCGCAAGGGCATACCCGCACGCTACTTCACCGCCGCAGGCCTGGTCATGCGGCTCCTCAGGGCCCAATCGGACAACCGGCTCGACCGGGAACTCGCCGCGATCGGCAGGACCCCGCTGCTCGTCATCGACGAACTCGGCTACGTGCCCATCGACGAGGACGGCAGCAGGCTCCTGTTCCAGGTCGTCACCAACGCGTACGAGACCCAGAGCATCATCTACACCACCAACATCGAGTTCAGCGGATGGGGCAGGATCTTCGGCGACCCCAACATGGCCGCCGCGATCATCGACCGCACCGTCCACCACGGACGGATGATCCGCTTCGAGGGCGAATCCTGGCGCAAGACCCACGCCCTCATGCAATAACCAATGCAATAACCAACAACCAGCAGGACCGGCCAACGCCGAAACGGCCTGAAACCCGCCGCTCACATGGACTAAAAGAAACGCCGAAACGGCCTACTCCAACTTGACAAAACACACATATCACCTGTTCAGTTCGGCCGGTTCTGGTTTCGGATGTACCGCGACTACAATGCGGCCCTGAACATTCTCGACGCGGCAGGGCTTGCCGAGTCGTTAAACGCGCATGGAGACGGTATAAGACTGCGCTTGGCTTCGGCCAAGCGCAGCAGCCGTCAGGGAAGTGCGAACCCTACAGGCGGAACGCTTGCGCGTTCCGCGCTGGGAATCCCGGTGCTAAAGCACCGGGAGGAAGTCAATGGGGCTGACAGGCTTTCGATAGCCTGCCGGAAACCATTTGCTACGTGCCGGAGGCCGGTAAGGACAACCGTCATCAACCTTGCCACAAGAATAGACGCCAACACCGTTTCTTCTTCCCGTTTCACCCTCGTAGCGTGAAACCCGACTTTGATCCCATTGCCGATTAACGGGTCAAAGCCGGAAAACTTTGAATCGGACTGGTCGGACAGTCGGACGATGGATTCGCCCGACCAGTACATGAACATCGTCTACAAGCCGTGCGGGTTCGCCGAACGCACCCGTCCACGGATGATCTTCCCCACGCAAGTGGGGATAAACCTACGCACGTGACAGCAGGCAAAGGTTGACAGCAGGCCAGATCCGAGTTCGATTCTCGGCAGCTCCACGACCCTGATCCATCTCCCATGAGCTTGTGCAGACTCACGGTCTGCGGGGACAGATGAATCGGGCACGGTACGCATCGCACCGTGACGGGCAGAAGCGATGCACCGGTGGCGTGGCCCAGCGGCGACGGCAGCAGACTGTAAATCTGCGACAAGGAAACACCGGAGGTTCGAGTCCTCCCGCCACCACTATCCGCCTGGTTGCAAACAGGCGGATTAACAGGTAGCGGCGCCTTCAAGGCCGTGCTGTGGTTTTCGTTTGTACACAGTATCTAAACAACAAACGGATTTTATCCGCTGTCAGGCCAGTCTCATTAGACTGACAGCGAAAGGTAAAAGCCGGAATGATACGCGCCATGAGACGACTCGTTCCGGCCGGCTTCGTAGCTCAAACGGCGGAGCATGCATGGTTGGTGGTTCGAATCCACCCGGAGCCACGTTTTTGACAGGTCTTACAACCGGAGAGTCGAGGACTGTGAAGAAAAACTGGAAGAGCGTGCAAATCCTAGGTCGCACGCTTGGAAGGGGAGGTTTCGCAGGAGGTTAGGAAAACCGGTGGAGACAGTCTAAACACGCGAAAGAATCAAGATGAAAGCATCGTGGTACTGCTTAAGACGGTGCCAGAATCTGAGGAAATCGCGTTTAATAGGGCACGTACGTAGCTGGTAAGCCACGGAGTCCTGTCAAAAATATCGGATTGTGGCGCAGTTTGGTAGCGCACGTGCTTTGGGAGCATGGGGTCGCAGGTTCGAATCCTGTCAATCCGACTCGCATGGGAATATCGCTTCCCATGGATCTCACCCGGGCGGGAGGATGCCCGGGCAGTACGACCGGCAGCGCCGGCCGGCGGAATCAACACATCCGTGACCACTGGCAAGAAGGGTCGAAGAGCGTTGGCGAACGCAGGCATCCAAGCCCCATCCGGCGTGCAAGCCCCGGACGTTCACTCGGAAGCCAGCCATCCCTCTTTCGGCTGGCGGACTATACGTCACCGCCGTGCGACGTATCCGAAAAAGCACGGCCATGCGGATGTGGTGCAGTGGTAGCACGCCTGCTTCCCAAGCAGGAAACCGCGGGTTCGAACCCCGTCATCCGCTCTATCCGGAAAAAACCAAAACAATGGATCTGATCCAACAATGGGACTCGTAACCGTCCTTTCCATGTGGACGCTTCCGGAGAAAACATGGACGAACAGCCTCGGCATGGGCACGCATCGTCAAGGACGGGAACATGCCAGTCGCCTCGGTAGCTCAGAGGAAGAGCAGGTGCCTTTTAAGCACTGGGTCCGGATATCGTAATTCCGTCGGGGCACGATGCTTGGTAAATCGCCGAGCATAAGCGCATCAATCTATTATCGGATAGGCTGCGGCAAATTCTTCTTCCGGCCGCGCGCGAAACAAGGGAAGGAAAACACACAGTGCGACGGACCAGGGAAGGGCCTATAACCCAGATCCCATAACAGTCCGTCGTACAGCGCCTCTGTAGCTTAAATGGTAGAGCAACGGTCTGAAGCACCGTGGATGCTGGTTCGATTCCAGACGGAGGCACGAAGCAATCCATCCGATCAATGGACTGCTTTCAGGGAGTGATCGAACAATCGCATCGGAAACGAGGCGATAAGATGAGCCGGGCCCGGCAGGGTGGTTTGCGACCGAACCGGCGGCACGTCCAGAGGGGATCTGACATGATCTCGTTTGTCCTCGACGTTGCTGGTAAAACCCAATCCAGTCTCCCGATTCCCCTCCATCTGTCATTCAGGGCGGATGGGGAGGGCGCTTTTTTTGCAGCTATGGTCTCCGGAGCGACATCAATGAGGACCATGCCGAACACGGCCCGGCACAGGCGTACGTCGTTAAAGGAACGAAATGTGCCATCGCCCTTGTAGCTCAATCGGATTCAGAGCGTTGGTCTACGGAACCAGAGGTTGCGGGTTCGAACCCCGCCGAGGGCACTCGGAACAGGAAGCTACTCCGCTACTTATCTTCGGCTTCCTGCTCCTCATGCGTCGGTAGCTTAACGGCAGAGTCACGGTCTCCAAAACCGTGGGATGCTGGGTCGAGACCAGCCCGACGCGCGAAGACGGTATTGCTTGGCTCCTTTCTCACTCACGGATTCAGTCAAGTCAAGCGATACCGTCCCAATGGTTCTGGGCGGCTTTTCGAAATTTTCCTTATTTCCTTTCGGAGCCGTCCAGTATCAATGCCCCGTTGGCGGAACTGGTAGACGCGCTCGGCTCAAACCCGAGTTCCCTACGGAGTGAGGGTTCGATTCCCTCATGGGGCACGAGCCGTGAATAACATGTTCTCAGTAGCCGGGCATGATATTCACGGCATTTCAGCTTCCAGCTCGTATCCGGTTTTCTTTTTCCTCTTCTATTCATTGGCCGGACACGGTAGCGGGACACCGTTTCTAGGGATTGTCGGCCGGAAGAAAACAATCCCCTCACATTCTTCCCCCATGACCGGCATTCCATTCTTCCCTCTCTCTTTCGGGATGCTCAGGTTGATGTCAGCCACGAAGGTCGACCGTGGTGAGGGAAAGCCGGCCAAGTTTCCGTAGCCCAACCGGCAGAGGCACGCCCCTAAACGGCGTTCAGCGCAGGTTCGAAGCCTGCCGGGAACACGATGCATGGCACAAGGCCATGTGTAAGCGCAACATCGCAAATATGGTGGTATCCGCAGACCACGCGCGAAAAGAAGGCGGAAAACTTGGATGCCTAAGTAACAACAATATTCCAAAAAAAACGAATTATTCCTTTGGAAAAGGGTTGTCGCTTTTCTTGAACCGAAGTAGGCATCCACCTTGCTCCTGTAGCTCAGTGGATCAGAGCAGAAGAGTTCTAACCTTATGGTCGTGGGTTCGAATCCCACCGGGAGCACGAGATCCATACGAATACGTCAACCAGTTTGTTCCTTCGTGTGGATCAGTGGAGTAGTGGCAGAGCGGTCGAATGCGACTGTCCCGAAAGCAGCAGGGGTGCAAGCCCCCGGAGGTTCGAATCCTCCCTACTCCGCGAACCCCGCATGAAAATCGTTCCCATGAGGGGGGATTATCGAGGCTTAGCCGGTGTGCCCCTGAATCGCAAACACTGGCATGGATGGTGGGCCGTGCGGCAAAGGCGCAGTCCTGCTAAGACTGTTGGGGCGGAAGTCCCTGGCGAGTTCGACTCTCGCACCATCCGCTAGCCGATCTGCACTGATAGGCCACGGGATAGGGCCTGGAATCCAGTCAGCAAAAAACGGGTTGGATCGGCATGGCGGAACGCAGTCGGGCATACGTGTCCGATGCGTTCGCGCACATTCCTCCTTGGTGTAACGGCAGCACACGGGTCTTTGGAACCTTTGGTCCTGGTTCGAATCCAGGAGGAGGAGCTTAGCGGCAGCACGTCGAATTGATTTTCCCTCTACACTCGATTCGATGTTTGTTGTACCGCGGACATACAGTGGTTCAGGCGTCACCCAAGCCGCGAAACGATGCCACGCCCTTGTAGCTCAGTGGATAGAGCGTCCGCCTCCGGAGCGGAAGGCCACGAGTCCGATTCTCGTTGAGGGCACGCACGAAAACTCCGCCAACCATAATGAGCGGATTCTCTCTTCTCTTCTCTCTCACGCCGTCGCGCCTCGTACGGTTCGTGCATCACGAGGCAACGCCCTTGTAGCTCAACGGATAGAGCGCCGGTTTCCTAAACCGGGCGCAGCCGGTCCGACTCCGGCCATGGGCACTTTGCATTGCTAGCTCAGTCGGTTAGAGCACCCTGCTCATAACGGGGAGGTCGTCGGTTCGATTCCGACGCAATGCACGAGTGCCGTATTTTGACGGTTCCCGCACTCGGTAAAAACGGAACCGTTGGACAGTCAAGGAGCCTGAAGCCGACCCGGCGGAAGGCTCCTACCCACGGGGACGAATACCGCGCCCCCGTTCGATGCGCGCCGCATCACATGGCTGTAGCGGCGAAAGGGGCATCATGCGAACACGGACCGCGTGATGCGGGCGACGGAGTCCATGGCCGGCCTCCACCCTGACGAATCACGGCTAGGCGAACGCACGGAGTTCATGACCCGTGCGGGGCGTTGGTGTAATGGCAGCACGCCACCCCCTGTGGGTGGAGATCCGGGTTCGAATCCCGTGGCGTCCGCTAGGGAATCCGCTTCTGATACGGTGTGCGGATTCCTGTTTGCGGTGTTAGCACAACGGTTAGTGCCTCAGTCTTCCAAACTGATTACGCGGGTTCGATTCCCGTACACCGCTCGATACGATTCCATGCCCGTTGGGAGTTCCCGGCGGGATGTCATGACCATGCGATTCGTGTCCGATGATCCGCGCCTCCGTTTGTTCGACGGACACGCGGATATCGCCGGCGCCCATCATTCCAGGATGATGCGAACAGCCCTCCGTCGGAAGGGCCGGCGCGAATCCGATCTGCCCATCCGCCAAGTGCGGACAGGGTTTCCTGAGTCGTAATCGATTACGCCTCTTGTCAGCCGATCCACATGATGTGGAAACGGTCTCGGTGGAGCATGGGCGTCATAGCCCGTGATCCTCGTCATGCCTCATGCCGTAGTATGCGCGTCCACCGCAAGCATGAGTGCAAGGATCCGGCACGAGTGGCCGGATCGATTGTGGACTGTGCGGATATTGCGACCTCGCAAGGGTGGTATCCGCACATGCTTTCGTAGCCCAACCGGTAGAGGCAACAGTCTAAGGAACTGTCCAGTCCGGGTTCGAACCCCGGCGAAAGCACCAGCGGAAGTAACGGCGTCAACGCCACCCGATCCGGTTCGAACGTCTGACGGAACGGGAACGATGCTACGGTAGGTTCTCTCCATAACTGGGACCCGTAACCGTTGCAGCGCCCACTTCCGCTCATATTCTTGCGGAATATGATGTCAACGCCACCACCCGCCCGCTGCCATATTGGGGCGGAGTGGAACGATGGTCAAGGCGCAGGCCTGCACCTCAGTGGCCTGAACAGAACCGCCTCTCCAGCATCGTATCCGCAACATGGCTTCGTCTTCCAACCGATAGGATGCCCTTTTAGGGTGATGCGGGTTCGAATCCCGTCGAAGCACGATGGGTCCAGTGGCCACATGCGAAACGCTGGGTTCCGAATGGGAGCAGTCTGTGGCCGATGGCATGAACCGGTCGCAGGACAAGCATTCCTTTGCTCGCATGGCCCATCCGCCGTTCCCCATGCCGGAACGGTTCCGCCGTCGTAGCTCAGCTGGCAGAGCAGCGCCCTCGTAATGCGCAGGTCACCGGTCCGAATCCGGTCGATGGCTCTTTCTCCACTAAAAACCGACCTGTTTTTCCTCCTTTGTCTGGCTGGTTTTTCGGGAAGCCTGCAACCGGACAGGCGTGGAGGATTCCGGTACCGCTGCCGTAGCTCAGCTGGCAGAGCAGCCGCCTTGTAAGCGGCAGGTCGTCGGATCATAACCGACCGGCAGCTCGATTGGGGTTGTAGCTCAGTTAGTAGAGCGTTTCGTTCGCAACGAAAAGGTCACGGGTTCGACTCCCGCCAGCTCCACTTCTTTTTTGGTGTCTTTCTTTGTTTTTTCGCGTGTTCTCATTGTGTTTTTGACTTTTCTCTTTTACTTGTTATACTGAATATGTCCACATAAAAAATGAAAGAGGAAAACCAATGAACATCGCATACTCCCGTTATCTGCAAAACGCGCTCAAACACAGCACCCTCACCGATGAGGAGAAGCAAGGCGCACACGCCTTCCTGAAATTCCTGTCAACCTACAAGCCCACAGGGCTGAACGTCAGGGAACCGGACTTCTACGGTTATGGCGATGCGTTCGGCCAATACGGCGTCACCTACTTCGACAAGCAAACCCTCGAAGACTATGGCATCGACCCCGACAAGCTGGACGCCATCCAGTTCGACCAGCTCATGACCCGTTGGACCGAGGAAGCCCACGACATGCTCGGGAGCGACATCTGCGACATCATCCCCGACTCGCTTGACAACGCGATTCAAGCGCTTGGCTTCGACCGTGAAAGCATCGAGGCGTGAAATCATGATGAACGTTGAAGACTTCAGGATCATGTTCCGCGCACACCTGAGCCATGAAATCTGGGACAAGTGGCGCAAAGGACAGCTTGACGTGTCCATGCGCCGCAACACTCCTGACGGATGCGAATACGAGGAACTTCCCAAAGAGGCGGCAGATCAGATTCTTGACGGTGGGGAAATCCATTCCTGTGAGGATCTGGCCGACCCGACCGAAATGATTTCGGATCGTTACGCCTGCTCCCTGTACGGCATCACCACGTTCAAGCCCAGCGAATACGCAGTTGACGAAGACTTCCCGAATGAGGTCGTCCTGCTAGTCCGTGGCTGGAGCGTAGCCGATTTCATGAGCGACTGGACGAAGCTCAACGCAGTCGATGAGTAGAAGACGGGGAACAGAATGTACGAGATTAAAAGCATCAAAGATGGAACCTACGGCGCATACGAGTATTCGACACCAGTACCCGCAGACTACAGCTTCAAACAGATGCTCGCCATGGCACGTGACATCGCCAATGCGAACGGATATGAGGCAAGCATCTACGACGACGAAAACGAGATGATCATCACCATCGCACCCGAACAATACAGCATGGGAGTCGCAGCATGAGCAACAGGAAACTCGTCAGCGTACAGGAAATCACCAACATCGAACCCATCGAAGGGGCCGATCGCATCGAAGTCGCCCGCATATTGGGGTGGCGTGTGGTCGTCGGCAAGGACATGCATCTGAAGCCGGGGGACAGGGTCGCCTATTTCGAGACGGATAGTCTTCTGCCCGCCTATGACCCGCGTTATAAGGCGTTCCAGGCTCGCGGTCAGAAGACCATGATCGTCGGTTCCATGGAAATCACCGGCCATGTGCTGCGCACCGTGAAACTGCGCGGAGTGTATTCGCAGGGTCTCATCATGCGTTTGGATGAACTCGGATTCCGGTATACGCCGGCAGTCGGCACGGACATCACCGATAAGGCGAATGTGCTCAAATACGAGGAGCCCCTGCCGATGGGCGGTGCTCAGATCGGCCGGTTCGACGCGCCCTGCTCCAAGTCGGACGCGCCACGTTTGCAGACGCTCACCGACCACTGGGATGAAATCAAGACGTTGAAAGCCGTGCCGACCGTGAAGGTCGATGGCACCAGCACCACGCTCAGCATGGACGAACGCGGACAAGTCCACGTGTACTCACGCAACTGGGAGCTTGACTCCATGTCCTCGAACATGCAGCTCGCCAAAAGATTCCAGTTGGACAAGATGCTATGGCCCGGCATGGCCGTCCAGTTCGAGCTATGTGGCCCCGGTATCCAATCAAACCGTTTGAAACTGCCGGCCCAACGTCCGTTCGTCTTCGCCGTCTGGAAAGACCATCACAAGATCGACCGCGACCAGTGGCCGACGGGAATGCCGAATCTTGCCGTTCCCGAACTCAACGAAAACGAGTGGGCATTGACGGGGAGCGTGGACGACATGATCGCCAAAGTAGACGGGTTGCGTGGCAACGTCACCAAAGACCGTCTGGACGAGGGCATCGTCTGGCATCTGCGCGAAGACCAGCAGTTGTCCGAAGGATTGGCGAACGAACTGGGAGCCAACCGGTGCTTCAAAATCATCAACAACAAATACCTGACGAAGAACGGACTATAAGCATGGCATACCCGATGTTCCCGCTCGTATCGGCTCCCGCATCCTACATGCCGGTACCCGTCGACCTGGTACAGCGCCTCGCTTCGTTCACCCTGGCCCACCCCGGGGAGCCGGGAGGCCTTACCGCCGATGAGGTCAGGCATCTGAATCTGCCCTGCGGCTCCTGCGGGTATGAGAGCGAAGCCGTCGATGCCTGGCTTGACGAACTGGCGGACCAGCTTGAGAAGAGGTGACAGTTTTGACCAAGACAATCATGGTGGACATCGACAACACGATTGCCGACTATACGAACGGTCTGCGCGACTATATCCGCGAATGCGGACGTGACATGGACGAATGCCCGTGCCCGGAGCCGACGGCCTACGATTTCACGCTGACCGGCGGATGGCCGTTCAGCGGGGATTCGAAAGCGTTCATGTGGTGGCATACGCGTGCCATCGCCGACGGCCTCTATTCACGCGAAGAACCCTATGGGGGAGCCGCCGAAGCTTTGAACCAGCTGCACGATGCGGGCTGGAATGTCATCATGGCGACCAGCCGCGCGGATGACTGGCGCGGCGAAAGCCAACGCTGGCTGCACCGCAACGGCTTCCAGTTCGACGGCTACTATAACGGCGACAAGACGCTGCTCACGCCGGACGTGCTCATCGACGACAGGCCCGTCACATTGGAGGCGATGGCTGCGAAGGGCGTGACCGTACTGCATCCCGATCATGCGTACTGCACGGCCGCGCCGGGCCGCATGTTCCACCGGTGGGCCGCCGTGCCCCTGATCCTGGGAGGCGTGCGATGAAGCCGGAAATCGAAGTCGAACGCCGCGCCGGCATGATCACGGGCGCCTCATGCGGGCATACGAGCCTCACCTGGCTGCCGTCCGCCGGCCGACACGGCGTCCGCACGTGGGTGCTGTCCACCGATGACGGCGGCACGATCCGCCGGATCCGGTTGAGCCCCGGCGAAATCGGCTGTCTGGCGGGCATTCTCCAAACAATCGCGAATAAGGGAGGCCGCGATGACGAACCCGTTGGATGAGAGCGCCGTGCCCCTGATCCTGGACGAACCCAAACACGGGAGGGTAGGGGGATATCGATGATGATCCGCTCCACATACGCTCTTCATGTCGGAACCGGCCTCATAATGGAAGGACTGAATTGATTTACGACATCACACCCATCACGTTCAACCAATTGGATCTGCTGTCTGCCGGACACCCGCAGGGTGGTCTTCAGCAGACCGGGCACATGGCGCATCTCGCCGCCCCAGACGTGGAGGCCACGGATCTGATCGGCGTGACCCGCAACGGTGTCCTGACCGCCGGCTGCCTGATCGCGTGGACGCGGGGCCGGCTTGGCCTGGAAGGCAGCATCTGGCTCGGCCCGTTATGCGCGCTCGATGATCCGAAACTCCTCGAACACATGACCCGTGGAATTCGTCTCGCCGCACGACGCCGTCATGCCGTGTCCGTCACATGCTGGCCGAACATCGAATACCAAAGGCATGACGCGGCCGGGAACCCGATCGGGGTCCCCGACACGATGATCCTTGACGCCTACCGGTCATGCGGCTGGAAGCATCAAGGATTCGACACCGGATACGGGAAAGTCGTCAACCGTTGGAATTGGGTCAGGACCTTCGACGGCATCAAGGATGAGAAGACGCTGCTCGCCTCATGTAAGCCGCGTACCCGGTGGAGCGTGAACCGGGCGAGAACATCAGGGGTACGAGTACGCGAACTCGGTGCGGATGAGCTTGGCACGTTCGTGGACATCGAACGGAGGACCGCAGGACGACGCGGCTTCACGGCCCGCGACGAAGACTACTATCGCCGGTTCAAGGAGACATTCGGAAGCCGAGCCCGTTTCATGCTCGCCGAAATCCATGCCAATGAGCTTCTGGCCGGCCTGACCGCCGAACATGACAGGCTCGCCGATCAGCTGGATTCGCTGAAAACCAGATACGAAGCGCATGCCACGACCCGGCTCAAACGCCAGATTGACGATACGGCCCGCAACCTGACCGCCCTGGAACGTCGCCTCGACGAGGCGCGCGCCTTGACCACACATGGTAGCGTGATCCCAGCCGCCTGCGCCCTGTTCGTGGAACACCGGCGTGAAACCGTGTACCTGACAGCCGGCGCTCTCCCCGAATACCGGGCATATCAGGCTCCCGCCCTGTTGGTCCACGAAGGAATGCTCCGCCTGTGCGTCAACAGTACCCAACCGCGACGCTTCAACATGTACGGCATCACCGGCGTATTCAACGACCCGGATGACGAAGGCCGTGGGGTATTGGAATTCAAACAGGGATTCAACGGGCATGCCGAGGAGCTGGTTGGAGCGTGCACTCTACCGACCAGCACGATCCGATACAAGCTCGTTGAAGCCGTTCACGCGATTAAGCCGCTGAAGAAGGCCGGCCAAACAGAAGATGGTCGTTGACTTCCTCCCCACGGCTGAAGCCGGGGTTTTACGGCGCGATTCGGATAAAAATCAAACTAAGCATATACGAGTTTGACTTATTACGTACAAATGCCGTACGATTAACATATGATAGAAACCACGAACAAAGCCAGCCGTTTCGAGATGCGGCTCACGCCGTCACAAAAGGAACGTCTCGACCAAGCGGCCGAAATCAAAGGTCTCAGCACATCCCAATGGGCGTTGTCCAACCTGCTCGTCGCCGCCGACCGTGACATCCAAGAATCGCACGTACTCTATCTGGACGACGAGCAATGGAACTCATTCATAAAATCTTTGGATGAACCCATGCCGACGAAGATGGTAGAGCTGCTTGAAAGCGAACCTATCTGGAAATGAGCGATTTCACCTTTCCACGACGACTGACCATGGAAGACGACATCGATGGGTTCGACTGCGGCTTACCGGTCGTCAACAACTGGCTACGAAACCAGCTGAAGAACGCCGGCAGACAGCATACAGCCGTCGCCTATGCGACATTCTCGAATGGAGTCCTGGCAGGCTTCTACACGCTTAGCGCATACGGTATCAATCACACCGAGGCGAACGGATGGTTAAAAAGAAACAGTCCAGACCCAATCCCGGCGATACTCTTGGGCATGCTTGGCGTAGACATACGCTACCAAACCATGCACATAGGTTCTCAACTGCTAAGGGACGCGACCTTGCGCGCTTCCAATGCGGCTGAAATAGTAGGAGCCAAGGCATTATTCGTCGAACCAGCTTCCGATTCGGCGACAAAATTCTACGAGCATTACGGGTTTCGACATATCGAACGTTCAACGAAAATGTTTCTTCCGTTGAAAAGAAACTGAGTTGACTTCCTCCCGGTACTAAAGCACCGGAAGGAAGTCAACCGGCCCTCAAGAACCGGGCTTGCGCCTCACGCAGGTCAACCTATTCCTCTAGCGAGCCATTCGGCGGCGGTGCGTTTCGATTGGAAGATGCCTTGGCTTCCGTTGATGCCGGTCGCATGCCACATGTGTTTCCGGTTGATAGTTTCCCGTCGGAGAGTGCCGACGGTATGACCGTTGGTGAGAACGGCGAACATGTTGGCTCCGGTTTTAATCAGGATTAGGTTCAACAGGCTGGTTCCTTTCTGGCTTGCATTAATGCTTTGATGAGCTGTTCGGCTTTCCGTCTGCAAGGCATGTGCCCGGATTGGACAGCATGGTCGAACATCCCGTCGATGGAATCTTCGTCGAACGGAAAACCGAAAGAGCATTTGTATAGGATTCGACTCACCGTTTCGATCTGTTGTTCCGATGCTTGTTCGCGGCTTTTGGCTCCTGCTTCGTATCCTTGGGCGAATGCTTCTATCGGATTGTCGGATTGGTGGAACGAGTATAGGATTGCGTATGCTTCGCAACGGTATTCGTTGGATTGTGCTGTCACCTCGGAATCCTCCTTCGGTATTCGCGTGGTGTGAATTCTTTGCCTCCCCAAATGCCCTGTAATGGGTATCCGCAGATTTGATTGTTTGTTTCCGCGTATCTACGGCATTGCTCTATCACGGGGCAGGTGTGGCAGATGTGGATTGCTTCTCTTCGCATGAGCTGATTGTTGCCGGGAAACCAGAGTGCCGGATCATAGCCGGCGCATGCGGCTGATTTGCGCCATTGACTTCCTCCCCACGGCTGAAGCCGGGGGATTCCTGTCGCATGTGAGACAATCCCCTATTCGGAGAGTCTTCCCACATGTGTGGCAGGGGTTGGCGTTTCAACGGAACCTTCCCGTGAAACACAGGTTTCGCGGGAAGCGTGTCCCTCCACGCCCTCGGCATCGTCCATGCCGGTTGTGTGTATCGCGCGGTCGAGGATGTTCTTGGCCGCGTTGATGTCCGCATTGTCCTTATTGCCGCAGTTGACGCATTGGAAGACCGCTTGGCTTTCACGGTTCTCCAATGCGACATGGCCGCAACGGTTGCAGGTCTGGGACGTGTACGCCGGGTTGACCAGTATGAGCCGGGTCCCGGCGAGACGGGTCTTGTATTCGAGTTTGTTCTGGATGTCCGTCCAACGGTTGCCGAGGATACTGCGGTTCAATCCCGCTTTGGCCGCCGAACCGTTGCGCAGGTAGTGTCCCTTATGGCTGGTGTCCTGTTTCGGTTTCGGCTTGCGGGTCATTCGCCGGGTGTCCAACGCTTCCAAGACGATGAGGTCGTAGTCTTCGACCAGTCGGGTCGTGGTCTTCGCAACCCAATCATCCTTGCGGTTGTTGATGCGACGGCGTATCGAACTCATGCGCTTCAATGTGAGTTTGCGTCGTTTCGACTGGAATTTCGCGGTTTTCCCACCACGTCGGCTGTTGGTCATGTCTTGTCGGGCGAGCTTGCGTTGCAGACGCAGATACTCTCGCTTCTCCCGTTCGGACGGTTGCGGCATGTCCAGCATGGTCCCATTCGACAAGGCCAATGTGTGTACGCAGCCACGGTCGATACCGGTCTGCTTGCCGGTGGCATTCCGTCGGATGGGCGACGGTTCGTTGGTGAACGCCAGAGTGCGTTCCGTCCAATTCACCGCCACGCTCGTGTAATCCCTGATGGGTTGGCTGACGCGCACGTGGATGGAGAGCGTCCAACGGCATCCCGTTTCGTCCGGCTTGCGGAATTCCTTTTTCACGGTTCCGGTGATGACGACCACGCCGCGCTTGCGTGACACCTGATGGTAGATGGCGTTGCCGGTCTTGTTCTGGTTGCGCCAGCATACGAAATACTGGGGGTCGCGTTTGCGGGACTTGAATCCCTGGACACGACCGCCATTGATTTTCTTGCGCTTCAATCCGGCATACCATTCCGAATTCTCCACGCGCATGGGACTGGCGAGAATAGCGGCGGGAATGCATGCGAGCCAAGAACACCGGATTCGAGCCTCGCTGTCCTTGAAAGGTTCCCCGACGGTCGCGCCGCCCAAGGGAACGTCTACCCACATGCGTTCATGGGATTCCATGTCCTCCATGTAGCGGCGGATTGTCCGATGCTCCCGATGTTGGTTGAAACGGGTGCGCCACCCGTCGCACAGCCAGTCCATGATGCGTTCGGGATTGCGCGTCCAGCAGTGGTTGCGGCATGAATCGTCGCCAAGGTACACGGATGCGCCCGCATGCCTGACTTTGATGATTCGTACCTTCTGGCTCATACTATAAACCTTAACACAAAAACAGTGATTAATCAACTAAAAAAGCGGCTCACCCCAGCCTTAAAAGACGGGGCTTGCGCCGCCAAACCGGTCACTCATGACCGCCGCCTACCGTGGATAAGGATTTAGTTCCGGACTCCACGTTCTCAAGCAGGAAGCCGGTGTACTGGAACTGTTCGGTCTGGGCTCTGGCCTGGCGCAGGGTGTCGAGGCCCACGCCCGCGATAATCAGGATCGTGGTGCCACCGAACGGCAGCTTGGCGTTGAGGCCGAGGGCCATGATCAGCACGGTCGGGATCA